>JACCDX010722398.1_pt1 | contig 172504 bp, 153 predicted proteins | sample 7449681 | NCBI WGS metagenome assembly JACCDX01 (sample SAMN15323450, study PRJNA562643) | freshwater metagenome | isolation source: river surface water | place: USA:Blue River Watershed | collected 2017-08-18
TAACAGTTGTACCAACTAATTTTTGAACACCAGTTACAGCAGAATCACTCATTGATGATATTCTTGTTTTAAATCCACCTTTGTGTGATTTTGTTGATTTCTTTTTAGTAGTTTTAGATTTAGATTTAGATTTAGTTGTTCTTTTCTTCTTTTTTCCTCCTACAACTTCTTCACTAATATGATTACCAGTACAACTATTTTTAAATTCATCTAATATTTCAAAAATATTTTCACTAAAATTTATAATTTTACTATTTTTATTTGAATATTCAATTAAAGTATTTTCTAAATCATTTGGAAAATTAATATGCATTTCTTTTTCATGACATGTTATTTTTATTTTTTTACCATCATCAATAATTTCAACATTTTCAAATCCATATGGTGTTATAAATGATAAATCATTTTCAATAAATTTAGTTAAATTTGGTTGTTCCGCAAGACCTCCTCTCATTTTGCGTTTTTTACTAATTTTAGTAGTCTTTTTTGACTTTGATTTTTTAGAAGTTTTAGATTTACTTCTTTTTTTCTTTCCTCCCATCATAGTAGACATAGTTTTTTCAAGATTTTTATCTAAAAAAGATTGATCGAATTTTTGTTCTTGAATACTGTTAGACATTATTATTCTTTCTATTATTGGTTATTATTTTTTATTTATTTTATAAAAAATATTTTTGAAAAAATTATATATTAATTAAATTTAAATTTAATGTTTTCTTGATTTAGAACGAGAACGACTTCTCTTTGATTTTGATTTAGTCTTCTTCATACTTTTTTTACTTTTACTTCTCTTACTTTTAGATGATGAACGACTTCTCTTTTTACCTCCTGTTTTATTTACTTTTGAATCCATTGAATAAGGAGCTAACATGCTAACACTCATATCATTGGGTGATACTTCAGTATTAGTATTCATAACACCAGTAGAATCAGAACCACCTCTCATTTTGCGTCTTTTTGTTGTTTTCTTGGTTTTCTTTACTTTTCTTGATTTAGATGATGAACGAGAACGGGAGCGAGATTTAGATTTGGTACTTCTCTTTTTACCTCCAGTTTTTTGCATAGAAGCTTGATTTCCATTAGGATTCATATTGTATGGAGCTAACATTCCAACACCAATATCTCTAGGAGAAGCGGAACCATAAGCAGTCATAGCACCTAAACCAGAATCAGCAGAGAAAGAAGGAGTACTCATTTTAGAATTGTAAAATTGAGGGGTCATGAAAGTAGCACCTTCAGTTTCAGCACCACCTCTCATTTTGCGTCTTTTAGTAGTTTTCTTTTTAATTGTCTTTTTAATGGTCTTTTTAGTACTTCTTGATTTAGACGATGAACGAGAACGAGAGCGAGATTTTGAAGTTTTCTTAGTCTTTCTTTTTTTAGCACCACCGAAAGAAGTAGCATAGGTTTTACCCATATTTTCATCAATGAATTTTTGGTCAAAAGTTCTTTCAAATTTAGGAGCTTTGTATAAATCAGCACCAGTTGAAATAGGAATTAAACCACCAGTTGATGAATAATTAGAAGGTACAAAATTATGACCAGCTCCAAAATCAGCATCAGCACCACCTCTCATTGAACGACGAGTTTTACTTCTACCTCTTTTTGGTGATTTAGATTTAGAAGATGAAGAACGTCTTGATTTACTTCTACCTCTAGCACCACCTTGAGTGACAACAGTAGTATTTTGAGGAAGAACAGCTTTATAATAATCGGAGCTAGGTTTACACATTGAACATCCACTTTGGAAGGGTGTAAAGTTAGGTAACAAATAGGAACCAGAATTAGCCATTTGAGTGTTACTCATTTTTTTCTTTCTATATTATTAATAAATATATTTTTTGAATTTATTAATAAATAATTAAATAGTACAAAAAAAAAGTAAACGAATTTAATCTATATATGAATTTATATTTATAATAATTTTCTTTATTTTTTATTATTAATATTTTATTTTTTATAATAATATTTATAAACAAAATGCAAAAAATAAATTATTCAAAATTTACTTCAATAGAGATATTATGTTTATTAACTGATTTAGTTGCTGATATTGATAATTCAGTTCTCTTTCTGCGTTTAGTATCACCTTCTTTCTTTTTATATAAATTTCTCAGTGATATATTCATATCTTGTTCAATTAAATCATAATGTTCATTGATAAATTCAACTATTTTATTTTCAATAGCCCATCTGAAAAAATTTAATTGTCCTACTGTTGTGATTAATTCGTTATTTTCATGGTCTATAAAACTAATTCTCTCTCTACGACAGAATGGATCGAATAATTTCTTCGAATATGCCTTTAATTGTGCTTTATAATCCAAATAAACTATGAAATTCTTTGTTCCCTTCTTCTTATTATCATATTGTACTATATAATTTATATTATTCTTCTTACTAAAATTAGTCACAAACCAATCTAATATTCTTAGTGATATCTTAGATTTACCTGTTATAATTGGTATCACTGTATCAAGATGCTTCTTCTCCTTAAAGAAAATTATTAACGATTGCATTAATAAATCTTTTTGAGAATAAATTTGAGTAAGAGATTCTGCAGTTTTTACTTGTCTCTGCATATTGTTTTGTTTATTTTTTACGTTGTTAGAAAATGATGCATCAATTAGTGTATCCATTTTAATTTTGTTATATATCTTTTTTTCTTATTTTCTTTAAATCCTTTTTTTTAGTTAATTAAACTCATTTATTTTCTACTTAAAAAAAATTAACGTATCAAATAAACGTAAAATAAACGCACTATTATTTTAAAATTAAAAAAAATTAAAAATAAATTAATTAATATTAAATTTATTAATTATTGAATTAAAAATAAATTATTTATTTAACCAAATAATTTAGGAAGATTTTCACCATAACCTTCTGCTATTTTATTAAATAGTTCCGGATATTTATTTATTAATTTTGTAAAAATATATTGGTCACTTCCACATTTCCAATTATTTTCTTTTTTTGCACATTGTTTAAATTCTTTATAAAATAATTTATGTATTTTTTCAACTATATTATTCGGTACAATTAAAACACCTCCTGACATTTTATGGTATTCTTCATTTACATATGAATATGATAATTTATCTTCTGGTAAAGATTTTAATACTTCTTGACTAAATTTTTTTTTTTCAGGTTCTTTGTCTCTAAACACACAAATACCAGCATCAATCCATATATAAAAATCATAATCAGGATATTTTTCTTTTGTTAATTTTATTAAATTAATTTTTTCCAACCATATTTGACCTAACTCTTTTGATGGTACATGAACTTCATGTATAAAATAGTCTTTATAATCTTTTTTTGTATAAAAATCATTAATTGAATAATTAATAAATTCTGTTGGTAAATTTTGTCTAAATTCTTTAATCCATTCTTTATCTTTATCTGTACAATAAAAAATATATTTTTCGTTTATTTTTAATGAATTTTTAAACCATTTTTTATATTTATCATTTCCATATTTGTTTTTTACATTCCAAAATCCTGAAACACAAATTGTTTTTATTTTATCATCATCATTATTATTAAAATTTTCATTTTTATTATTTTTTAAATAATTATTTATTATTAATAATATTATAAAAGTTATTAATAATAAAATTAAATTAATTATATTTTTATTCATAATTAGGTTTAATCTATTTATATAAAATAATAATATTTATATTTATATTTTTTTTTATTTTTTTTTAATAAATATTTAATTTATTAATTATTGAATTAAAAATATGTTTAAATTATATTTGAATTATATTTGAATTATTTATATTAAATTTAATTTTCCATCATTGTTTCTTCTTTCATATCTTCATTTGTATTTTCACTCTCTTCTTTATAATTTTCAGATTTACAAATTAAATCCAAAATTAATTTTGAATCATAATTAGAAATCCAATGCATAACCTTAACCATTGTTGTCATTTGACGACTCTTAAGGAAATCTCCGTGTAAATCATAAATTACTCTTTTCATATAAGGAGGAATATTAATCTGTTTTCTGTTAGTATGTCTCGCTCTGTATGTATCATATACTTTCTTTCCGAAATCTGTAAATCTCTTCTCATACTCTAAAAATAAATCTTTGTCATTTGTGAAGTATTTAAGATATTCTTCCATAAGTGTTGGTCCTTCTTTGCGAATTTCACAATATCTTAAAAATCTATTATTAGTATTTCCCCAAACTTCTCTAGCTCTCTTAAAGAAAGGTGAAGCAATCTTTTGACGATTGAATGTAGAGTCTACTAGTACATATCCTTCGTAGTTTAGTTGATATTCTGTTGCTAATTGGTTAAGAATACTTAAATCTCTATTTACAACCATCTGTTTAGGTACATTTTCAATACCAATATCTTTATCATATTCTTCTCCAGTAATCATATTTCTAGTAGCAATATGATAAATCTTAGGTGTTTCATAGCGAACTACCATATTATTTTCAGGATGACAAAGAATGAATGAATATACTTCATTTACATCCATTCTTCCAATTGATTCAGTTGGAAAAACTTCTTCAAACATCTCATGAAAACTCTTCTTGGTTAACCATCTAGCCTTCTTAGCATCAATACATTTCTTAGTTGAAATCATCCAAATACCATTATAATTATATACTCTAATTAAAACTCCATCTACAGCAATCTCAAGACGAGCAGCATCAAGATTAATATCTGTATCTACTGTATCAATATCTTTGCATTTCTTAAATGAATAACAAACAATCTTATTCGTTTCTTTTTCTAGAATAATACCATTGCATTCTCTAACCCAAGGGATTGAATTATCAGATTTATCAGTTTGACAAACGAGATAAAGAGAAGGATATAGGTCAGATTCTTTAATTTTCATATTATATTGTTCATTTTCAAGAACATTCTTAATTGATTCGAAAGTTGTAAGATTGTTGATATTTAAAAATTGTTTAAATTCCATTTTTACTATTTTGATTCTATTTTATATAATTTGAATTTCTTTAAGTATTTTTATTTTTTTAATTAAATTTTATTTTTATAATATTATTAATTAAATAATAATTTTTAATATTTTTTAATAATTATTTTTTTTAAATTGAAATTATTTTTATGATTTTTAAAATAATTAAAATAAAGGTTTATAATTATACAAAAAAAATTATAACTAAAGAATAGATATAATATTATATTAGAAAATGAATAATAATAATAATCAGATACCGAATTCAAATAATAATTCAATTATATCAATAGCACCATCAAATAATACTGAAAATAATTTTAAAGAAGAAATTGAAGAAGATGATGTAGATTTAGAAAAAATAAAAGATCAAGAAAATAATAAAATGGTCTTTGAAATAGATGATTCTGATATAACTGAAGATGAAGAAGAGAGTGATGAAGAAGCAGAAGAATTAAGAGTTTTAGGAAATGAATCTCGTGAAGTTGTATTAACAGATGATGCTTTGAAAGGTATAAATAAAAATAAAAATGGCATAGTTGTAGAAAAACTTCAAGATTCTTTAATTGGAACAAATAATAATGAAATTATTGGTGTTAATGAAGAAGAATTTACATTAGAGAATGAAGGTAATCAAAATGTAAATTATTCAGATTTATTAAAAAAGGAAAGTGTTGAAATTAATACAGAAGTATATATAAATGAAGAACAAAAAATATTTGAAGATGATTTTACATATGTTATTGAACTTCAAAGAGAATTATTAAAAACTCTTCCTGTGACAAAACAAGGATTATTATATGTTCAAAGGGGTATTGAAAGAGAAGTAAAAAAAATAATAGAAGTTAAAAATTTGGCAATTGAAAATAATATTAAAAGAGAAAGAGGTATAGAATATGATTATAATAAACCTTGGATTATACCAATAGTTTTAGATAAACATAAAATCTATGCTAAAATAAAAGAAGATGAATTAGAAGATAATTCAGATGAAGTTAAAATAAATAATAATAATGAAGAGGATGTAAATATGAATGTATTTTTTACAGATTCTCAAGAAGATGAGTTAGGTATTGAAAAAGTAAATCAAATAAATCAACTTAAATCTTTAAAAAATATTCATCACTTATCAATGTTAAAAGATAAAATATCTTTTATTGATTATGTAAATGAATTTAATAATATAACAAAACCATATCTTTGGAAAAAAGAATTAGGTTCTGGAATTGAAATTGAAAAAAATGAAATTGGTTATTTTGTTCATTATCAAAATAATACATTCGCTTTAAGATATCATGATTTAGAAGATATTTTTTGGAATACTTATAATCTATTAGGTGATATGTATAAATATAAAAATATTTATAATGAATATGGACGTTTAAGTCAAATAAAAAAAGATATATTAATACCATCCGAAAGAATGAATATTGTTGGTTATATGGTTCTTCCTTTTGGTGATAAAAGTACAATTCAAGAAGATTGTTTTACACCTTCAAATTATTTAGGAGAACCTCTTTTACCTAAATATTATAAAAAAGTTGGAGATATAGAATCAATAACAATGTCAAAAGATGGACAATATATTTATATTCAAATATCAGGTCATGGTTTACAAAAGGGAAATAATAGAATTTATATTCAGAATACTAATTGTTTTCCCAGTATTGATAATTCATATCATAAATCAATTGAAATAATTGACGATAATATTATTGGTATAAATGTAAATAAAAAAAAGAAGGTAAAAGATCCATCAAAAGAGAAAAGAATGCAAATTATAAAAGAAGGAAACACTGGTATTGTTTATGCTATAAATAAATTAGAATATGATTTATATAGAATTAATAAAAACACAGAGGGAAGTGATAATATGTATACAAAAGAATTCATAAGTTCAAATTATAAAGATGAGACAGAGAATGAAAATCACATAAAATTATATTTATTTGAAGATTTAAAAATACCTAGTGAAAATAAAATTCATATTGATAAAATAATAAAATTGATAACTCCTACATTAAATGATATTATTAAAAGAGAAGAACAAAATTTTCAAAAATGTGAAACTATGGAAGAAATGAGTAAAGTATTAAAACCATATGGTATAGAATTATCTTCATTAAAAGATGAACAAACAAAAATTTTAATTGAAATATTATCAAATCAATTAAAAAAATTAGAAAAAGAATTAATTGAAGATAGTGGAAATAAACCAAAATTAGTTTTCCATGAAAAAAATAAAACTATTTTAGCTAATCCTAATCTATTTTTAGCTGATATTTATATTAATTCACCTTTCATTCAAAAATATTATGGTAAATACATAAATTATAATAAACCTGAAGATAATATTTTAGGACGTATTAATTGGATAAATAAACATTTGGATCAAGGTAATCTTTATTATTTATATGTTTTATATGAAAATTTAGATAAATTTAATAATATTTATAATTTAAAAGATATAGTTAACAAGCATAAAATAGTAAATGATAATTATGAAGAATTTGAGAAAACAATTAAAAAAGAACTTCAAATAAATAAAAAAAATAAATGTAAATTATATACTTATGATGCTTTAAAAATTGAAAAAGGTTCTAAAGTTGGAGATTTTGATGAAAATTCATTAAAAGTTGAAAAAGATGGTAATATTATTTATTATCTTCAAAATGGTTCTGTATTCTTTTTAGAAGGTGAAGATAAATTTTATAAAGTTGAAAAAGGTAAAAAAGTTGAAATATCAGAAGCACCTAAAGGAACAATGGCATTAGTAAAAGATAAAATTTATATTTTTGATGAGAAAGATGGTTGGAAATTATCTGATATAGTGCCTAAATATCATGAAATTAAATATTTATGTGAATTCGGGGATATTGATATTAAAGAAATAGATTTAGATGCTTTAGATTGTATTTATAGAGAACAAAAGGGATGTGATAGTAGATTAGTAACTCGTTTGAAAGATAGAATAGAATTTTTAAGTGAAGTTGATGTAAATTATGAAAATTTAGAAGAATACATTAAAAACGAATCTTATAGAAAATTCATTGAAAGTAATATTGAAAGAGTTCTTTATAAATACTTTAGTAAAGATATTGATAGTTTAGAAAAAGAAATTGAAGAATCAGAATTAGAACATAAAAAATCAAAAAATAAAAATAAAAATAATGATGAAGAATTTAAAAGTTCGAATGATTATATGCAACGTTCTGAAGAAGATGATGTTCAAGAAGAAAAGAATAATAAAGAAAATAAAAATAAAAATATAGAGCTTAAAGAAATTAATACATCCGAAATATTAACTAATTTTATTCATAGTATAAATTCTTTATCAAATAACGACCTTCAAAATAACATAATTTATGAATTAATTGATAAAGATGGTATTTTAATAGGTAAAGATGTTTATTCTAAAAAATTCAAATGTAAAATGGTATGTGGACATTATCATTTTTATAATAGAATAACTAAATCAACAAATGTTGATAAACGTGATTTATTATATAAAGAATTAGTGACAATATTTGGTGATGGAGGTGAAACAGATAAAAAAGATTATACTTGTACTAATTGTGGTCAAACAATTTTACAATTAGATTTTGATGAAGTTGAAGGATATTCTTCTTCAGGTGCTTTTATTTTAAGTCGTAGTGTTTTAGAAAAAGACGAAATGGAAGATAGTAAAACAGGTGATGACCAAATATATTTTGTTGATTGTGATGATAAACTTTTCCAAGAATTATTATTAAAAGAAGGTTTTGATATTGGTACTAGTGGTATATATGTAAATTATTGTGATTTTATTATTAATAATCTTTGTCAAAAAACTGGTGTTAAAATAACTATTCATGATTTAATTCAAATTATTAAAGATTCTTCTCAAAAAATTAATACTTTAATACCGAAAGAACGTTATCGTGAAAGACTTCTTCAAAAATATCGTGAAAGAACTAAACTTTCTTCTTATCATCTCGAACAATTAACTACAAAAGATTCTTCTGGTAAAGATGATTTAGACCGTTCTTATGATAATTATCGTCAAATTAATGTAAATTGTATTATGGCAGCCCGTTTTTTAATTAGTATGCAGACTGCTATACCTACTTATGAAAGAAGTTCTAAAGGAGCAATTGGTGGATTTAAATCGTTTGATGGTGAAGATGGTTTATTATATATGGTAAATGTTTTAGAAAATTTAGGGGGAAATGGTATATCATTTAATGGAAGAGAACATACAGATGAGGAAGAAAACTTCAATCATTATTTAAGAATGAATTATGATGCATTTAGAAAAACAAGATTAATTATGGATTTATATCAACAGAAAATTGAATATATTCAAGAATTAAAGAAAAAGAAAACTATATTTATTGATGGTAATGAACCATATTCATATAAAAATCCTGTTTATAAAAATGTACCACCTTTACCTGATAATTTTAAAATTCAATTATTAAGTTCAAAAAATAGTAATGATTTTAATCAAAAATCAAATCAATTAATTGAGAGAATGTTATTTGTTGGTCAAGAAATTAAAAGAATTATACAGGATGTTATTCAAAAATATGATTATGATGATACTTCATTTGTTTTACCCGAAGGAAGTTGTTGTGGAGAAGAACTTGAAAGATATATAGATTATTTTATGTATATACAAATACATTATCAAGATAGAGAAAAAGCTGAATCTATTTTCCAATATATGGATGAAGCAAGAGAATTATATAATATTTATGATAAATACATTTTACAATTTGGTTCTTTTTCAATTTTTAGATTAAAAAATGCAGAATACTTCCAATATAATATTAATCCTATTTTAGTTGGTAATCCTGATACTATATCTCAAGAAATTATTCAAGAAATGTTTGAAAATTATGTAAATGAAGGTGAATATAAAGGAACAATTAGAGAATATATTGGTATTGGTAAAGATGCAAAAGATGTTAAAAGTGGTAAAACTAAGGAAGAGATTTTAAGTAAAACATATAGTAGAGAAGAATATAAAAGATTATTAAAAGACATTGAAAATCAAAGTACTATTTTACCTAAAAAAGAAGATATGGAAAAAATAGAAAGACAAAAATTATTATTATTAGAATTAAAAGACCAATCAGAAAAGAATTTAGATAAAAATATTAATGAATTAGTAAATACAATTGCTAATGTATTAAATAAGAAAGGTGATGAAAACTTTAGAATTATGTATCATGATTTAATTAAAAATATGGGATATTTTAATAATATATATCTTTATAATACTAATGAAAAAGAATCAATTGTTAATGAAAATCACAAAAGTAAAGTAATTGATGTTCAATCTGAAGAAACTTCAGAAGAAGCTAAATTATCTGAAAGCACTAAATCTAATAAATCTTATATAGAAACCAATTTTAATGAAATTAATAAAAGAAGAATGAATGTTAAAAATCAACTTTACAAAGATGAATTTAGAGTTCATTATTTAAAGAAAGTTATTAATATGTACTTTAGATTCTATCTTTCTTTTATTCAAAATAATATGAACTTGCAATTAATGGTTGACCGTGTCAATGATAAAATTATTGGTTCAGAAGCTCAAGCACAAGATATTCGTAATGATATTGGACAAAGTTTTGATTTTATTAAAAAATATATGGTACCTGAAACAAATCAATATTTTAAGGATTTATTCTTTGAATATGATGATGAACAAATAAATAGTATTAATGGTACTAATGATATTTATACAAATCATTTTTCACAAATTATTTATTCTGATTTTAATATGAAAAGTGCTGCTAATGTATTAATTTATTTATTAGTTAAAGAATTATATAGAATGATATTATGTAAAACTACTGATTCTATGGGTGAAAGTGTATCTTCTAGAAAATGTCAAGTATTTTGTGAATTTATTCTTGATATTTTTAAATTAGTTCAAGATGACACTAAAATGTTTAATGATTGTTCTAATGAAATTGATAGATTTAAAGAAATAATGTTAGTTAATATTATTAAAGATAAAATTAAAAATGAAGAAGATGCTGAAAGAGGTGAAGATAATAAACTTCAAAAATTATTAAGTATTAATTCTAATAAAGCCGGTACAGGTATTATTGTTAGAAGTGTTGATGATATTGCAGAAAATATCGATGTCGAACAAGATAATATCGAAGAATCTATGAAAGATTTAGAAAAGAAAGATAATATAGTCGATTTTGCTATGGAACAATACAAAAATAAATTCGGTAAAGAACCTTCACAACAAGAATTAGATGAATTTATAAGTGAAATGAATTTTGATGAAAAATACGATAGTGATGAAGTTATTGGAACTGTCATTGATGATGAATATGAAGGTTATGTAGAACATCTAGGAGATATCGGTGTTGGTGATGTTCCAAATGAATAAAATATAAAAAAAATGATTTTTTATCTATTTAAATATAATTTTATAATTATATTATAAAAAAATGTTAAAGATAATTAAATATAGAAAAATGGAATCTGAAAGGTATTCTCATTATTTATCTTTAATTTGTAATATACGTAAAGAATTAAAAGATAATATTCATTATGTATATGAACCAACTTTGAATATAAGTTATGAAGAATTTAATTCTTTTTTAACAATTAATAATATTATTGAGTTTTCTAAAAAATATTTTGATTCAATAAAAAATAATAATATTAGTATTAATAATTATGTAGAACATATTATTAAAAATGCTGATATTATTAATGAATGTTCTATAGAATTTAAGAATGAGCATCTAAATACCGTTATCTACGCTTTATTTTTTAATTATTTATTGAATATTGATTTAGAACTAGATTCTGAATTTAAAGAACTTAAAAATAATTTAATTAATTTAGGAACTTTATTAAATGATAAAGATAATATGGATTATATCTATAAAGTAAAAGATTCTATTGAATTAAATATTTTTATGGAATCTATTAATATTTAATTAAATCAAATATTTACGTTAATATAAAAAATTATAAAAAAAAATAATATTAAAAAATAAAAAAAAATGATTTATTTAAAAAATAATAATTAATGAATATTAACTTAAATAAAGTGTTTAAAAAGAATAACTTAAAAAAATAAATATTAAAAAGAATAGATAAACAAAGTGCTAAAAAGTGACAAATAAAAGAAAAATGGACCAAATCTCAGAAACATCCGAAACAAATGAGAAAAAGAATAATCTTAAATTTATTTATCAAAATGAAATAACTCCTGTACCTCAAATCAAATTAAATTATCTTCGTGAACAAGTTAAACTTTTACGTGCTATGCCTCAACCTGAACAACGTTCAGAAGCTTGGTATAAGATGAGAGAAGGTAGAATCACAGCTTCTGATGTAGGTACTATTTTGGGATATTGTGACTATGCTGATCGAGATTCAGTATTATTAAAAAAAGTAGATACAAATGCAAAATTTATGAAAAGTGCTGCTATGGAACATGGTATCAAACACGAGAGGAATGCAATTCAGATTTATGAAAGAAGAAATAATAAACCATTAATTGATTTTGGTTTACTTCCTCATGAAACTATTAGTATTCTAGCATGTAGTCCCGATTCTATCTCTGAAGATGGTGAAATGGTGGAAATTAAATGTCCTAGCTCGCGACAAATCACTGGTATCCCGCCTAAATATTATTGGGCTCAGTGTCAGATTCAATTAGAATGTTGTGGATTAGATAGATGTGATTTTTTGGAATGTTCGATTAAAGAGATTGATGAAGAAGATTATATGACATCGAATTTTGATGGAGATTTTACATTATATAATAATGGAAATGAGAAAGGTTTAGTGGCTGAATTTTTTCATTTAGATGATAAATCATTTACATATGAACATTCACCATTATGTCTTTATGGGGAAGAATTAGAGAATTGGAAAAATGAGATACAAAAGAAATATGAAAATAATCCGAAATATTATTTTTCGAGTTATTCGCATTGGTATTTAGATTGTGTATCATGTATCCCAATTTACAGGAACCAAGAATGGTTTAATTCGATTCTTCCTGAATTAGAGAATTTTTGGCAAGATGTTATTAAATACAGAAGAGAAGGTTTAGAAGTATTGAAAGCAGATATTAAAGCGAATAAAGAAAAGAAAAAACAAGAAAAAGAAGCTGAAAAACTTAGAATTAAAGAAGAGAAAGAATTAAATCAAATTGAAACAAAACCCAAAAAAGGAAATTCAATGTTTTCTAGTAAAAAAACACAAGATAGAGATATTCAACAATATTTATATAATGTCGAAAAGAAACCTAAAAAAGAATATAAAAGAAAAGATGTTTATGAAGAAAAATTAGATGATTTACCTAATACTAATAAACCTTTGTTTAGTTCGAATGTTAATGTTGATATTGATATTAGTAATAATAACATAACAGATATTGGAAATTTAGATTTAAATCTAAAATTAGATTCAGATATTAAAGTTGAAGAAGAACAAAATATTGTTGAAGATAAAAAAAAACGAACTGTTAAAAAGAAAGAAAAAGATAGTATTTGTTTATTTTCAATGAAGTAGATATTCATTCATCAATATTTAATTAAATATTTAATTTAAATAAAAATTTTTAGTTTTAATTTTTATAAATCAATAAATAGAAATGATACCTATTTATTATATTTTTTCAGAATGGATACTTATCTTAGCTTTATTATATTATTTTAACTTAATACCTTACAATCCTATTTATTTAGTATATTTAGCTTTAATAATCAATACTTTGTTATTTGTTTATATATTATATTTAAATTATAATAATAAAATCAAAAAAGAAGTTGTTTATAAAATGATGTTGGTTATTTTTATTGAAAAATTAATACCTCTTTATCTTATTTACAATAAACCTATTAATCATGATGATTTATATTTTTCTATTTTTATAATTATTCTTTATGTCATTTTCATGGAATTAATGAATAAAAATTTTATTGAATTATATCAATATATTAGTGAATCAATTATTAATAATAAAAATGTTACACCCGTTTTCGTTTTATATGATTATATTAGTAAATTTAATAAATAAACCAATTTAAAGAAAATTATATTTTTAGTTAATTTATTAATAATTTAAAAGATTATTAATAAATATATTTAATATTGAAAAAATGGAAACAAGAAATACAGAAATAAAAGAACAAAGTTTTAATCAACAATATTTTCAAGACTATGAATTTTATTGTATTGATTATCACAGACAAAATTATAATCAAAAAACATATCATTGGAAATTTATTCCAGAAAGTGTTTTATTTGATGCAGGATTTATAACGGATTTTAACAAAATTAGAATGAATAGAAAAAAAATGTTTGAAGATGGAATCAATTATGTTCGTGAATACGGTTTAGATGGAATTGCAGAAGAAAAGATTGATGAAAATACTTCTCATTATCATGGTATTCAATGTAAATTATGGAATAGAAATTTAACTGCTAATGATTTAGGAACATTTTTTAGTGTTTATTTAGCAAGATTTAAAATGAAAAATCCTTTATCAAAAGCTTATTTATATCATACTTCAAAATTGCAAATTGATTTACAAGATGATATTGATAATACTTTAGGACAAATTAATAGAACAAAATTATTATTTGATATTAATCAAATAAATCAAAATAATAATTTAATTGAAAATGTTGAAAATAAAGAACTTAAAGAAACAGAATTTGAATTGAGAGATTATCAAATTGAAGCAATTCATGCATTAAATCAAGAATGGGATGGAATTAAAACTTTAACTATTCCATGTGGTATGGGAAAAACAGTTATTTTTGCAAATCATTTAAAGGAAAAAAGATATAAAAATATTTTTATTATGTCACCTTTAAAAGTTCATGTTAAACAGAATTTAGATAGAGTTAAAGAATTTTTAGGTGATTATGAAACTTTACTTTTAGATAGTGATGAAGATGGAACAACAAATTATGAAGATTTAAAAAATATTTTAGATAAAAATTGTATTATATCAACTACATTTAAATCAGCTGAAAATTTATTTAAAGAATTCTTTATAAAAAATAAGGTTGATAATATTGATGATTTTGATGAAGATGAAGAAGATGAGGAAGATGGTTTAATTAAATGTCCTCCCGAAGATGATAAAGAAGATGATGAAGAGGAAGATGAAGAGACACAAAGCTTAGAAGATGATGAAATAAGTGAAGAACAAGAAGAATATGAATCTTTAATAGATTTATCTAATTCGATTTTAATTATAGATGAAGCTCATAATTTGATAAATAAAGATGAATTAATTGAAATTATTAAATGTTTTCCTAAAGTTTTATTGGTGACAGCTACTCCTCCAAGTTGTATGGAAGATAAATTCGGAAGTGAATCAATTTATCATTATGAATTTAAAAGAGCGATTGATGAGAAATATATTTGTGATTATGAAATTTATTTACCTATTATAACAAAGAATACAGAAACAGAAGAATCAAATGTTATGATAGAGATACCTATTGAATTAAACGATTTAAATGAAGAATTAACGAAGAAAAGTATGTTTTTGATGAATGGAATGCTTCAAACTGGTTCAAGAAGATGTATAGTATATTTATCAAGAGTAGAAGAATGTGAAGAATTTATTAGAAATATAAAAGAAGTTAATAATAAATATCATTATTTAGATATTTGGATAGAAATGATAACTGGAGAAGTAACAAATAATAAAAGAAATGAAATATTAAATGATTTTCAAAATGATGATGATAAAAGACTTAAAATTTTATGCTCAATTCAAATTTTAAATGAATGTATTGATATTCCTAAATGTGATAGTGTTTTTATTGGAAATGTTTGTGAAAGTAGTAGCGAAATAACGATGGTACAAAGATTATGTCGTGCAAATAGATTGTTAAAAGAAAATCCTAATAAAATAGCAAATTGTTTTATGTGGACAGATGATTTAAATAAAATTGTTGGAACTTTAAGTTTATTAAAAAATAATGATATTGATTTTCATAAAAAAATTAAAGTAATGAATGGAGAATATATTAAAAATAATAATAAAGAAATGATTGAATTAAAAAAGACAGAAAATAAAAAATTAGATGAATATTTGAAAGTTAAATGTATGAGTTTAAATGATATTTGGGAAATGAAAAAGAATTTATTATTTAAATTCTGTGAAGAGAACAGAAGAGCACCTAAAAAAAAAGAAATTTATGGATCTTTTAAAATTAATGATTGGTATAGAGATCAAAAAAAGAAAATTAAAAATGATAAAAGTATTGTTTATTTAGTTCTATCTCAAAATAGTTTATTAAAAATAGAACTTGATAAATATATTTTTAATAAAAACAATAATAATATTAAGTTTTTTTATAATTTTGAAGAAAAAAGAAAAATATTATTTGACTACTGTAACATTAACAATAAAATTCCGCATACAAAAGATAAAAAAAATATGGGTGCATGGTTTTCACAGAAAAAATTTATTATTAAGTCAAATAAAGATAATCTTTATAATTTTTTATCTCAAAATTTAATAATTAAAAATGAACTAGATAACTATTTAGATAAACGAAAAAATAAAAATACAAAAAAAAAATATACATTCGATGAAAGTAAAGAATTATTTTTAAATTATTGCAGTAATAATCAAAAAATTCCAGGTAAGAATGATTATGAGAATCAAGGTGTTTGGTATAGATATTTAAAAAGAAAAATTGATTCTATTGAACATGAATATTATTTATTATTTATAAATAATAATATAATTAAAAAAGATTTAGATAAATATTTGGAAAATAAAAATAATAATAAAAACAAAGTAAAATTAACAGAAGAACAAAAAATAGAAATATTATTTAATTATTGCATAAAAAATAAAAAACATCCTATTTCATCTAATAAAGAACATATGGGTCAATGGTTCTCACATCAAAAAGAAAAAATTAATTCAAAACAAGATGATTTATATATTAAATTAAGTCAAAATTTAATTATTAAAAAAGAATTAGATGAATATCTTGAAAAAAAAGAAAAAAATAAAAACAAACAAATAATAAAATTAAGTGAAGATGAAAAATTGCAAATATTTTTTAAATACTGTAATGAACATAATGAAATACCTTACCAATCAAATAAAGAAAATATGGGTAATTGGTTTACAGATAAAAAAAAATTAATTAAAACAAAAGATGATGAATTATATAAAATGTTTAGTCAAAATTTGGTTGCAAAAAAAGCATTAGATGTATTTATCGAAAGATTTAGAAAAAATAAATAAATTTAGTAAATAATAATTAAAAATATTTTTTTTATAATAATTATATTTTTTTAAAAATAAAATACAATAATTTAATGATAAATATATAATAATTTTAACGTTTACCGCCTCCCCAAAATATGTTATTTATTCCCTGTGATCTTCCTTCGAATAACCAATTATTTTCACCGCAAGGAATGCTTGCATAATTATTAGGCCAGAAATTTGGTCTAGTAGGAAGAGCCATTGAAGACCATCTTACTCCAGCAGCATATTTAGGGTCTTTACCTTTAGGAATACTGCCTTGGCCTTTTTCATAATAATAAATTCCTTCATCATCCCATTTATTTATTGGTGGTTCTTTGGCAGGATATTGTGCAAGCCATTGTGGTTCTTCATCAAGTGTTGGCCATTTATTATAATCTGTAGCTTTTTGATAGATTGGATTTTTGTCTCCTTTAACATCTAAATAATCAAGTTTGTTATCCCAAACACCTCCAATTTTATTTTCACTATTGCTTCCTTCAATGTTCATTTTTGCATTTTCATGAAGATTCTTTCCATAATTTACAACTAATGTACTATTCCAAATATCAACTCTATTAATATATAAATATTTTATTGGTAAAGGGTCATTAGTACAAATTCCATTTGGTTCATTTGATGCATTCATACTAGGGATAACTTGATCAGGAGGTGGTATCATTTGGTCAAAAGCAGGATATCCCAAGAAATAAGTAGGGAAAAGATAAGGACTCTTTTTAACACCATATTGACTAACTGATTTATTATCAACAAATTTAATAACATGAACTAAGAATTTAATTTCGAAGAAGTGTTTTTTATCCCATAAGAAGAGTTCATATTTGATTTCTTCATTATTTTTTTTATCAGTCCATACATAAACATCACCATAATTTGTTGAACTAAAATCATAAGAATTTGAATTTAAAATAGGTATAATTTGTTTTGTTATTTGGTCTAAATCCATTCTTAAACGGTCTCTAGTAGTTGTTTGAGTATAGAATTGATAATTAGTAGCTCCTTTCAATTTAATTAATTTTCTATTATTAATTTTATCTAAATTATTTAATAATTTTTTCCAATCAAATTGAGTTGAATTTTCTTCAGTAAGTATAGGTCCATTTGGATTAAATGTACCTTCATAAACACCAATATAATCAGTTTTTTCTATTTTGGGTTTTTCAGGTTTATCGATAATTTCAAATTCAACTTCATTTGATTCCATTGTTATTGTTGTTTTATTTTCAGAATCTTCCAATTTTTTATCATTTGATTTAAAAAGATTCATTAATCTTTCTTTTAAATTAGTTTTTTTAAATCCTTTATCATTTAAATAATAAATTGATATTAAAATGATTATAATTAAAAATATTATTGTTATAGTTCTGATTGTTTTAGAATCAATATTTTTCATTCTATATTATAATATATCTCTATATATCTTTTATATAAAAATATTATCAAAAAAATACTTTATTTTATTTTTTATTTAAAATTTATTTAATAATTTCCTTCTCTTATCTTGCACTTTTTTCTCTTCTGTTGTTAACTTCTCTTCTTCCGTAAAATCAATTATATCATCTCCCATTCCATTCTTCTTCAAAAAACTAATTTTAGTTATATCTGTTCCATCTGTTGTTAATGATATGTATTTTTTCCATTCTACTGATTCATCTTCTTTCATTTTAATAATTATATCTGTATCTTCTTTATTTAATTTAATTCTTCTTTTCAATATATATTTATCCATCATCTTAAGTATATCTTCTTTAGGTACTTCTTCAAATTTCTTTCTAATTCTCTTTGGTTTTACTTCTTCTCCTTCGACTTTTACAACTTCACTCTCCGCTTTAATAAAAAATAAATTATCTGTTAAAATATCTTTTGTATTATTTTCATCAATAGTGACATATTCTTCAACTTCTTTTCTTGCTGCTTTGTTTCGATTTATTAATACTTGTTTTCTAATCTTTTTTTGATGTTCAATCTGTTCAATTCTTCTTTGTTTTGTCAATTTTTTTTTGAAAATATATTCTTCATAATTATAATTATATTTTTTGAATTCTTCATCTCTTATCTTTTTTAAATTATTTACATATTCGTCTATTCTTTCTTCTATTTGTTTATCCATTTTAGATTATCTTTCCTTTATATTATATTATTAATATCTCTTTAAACTCTTTTATAATCACTTTTTTTTCTATTTAACTAAAAAATTTAATTAAATATTATTATAAAAAATATTAATTATTTTTAATTTTATTTATTTTCTATTATCTTCATTATAACATCTCTTAATGTTAAATTTAATGTATAATTAATCTTTTTTAGTTCTAATGAATCTTCTTCTTCTATTATAAATCTAAATCTTTTATTAAGAACATATGAATTATCTATCTTATGTGTTCTTTCCATCACTAAATATATATTCTCATTCTTTAAATAATAATTCCATGAATCTCTTATTAATACTTTATTTAATATATCTTTATCAGTCATGTCAACATTTTCATATTTAAATTGCATAAAAAACATATGCCATTTATCATCTTTAATTTCATTATTATCTATCTTATTTTTTATAATTCTTATCTTTATTTTTATATTTTTAATTTCTTTTAATTCAATATTATACTCATCTTCATATTCTAAATCTTTTCTATCTTCATCTGTTATTAATAATGTACTACAATCAATATCATCATTTCTTGGATAAACATTCATATTTATAAAATGAATATACCTTAATAAATATTCTTCTGTTGTTGTTTTATCCATCTTTTTAAAATTATATTTTAAATAAATATAATAATTTTTTTCATCTTTTATTTTATCATTTAATTCTTTAATGCTATCTTCAACGTTTTTATTTTCTATTATTTTTTGTTTTTGAGTTGATTTATTTTCTTCAAATTTTAATGTTTTTAAATTATTTTCTAAATAATTTATATTATCTTTTATCGAATAATTTTCATCTTTATTTGTGTTTTGCCCCGAAAGATGAGTATATGAGATATTATCATCTTTAATGATTTGTTTTTCAATACTCAAATCATTTATTTTATTATCTGATACTACTGAACTATTATTTAATAATAAAGGATTATCAATTTCTTCATTATTATTAATAAAATTATCATAATTTATATCATTAAAACTATTAATCATATCTTCAATATTATTTTTTTTAGTGTTTGGATCTTCTTGTTTTTTTTCTTCTTTTGTTTTATTATTTTTATTTATTCTTTTTGTTGTTTTTTTAACTTTCTCTTCAACTACTTTCTCTTCAACTACTTTCTCTTCATTTACTTTCTCTTCATTTACATTCTCTTCAATTACTTCACTTATTTCATTTTTCTTTTTACGACCTTTCTTTTTTATAATATCTTCATTCGTATTAATTTTATTATCAATATTTTCTATTTTTTTAGGTCGTCCCATTTTTATATAAAATAAAAAAATTATATTTTATTATAATATAATAAATTCTTTAAATTGATTTAAATAATTATTTATTTAATTCTTAAATAAATATAATGTCTTCTATACATTTTTTCACTATTAATAAATAAAAGATTTACTTCTAATCGATTATCATTTGTATTATTATCTTCATTATCATCATTTATATTTCCAATAATTTGAATTAATTTATATCTTTTTTCTAGACGTTTCGAATCAAAATCATAATAATCCATTTTATTTTTACTCTTATTCCATCTAACACCTACATATTGTTTCACTATTACTCCAAATATTTTATAAAATGCATAAATTTCACTCATTCCACCCCATCTCAATGGTATATATTTTTTAATATATGTTTTTTCATTTTCTTTATTTTCATGAGTATTACCAACTTTTTTGGCTTCCAAAGGAGCAGAAAGATGGGTCGGTGCTAAAGCGCCAACGTCATCTTTTTCAATTAATATATGGTCATCATCACCTGCAAATATTTCATATAAATCTTTATAAATATCCATATCAGGTACTTCTTCATGGTCAATAAGAACGAATTCACCAACAGTACAATCCATATTCATAAAAGATTCTATTTTTTCATCTTTATTTTCATATAACCAATTTTTTAAAATAATTTGAAGATTTTTAGCAGCACCTCCTTCTTTAATATCTTTATCATCAAATATTTTATAAAATAAAGGATGTTTATTTAATTCTTTTTGATAATCTACTAAAAAACGGATTAAACATCTATATAAACAAGCTCCATCACCATAAACATTTACTTCTGTAAAATTATTCCTTGATTTTGTTTCATTTTTAAAGTTATCATAATCATTCATCTTTTTATTTATAATTTATTATTAATCTTTTTTATTTCAATATAAGTATTTCTTTATATTGAATATTTAAAAAATTTATTTTTATAATAATAATTTATTGATTTAAATATTATTATTATTTTTTAAATTATTTTATAATTCTTCATTATTAAAATCTTTATTCGATTCATCTACAGATGTTCTATCTGATTCATCATCAGAATCATTATCATCAATATCATTATCATCAGAATTATTATCATCAGAATCATTATATTCATTATTTTGATTATTAGAAAAAGTAAAAATTGGATTTTCATTTAATAATGCTTTACCTTTACAAACTTCTTTTCTACAAAATGGACATTTGTTACTTTCTTTTTTAAACCAATTTTCAACACATTCTTTATGAAAAACATGGTCACATGATGTTATAATCACTTTTTCTCCATTTACATATGAACCTATACATATTGAACATTGTTTATCTTTATATTTTTCATATAATTCAGAATTTTCATCTATTTCATCTTCTTTTAATTTATTAAACTCTTCTTCTGGTACTACCACTTTTACATCTTCATTTAATTCATGTAAAACACCTCCTGCTCCTATTATTCTTATGTTATTACTTCCAAAAAATGAATTCATTAATCCTTCTACTGCATCTAAATTACCAAATGGGATGTTTAAAGGTAAATCATTCTGATTTCCTATTATACTCATATTCTCTATTCCAAAACCTTCAAAATTATCTAAGGAAGTTGTCCATGAAAATCTTGGTACATTCGTTCTATATCTACTGTAAGTTAAAGGTATAGCTGGAGGTATATTATTTTCTTCTCTAATATTAACTCCATTGAAAGGATTATTTATTTCATTTATTATGTTATTTTCAAGATTTGATATAAATGATTCAAAATTATTTGAATTTTGATTTTCTTCTGAAGTATTATTATTTTCTCTATTATTTCTTTGTGAACTTCGTTGATTAGGTCTATGTGAATTTATTAAATTTATAATATTATCAAATTCATTTGATATTATGTGATTCAATCTTTCTGTAGTTCTTAATGTAGATGAAGATGAATCTATTTCTTCTTTACTTTCTTCTTCATTTTCTTCAGTATTATTTATATTGATATAATTTCTTGGGATTCTTATATCAAATGATAATGTTAATGTTTCTCTTTCGTTTTCTAAGCGCTGCGCTAATTCTTCATTTTCTTTATCTTTTTCATCGTTTTCTAAGCGCTGCGCTAATTCATCATTATCATTTTTTTCATTATGATTTTCTTCTAAGCTTTGTGCCTCATTTTCATCATTTTCATCATTTTCATCATTTTCATCATTTTCATCATTTTCATCATTTTCATCATTTTCATCATTATCGTCATTATCATCATATTGATTTTTTGAATTATTGTTATGAGAATTGTTATGAGAATTGTTATGATAATTATTATTTCTTCTTAAACTGGATAATGAAGCATTTCGAAAACCAACATTAAAAAAAGAAGAAGATAGCATACTTACTGTTTCTCTTAAAAATCTTTCTGATTGATTATTTAGATTAGATGTTGATGATGGAGTTTCATTTAATATTGAAGATACTAAATTAATAGAATTTTGCATATCTTCTTCACTAATATTTTGTAAAATAGGTAAATTCATTAAATTATTTAAATTAGGTAAATTCGTTAAATGATTGAGATTTATAGAATTTGAATCATATATATTTGATTGGGGACTATCTAAAAAAGTTTGATATTTTTCAATAATTTTATTATCTTTAATAACATTTCCTTTTTCATCTCTTTTTCTATCAAATACTTGAAAATATTTAATTTTTATATCATTTTTATTTTCTTTTTCTATAAAATCTATAAATTTAAGATTAAAATCCATATTATCATCACCTAATTTATATACTGAATCATCTTCAAAAACAATCTCAGTATATTCTATTCCGTAAATATATAAATTACATATTGATAAAATATTCTCCTGTATTCTACCAATTCTATGATTTTTTGAAAAATCAAATTTTTTCGTTTGATTATTATATATAATATTTGAATTAATTATCATTTTAAAATACTTTTATATTTCTATTTTGATATTCTTTTATTTTTTTTAAATCAAATTTATCATTTATTTATTATTTAAAAATATTTTTTATTATTTTTAAATTATTATTATAAGATATAAACATAAAATTAAATATAATCAGATATTTGCCAACAAAAAACACATTTTTTATCATATGGACTATTTAAATTATCATCTGGTATTTGTATAAAATATGGTAAAGAACCATCATAACTAAAAACATTATGAGGAGGTGTACAACCAAATTCTTTAGTACTACTACAATCTATTTGTTTTTCACCTTCGAGACAATCATCACAATTTCCACCAATTATAGAACGACGAAAACATTTTTTTGGATTTTCGTGGCATTTAACACATTCTTGTAAATTTTTTTTCATTTGTCTCATAATTTTACAATCAGATGCATCACATTTAGAATCACAATCTTCAGTTTTAATTGCATCATTTGGTATTTTTAATTTTGTAGCTACTGCATTAGTTAAATTATTTATTAATTTATTTTTCCATTGAACTAAATCAAAATTTTCTTTAAGTTCATTATTATTATCATAATTATTTTGATTAAAATATTTAATTAAAAAGAATAAAATAAATAAACAAATAATAATAAATATTAACAAAATTAATTTAATATTATTATTTTCTTTTAAATCTATTTTATGTATTTTCATTTGTTCTTCTATTATTTATTGATAATTATAAATAAATAAAATAAAAATATTAATTTTTAATAAATTTTTGGCCAACAAAAATTACATTCTTTTTTAAATGGATCAATTGGTTCTTTTCCTTCACATCCATAAATTTCTTCACAACTCATTGAATTATTACATTTAGTACAAATTCCTTGGAAAGGATGATAACATTGACCTTTTTCTTTACAAAATTTACACATTGAATATTTTTTTTTTTGAAGTTCAAATTCAGTACAAATTTCTTTATCACATAATTCATTACAAGATTTCTTTTGATATTTTTCTTGATTTGATTTGTAAGAAGGTATACCACTAATTTCATCTAAATCTTTAAAAATAGTACGATAACCAATAATTTTATTTTTAGGTATCATGAAAAAACTAAAAAATCCAATTAAAATAATTAATAAAGCAAATATATAAATAAAACGATAAATACTGGGTGTTTCTTTAATATTTTTCATATTTTATCTTTCTCTATTTGAAAGTATTATTTTTATTTTTATTTAATTGATAAAATTAAAAAATATTGTATAAATAGAATAATTAATAATTTTTAAAATGGATTTAACATATAATTATTTAAATAGAAAAGATAATAATGTTTTACAAAAAAAAGAAGAACAAAAAAATAATATTTTAAATAAAATAAAAACAAATGTTAAAAGTAAATTAGAAAATATTGAAAGTGATATTCTTAAAAATAAAATAATTAGTGGTTTATTTAATGTTTTTATTACATTAGTTATTGTTTCTTTTATTTTATATATTTTTCTTGAAGGTGAAAATCCTAATTGGTTAATTATTAAAAATAATTATTTAATGTATTTAATAACTATTTTACCAATGGTTTTATTAGGATTTTCATATAATTATTTTCATTATTATATTCAACAAAATGTTACAGTACATTTACAAAAATTTATCTATAATATTTATTTCTCTAAAAATCTAGATTCAACTATTAATAATACTGAAAATAATAAAAATGAAGATTATCAATCAATTATTATGGTAGAGTCTATATTATTCACAACTCTTATTTTAGCTACAAGTATGATTTTTTCTAAACTTTCAAAATTTATTTTAGAAAAAGGTATTGTTAAATATAGAGATTATCAAAATAAATCAAAAAATAATCTTCTTTTTAATTTCTTTGGTATTATTATTGGTGGTGTTATTTATATGATTTATTATTTCTTATTTAATAATAATCAAATTAATATCACTTCTAACTAAATAGAAAGTGATAATAGATTTCTCTGAGCTTTTTTGCTTAGAAAAAAATATTCAAAAAAAATTATTAATAATTAAAACATATTTATTTTATTTTTAAGACTTTTATTCATCATTTCAATTTTCCATTTATATAATTCATTTTCATCTATTTGACAAAAATTACACCATTGTTCCATTGTCATCTTTTCAATTAATCCTTTTTCTGGTAAAAACATTAAATCATCTTTATTTATTTTTTGCGATTCTTTTTTAATGTATTCTCTTACTCTTAAATCTTGATGTGTTGTTATTCTAATAATTTTATGTATTCTATTATCATTTACTAAATCATAACCTTCACTATCTAAATATTTATTTAAATATAATTCACTCCATTTTTCATAAAAATCATAATCTTTAATTAATTTAATATTCTGATTATTATCATTTAATTTTATAGGTGACTTAAACATCCAACCATCTTGTTCAATACTTCCGAATAGGTTTTGATTAGGAGCCATTCTTATGAATCTTCCTGTTAAATCCCTTTCAATTCTAGTTAAACAATATATTTTTTTATTTTCTATATAATACTCCAAATACATACTTTCTAACTCAATATTCGGTAGTAAAATTATATCTGAACGAATAATCACAACAACTTGTTCTTTAAATAATTCATTTGCTATTAAAAACATATCATTAAAACTTATATTATCATCATCATCATTTACTAATATTATTTTTTTATTTTCTATTTTTTCATAATTAATATTTTTGAAAAAATCTTCAACACCATTACCAATAACAACTATATTTTTTATAGATGGATTTTTATAATTTTCTAATACACATTTAAATTGTAAAGAATATATTGAATCATTATTTTCAATCTTACGAATATATGTTATTAAATTTATTTTATTATTTATGATATTATTTTCTTTATTATTGATTTTATTATCAATTTCTTTATAAATTGAAAATCTATTTTTTTCATTATTTAAAGATATTATATTATTATCTTCTTCATTCATCTTAATATTTATATATCTTAATCTTCTAACTTTATTTGATTCAAAATCTTCTTCTTTTATTTTTTCATATTCTTCGAGTATCCATTCATTTTTAATAAAATATACATTTTTTTTATATTTTTCAATTAATTCTTCAATATTATCCTTTAATTTATAATCTTCCAAATTAATTATATATTTACATTTTTTTATATATTCTTCTTCATTTAATTCATCAAAAAATTCTTCATAAATGTTTAATTTATATTCTTTATTTTCAGAATCAACATTTTGTTCAGTTAAAGATGATGAAAAAAAATCAATATATTTATCATCATTTGGTTTTAAATATCTTACTAAATTAAAATTATCTTCTCTCAATTTAACATATTCTTCTATATTTTTTAATAATTCATAATTATTACAAATAATAATTATAAAATTATCATTTTTATATTGATATGGTATACTAACTTCTTGCATTTTAATATATTTAAAAATTAATTATTAATTAAAATTATTTTTTTTATTTTAAGTTGCTTTTTATTCAATTATAGTTTAAAAAATAAAAATTATATATATTTATAATATTAGTGAAAATTATATAATTCACCTTTCATAAATAAAAATGGAAAATAAACCAAAAAACAAAATTAAATCTGCTTACCAAGAATTATCTGAATTATTAAATTCATTTAAAAATAATGAGTTAACTTCAAAAGAAGTATTAGAAAAAATTCAATTAAAAGAAAATGCGGTTCGACCTTATTCTAAAATATTAGATAATGGTAAAATTTCTTTAAATGAGATTACGGATAAACCTATTGTATTAGAAAAAGATGATTGGTTACAAATAACTCAAATAATGAAAGAAGAAAAATGGGAAAAGTTTACTCAAACTCTTAAAAATGGTTATATTGATAAATATATTTTTTATAATGATAATCGAATTAAAAATAAAAAAAATCAAATTAAAACTATTATGGTAGTTAATGATAATACATTAGATAATCAAAAAGAAGAACAATTATTAGAAGAAAATATTAAAGAATTTATTAAAGAATATAAAAAAGAAAATATTAAAGAAGATGTTAAAGAAGAAAATTATTCAAATAAAAATATTTAAAAAAAATAAGAAAATATTAATAAAAATGGAAGAAGAACTTAAAGAAAATATAAAAAAAATTAATAATGATGATGAATGCTTTTCACCACTTACAGAGCCAGGTAAAACGATTATCACTCAGCTCCCAGATGAAGCCAAGAGTGATGAAAATATAATTAATAAGAAAAAAAGACATGAAGGTAAACGTCATTTTATATTAACGGAACCATTATTAGAATTTAGAAGATTTAATGGAAAATTAGTAGAACAAAATGATAAATATGGAAATTTTTATGGAAAATCACCATATGAAGCAGCAAGAAAAGCAGCTAATTCTATATATGAAAGTAAAATATTAGAAGGAAAATTTTTAATGAATAATGAGAAGATGTTATTTGGATTAAAAGAAATAACAAAAGATTCATTAAAAAAAGAATATAAATATGAAATGTCAAGAAAATTTTTAAATGAACCAATTGAGGTTAAAATGAAAAATGGATTAACATATCAAATTAATTTTTCAACAATAATTAAATCTATTTAATTTTTATTTTTATAAGAAGATTTTTATATTTTTTTATTTAATTAATAATTTTTGAATTATTAAAAACAATTTTCTAAGTTACAAGTATAAAGAATAATATTTAAAATGGAAAATACAGTCCCTAAAATGAATGGTGGTAAAAAAGCCAAAAAATCTGGTGATAAACGTGGTAAAGTTTCTAATCCTTGGTTAAATCATGTTAAGAAAACCATGAAGGAACATCCTGATAAGAAATTCAAAGAAATCTTAAAGATTGCTGGAAAGACTTATACCAAAAAGAAGGGTGGAGACAAAGATGATGAAGATAATGATGAACAAGATGGTGGTAAAAAGAAAAAGAAGGCTAAGAAAGCCAAGAAATCAAAGAAGACTAAACGTGGTGGAGACAAAGACGAAGATGATGAAGATGATGACGAAGATGACGAAGATGAAAATAATGAAGATGACCAATCAGGAGGTAAAAAAAAGAAGCGTTCAAAGAAATCTAAAAAATCAAAGAAAGTAAAGAAGACTAAACGTGGTGGTGATAAAGAAGAAAATGAAGATGAAAATAAAGAAAATAATAATAATAATAATGATGAAGAAGAAGACCAATCAGGAGGTAAAAGAAAGAAACGTTCAAAGAAAGCTAAAAAAGTAAAGAAGTCAAAGAAGTCAAAGAAATCAAAGAAGTCAAAGAAATCAAAGAAATCAAAGAAGTCAAAGAAATCTAAACGCTCCGCTCGTAAATAAATTTTATAATTTATAATTAATTTTTTTTATAATTAATCAAATAATTTTTGATTAAATAATTATTATTTAAAAATATTTATATGTTAAATATTTTTTCGCAATAGAACTTTTATGTAACGGAAACAATTATAAATCATCTCCAGTAGCTTTTGTTTTAAGTTAGGAGTGATATATTTTCCAATAAAATATAGAAGCTTGATAAATGCTTACTAAATTTAAAGATGCGAGAGGCCAAATTTTATAGTAAGTAGCATATATTAATACTAAAATACTACCAAAAAATTGTAAATAAAGATGATGTTCTATAATATTAGAATAATCTTTATTTTTTAAAGTTATAATAGTTAAATCATGAGTTCTCCAAATTAATAAAGATAAACCAATAATATAAATTATAAATAGTAAATGATGAAATGTTAATTTATAATTATTAAATATTTTTATCATATTTTTAATATATATCTATTATTAAATTATATTATTTAATAATATAAAAAAAAATAAACTTAACTTAAATTAAAAATCATCTGATACTTCAACTATTGTTGATGTTTTTGAAATTGTAGCTTTTTTATATTCACCTACTTTTTTCTCAAAAAAGTTTGTTTTAGGTCTTAATGATATTAACTCCATAAATTCAAATGGATTCTCTACCCCATATTTTTTATTATATTCTAATTGTACTAATAATCTATCTGCAACAAACTCTATATATTGTGACATCATTGTACTATTCATACCAATTAATGCACATGGTAAAGATTCATTAATAAACTTCTTTTCAATATTTACTGCTTCTTCTATTATCTGATATACTACTTCTTCATCTACTCTATTCTTAATTTTTGAATATAATAATGTTGCAAATTCACAATGAATACCTTCATCTCTACTAATTAATTCATTACTAAATGTTAAACCTGGCATTAATCCTCTCTTTTTTAACCAATAAATAGCACAAAAACTTCCTGAAAAAAATATACCTTCAACAATTGCAAACGCTATTAAACGAGTAGCAAAAGATACATCATTATTTTCAATCCATTTATATGCCCAATTAGCTTTTTCTGCTACACATGGTATATATTCAATCGAATTTAATATTTTATTTTTCTCATCAATATCTTTAATATAAGTATCAATCAATAAAGAATAAGTTATAGAATGAATTGTCTCATTATAACTTTGATAAGTATAAAATGCTCTTGCTTCTGGTATCTCAATTTCTCTTTGAAAACGATTTGCTAAATTTTCATTTACAATACCATCACTTCCTGCAAAAAATCCAATAATATTCTTAATAAAATATCTTTCATTTTCATTTAATTTTTTCCAATCACTTTCATCATTAGCTAAATCAATCTCTTCGGCTGTCCAAAAAGTAGATTGTGCATCTAAATATTTTTGATAGATATCATGATATTTTATTGGAAACATAACAAATCTATTTTTATCTTTTTCGAGAAGAATCTCATCATTATCATTAATTTTAAGAATAGAAGGATGATTTTCAGTAAACAAAGACATTTTTAAAATTTGATTTATTTTATAATTATATAATATTTTTATATTTTTTTTTTTAAATTTAAATTAATAAAATAAATTTTATAAGTTAATTAAATAATAAAACAAAATTATTTTAAAATAGAAAAATATGTTATTATCATCAAAAAATAAATCAAATGAAAATAATAAAGAAGAAAATAATAAATTTAAAAAATGGAATATAATTTATAATGATTATATTGATACATTAGATAGAATATCAGTAGATAATTTACCAAATAATAAATTTATTCAAAAACCATTTATACAAAAATATTTTATTGAATTAATAAAGTTAAAAGAAAAAAAATTAATAAATGATTATATTTTACAAAAAACTTCTGAAGAAAGTATCGAAATAGATGATATATTATATATATTTACAAATATTTTTAATTTAACAAAAAATGACAAAAAAATTATTCAAGAATACTTTTATATGAATAAATTATATAATTCTAATTCATCTTTAAGCTCTTCATCAACTATTAATAATGATATCAATTATATAATATCTAATTTATTATTTTTTTATATTAAATATATAGAATTTTATTTATTAACTACTGAACTTCTTTATAATAACAATATTGATTTTCTTAATCAAGATATTTTTTTTTATATTCAAAATAATCAAAAAATAATATCAAAAAAAATAAAATTTTGGAAAAATAATAATCAAATGAATCGTATTCATACATTTATTATATTTAATAATAATCTTCAAGAACTTTTTTATAATTATAAATCTTTATATAACATTTTATCAAATAAAAATTGGTTATCCAAATCTAATTCTAAAATTATCTTTAATCATTTTCTTAAATTTTTATTTACTCCTTGGTTTAATATTAATAAACAAATTAATAACCAAGAATTTAATAAACAAATTAATAACCAAGAATCTAATATACAAATTAATAATATAGAATTGAATAAAGAAATTAATAATCAAGAATCCAATAAAGAAATTAATAATCAAGAATCTAATAAAGAAATTAATAACCAAGAATCTAATAAAGAAATTAATAACCAAAAATCTTTAAATAATGAAAAACAAATAAAAAATAATAAAATAAAATATATTTTTAATATATTTAAAAAAATAAAAAATTCAATTAAATAAAGTGAATTTAAAATAATTAAAAAAAATAATATTTTTTTTTAGATTAAATATGTTAAAATATATAACAAATTTAGAATTTGAGAAGAAAATAACTTTTATTTTACCAACAACAGGAAGATTATCTATATTAAAAACAATTGATAGTTTAAAAAATCTTAAAAATAAAAATTGGAATTGTATTATCATATTTGATGGTGTAAAAAATAATATATCTTCTAAAATAAAAGATGAACGTTTTACTGTATTAGAAATTGAAAAAACTGGTATTCGAAATAATAGTGGATTAGTTAGAAATATAGCTTTTGAATATGTTATGACTAATTGGATTGGGTTTATAGATGATGATGATACATTGTCACCATATTATATAGATTATTTAGAAGAAGAAATTGATTTTTATAATGGTGATATTGATTGTATAATTTTTAGAATGATATATAAAAATCTAAAAATTTTACCTGATGAAAATAAATTAGATATTATAAAAGGTAATGTTGGAATAAGCTTTTGTATAAATAGAAAAATTATTGATAATAATATTAAATTTGAAAATAATGATTTTGAAGATTATCTTATTTTAAATAATATTAAATTAAATAATTATAAAATTAGTATATCTCCTCATGTAGCTTATTTTGTTAATAGTACCCCTTTGCCTCAATTATCTAATTTAAACTTATCTAGAAAATTAATTGAAAATAACTTTGAAGAAAATATTATTAATAATAATTTATCTGGTTATATTATTCAAAATAATAATGATAATGAAACTGATTTAAAAAATAATTTAATTTATAATGAAAATGAAAATAAATTATTAATTGTTTTAAATGATAAATCTATTCAAGATAATAAAAATGAATTATTAAAAATTATTAAAAATAAAAAAAAAAAATATATTGAAAATATAAATATTATAAATCAATCTTATAATAATAATAATTTAAATACTTCAGTCTCTGAAATAAATCATCAATCCCAGGAAAAACAATTATCACTCTTATCTAACCTTGAACAAGAAGTGATATTTGAAGAAAATAAAAGTATTATACATAATAATAATGATGATTTAGATAATATTTATGATTATGATTATAATATTAATAATAATAATTTTATTAATAATTCATATTATGAAGATTATGATATTAGTTATGAATTAAATCAAAATAATATAGAATTAAATGAATTTAAAGAAAATGAAGAATTAAATGAACTTAAAGAAAATGAAGATTTAAATGAATTTAAAGAAAATGAAGATATAAATGAATTTAAAGAAAATGAAGATTTAAATGAATTTAAAGAAAATGAAGAATTTAATGAAGAATTTAATGAAGAATTAAATGAAGATTTAAATGAAGATTTAAATAAATTTAAAGAAAATGAAGAATTAAATAAAGAATTAAATGAAGAATTTAATGAATTTAAAGAAAATGAAGAATTAAATGAAGAATTAAATGAAGAATTAAATGAAGAATTAAATGAAGATATAAATGAATTTAAAGAAAATGAAGATGATATAAATGAAGAATCAAATAAAAGTTTAAATGAAGATTTAAATGAAGAATCAAATAAAAGTTTAAATGAAGAATTGGAAGAGAATAGATATAAAGTTCCGAAATATGAATTAAATGATATAAATTCATATAGAGCATTATATAATATGAATACATATTATTCAGATAAAAAAAAAGTATTTATAGAAGTGGAAGGTGGTTTAGGAAATATACTTTTTCAGATATATTCATTATTTAATATATGTATAAATCATGAGAGGGATGTATATATATATTGGAAAGAAAATGATACAAATAGAAGACAAGATATAAAAAAATATTTAATGTTTAGTGATATGAGAGTAATATATGACAAAGAAGAAATAGATAATATGTATAATATAATAACAAAATCTAATTTGATATATTATGAAGAGAAAGGATTAACACAAGATAAGAGGATAGATGAATTTTTTGAGATAAATAAAAATAAGGATATATATATTAAAGGTTATTTTCAATCAACAAAATATTTTGAAGATAATTTTTATAGTTTATCATTATTATTTAATTTTTCTTGTAAAAAAATATCAAATTATATATACAATGATTATATTAGAGATTATAATAATAAAAGATTTATATCAATTCATATAAGGGGAACAGATTATTTAAAAAATAAAAAAATATATAATATATTAACAAATGAGTATTATGAAAATGCAATAAATGTATTAGTAAAAGAGAAAAAAATTAAAAAAGAAGATTGTATATTTGTTATATTTACAGATGATAGAAAATATGTAAATAAGAAGATGAATTTTATGAAAAATATGAATTTGAATTATGTGTTTATTGAGGATATTTTCAAAAAATATGATATAAAAAATATATATTCGAATTATTATGATGAGATTGAATTGTTTTTTATGAGTTTATTTAGTATTCATATATCAGCAAATTCAACATATTCATTATGGGCTGGATATTTTGGAAATACAGAATTAATAATTATACCATCAAAATGGTTTAATATAAAAGGACCTCAAATAAGTATTAATCAATTATTATTTAAAGATATAAAGTATAAATTAATTTAGACCATAATTAACATATTTATTTTGAATGTCACTAAATCCATTAGATTGATAACCTAAAATAGTATTAATTAAATATCTATTGTCAATTAATTCGGAATAATCGACATCTATCTCTTTTTCACTTTGATATAATTTTGATAATAAATTATTTATATTTTTTATATTTATAATATATGATGAAGTAGTATAACCATAACCATTTTTTAATTTTTTAGAATATTTTAAATTAATATTTTCATTATCAAATAGATTATTAGTAGAAGTTAAATAAAGAATATTAAAATCTATATTATTCTCTTCTAATTCATTAATACTTAAATTAATTATATTATTTATATTAACATTATCTTTTCTAAAAATAAAATCGTCTTCAAATATTAATAAATATTGATATTTATCTAATTTATTTAAATATTTTTCTAAAATTTTAATATGAGATAATTTACATCCACATATACTTTTCATATAATTTAAATTATTTTTAAACCTAAATGTATTAATATATTTAATATCTTTAATATTATATATTTTAATACCACTCATTAATTCAAATTCAAAATTATTATATTCTAATTCTTCTTTTATTTTACAATATCTATCATATCTTTCTTCTAAATTAATAACTTCTATTTGTGTATTTTTAAAAATATTATTTTTAATTATTATTTGAGAATTAAAATAATAATCTTTATAATTATAAATGTCAAAATTCATTTTTTTTATATTTTGTTTAAGTTCATTAATTTTAATTAAATTATTATAATTTTTATTAAAAATAATATAATCTAGAGTATTATTAGTTATTAATTTTAAACGATAGTAATCTAAATTTTCATAATATATCTTATTATTATTAAATCCATTAATATTCAAAATATTATTTAAAATTTTTATATTTTTATTTTGAAATACTGAATTTTCCATAGTGAATAATGAATAAAAATTTTTATAATTTAAAATTATAATTTTTTCATTAAAATTTGTAAATTTAATAATATCATTAAATGATAATTTGATATCTTGATATGGATAATCATAAATTAAAAAGATATTAGAATATTCATATAATAAAGACGATAATTTATTATAAATAAAATTTTTATTTTCAATACTTTTATGTAAATATAAAAAGATATTATAAAATTTAATATTAGAATATAAAATATAATATATAAAATTAATATTAAAATTCATTAAATTATTATCATTATTAATAATAATAATCCAAGATTGTTTAGAATATATATCGATAATATTATTAAAATTATTTAAATAAGAATTATCAATTATCTTATTAAAATTCAAATAATAATCTTTAATAAAATCATACGTTTTAATATTATAAATATTATAAATTTTTTCTAAAAAATTTAAATGATTTATATTTTCATCAATTAATAAATTTTCTAAAATTTTATTTTTAAATTCTAAAATATTAAAAATATAAATATCATTTTTTGAATCATAATAGTTAATACCATTTATTTTTTTTATTTTTATATTTTTTAAATTATTAATACAATCATTTAATAATTTTGTATTATTTGATTTTAAATTTGTAAAAAATACAAAGTATTCATAATTATTTAATATATCATTATTAAAGTTATGAAAAAGATGTTTTATAAGAGTACCTTTACGATAATAAAAAGAAAAATTATTTTTATAAAAAAAATGATTATTTATTGTTTTATCTAAAATAGAATTATTAATATGTTTTGAGATATAATAATAATCAAAAATATTTATAAAATTATTTTTAGTAAAATCATTATTATAAAGAATATTATGAGAATTAATAAAATAATCAAAATTTGAAAGACATATATTAAAAAAGAAAATATCATTTAAATTTAAATTCATAATAATAAAAATTAAATAATTCTAAATAAAAATAAAATAATAAAAGAATAAATAAAACTGATTGAAAAAAATTATTTAAAAAAAAATTCGTATATATAAAAAAAATATTATATATATAAAAATTATAATAAAATTAAAAAATGAATTTATTAGTGACAGGAGGTTGTGGTTTTATTGGTTCGAATTTTATAAATTATTATTTTGAATCAAATAAAAATTTAAATATTTATAATATTGATGCAATGTATTATTGTGCGAATGAATTAAATATTGAAGAGAAAATAAGAAATTCAGAAAGATATAAATTAATTATCGGCAATATTTGTTCAAAAGATTTAATTTATCATATATTAAAAGATTATAAAATAACTCATATTATTCATTTTGCAGCTCAATCTCATGTTCAAAATTCTTTTGAAGATTCTCTTCAATATACTCACGATAATATTTTAGGTACTCATACTCTTTTAGAATGTTGTCGCAAGTATGGTAAAATTGAAAAATTTATTCATATATCAACTGATGAAGTTTATGGTGAATCAATGTTAGATGATAATGAAGAAAAAAAAAATGAACAATCAGTTCTTTGTCCAACTAATCCTTACGCTGCAACTAAAGCAGGAGCTGAATTAATAGCAAAATCATATTTTTTTTCTTTCAAAATGCCAATTATAATAACTCGTGGAAATAATGTTTATGGTCCGAATCAATATCCAGAAAAATTAATACCTCGTTTTATTCAACTACTTAAAGAAAATAAAAAAGTGACAATACAAGGTGACGGTACAAATGTTCGTGCTTTTTTACATGCTTATGATGTAGCAACAGCAATAGAATGTATATTAGAAAAAGGAGAAATAGGAGAAATATATAATATAGGTAGTGATGATCATTTAGAATATTCGGTATTAGAGATAGCACATAAATTAATAAAATTAATAAAACCGGATCAAAAATGCGAAGATTTAATAGAATATATAGAAGATAGACCATTTAATGATAAAAGATATTATATAAGTAATGAGAAAGTTAAAAAATTAGGATGGAAAATATCAAAAGATTTTGATGAAGGATTATTAGAAATAATTTAATTAATAAATAGGCATTTTAAATATTCAAGAGTTTAAATTAAAATAAATTTAAAAAAAGAAAAAGTATAAGAAGAATAAAATGAGCGAAATAACAGAATATTGTATATTAGGTGAAAGATGTACAGGTACAAATTATCTTAAAAAATTAATGGATACAAATTTTAATCTTAAAGAATCTAATAAATTCGGTTGGAAACATTTTTTTGGATTTTCTGATTATAAAGATTCTGATAATGTTCTATTCATCGGTATTGTTAGAGACCCATTTCAATGGTTAGGTTCATTAAATAAAAAAAAACATCATTTTCCTCCTCATCTTAAAAAAAATATGCGTTCAATTTTATTAAATCCTTTTTTTAGTATATATGATTCAAAAGAACATGGTGAAAAATATGGTAAAGAAATTATGGAAGACCGTAATATTTATTCAGGTAAACGTTATTATAATATAGTTGATTTGAGAAATAATAAAAATAAATTTTTATTAGATGATATGCCAAAAAAAGTAAAACATTATATATTAATAAGATATGAAGATTTGAGCACAAAAACATTTGAAGAATTAGAAAAATTAAAAAATCAATATAATTTAATTCAAAAAAATAATGAATTAATAAATATTGTTAAACATACTAAAAAAAAAGGAGCTAGATGGGATGAAAATCATGAAGTATACAAACCAACACTTGAAAATTTTAAAATAGTTCGTAAATTAATCAATATTGAACAAGAACATAGATTAGGTTATCTTTTACATATTAAAATAGATTCTAATGAACTTAAAGAAAATAAAGAATTAAATGAACTTAAAGAAAATGAATTAGAAGAAAACATTGAACATAATAGAATAATAATGGAGGAAGAATTTGTAAAAGGTTAATGATGATTAAAATATTAAAATATTAAATTAAAATAGCTGGAAATTGAGAGACAACAGATAAGAATTTATTATATTTTTGAATATTAATATTATTTTTTTTTAATAATTCTAATAGAATATTCTCTTCTATTTGATAATTAATTTTGAATTCATTTTGAAATTCAGGTAAAATTAATTTCCATTTTTTAAGTACTCCATAATTTTGATGTTGTCTTACTAATCTAAATTTATAATTTCTTCTAACTAATTGATATCTTTCAAAATTAATACCATTAATTAATTTTTTTCTTTCCATAAATCCTGCTTTATCTTTATATTTATATGATAATATCTTAATTAAAATATTATTTAATCCTCTTGAATTAAAATGTATAACAAATCCTCCTCCTTTATAATAATATTCTTTTTGTTTATAAGCTCTATATCTTTTTTTATTTACATGTGTCATTATATTATGATGATGATTAAAATATTTAGGATGTATCACATTTTGATGATTATTTAATGCGGTTATAAATGCATCCCTACGAACCATAGCTTTTACTTCATCATTAACATGCCAAGAATTTTGATTTAAAGTATCAAAAAGATTATTTGTTGGTAAACCAATATGTTCAACAATCATCCAAGGAAATTGAATTTGACCAATTTTATTTAAATTTTTATAATAACTCATAAAATCACGTATTTTTTTACCATGTATATATAAAAATTCATCAATATCACAACAAAAAACCCAGTCTTCTTTAATAATATTTTTAATCATAAAAGTTGTATTCCAATATTGTACTTTATTAAAGTTATCCATACCTTCCGGATAAATAACTGGCAAAATTGTTATTTTTATTGAAAATAAACTTTCATTAATATTTAAATCACTTTGACCTTTATCTTTTAATATATATATATGATCAAAACCTAAATATTGATAATAATAAATAAAATGATGTAAATATGAATGTTCATTTAAAACACATGTTAATACTGCTAATTTTGATGATTCTAATGTTTTTTTATTTTCTTCAATATACAAAGGTAAATTTATTTTATTATTTTCATCCATTAACATTCTATTTTGATTAATTATTTTATTATCTTCATCTTCTTTTTGATTTTCAATAAAATCTATTTTTTCTTTAAGTTCAAAATTATCAATTAATAAATTATTCATTTTTTTATCTAATTTTAAATTTAAAATTTAATTTTTAAATAGAACTTAAAAAATATATTTTTTATTTTAAATAATTTATTATATAATGTTTAATGTTTATTATTTTTCATTCTAATTAAAGTATCTTTAATAGATGTTTTAATATCTTTAATTTCTGGATACCAATCTTTTAATTTTGTTGTATCTAAACAATTATTAGAACGTTTAGAAGCTAATATTTGATTTTGTTCTTCAACTGTAAAATTTTTCCATTTAAATTCTGGATCAACAATTTCTTTATACATCTCTAAAATTTCATTATGTGTGATTAAACCTGGATTTGTAAGATTAACTGTTCCTGTTTTTCTATCAATTGCCATTTTAATCATAATTGGTAAAAGTTCATCTAAAACTGTCATTGAATTTGGTACTGAACATACTTTTTCATAATTTGTGATTTTTGTTATAAAATTTCTTGAATTAAATTCGTCTGTTATTGGCATACGAATTCTCACATTTAAAGTACTATCATCATAAAATGGCATTAATTGATCAGTAAAACCTTTTACTATTGAATAAGATGAACCAAAGAAATTAGGTTTTGATTCTTCAGTAAATCCTGTTTCAGTATTACCATAAGGATGTTCATTATCAAATTCAAAAATACAACCAGTACCTAAATAAGAAAAATGAATATTATATTTTTTTGATAAATTTGCTAAAACAATAGGAGAAAATAAATTATCTCTTACATTTTCTACTAATTTTCCAGGTTTTTCTAAATAATCAATTGTTCCAATAATTTCACCATTATAAACACCATGAGTTCTTCCTATAAAACTCATTATATGTGTTGGTTTTAATTCATTAATCTCTTTTTCAACATCATTAATATTTTCAACACGTGATTTTGCAGGATAAACATTATAACCATTTGATTGTAAAAGAGATAACATTTTGCCACCAATCCAACCTCTATGACCGAAAATTAAAAAAGAGATTTTATTATTTTCCATTTTTTATTTATTTATATTTATTTAAAATATAAAAATTAATAAAAATAAAACGATTAAACAAATTAATTAATAAAAAAAAAATTAAAAGTTTAATCCACTTCCTTGTATATTTGATACTAAATTATCAGAATTAATTATATCACATTCTATTTCGAATGTATAATGTACTTGTAATTTTTGTTGAATAAAAAATATATCTCCTGGTGAAAAATCATTATTCATATTCTCTGGATTTAAATTATCAGGTAAATAATGGAAAGGATAATCTATCTCTATCAAAAATTCATTTACATCTTCTGATTCTAATTGATCAATATTATTAAATTCACCTACTCTTATTACATTAAAACCCTGTTTATAAAACAATGAATTTTTATCTTCACTATTTGAACCTTCTAAATTATTTTGTACCCATCCTATTTGTTCTATTTGATTTAAATCAGTTATGTTTTCTATTTTAGGTGAATATTCTAATCTTACTCCTCCGTTTGGTTCGAATCCTAATACATTTAATACATATGTTTTTAATCCTATTAATCCATCCTCTTTTATTCTTAAAATTATACTATATTCCTCATATATTTGTTTATTATTTATATTTCCTCCAGGTATAAAATCTTTAAATATAACATTATAATCTTTTGTTATTGTTTCGCCTTGATTATTTTTTTCTTCTTTAGTGTAACCTGCATATAATACTATATAATTAGGTGCATTTGTTTTATCTAATTTATCTACCTTTACATAATCTTCTAAAAATATATAATTATTTATTAATGGTTGTGTATTATAAAAATAAATTAAATCTCCCGGTGCTACTGGATGACTATTTAATGTATCACAATATTCATTGTTTACAGAATAAGTACTACAATAAGATGAATATGATTTATCTTGTTTTTTAATTAATATTTTAGTAGTATTATATGGTTTACCACAATATCCTCCATATCTTAATTCTCCCTTACTTATATTTTCTATAAATAATTTATCTATACCAAAATTATATATCTCCCCATGATAATTATATAAACTTAATGTAAATTTATCTATTTTTCCTCTCAATACTGGATCATATTTATATGTCTCATTTGGATCACTTGGTTTTAATATTGTATATAATGATGTATATATTGTCTGAAAACCATCGTTCGAACCATAATCTGGTATTAATTTTGAAAATATTTTTCTTCCAAAATCTGATGTTGTATAATATGAATGTTCTAATTCAGGTATTAATAAATATATAGCTGGTTCTTTATAAACACTCATTGGTATTCCTGTACTTTTTGTTGCTATTGGATTATATTGTGAAAATGTATTTGTTCCTATTTGACCTGCTACTGGACTTGGACCATTGTAAACTACAGGACCTCTTCCTCCTACATAATTTGCTATTACTGGACAAGTTACATCTTTAATTCTTATTTGTTTAATATTATCAAATGTTATTGGTATATTAGCACCATTTTCACCATAAACTAATGTTTTACCTCTATAAATCAAAGTATCATGTGAATCAATATAAGGTTCCAACGTATAAGAATTACCAGATGGATTAAATTTCACTTCAAAATAAGTTTGATTTGGATATAATTTTTTATTTCTAAAAAATGAAAAAATTATTATTGTATAAGTTTTTGTTTTAATTTCTTTTTTAGTTGGTAAAATTGTTGAAGTTAATTGTGTATTATTAAATGGTGAATAATCTAATCTATTATTATTATTTTCATTATAACTCCTATCAATTGAATTCTTTTCATTTATTAAATTATTATCTCTCTTTGGTATCATTTCCTTTTCAAATAAATCACTATAAATTTGTTGAGGTTCTTTTTTAATATTTTCTTTTCTATCATATTCATATGTTTTTATTGTTTCTGGTAAAATTATTTTTTTGTCATCTTTCCTGACTCCAAAAGGAGCAGAAAGATGTGTCAGTGAGACGTCATCTTTCGTGGCTCCAAAAGGAGCAGAAAGATGTGTCAGTGAGACGTCATCTTCCTTGTTAATTATAAATTGATTTGCATTTTTATTTATTTGCATTTTAATATTTTTTGAATTTTTATTTCCAAAATATTCACCTATCAATAATTCATTTACTGGTTCTTTATTATTAATAAATAAATTTTCTTCAACACTCTCATATGGTACTCTTCTATCTAAATCATTTTCAACCTTTTGATTTAAACTCTTTTGTCCTTCATCAAAATTATTAATAGACATCATTTGATTTTCATATTCTTTTAATTTAGCATTATAACTCTTCATTAATTCATCTGTATCTTCTTCTTTTTCTATTTTTCTTGTTTGAAAAGGAGTGTTCATTGGTGGTTTTTGTATTAATTCTTCTCTTCTGTTATTATAATCCAACATTCTATCATCTAAAGTTTCATTATTTAAACGTCTCTCTTCTATAACTTTAGGATATTCAATTACTGGTATTTTTTCATAATGTCTCATTAATTCTGGATCAAACATTGGATCAACTTTTTGTCTTCTATCGACTATTTGTTGATTTGAATTTCCATTAATAACATTTCCTGAACGAATTCTAGTATTCGTTCCTTCAGAATTAAAAGTCACTCTCTTTTTACCACTACTTTCAATTTCTCTTTGTTTTGCTTTTTCATATTCATTATATAAATTATATAAATTATTATTTTGGTTTTGATTTTGATAATTATTTTGATTTTTATTAGAATTATTTTTTAAAATATCTGTTTTTATTGATTGATTTATTATCGGTTGTATTATACTAAATACTTTTCTATTCATTTTTACTAAATATTCTTCTTCATCCATTGTTTTTAATACATCTTTAGATACTTTACCTTCTACAAAATTCATTGTTTCTTGAATACTTCTATCATATTCAGATGACCATAAATTATTTAATGATGGACCATAATCTTTTTTTAAAGAATCAATAATAATGTCTTTTATAATATTTTGGTTTTCTTTAGATTGAAAATTAAGAGACATTTTAAATTTTTATTTTTACTACTATTATTTTTATAGATAATTCTTTTTTTATTTTTACCAATATTTATTTTACTTTCTTTTTTTTTAAGTTATATTTCCTCTTTTTTAATATCTACTATTTATAGAAGATTATTATATTAATATTATAAAATGTCAAATTTTTCAAATTTTCCCCATGGTATAACTAATAAACTTCAAGTTGAAAAAAATGATTATTCTCAAACTATTATTAAACCACCTGAACCTAATGTTACTCAAGGAAGAATTACTAAAAAATTTATTGTAATGAGTAAAGACCGTGATATTGTTACTTATCCTAATTCTAATAAATATCGTATTAATGTTCCTCAAGAATGGCGTGATATTGTTTCTGCTTCTTTAATTGAAGCTATTATTCCGAATACTTATTACAATATTAATGAAAATAATAATATATTTTATATTTCTGAAGGACCTACTTCACTTTTTCCTATAACTATACCTATTGGACAATATACAAATAATTTATTATTACAATCATTAAACGGACAATATGGTGATTTATTTATAGATTTAGAAAATAAATATAATTTTGCACAAAATCCTGTAAATAAAACATTAAGAATACAGTCTAATAGAGCATCTGATACTGATTTTGTTTATAATATTAATCATGCTCAAAATACATCATGTTCACCATGTCAAGTAAATTCTATAGATTATACTATTGGGTTTCAAAATATAACTTATTATTCTAAAGAAGTTAATTTATCTCATATAAATGTTTCTTCTATTGTAAGTGAAGGTACTGTAAGTGACCAAGATTATAATGTTTATAAATTAGTTGCAAATAATGTTGATTTTACATCAGTATTTTATGTTAATGATTATTTTATATTAGAAGATGGAGTCGGAAATCAATATTCTTGTCAAGTATATCAAATTAAAAATGACAATACTATATTTTTTGAAGATTTATCTGGTTCTCCTATTGCTACAATTATTGCCTTATCTGGAAATATTTTTCATAATATCAGTATTTTAAATTCACCCAATCTTTATCAACTTGAAATACAACCTGTTATTTTCCTTCGTATTAAAGACTTTTTTAATTTTAATTCTACTTCGAATGGTGCAGAAAATTCGTATGCTATTTTACCACTCTTTCAAAACTTTTTCTCAAATACAGTTGTCAATGCTTCAACACTTCCTTATGGAGGTATAACAAAATATTTTAATCCTCCTTTACCACGTTTACCTTATATGGATATCGAATTTGTAAATAGTGACGGTACATTATTTGATTTTAGAGGACAAGAAAATACTCTAGTTTTTGAATTTACTATTCTCAATCAACCTAACAAATATAATTATTAGAGAAACCATTTTTTTCTTAAAAAGACCGCAACTTCGTTGCCTAGGCCACCGCTAGAGCGGACATGCAAAAATCCTTTCATGGCAAAAAAAGAATATTAAATTTAAAAAAACTTTAATAAATATTCTATTTTTATAAATATTCTATTTGTATAAATATTCTATTTGTGTTTAATCAATAATATTTTTATATTTAATTATTTTAATCAATAAAAATAAAAATGAGTACTGAATTAGCTTCTTTGAATGTGACACAATGGCCATTTGTTTATGTAAGATTTCATAATATACCTATTAATGATTTAATATTTGAAAATTATACAAAGAATTATTTACAATTATTAATAAAATGTAAAAAAAATAAAGAAAAAATTTATGTAATAATTGATATTAATGAATTCGAAAGTTTACCTATACCTTATTTATTAAAACAAGCTCAATTTAATAAAAAAATATTTAAATATAATCAAAGACATTTACATTGTGCATATATTTATTGTAAAAATAAATTATTTAAAAAAATTATTAAAACTTTTATGATGATTGAAAAACCAGCTGTACCACTTAGAATTGTTCGTTCATTAACAAAATTAAACAAATCTATATTGGATAATTATAATATCCATTTTGATTCGAATAAATTTTTTAATAATAATTTAATAGAAAATTCAGAACAAAATAATGAAGAAAATAAAGAAAATGATGATTCTGAAGTTGATTTTTCAAAATTAATAGCAAATATAAAAGAATTAGATATAATAAATAAATCTCAAACAACTGAATTTTCTGTTTATAATAATGAATTCAATATTTTAGAAGAATAATTTTCATATAATTGTATTTTTTATTTTTTTTATTTTTTATTTTTATATACTTTATTTTTAGAGATTAAATTATATAAATAAAATATGATAGAAATTATTGGTTTAACTAATTCACAAACTACAAATTATAATTCTCAACAAAATCAATGGATAAAAGTATTTTTATATTTTGTACTTTTTATTATCATTTTACTCATTATTTATTATTTTATATCTTTAATTCTTAAAACAAATCAAGAAAAAATAGAATTAAAAAAGTATGATATAATTAATATGCCAAAACAAGGAGATGGTAAAAACTTTTTAAATTGTCCAATCGGTTGTGAAAGAGGAGTTTGTACTTTAAAAGAAAAAAATAAAAAACAAAAACCTTCAAATAATGAATGTCAATATGATTTTGAATGTCAATATTGTGAAGATAAAAAAACACAACAATTTTATGTTGGTGGTAATTATCAAAATGAAATTAAGATAATACCTACTTATGAACAACCTAAAATAAATAAAGATGATTTATCATTATTAAATAAAGATATAAATGAAAATAACTTATATATTCATAAATTAAATGAAAAAATTAGATATGAAAATTCTAAAAATATTTAATTTAAAAATTAATTTGAATTAAATGCTTTGTATTAAATTAATTTGAAAAAATTAATTTGAATTAAATGCTTTGTATTAAATTAATTTGAAAAAATTAATTTGAATTAAATGCTTTGTATACAGCATAAATATTATCTATTTTTAATTCTGATTTACTTAATTCTTTGCATTTTTCTAAATATAATTCTAAATCACTACAACCTCCTATTTTTGAATATTTATTATCACTAACTTCTATAAAAATCATTGGAAAACTTTTCATATTCATTTTTTTTTTATAAATAGTCTTAATATCATCTTTATTAGGAACAATTATTTTTTCAAATTTAATTTTATTTTCGTTCATCATTTTCATAGCTTTTTCACAAAAAGGACATCCTTCTAAAACATATAAAACAATCATTTATATTATATCTTTTTCTATTATTTTATTATATATTATTTTTAAGATTTAATTTTAATTAATTTTTATTTTAACATTAAATATTTATTAAAATTAGAATATATTAAATTAATAAATGAAAGTAGCAATTTTTCCTGGTTCTTTTAAACCACCTCATAAAGGACATTTTAATCTTTTAGAAAAAATTATTGAAAACAAAAATAAATTTGATAAAATATTTATTTTCATATCTTTTAATCCTAGACCTTTAGATCCTTTTCTATATGAACCTCGTTCAATGTCATCAGATGATTTATATAGAATTTTAAATACTTATGATAAAACTATTAAACCAAATTTAACAAAAAAAGAATATTTAGAAATTTATAAAGAATTAATTCAAAATAAAAAAATAGCTTTTATTAATGCTGAACAATCTATTCTTATATGGAAAATTTATAAAGAATTAATTGATAAAAAATATAAAAATATAAAAATACCTGAAATTATTATTAAAATATCATATGCTCCTTCACCTATTTTAAGTACAGCTACTTTAGTAAAACAATTAATTAAAAAAGGTGATGTTAAACCACAAAATATTTATTTATTGAAGAGTTTAAAGAATAAAAGTAATCAAAGATTTGATTATATATTAAAAAATAATCCTGAAGTTAAAGTTAATATTATTAAATCTAAAGATCCTCAAATTCATTCTAAAATATTTAGAAAAGCAATTATGGACCAAGATAAAAAAATAGTTGAAGATTATTTACCTAAAGAATTAAGTACTTCACAAAAAAATAAAATAATGAAAATATTATTTATAAATAGCAAAAAAATATCAACTAAAAAATCAAAATCAAAAATTCAAAAATAACATTTTTTATTTATTTATATTTATATTAAATTAGAGAAGTATTTTAATTTAATATGTTTACTAAAAATAATTATAATTTAAATTATTATCTATTTTTAACTATTCTTTTTATCTTATTTTATCTTATTATTATCTATTTTTACCAAAAATTATATAATGAAAATTTTAAAAATAAAGATGATTTATATGATAATATAGAAGAAAAATCAAAATCTATTTTATCAGAAAATAAAAAATCTGAAAAATCTGAAAATGAAAAATCAAGTATAAATTCATTTGTTATATTAATGCCTGATAAAGAAAGAATTAAAAATGTAGAATTAAATAAAAAAAAACTAGGAAATATACCTTTAAATATTTATAATGCTGTTCAAGGTAAAAATATAAATATTAATAATTTAAAGAAAAAAGAAGGTAATCGAGATAATTTATTTATACGTGATTTTAAAAGAAGAAAAAATCAATTAGGATGTTATTTGAGTCATCGTAATATTATTTATAAAATAAAAACTGATAAAAATTTTAGAGATAATTATGAATATACAATTATTTTTGAAGATGATTTAAAAATTGATTGTATAAATCTTGAAAATGAAGTTATAAAAATTCTTGATTTATTAGAATCTAAACAAATTTATGATTTTGATATTATATTTTTAGGAAATTTAAATAATAATCATGGAAAACCTATCGGAAATAATGTTTATGAATTAGATTTAAATAATAGATTATGGGGAACTCAAGGTTATTTAATTAAAAATTATAATGTTGATAAAATTTATAATAAAATATTAAAAATGAATATGCCAATTGATAATAAATATGAGTTATTGTTAAAAAGAAAAGAATTAAATGGATATGTTATTTATCCTTATTTAGTATCTCAAAAAGGTATGTCATCATTAATTAATTAATTAATTTAAATATTATGTTATTTCATAACATACAATATTTGCCTTAAATAATTCATATCTTTATCCATTATTTTCATTTTTGTTATTTCTTGCATATCTGTTCCATGTAGTCTTTCTAAAATAAAATTCATACTGAATACACCACATTCAGAACCTCCATATTGATGTCTTCTATCATTATATATTATTATTGGTTTATAGCCATTGTTTTCATATTTTTTTGCTAAATCTTGTAAAAATTTAGCTATTAATGGTATTGGTCTATCACCATAAGAATCATAATAATTTACTTGTGCTATTTTATTTTTATCATCATATTCACTATATACCCCTACCCAATGTTGTCCGGGTCCATCAGAAGTATCAGTATTAAAAACAATACCGGCTTTATTAATACCTGCACCTTTTAATTTTTTAATATCAATATTTGATAATTCACAAGTTATTTTTGTAGGACAATCACTTGGTACAACACCCATAAAAATAAAATCATCACGCATTTTTTCGTATTGTTTAAGAACATAAAGAATATCATAAGTATTTAACCAAGTATATCTATTTTTTTTCCATTCAGTAGGGAAACGAGGTTTAAAAGTATATAATTCAATATTAGCATCTTTGAGACGTTTAACAAAATCTTGTTTTCTCCAACAATATTCATCATAACCACAAACACCACTTAACTTATTTCTTAAAATATTCCATAATTTAATTTTTGATATTCCTTCTGTTTTAATTTTATCTGAAGGATGTTGTTTTGAATAAGCATCTGCTATTTTTATTAATGATTCATGTGAATAACATGTTTGTTCTTTTTTCTTTTTTACTTTACCTTCTTTAGTTATGTTACTTCCTTCAGAACTAACACTACAAGGACAATTAGTATATTTTACTTTTTTACCTTTAATTATTGTTTTTGAATTATTTTTACCTTTTCCTTTAATAGTTTTAATTTTAAAATTATGTTCTAAATTTTTGTTCATTTTATATTCTTCTAATTTAATTAATTATTTTTTATTATTTTAGAGTAAAGATAAAATGATAAAAAATAAAAAAATTATTCAAACGAAAAAAAAAGAAAAAATTAAATATATAGAAAATATTATTATTGGTGGAGGTATATCAGGTTTATATACGAACCCCTTTTTTCTTAAAAAGAAAAAAGCCCTTCACGGGAAAAAAGAAAAAATTAAATATATAGAAAATATTATTATTGGTGGAGGTATATCAGGTTTATATACTTTTTATAATTATATAAATAAGACAAATAAAGATAATATAGTATTATTTGAAAAAGATAATAGATTAGGAGGTCGTATTAAAACCTTTACAAAAACTATAAAAAATAAAAAATATATGTGGGAAGAAGGAGCGTCAAGATTTAATGAAAATCATAAATTATTATTAAAATTATTAAAAAATTTAGGTTTAAATAAAAAAATTCATAAAATTGGTGCAGATATTAAGTTTTATCCAAAAAATATTAAAGATTCATTAGAACTCAAAAATATGAAAGAACCTTTTTATTATCTAAATAAAATTAAAAAATATTATTTAAAAGATAAAAAAAAATATAATAATAAATATTTTTTAAATAAAACACTTAAAGAATATGCAAAAAATATTTTAACTAAAAAAGAATTAAAATATTTATCAGATGCATTTGGATATAATTCTAAATTAACAAATTCTAATGTTGAATATGTTCTTTATTTAATTAAAAAACATTATAATCCTAAAAATCAATTTTATGGTTTAAATGGAGGTTTAAATCAAATTATTGATTCTATTATCAAAAAAATTAAAAATAATAAACATAATAAAAAAATTATTAATAATATTCATCTTAATAGTGAACTTAAAGAAATATATTATGATAAAAATAATAATATTTTTAATTTAAAAATATTTAATTTGGAAAAAAATAAAATTCAAAAATATCAATGTAAAAAATTAATATTAGCTTTACCTAAACCAGCTTTATTGAATATCAAATCAAATCTTTTACATAAAATTCATAATCTTATTAATTCTATTAAATGTATACCTATGAATCGTCTTTATTGTATTTATCCTCCTAAAAATAATAAAGTATGGTTTGATGAATTTGGAAAAAGTACAACAGATTCTTGGTTAAGATATGTTATACCGATTAATAAAAAAGATGGTACCATAATGATTAGTTATACAAATGATAAATATGCTGATAAAGTAAAAAATATAATAGATAATAAAAAAGTATATGAAAATAAAATAAAAGAAGAAGTTAAAAAGGTATTTGGAAAAGATATTGATAAACCAATATTTTGTAAAATGTCTTATTGGAAGTGTGGTGTATCAATATGGAAAAAAGGAAAAGATTATAAAAAAATTTACAATAAAATGATTCAACCTTTTAATAATATAAATTTATATATTATTGGTGAGAATTATTCATTAGACCAAGCTTGGATTGAAGGTGCATTAGATACTTCTAATAAAGTTCTTAAAAAAATTATAATTTAGAAAAATGTTCAAACCATTTATCAATATTCCAAATAATTTGATGTTCTAAATGAATATTATTTAGTGATATTTCATTAAAGAATTTAAGTACATCTCCTTTTTTATATTTTGAAAATAAATATTCTAATTTATTTCTATTTAAAGCCTTTGATATATCACTACAATGTCCATGTGGTTTTGCAGGTTTTTCCATAGTTTTTTCTTTTAATTCATAATAATTTTGAGGTATTGTTAATTTAAAAATATTAGATAATTTATTAAAAAGAAAATCTGTATCATATAATAATTGTTCATAGGTTATAAATAGAAAATTAGGGAATCTCATTTGAAAATTTGTGTACATTTGATAATAATGGAACCATAATTGAAAAATTGAATGAAAACGTCTTGGATTTTGTTCTCCTCTCATTAAAACAGGTTGATTTGTTAATGGTTTCTTTTTATTATATTCAATTAAATATGGTTCTTTAATAACTGATTGAATCCATGAAAAAGGATTCTTTATAATACATATATGAAAAAGTTGAGGAAAATTATGAATAGCTAAAGAATGTTTCCATTTTTTTCTAGAACCTTCTTTCGGTATATTTAAATCAAATATATTATTTAATAATTTTACTAATAAATTTGTACCACTATTAAATGGACCATATATTTGAACTCGTGGTTTATTTGTATTATTAAATGTTTTATATTCTATTCTCGGTTTTATCAATTCATTTATTGGATATTTTTCATCTATTGATGTTATATTTATATTATTATTATCATTATTATTATCATTATTATTATCATTATTATTATCATTAATATTTTCTTTAATTATATTACCTTCTTGATTTTTTAACAAATATTCAAGATGTTTATTTAAATTTTTATATTCTTTTAATTTACTAAAATCATAACTTTTATTTCCAAATGATATTGGTTGTAAATTTAAAATAATATTATTATTTGAACTATTATTCAGAATATTATTTTCAATTAATTCAATTTTTTTCTCTAATGAATCATTTTCTTTATTATTTATTAATTCTATTATTTGTTCTTGATTTTGTTGATTATGTTTATTCAGTTGATTATGTTTATTCTGTTGATTTTGTTGATTTTGTTGATTTTGTTGATTTTGTTGATTTTGTTGATTATGTTTATTCTGTTGATTTTGTTGATTTTGTTGATTATGTTTATTCTGTTGATTTTGTTGATTTTGTTGATTTTTTTTTTTAATTATATTTTTTAATTTTTTTTTCCATTTTTTCTTATTTTTATTTAAATAATTATCATTTATAAGATTAAATTTTTTAGCATTATTTAAACGAATAATATATTCATTCATAATTAAATTAAATTTAAATTTTTAATAGATAAAAAAAAATATCTTAAAACGAAAATAATAAATAATATTTTTAATAAAATATTATAAAAATAATAAAAATAATAAAAATAATAAAAATAATAAAATAATCTTTTTTTTAATTAGAGATAAATAAAATATTTATTAAATGAAAGAAAATAGAACTTTAGTGAATAGAAAAAATCATAATAAAATTAGTAAGAATGCTACAATATGGGGTATAGGTATAGAACATGAGATGAGAGTAAGATTTGAAAAAGGTTATTATCAATTTACAAAAGAATTTGTGAAATCATTTTTTCCAAATCAAATGGGTAAATTATTGGAGAAGACATCAGGATATATATTTGTAAATTCGATAATATTATTATATTATTTTTATGAAAGTGAAGTGTTTGAGATGAAAAGATATTTTGAATATGCAAAAACGGATAAAGAGAAGCAGTATTCAAATGAAATATTAATATTATATGATTTATATAATAAAGCAAAATCAAAGGTATTATATCCTTTAGATAATCCACTTTATTTTAAACGTTCAAATGAAAAAAAAGATTTTGAGAAAAATTTAAAAAGAATAAAATTTTATTTAAAGATATATTCATTATATCATAATCCATTATTATTTTATAATATAAATTATAAAGAAGATTCAACAAAAAACATAACATTTGATGATTTTTGGAATTATGAGTATCAATTAGAAAATATAGAAAATGATTATATATTTGATGATTTTATGAAAAATTTTGAAAGTTATTATAAAGGTGATATTTATAGAGCATGGAAAGAAAAGTTAAATAATATTTTACAATCAAATTTTGTTCGTTCTATAGTTATGGATTTAGAGTATGAAAACAAAAAAGTTCAAAATGTATTAAATTTATCAGAAAGTTATTCTTCAGATTCTGAAGAAAAACAAATTAGTTATCAAAATATTCGTGAATTAGAAGAAAGATATATTAATGTTTATAAAAATATGATTGAAAATACAAATAATAAGTATATATTCAATAATAAAGAAGAAGAAAAACAACATTTTAATTCTTTATATCTTCTTTATAAAAATGAAATACCTCTTTTAGATCATTCATCAGAAAGTTTACAAATAGAATTTACTACTGTGAGTTATAAAAATCATTCTTTTGAATTTATGATGAATGAAATTATTAATATGGAAAAAACATTCTTTAAAGTTGTTGGAAATATACCTGTTTTTAAAAAATATACTAAAATATTTGGTGATCTAACTTTCCATAATATTGGTTCACTTCCTGATTCTATCGAATTAAATGATATTGTCACCTTTGAATATTATCTTATAAATAAAGATTATTCTGGTTCTTATCATGTTTGGATAACTCCTCCTTATCATCCTCGTACTACTCCACAAAGATTTAGTATGGAGTGTGCTACATTAGCAAATAAATTTCAATTGATTGAACCATTAATAGCAGCACATTTTACATCTCCATCAATTGAAGCATTTGGAGACAATAGAGAAATACCACGTTCAAGTTTAAGACAATTTATTGGAAATTATTCAAATTATGGTACATCAGATATAAGTTTTTTAATGGGAGCGTCATCGCATTTAATATCTAAATTCTTTTTAAGTGAAGAAGATTTAAAGGATTATATAGAAAACGGAAATAATAAATCAATATTTAATATTATTGAAACACCAATTCATTTGATGAATGGAAAACCATTCTTAAATTATAATAAATTAGAAGAGAGAAGATTAACATCTCAATTATATAAAGATTATACTGTAGGAAATATAAATTCTAAACCACCAACAAATATTGAAGATTATTATTCAAAAGTTTTTACAAAATCAAAAATTCGTCCTCCATCAAATAATTTTATATTAGGTCCTGATATTAGAACAAAAGAATATGAAGAATTAATATATCCATGTGATGATAGTTGGAAAAAAGAATATATTAAAAAAGGAAATAAATTTTATGTAGTTTGGGTAAATTATAATGAAAAGAAGATAAGTTATGAAAATGTTTATGATAAAAATGAATACAATAAAAGAATACAAAATGAAAGAATTGGTATTGAATTTAGAGTTTTTGATCATTTTAATACTGAAAATTTAGAACAAATTCTTCGTATTTTAGCTTGTTTAACTTATCAATCTGCTTCTCATCCTTATAAAGTAGATAATCATAATATGTATATTCATAAACAATGGTGGCATGATGAAATGTCAAGAGTAATAATGGAAGGTTTTGAATATAAACCAAGTTTAATATATTTAAGACATTTAAGTAAAGAATTTGATATATCAGCTATTAGATTAAGAACAGATTTAAGTAAACATACAATAAGTAGTAAAACATATACACAAATTGTATTTGAAAAAATATATGAAAAAATGAATGAAAAGTTTAAAAATTCAAGTCTATATCAAAAATTAAGATTTAAAAAGAAAGTTATACCTTTCCAGAGTATGAATAAAAAAGCATGGTATAATATTTTTACATTTTATTTATTAAAAAACCCTAATTTATATAGAAATTTAACAATAAGAAATCATATTGAAGATTTAAATATTATAAAAGTTTTAGGTGATAAATATAAATATAATATTAAAAGAGTCAAAAAATATTTAACTAATATTAAAACTATTAAAAATCGAAAAATTCGTTCTAATGAAAGTAATAATAATAATAAATAATAATTATTAATAAATAATTAATTAATAAAAATTCAATAAATATTATTGAATATAAAAAAAAATATTTTTTTCTAAAATTTATATTAAGATATATAATCATAATATATTTAAAATGGATATACCTGAACCTTTTTGTTTATTAGATTTAAGAACTTGTAATGATTATAAAGGTATAACAATTTGTGGATATAAAAGAAATGATGTTGTAACTACATATCAAAATAGTATAATAAATGGTAAATTAGAAGATGCATTAAAATGGTGTGTAGAACTTCATTCTACTGGTTTAAATAAAAATATTTGGGATTCTATATTTTCTATTTTTTATAAATATATTAATATACATCATTTAAAACTTTATTTATATCTTTTAAAACGTTTTAGAGAATATAATAAAATATTAAAATTCTATCCCGATAAAAAACATGAAATATTTACTCGTAATGACCAAGAAATTCGTCATATATTTGCTGAATTAACTGTTCTTTGTACTTTAAATAATAAAACAAATTTATTTTTACCTAAAAGTCTCCCAAAAATTGATAAAACTTTTTATTCAAAAGAAGAGATAGCTAGAAGAATGATATCATCTAGTATTGAACCAATACATAATTTTGTACCAATACAAACTGATAATGATACTAAATTTGCTTTAAATGAAATTTTAACTTCTTTGGGAACTTCAAAAGCAACATGTGAAAATTGTATTTATTGGCATTTGTGGTTAGAAAAAGTTGATGCTATGAAAAAAAAAGATGGTATTGAACCAGTAAAAATAGAGAGAGAAGATTTAAAACCAGTAGATGGTATAGAAGAAACATATTGGGGATTATGGGTATGGTTTTTATGGGATATAATATTAAAATATGCTAAAAAGAAAGATGAAGAGAAATGTTTTATGATAAATAAGATGTATGAAGATTATAAAGATGATTTTAAACCATATTCAATAAATAAAAAAAAGTATTTATTTTTTTGTAGTTATTATATACTTAAAAAAAAGATAGATATACATAAACCATTAATAGAAGAAAAATCAGAATTTTTTTTAGTACAATCTTGTGCTAATATAAATAGAATGTATAAAGAAGTAAAAATGTATAATGAGAATAATCTAGGTTATGATGATAAATCAAAATTATTTTCAGAATATTCTACATTATGTCATAATATATCAGAAATGAAGAAACACGAAAAAGATTTAATTGAGAAAAAGAAACTTAAAGATATTAAACCTATTCGTGATAATTTTACCTCTATGATTGAACCTACTAAATATCCTGATTTGAAAGCTTTATCCAAATATTCTACACATAAAGACCAAGTTAATATTGAATATCAAAATATAATTGAAGACCAAGCAAGAGTATTAGAAGAACAATATGAAAGAGAAATTGTTAATGGATTAAAATCAAGAATGAAAGATACATCAAATGTAAAATCGATGGTAGAAAGAATTAGAAGAAGAAAGGAGGATGAAAATGAAATGCAAGATGAAGAAGAAGACGATAAAGAAGATATAAAAGATAGAAAATTAAAATTATTTTCACAATTTGTAGCTTATAAAAAAGATGATGATTCAAATTTAAAACATAAAATGAATTCATCAAAGGAAGACAAATGGAAAACTATTGAATTTTATGATAAAAAAAATAAACATAGAAATCATAATTATTCAAATGATTATCAAAACGATAATGATATTTATATTGAAAAAAAACATAAAAAGAAACACAAAGATAAAAATAGACATTTAAAAATTAAAAAAGAGTTTGATTTTGATATGGGAGAAATTCAACAATATAATAATGATAATATTAATATAGAATATAACAATATAGAATATAATAATGAAGATGATGGATTTGATGATTTTGAATAACAAATAGTTTTTTAATAAGATAAATAAAATAGATGATTCACTTTCTTCAAATAATTTATTTTTTTATAATAGGGAATATAAATTATGGAATATAATTTATCAAAATTTATAAATAATATAATGAATTATAAAGTAATAATATTATTATCAACATTTTTCTTTTATACATTTTTTCAATTTTTAATTCAATTAAGTAAACAAAATAATAAATGTAATATCGAAAATAAAAATACTGTTCAAGAGAAAATAAAAAGAATAAATGAAAATTTAGTTATAAAAATATTTGTTATATTATTTATGATTTTATCTATATTTATTGTTGGATACTTTATTTTTTCAATAAATAATTCAAAAAATAATTTAGGTTTAAATATATCTAAATATTTTGATTATTATTTATTATTATCTTTTATATGTATTGTTTATTTTAATTATACTTTTAATTTATTAATGCAACCATTTTTTAAGAATTTTGGTTTATCAATTATTAGTTTAGTTTTTTCAATATTCTTTTCATTAATATTTTTTGTATCATTAATTTATTATTTTTTTAAAGATATTGGCGAGACAAGAAGTATAATGAATGTTGAATTTATATTAGTATTTTCAATATTATTTATTTATTTAATTGTTAAAATGAATTTTTCAGTTAATGCACAAAAAGAAATGTTAAATAAATTTAAACAAAATCAATATAACTTTTTAACTATTAATTGTTTTCCAAATTCTGATTCTAATAAAAACTTTGTTGAAGAATCTTTCGATACTTCAAATTTAGATTCTCCTGCACTACTTCAATATAAAAGTTTAATTAAACAATATGGTTCTAATTATCTTCAAATTGATGATTCTATACCAATTAAATTTTTAAATCCAAAATCAAAACAATATCAAGATTTAATTTTAGCAGATTTTTATTTTCCAGGTTCTTATTATACTTATCTTTCTGATTCTCCTATTAATGGTCATCCTTCATTGGAATCTATTAAATTAGCTTTAACTGATTTTCAATCAAGAATTATACATTTAGATTTATTTAAAGATAATAATGGTTTACCTGTTGTTAGATGTGAAAAAATGGCTTCTGATGCTAAACCGTTAAGTTTAAAAGATTGTTTAACTTATATAAAAAAATATGGTTGGAATGATGTACAAAAATACCCAATCTTTTTATATTTAAATATTTATGGAGAACAAAATGAAGCATTTTATACAAATATTTATTTAACTTATAAGAATATTTTTAAAAATAATTTAATGGATAAAAAATATAGTTTTTCTGGAAGAAATAATTCTTTCCCTATATCTCAAGCTTCTATTAGAGATTGTAAAAATAAAATAATTCTTTGTACTAATACTTATCCTACTAGAACTATTTTAGATGAATTAATTAATGCTGGTAATGTAGATACAAGTAATATATCTTTAAATATTAATTTATATAAAGAATCATATGTTGATTTTAATGGAATAGGAATATCACAGGACAAAGATAAAACAAAATTATTAGAAGACCATAGAAGAGGAATATCATTCTATTATACTTTACCGAATATAGATAAAGTGAATAAGAATGAAAATAAATCTGGATTATATAATCCTAATTTTCAAGATTTAGGACAATATGGAATACAAGGAAGTTTAATGTATCTTTTTGTACCTGATAATAATTTAAATAGATGGTATATGTATTTTAAGAGTAAAAATAATTTATATCCTGTATTAAAGGATGAATCATTAAGAGCTTTAGATCCACCTCAAAATCAAATTAAAGAACAAAATCCTATATTAGGTCTTCAACAACCACAAAAATATTGTATAATACCTGGATTTATGGAAACACAAAAATCAAATATAACTGTTGGTGATACTAATAATTCTTGTTCTTCACAAAGTGAATAATAATTCTTGTTCTTCACAAAGTGAATAATAATAATATAAATATAATTTAAAAATTTAAGTTTAATTTTTTATAAATGAATTTTATTTTATAAAATAAATAAAAAAAATAATAATTAAATATAGGTAAAGAAAAATATTTATAAAATGATGAGTATAAACAATAATGATTTTTTAATGGGTGTTATAAAAAAAGATAAGAAAAAAAAGAGTTCTAACTCGAATTCATCATCATCAAATTCAAATAATGCATTTATCAATGAATTATTAAAAATTCAAAATTCAATTCGTCAAGAATCAAATATAACAAATTCAACAACTAATTTAGAAGTAGTTGTTAATAAAAAAAATACAAATGTAAAGGTAAATAATATACCTAATAATTTAACTCCTAATAATAAAAAGTCTTTTAAAAATATATTATTAGGTATAATTAAAAAATTAGAAGATGATGTAGAGAAAGTATCAAAACAAATACAAACATATAATGAAGAAAAGAAGAGTATTTTAGAAATGGATAAAAAAGAGATTCTTCAACTTAAAAATTTAACAAAAAAACTTTATAAAACTATAATTGAAATATATACTTCATTAGATGTTAATAAAGAATTAAGAATAGAATTATTAGAAAAATTAAAGAAAAATATTGAAGGTAACAAAGTTTTTTTAAAAAATATTAATCAAATAAATAAAATTAAACCAGTCGGTGAAGTTCTTGAAAATAGAAAAAAAGAAAATGAATTAACTTCAAATAAAGTTAATCAAAATAAGAATAAAAATAAAAATCAAGTTGTTGAAGAAGAAAAAATTCAAGAAGTACAAGAAGAAGTTATTAATAATGGAACAAAATCAAATTTAACTATTTTCAATGTTATTAATGAAAATAAAAATAATAAAAATATGAATATGAATAAAAATAAAAATTTAAATAGAAATTCTTCTAATATAAATACTTCAGTTAATACTGTTATTAATAATGGTTCTTCAAATACATCTGAATCTGAAGGAACTATGAATAATTCATCTCAAAATTCAGTAGAAGAAACTGTTATTCAACCTACTACTTTAGAAGAACAAATTCGCGAAAAGAAAATTAATACTTCTAAAAAAGTATCCCAAAAATTAAATGAACTCAATTTAAATAAAAATCAATCTAGAACTCTACTCAATGATTTTCTAATTGAAAGAACTGGTTCTTCTAATATTAGAAGAAATCGTTCTTCTTCTTCTACTCAAAATTTATCTTCATCTGGTCCTGTTCAATCAACACCTTTAACTGTAAATAGACGCAATAATAATATTATTCTTTAATTTTTATTTTTTATTATTTTCTTCGTTTTCATCTTCTTCACTTTCATCTTCTTCATAATCATCACTTTCATCTTCTTCACTTTCATCACTTTCTTCTTCTTTTTCTTTTTCATTTTTGTTATTATTTGAAGAAGATTGAATTTGATAAGATTTTATTTTTTTATTAATCTCCATATTAATATTTTTTTTGATATTAATATTTTTATTATCTATTAATTCACTTTTATTTTCACAAGTAAAACCATTAGGACTTTGTTCTTTTAAAATAAAATTCATATCAATAAAGTGATGTAAATTAATATATTTATCTTTATCTTTATCTAAATTTTCATAAACAGTTAATTGAATAAATAATTCTTGAACTTCTTTAATCATAAATGTTAATATAATATTATCCTCTTTTTTATTAACTATTGTTAAAGTATTCTCACCAATTGATTGAAAACCTAGACTTCCTAAAATTTTATATTCAACTGATTTTATTGTTTGTGGTACTTTAATTATTAAATAATATATACCTTCATTATAAAATATTTTTTTTTCTAAATTAAAATTTTGACTCTTCTCATAACTCATCTTAAATTTTATAAATTATTTATTTTAATATATTTTTAAAGTTTATATATATATTATTAAATTTTCTTTAAATTCATTATTTAAAGATTAAAATAAAAAAATTATTAATAATTAATAATTAAAAAATAATTAAATTTAGATAGGTTGAGCGGTTTGGGAAGGAGATTGATTAAGATTGAATCCCATGACTGAATTCATACCTTGAGCATTTAATTCACCATCAAAAGTAGCGACAGCTGAACAGGCACTTCCAACTAAATCAAATTGGTTAGGGTCAGTTGAGAGACAATTTTCAGAACGAGAAGAACCTTTCATACCACTTTCGAATTGTTGTTCGAAGTCATTATTAGACATAAAAGGGATAAAGTTTTCTTGAACTTCTTCTTCATCTTCATTTTCAAAAGCTTCTTCTACTTCTTCATCTTCATTTTCGAATGTTTCCATATCCATATCTTTTTTAGATTTTGATTCTTTCATATCTTTATCTTTCATATCTTTATCTTTCATATCTTTTTTATCTTTTTCACTTTGCTTATTCATTTCTTTTTTATCTTTCATATCTTTATCATCTTTCATACTTTTTTTTTCTTTTCTGTTTTCTTCATCTTCATTTTCAAATCCTTCAAATCTAAATCCATGAATAGAAGAGCAGTATACAACAGCTAAAAGAATAGCAATAGTGACATTTTTAGGTACAACCCATACAATTAATAAAACAATAATTAATCTAACAATTTTATTGCTGAATATTCTTTTAATTTCAGAATTAATGTTAGAGAATAAAGTAGAAGCTAATAAGATAAGAATAAAGATAATAATACAAGATACATAAGAATTATCAAGTACTTTTAAAGAATCATTCCACATTTTAGAAAAGTTTTTCATATCCATTTTTGTAGTGCTTATAATATTAAAACAGATTTTTATTTTATAACAAAAATATTTATTAAAGAATAAAAAAGATGAAAAAATAAATATTATCATTTTTTCTTTAAAAATAAAAATAAATATTTTAAAAAGATATTATTATTTTTTTCTTTAAATTGATTAGAGATATATAAAATAGAATGAATCAAAATATTTGGGGACCTAATTTATGGTTTTCTTTACATACAATGACTTTTGTTTATCCTTTAAAACCATCTGAAAATGATAAAAAAAATTATAATGCTTTTTTTAATTCACTACAATTTACAATACCTTGTTCAATATGTAGAAAAAATTATATAAGACATTTAAAAGAGATGCCTATTGAAAAAAAATTAAATTCTAGAAAAGAATTAGTTTATTGGTTAATCGATTTACATAATACTGTAAATGGAGAGACTGGTAAAAAAATATTATCATATGATACAGTTATAAATAAATATGAAAAAGTATATGGTAAAAAATTAATATTAGAAGGTACACAAGATATGGATGAAAATGATTCATCGTTGAGTTATAATTTATTATATGATGAAGAAAATTTAAGTCAATGTGTAAAACAATATTTTAATTATAGTTGGGTTAAAGTATTATTGATTGTTTTCTTAATAATTTTAATATTATGTTATATAAAAAAATATTATATAAAATAATTTTCTACTAATTTTTTAAAGTTTAATATCATATTGATAATAAAATGATTCGAATTATTTAAAACATTCTTTTTTTCCATATGATATTCTCTAATTTTATTATTTGCTTCTTCAAATGTCAATAATTTAATATCACCTACTTCTATTTTTTGATGTTCATTATTATTATCAATATCAATTATAATATATTTAGGTATTTGAGCATAATAATAAATATGTTTATATCTAATATGATTAGTACCTAAATAAGTCTCTTCAATAGGTGATAAATTTAAAATAAAATAATCTTCTTCTTTAATACCAGTTTCTTCTTTAAATTCTCTTTTACCACAATCTATATTTTTTTCATTAATATCTCTTCTTCCTTTAGGAAAACCCCATTCAGGTTCTTTATATATTTTATTTTTAAATTCAATAATATTTTTAAAATTTATAAAAAAATTAATATCATTTTTTTGAATATTATATCCTTTTTTTAATTTATCAAATTTATTTTTTGATTCTTCATATTCTTGTGAATAATTCATTAAATATGTTGTTGACCATAATTCTTTCCATAAATCTTCAAATTTATTATTTATTAAATTTTGTTGTTCATATTCTGTCATCATATAAATTGTATTAAATATATATTCATAATCATCTATATCATATTTTCCTCTCATAAAATCTACATAACTTAAACTATTTTTTCTTCGAATCATTAAATAATTAATTTTTTTTTTTAATTCTTCTCTATCTATATTTTTTAAATTACTGTATATATTTTTTATTTCCTCTATTTCATCATTTGAAAAAAGATAATTATTTTGAAGTTTTTTACTATAATTTATTATTTCATTTAAATTTATATTTATACCTTGTATATATATACATATTATACCAATACTTATAATTGGTAAATTACATTTTTTTGATGTATGTCCTTTTTTACCACAATTTACACAATAAAATGTATTATAATTTGATTTGTTTTTTTCATAAAAAAATGATTCTAATCCATTTGAATTTTGTGTATGATTAATGAATGATTTGTTTAATTCTTTTTGTTCATAATCAAAATTATTATCAGATTTTGATTCATACGATTTTGATAAATTAAAATTATTAGAATCTTTATTTGGAGAATATTTTTCTAAAGAATAACTTGATTTATTTTTTTCATTATTATTATTATTATCATTTTTTATATTATTATTATCATTTTTATTATTATTATTATTATTCAAATTTGATTTTGGTATTGGTATCGGTATTGATTTATTATCAATATTATCAGTATTACTATTATCAATATTAATACTATTATCACTTTTATCACTATTATTTGAACTTAAAGAATCATCACTAAGATTATAATTTAAAGCCTTAAAAGAATTAGAAAAAATATTTTTTTTTTTATTCATTTTTATTAAATTAATACACTTTATTAATTAATTTGAATTCTTTTATATTGAATTAAACTATAATTTTTCTTTTAATAAAATAGAGATTAATTTTTAATTAATAAATGAAACAAAATAAATCAAAAAAAAAAATTATCAGAAAAAAAAATAAAAAAATAAATAATGTTATTGAATCAAAATCTTCAAATAATATTATTAATAAAAATATATCTAAAATGAAAATGAATATTAATATGAAGATTAATGATAAAATTGTAAATAAAAATTTATTAAAATTTAAACCTTATCCTGAAATTGAATCTCCTACTTTTTACCAAGAAATTTATGAAAAAAAAGAATTTAGAGATTCAGAAATATTAGAAACCAATATTCATGATGAATCTTCATGTCACCCTGGACAATTTAATTTATCTCCTTTTCAATCTTTTTTAAAAAATTATATATCTTTAGATACACCTTATAATGGTGTTTTAGTTATGTATTCTACAGGTGTCGGTAAAACATGTGCTGCAATATCAATAGCTGAAGGATTTAAAAAAGCATTAAAACAATTTGGAAAACGTATATTAGTATTAACAACATTAAGAAAGAATTTTGAAAATGAATTATTTAATTTTGGTAAAGAAGCATCTAAAAAATCAGCTGATGAAGTAGTTCAATGTACAGGTAAAGAATATGAGATTTTAAAAGATACAAAACATTTATCACAAGTTCAAAGAGAGAATGAGATTAAAAAAATGATAAAAAATTATTATCAATTTTATGGTTATCAAAAATTTGCAAATCATGTTATTAAAGAAACAAATGGATGGGATGGAAGTGAAGAAAAAATAAATGATCAAATTTTAAAATATATTCACAAAGAATTTGATGATAGAGTTATCATTATTGACGAAGTTCATAATATAAAAACTGATATATCTGAAGATTGGAAAAAATCAATTCAACCTATTCTTTTATCTATTGTTAGACATGCTAAGAATACTAAATTAGTTTTAATGAGTGCTACACCTATGTTTGACCGTTCTGATGAAATTATATTTATTTTAAATTTACTTTTAGCGAATGATGGTAGAGAAGAAGTTAAAAAATCTGATATATTTAATAAAGATGATACTTTAAAAGAAGAAGCAGTACCATTATTAAGACATTTATTAAAGGGTTATGTATCTTATGCAAGAGGTGAACGTCCAATGGTTTTTCCTTTTAGATTATCACCAGCAGATGCAAAAATACCAACAGTGGAATTTGATATGGATGGGCGTCCAATGAATGAAGAAGAAAAGATTAAATTTACTAAAATAGTTGATTGTGAGATGGAAGGAATACAAAATAGAACATATATGTATTATTATGAGAAGAATAAGAAGAAGATTAAATTTAGGGAAGAATTAGAAGTAGAAGTTAATGCGCAAAGTTTAGAAGAAGAGAATAAAGTAAATAAAGAAAAAGAAAATGATAATTCAGATTCAATAGTAGATAAAAATAAAATATCAAATATTGAAAGTGATAAAGAAGAAAATAATAATAAAATTAATGTTGATGTAAAAAGTAAATTTAATATTAAAAATCAACCTAAATCTTTATTAAATAATTTAACATATATATCAACTGTTGTTTATCCTACTATATTTAATCCTGAAAATAATAATGATGAAAATAATTCAAATAATTCTTCTGATAATTATTCTAATAATGATAATAGAAAAAAATTTAAATTAAGTCCATATGGTTCATATGGTAAAGAAGGTTTAGAAAATGATACTGATAATGGTCGTGGAGGATATTATAAACCAAAACAAACAGACCAAGGTAAAAAAAAATCAACACAATATAAATATCAAAAACATGCAATTATAAATGGTGTACCATTTATGGATGAAAAATATTTAAAAGAATATTCATCTAAATTTTACAAAATTTTACAAGAAGTTAAAAGAGCACAAGGATTATGTTTTGTTTATTCAAGATATGTAGATGATGGTATTTTACCATTAGCATTAATGTTAGAACAGAATGGATTTGAAAGAGCAGTTGATGATAATGAAAAAAGATTATTAGATGAACCAGTTGGGGTTAAAAGAAATAAGATATGTTATAAATGTGGGGAATTGATAACAGATCAGATACATCATAATGAAAAATTAAAAGATTATCATCAATTCAGAGTAGCAAAATATATATTATTCTTTGGAGAACAGAAAGATATAATTAGGATAACAAAAGAAGAAGCATTAGAAAGATTTTGTGCAAAAACAAATATGAATGGAGAAGAGATAAAAGTATTTTTAGGAACTAAAACAGTAAGTGAAGGTTTAGATTTTAAAAGATTAAGACAAGTACATATTTTACAACCATGGTATAATTTATCAAGACATGAACAAATTATAGGTCGTGCTATTCGTAATTGTTCACATATAGCTTTACCTATAGAAAAAAGAAATGTTGAAATTTTTCAATATGCTGCAACATTAAATTCAAAAACAAAAGGTTTAAAAAAGAATACTGAATCAATTGATTTAAAATATTATGGATATGCTGAATCAAAAGATAGAGTTATTAAAAGAATTATGCGTATTCTTAAACAAACTGCTGTTGATTGTAACTTCTTTAAAAAACATAATATTATTGATACTAATGAATCAATTAAACAAATAACTGCTAGTGGACAAGAATTGATGGTTAAAGTTAAAGATGAACCTTTTTCACAAATGTGTGATTATGAAGAAAATTGTAACTATGATTGTGCATGGAAAATGGATCCTCATAAACATTATCCCATTAATACAGATACTTATAATCTTAAATTTGGTACACAAGATATTAATTTAGCTAAAAGAATTATTAAATTAATGTTTAAAAAAAATAATTCATATCATTTAACTGATATCGAAAAATTTATTCATCATAAAAATCCTAAAATTGACCGTATATTTGTTTTTGCTGCTTTAGATGATTTTATTAATAATCCTAAACAAGAAACTATTGTGGATAAATTTCAAAGAAAAGGTTATATGATTTATAGAGGTGAATATTATATTTTCCAACCATTGGGATATAGAGATGATTTACCAATGATTTATCGTGAAAAACCTTCTCATGTAAAACCTTATGGAGTTGATTTAGAACATATAACAATAGAGTATGAGAATAAGAATATAGAAAAATTGATGAATACAAAAAATCATGGTATGAATGATGTAGAATTTAATAAAATTTTACAAGAGATTAATGATAAAATAAGAATATTTAAAAATATATTAGATATAGATAAAGGAAAATATGAACAAGAATATAATAATGCAATATATGGATTAGTATTAGATAAGTTGAATAATACAGAAATGATAAATTTTTTGAAATTATTATTAACTGAATATTTGGAAGAGAGAACAAATCCAACGAAAGATATTCAAATGTATAGTAAAAAATATTATATTTTACAATTTATTGAATATTTGAAAAATTATTTTATAAATTATTATACAATATATCCACAAAAAGAAAGTAAAAAAAATAAATCTTTTTATGTTGGATTTAATTATAATAATCAATGTTTAATAATAAAAGATTTAGAAGATTATAAAGATATAGAGAAGATAGACATTAAAAAAATTGAATTTGAAAAATGTAATCAAGATATTATTCATAAACTTAAACAACAAAATATTATTATTCAAAATCAAAATAAAGAAAAAAATAAAAGTATCAAAGAAAATGTTCTTTATGGATATATTTACGATGGAAAATTCAAAATGGTTGATATGGCTTCTTATACTGGAGTTAAAACTTCTAAAGGTCAATTATCTGAAAGATCTAAACCTAAAGGTATTGTATGTACATCAGTTGATATATCTGAATTAATTAATTATCATAAAACTTTTAAGATACCTTATATAACATCATCGGGTAAAAAAGGTGCTACTAAAGGTTATTTATGTAATAATATTGAAATATATTTAAGATATAAACAAAATATTGAAAATCACAAAAATAAACCTTCACTTATTTATTTTTATACATCACTTAAAAAAAATACTTAATTATTTAAATATTATTTTTATTTATTATCTATAAATAGATTTATAGATAAATTTTGATATGAATATACATAAATTAATAATAATATTTTTGTTTATACTTTTTTTTATGTATTATATTAATGAATACGTTTTCTCGCGAATTGATTCATCAATTATAGGGAATCTATTATCATTCCGCTTACAGAATAATATAGAAAATTTTCATAATTTTGAAAGGAAAAAAATAAATATAATATATCGAAATGAGAATATTGATAAAAAGAAAACAGATATGGTATTTATATTATTAATTCATCAAAATAAAAAAATGGTTGATTATATGATTAATAATATTAAAAATATGGTTAATGGTGATTATATGATTTTTATACATTATAATGGAGATGATAATATAAATGAAAATGATTATAATGAAAATATTTGGTTTAATAAAAATCCACTTAAAACTGAAAGATTTACAAAATCTTTAGCTATGGCTGTTATTGATACTTTAAAATATGCATGTGACAATGTTGAAACAATAAATTTTATGATAATATCTTCAGGATCAGCATTTTATAAAAAATATGAAATACCAAAAGAAGAATATATAGCTTTAAATAATTATAATTATTTATTTAAAAATCAAAGTAATACAATTGATAGGATATCAATAAAATATATCGATAATATAACTAATTATTTAAAAAATAATAAAAAAGATATATGGCATTATGATAAATTTGATAAAGATAATTTTATAAAAAATAAAATAAAAAAAAGAAATTTTAAGTATATTGTTGGTTATCAAATGCCTGGTTTAGTAATGCCTTATAATTGTGTAATAAATATTATTCATGATATATATCCAATGAATTTTAAAATTAAAGATATTGAATATTGTGCAGAAGAATTATATTTTCCAATTTATTTATATAACTATGCTTTAGAAAAAAATTTAAAAATTAATAATTCTGAAGTTATAACTGATTGGGATAATAATTATTTATTAGATTCAATTGATAAAATTAAAAATAGTATAAATAAAAATTTTAAGGGTCATTTACTTTCAAAAATACCAGAAGATACTGAACATCCTTCTAGAAAATATATTGAATCTTTATATTAAATTATTCTTTAATATAAACAAATCTCATATTTTGTAAATTTTCTTTTTCTTTAAACCCATTATTTATTAATTTTTCTTTTATTTTATTATAATCACATAAATGTTGTTGATCTGATTCAAATATTATTTTATTAAAATTGTTAATATCTTCATTTAAAATATCTAAAAAATCACATAAACAACCTTCACAATCTGCAATTAAAACATTAAATTTTTGTGGATATTTTTCTTTAAAATCTTGATAATTTATTTTATTATTAGTACTTTTAGAAGAATCATCATCAATTAAATGAGTACCATAACCATCATATATTATTTTTTTATTTTTATTTGATATAAATTTTGATAATATTTCAAAATAACAATTATTTAAACTTCTATTTTTTTCTAAAATAGGTATAATATTTAAATCAGGTTCAACTACAACATGACTAGTTTTATCATTTACTATTTTATTTATAACTGTTGATACAGTACCATATCTACCTCCTAATTCTAAAACTATATCTTCTGGAGATAAATATTTAAAAGCTTGATATTGTTCAATTAATTCATTATTTTTATGATTTAATAAATTATTATTTTCATCATAAAATATGTGTGTATCGATAAAATTTTTAAAGTCAGGATTCTCATTTAATATTTTTTTATTTATATCAACTTCTTCAAATTTTTCATAATATATTATATCACTACATGATACCTTTAGGAGCTGAGTGATAATAGTTTTTCCTGACTTTGTAAGTTGAGAAACGTATTCATTTTTATTTATAAAATATATTGTTATTATAATTATTATTAATAACAATAATAATAATATTAAATTTTTTTTTAAAATATTTTTCATTTTATTATCCTCTATTTATATTAATTATTTTTATTTTTAAAGTTTATTATAATCTATAATTTATGATTGTTCAGGATGATTAGCATGCCATTGTTGAAGTCTTTTAATATCAGAATCTACAATAGCATAATATTCTGGATTGGCTTTTTGATATGTTCTTAATGGTACTAAATGTCTAATAACTCCCGCATATCCATATTCTTTCATTGCTTTTAATAAAGCTCTAAATCTTTTTTCTGAATCTTCTTTAATATGATAACCATATTTTGTTAATTGTCCCTTTCTTAAAGATGGAAGTACTTTAGCTTCTTCTGTTTCTTTACCAGGAAGACCTTTGTTAGGAACACATGTCTCTTTAATATATCTTCCTCTAATTCTTTTACCATCAGCTTTTGAGAAAGAATGGCGATAATAACCTTTTCTCATAATTTCTCCTGGAGGACAATTACCAGTTCTAACTGTTTTTTCAGTAGGATGATAGAAAGAACCAACAGGACGTTTTTTAGCTTCAGATTCACTTAATTTTTTATGTTTTCTTGTTTTTTTATTTACTTCAATACTATTATTTGTTGTATTAGATGCATTTGATGATTTATTTTTATTTGAATTATTTGTTGAATTATTATTAGTACTTTTTTTAGATGGTCTTTTATTGACGTTATTAGAATTCATATTTCTTTTTTATATAGTTACATGATATAAAATAATTTATAATATAATAAAAATTAAAAAATAATGAAAAATAATTATTTTTTAATTTTTAATAATAATTATTTCTTATTTTTAATAATAATTTTTAGTGTAATGAAAAAAAAAATGATTAATTAGTATTTAAATATAAAAAAATGGGTATTTGAAGAAAATCAAATAAATAAGATTAGAATAAAATTAAACTTAAAAAATGATGAATACGTTTTCCAGTTTACAAAACCAGAGAAAACAATTATCACTCAGCTCCCAAAAGGAGTCTGAAGTGATGAATACGTTTTCCCATCAAAAAAACGATTATCACTCAGCTCCCATAAGGAATCCAGGAGTGATTAAATTTAAAGGTAGTAAGGTTGTTAATTATAATAAAACAGGTTATGAAATAAATGATTCAAAACTGAGAATTGAGATTAATAAAAATATTAAACGCATAGGAAGTTATTCTGTGACTTCTAAATATTATAATTTTTTAAATAGAAAAAATTTATCAGAAATTAAAGATGGAGAATTTAGAGTTAGTTTAAGTTCTTTTGGTAAGAAATTTGTTCTTTTTCTAACTAAAATTAATGATGTTAATTATAATGTTTTTATTAATAAAAAGAATGAATTAATGATTAAATGTGATTATAAATTTATTAATGATTCATCTGATGGTGATTTATATGATGGTACTCTATTAGATGGTGAATTAGTAAAAAATGATAACAATCAATGGATTTTTATAGTTAATGATATTGCATATTATAAAGGTAAGAATATTGTTATAAAACAATTTGATGAAAGATTAGAGTTAATAGATAATATTTTAAGGAATCAATTATGCCATGATGAATATGAACTTAACGATGAAGAATATAGAGAATTAGTTGAAAAGGAAAAAGTAAAGTTTGATAAAGAATTAGAAGAAAAAAGAGCTAATATGATAATAGATGATGAATATTATAATGAGGAAGAGGAAGAAGTATTTAAACCACCAGTAAGAGTAAAATTAAATATGACATATATAATTCGTAAGAAATATTTTTCATATGAATATATACAAGATATATCAAATAGATATAGGAATTCGTTAAATTATAAGAATTCGGGATTATACTTCAGGAATGTTCATAATTTTAGTGATAATTATTTATATATTTTTCCTGAATGTCGTACAGACCATCAAGTTTTACATGCTTTACCAGAAAATATTATTAAAAATGGTATTGATTCTTCATTAGGAAGTTCTTCTGATGTTATTGATAGAAATATTATCAATAAGAATTTAGTAAAGAAAGAGATTGAAAAGAAAGATATTAAGGAAGAAAATGAGGATGATGATATATTTGGTGAAGTTGAAAATATAGTGATTAAAGAGAAGAAAGAGAAGAAAGATAATAAACAAAATAATGAATTGGAGAATACGATTAATAAACCATCAGATAAATTAAATAGAAAATATTGTAAGTTCTTAATTAAACCAACGAATAAACCAGAAGTATATGAATTATATTGTCGTTCAGTTGATAAACATGTTGAAAAATACTCTCTTGCAGGTGTCAATAGTGTATCAACAAGTAAATTTTTGAAAGATATCTTTAAGAATTATAATAATGATCCTTTAATTGATATAACAACTTTAGTTAAAGAGAAGAAAGCATTATATGTAGAATGTAATTATCATAAACAATTCAAAAAATGGGTACCTTATAAAAAATGTGAAGATATGGACCATCATACATTTATTAATGAAGTCACTATTCTATTAGATAATTCAAATGATTCTGATGATGATTCTGATGATGATTCTGATGATGATTCTGATGATTAGATTAATTAAATAATTAAATATAAAAACAATAATAAATTTAAAATAATAATAAATTAAAAATAATAAATAAATTAAATTAAAATAAATTATTTTTTAAGAACTACTTTTTTTTACGAGTAAAAAGTAGATATAAAATTTAAAAATGGTTAAATATAATAAATCTAAAAAAATGCAAGGAGGTGATGGATATGCGGTCAATGTTTTTCAACCAATAGCAGGAAGACCATCATACATAAGATATACTGATAATTGTCGTCCAGTATTCAATGGTTCACTTTTACAAGGTGGGGGAAGTAACAATTATTATCCTCCATTAATAGATCCAACAAAACCAAATCAAGATGGAACAAATTCACCAGCATTAAATTTAATTCAAAACACAAATTCAAATATAAAAGGATATAATTTTAATGATTTTAATATTATTGATACTCGTCCTCAAAGTGCTGGTGGCCCTAAATGTGATTGTGATGCTGATAAGAATCCTTTAATGGAATGGTTAAATAATGAAAGAAAAAATGAATCTTTAAAGGGAAATCAAAGTGGTGGTTTTATTGGAAGTACTGGTTTAGAACCTTTTGCAGCAATTCAAACTCTTTCTAAAACTTTAATGCCTCTTGGTGCTAATGCATTAGCTTCATTAATATTATTATTATTTATTCACAATACTGTTAAAAATAAATTAAAACAAAAGAAAGCTGTTATGATGGGTGGTTCAGTAGGGACATTAGAATCATTATTAATGCCATTAGGAAAAAATAATATGGTAGTTTTAGCTGCAATTCTTCTTTTACATCATTATGCTAAAAAGAAGTTAGAAAAAGGTAAAAGTATAATGAAAGGTGGTTCAATTAAGAAGAATCAAATGGGAGGTTCAATAACAAGTGTTTTAGGTAAATTAGTAGCTCCTTTAGGTATTAATACATTGGGAGCTTCAGTTTTATTAATAGCATTAAGACAAGCATTTATAAAGAAAGTGATTAAAAAAGGTGATATAATGAAGGGTGGATTTGAAAGTGAATTAAGAAAGAATGTAATGAAAGTATCACCTAAACAATTTTTGGCAAAAGGATTATTTAAAAATTTAGAAGAATTATTTACATTAAAAATGAAAAATTCAAAGAAAACAGATAGTAAATTTGAAGAATTATTCAATGTTATAGCTCCTGTGACATTTTCAACTTTTGCCACGAAAAAAGCATATAAAAAATCATATGAACTTAAAAATTTTATTGTTAATAAAAATAATAAAACCAAAAAATAAAAAAACAATCCATTTAATTCAAAATTAAATACATTAAATATTTAAATATAAATGTTATCATCATCCATACACCTCTAATATTATTTGATTGAGATAATTCATAATTTTCAAAATTATAATTTATTAATCCATATACTATACCACTCTGTGCTAAACTTATAATCATACTATTATTTTCTTTTAATATTAATGTATTATTAATAGCAGTAATCAATTGTGGTAATGCAACATGAAAAAATCGTTTATACCAAATAGGATGCATAAAAAAAGTTAATAAAGAGTAATTAAAAAAATATTTAAATATACTATACAAAAAAGTAGTATATAATATCATTTTCATCGGATTAAACGAATAAAGATAATCTAATAAAAACACATAAAAATGCATAAAAAATGCAAATGTGTATATCTCAATAGTATTATCATAATATTTGGTATTTAATTGATTATCAAAATTATTTAATTCTCGCCAAATATTCATTTTGTTTTTTGTTTTTTAAATTAAATTAATTTAATAAATATGTATTTAAATTTATTATTTTATAAATCTAATAAATTTGTATTTAAATTAATTATACTATTTTTTTTTAAATTATTATTAAAGTTATTAATAATTTTAATATTCATAAATATTTATAAATTATAATATTTGATAAATAAAAAATTGAATTTAAAAAAAATAATATAAATTTATATAATTCTAAACCTTAAAAAAGATAAACGTAAATGGATAATATATCAAATTTTATTAAAAATATATCTAATTCTAATTTAAATATTTTAAACGGAAATTCTCCAAAGAATACACCTAGAAATACACCTTCTAATTCTATTGATAATACTAATGATAATAGATATAATGATGATGATATAGAGTCACCAAAAATTAATATAGAAATAGATATTCAAAATATAGAGAATGATTGTATAATTGATTATAGGAATGATTATAGTCCTAAATTTATTAAAAAAGAAGATAATAATAATATTTTAAAAGGAATATCACATCTTTTACCTTTTAAACTATCAATGAATAATTTAAAAATAGATAATAAATTAAATTCTGAAAAAGAACAGAATGAAGATTATGACGTAGAAAGCTTAAATGGTAAAAGAAGTGATTCGCAATTGAATTATATTAATAATAATTCAACATCTCCATCAACAATATTAAATAAAAAAATGAATAATATTAATAACTCTTCTGAAAATATTAATAAAAATGAAATTAAAGATATTGATACGTCTAATATAATAAAAGAAGAAGTATTAAACGTAAAAATGAGTGATAATCAAGTTGTTAATGAAAATATTAGTGAAGGTTCTATTGATGAACCTATTATTATAGAAGACAATGATAATAATGAATCAGAATCAACCAATGAATCTGAACCAAACAAAGAATCTGAACCAAAAAAAGAATCTGAATCAAACAAAGAACCTGTTGAATTAATTAAGAAGAGACTTTTAACGAAAGAAGAAGAGGAGTTAGAAACAAAATTAGCAACTCATAATGCAATGATTCTTTTAGGAGAACAGATAGCAGAAAAGAAATTGATTGAAAAATTGATGGAAAAGAGGCAAGATGATTTATTGAAAGATTTTGATTCATTAATTCTATCAGATGAAGAATATGAAGAATTATGGGAAGATGATTTTTCAAAAGATGATTTTATTAGGAATTGGATTGAAAATAATACAGAAGTATTTAATAAATTTAATATTAAAAATCAAAAAGTAAAAGAAGATTTTGCTAAATTCTCAATTGCTTATTCAATTTTAATTAAAAAGAATGAAGAATTTGATGAAAAGTTAGAAGAAGTAAAAAATGATTTGAAAGAGAGAGAAGAAGAGTTAGAAGAAAACATTAAAGAATTAGATGAGAAAGATGAAGCAAATGGAAAATTAGTTGAAAAAATTAATACTTATGATGAACGAATCAGAAAAATTAAATTATATTATGTAAATAAAAATAATAGAAATAGTATTGAATTAATCACTATTTGTGCATTATCTAATTTACTTAATTTTAGTATTAATCATTATGGTATTAGATATCATATTAAATTATCTTATTCTATGATGATTATTTTAATTAATTTATTTTCAGGGTTTATTAAAATCTTTGGTAAAAGTCTATTAATTCTTTTTAACTTTATTTTTAATTTGAATATTATTTATTCTTTTATTTTTGTATTGGGTATGATTCAAATGTATCAATTCGGTGTTAAAATTGTAAAAGAAGAAGATAGAAAAAAGATTATGAATGATTTTAATAATCTGATGAACCGCATCAATTGTTTTAATAAACCTAAAAAAGATTAATTGATTTAAATTATTTAAATATTATAAATAAAAAGAACCACTTTTTTCTTTAAAGAAAAAAGCCGTTTCCCGCTATGCGGTCAATGTTGTGTAGCAACGTTCGCGGGAAAAAAGAATTTTTTTAAGTAAATAATATATTTTTTTATAAAAATTATTCTAAAAATATAGAATAATAAAAATGAATAATAATATAAATGATAATAATAATATAAATGATAATATGAATAATAATTTAACTTGTTGTTTTTGTAAATCAAAACGAAAAAATAATAATAATATTTGTTATTTTTGTGAACATAATTATTGTGTAAATTGTTCTGAATTGACTAAAATTAATAAATATTTAAATCTTTCTTATAAATACAATTTTGATATTGATAATAATATTGATAATAATCAATATTATAAAAAAAATAAAAAATGTTTAAATTTTTGTTATATTTTATAAAATAAAAATAATCTATTTTTTAGAAAACATCGGTTTATTTGGTAAAGGTTCTAATTTTTGTCTCAAACCTTCGAATACTGTTTGTTTTTGTTTAGAAGGTACTATTCTCTTTCCTATCTCTCCCAAATTATTCTTTTTCTTTTCTTCTTCTTGTTTTTTAATCTCATCTTTTATTGCTTGAATATCATTTTCTATTGTATCATTTGTTGAAGTTGTTGAAGATTTATCATTCGTATTATTTTTTTTTGAGAACATCGATATTGTTGTTGGTTTAAGATTCTTCTTTTTACATGCTTCTTCATCATCACTATCATTAGCATATGTTAAATCTTCATCATCTGAATCAGGTTTCTTTTTCTTATGATATTCATATACTTTTTTAGATATAACCGGATAATCTTTTTTATCTAAATCAATATGATAATCTTCTACTAAATAACATTTCTTTTTATAAACTGCTAATCTTTTTTTCGCTTGTGATTCATATATTGAAAAATTATCAACACAATCTATAATAATTGGTTCTATATTCTCATGTTTCTTTCTATCTATTCTTCCTATTGACTGTATTATATCACTAATCGGTGAACCTAAAACTAATCCATTTAATGATGGTATATCTAAACCTTCTTTGGCCATTGGATATGTTCCTAATAATAATTTACAACTTTCACTCTCTTTTAATTTCTCTTTTTTCATGCCACCTACATAATATCCTACTGATTCAACACCCATCTCATGTGCTATCTTATAACAATCCTCTAAGTGATTCTTTCTGTCACTCAATATTAATATCTGTCTCTCATCATTCTCATTTATTAATTCTACTACTCTTTTCATCATTGAACGAGTTCTTGGTAAAAATTCACAAATATTATTAATCATTGTTGCACATTGTACCTGTCCTTTATATGTTGTCACCTCCTTCTGATAAACCTCTAAGCCTTCGGCGCCAGTTTCATATATCATTCTTTCTACTTTAATCTCATTCTTCTCTGCTGATTTTACCATATAAACAATATCACCTATATAATATTTTAATACTTTCATTAATCCATCCTTGCGATTTGGTGTAGCTGATAAACCTAACATATAATTACAATTAAACTTCAATAATGCTCTAGAAAATACTTTACTCGGTATTCTATGACATTCATCAATTATAACATGTCCTATACTATCAAATGCATCAGCTGCAAAATCTTTCATTGATAAAGTTTGAAGCATTCCTATCACTATATCATATCCTTCTATTTGTATCTTATCAGCCTGAACTATACCTATTTTTGCATTAGGTAAAGCAAATTTAATGCGTTCAACCCATTGATTCATTAAAAACTCTTTATGAACAACTACCAATGTTTTCTTTTTGATTTGACTAATAAAATAAAGTGCTAAAATTGTTTTACCAAATCCACATGGAAGAGATAAAATACCACCACCTTTTTCATGATATGCTTTCACTGTTGCATCTGCAGGAGCTTGTTGTTCCGGTTTTAATTTAAGAGAAAAATCAATATTAATATCGTCACCAGGAGGTACAGTATTCAATTCAGGACGACCTAATTTATCATAACCATAAAATTTTGGTACATATAATTTATTTTCATTTTCTAAATATATAGGAAAAGGTTCATTTAATTCACCACCTCCATAATCACCTTGAACAAAAGGTTTGACTGTTAATTCCATTTTGATTTCATTTATTTTGTGTGCAGTTAAATAACTTTTTCGAATAATATAACCACGTTTTCCAATATAAGTATTTGCTGTTTTTAATAATTCTGTTTTATTTTTTTCCATTTTTTATTTTTAATTAATATTTCTGATTATATTTTTAAGAGAATTTATTCTAATTTTAATATTACACTTTTTTTAAATACTTTATTAATTGTTTAAAATTAATATATTTATTTTTATATATTTTTTTTATTTTAATTCGTTTATTTTATAAAATAAAAATATCACCTAATTATAGTATGTTAAATTAAAACATACTTAAAACTTTAATTATTTTTTAAAAAATTAATTATTTAAAAATAAAAAAATAAAGAGACTTAAAGAAAGTCAAAATAATATAAAAATAGAAGTTTGTTAAAAAAAAATTTATTTTAATTGAAAGTTTTTTTAAAAATGATTATTCAAATCATTAATTTATAAAAGCTTACTTATTATCTTCGGATTTAAGGATGTTCTTGGAAAAGAATTAAATTAAAATTAAATTAAACTTCTAACAGCCATTTTAAATTATAATAAAATTAAGCGGGAGCTAATGGTGGATATTTAATTAAAATCTTTCTACTGCAAATATTAATAATTTTTTCTGCTTAAAAATATTTATGAAAGATTGTTATTAAATAAATATATAATAAAAAAAAATAAAAATAAAACACTACTCACAGCAATAAAATATAAAAAAAACTTTCTTACTTTTAAAGATATCCTTTTTTCTATAATGTAGTGTGAAAAATTAATCTTTAATTTTTCTTTTTATAAAAAAATAAAACTAAAAAACTAATAAATAAATACCAAATACTACACACAGCAATTTTAAATCAAAATTAATGCCTATTTGAATCCGTAGTATGTTTTTCCATTTTTCTTTTTCAAAAATAATGAAAAAGACTAAAAATAATAAAAAAATAAGAAAAAATTAATAACCAAGACATAAAAATAAAAAATAGATATAGAATAGGAAGAAGAAAAAAATGTCTGATATTGTTGAAAATTTTAAAAATAATACTGGTTTAATGGCTTTTGCTACTATCTGGGCTTTACTTGGTGTTGCTGCTTTTATTACTTCATTAATTTGCTTTGGATTTAGATCCTCTGGTTTAGACCAAAAAGTATTAGCACTTCTTGTTGCTATTATTCTTGGTCCTTTCTATTGGTTGTATTTCTATTTTGCAAAGGATTATTGCAAACGCAAATAAATAAAAAAATAATATAATATTTTTTTAAAATAATAATAAAATAAATTTTATTATTCCGGAAGAATAGAATGTTCGAGAAGTTCTATTTTATCAGAATTTTGTGAAGAAAGACCTTCGACATATTCTAAATCTTCTTTAATCTTTTTTACATCATACTCAATATTTTTTATTTTTGTCATTAATTTATCATAATTATTTAAATTATTATCAAAAGAAAAAGAATTAGAAGTTTGAAAGTTTAACATGAATATTTCAAACATTTGCATCTTTTCTTTTAACTCTTTTATCTCTATTTTTAATATCTGATTCTCAATCTCTAAATCATTTATTTTTGATTGATTATTATTATTATTATTATTATTATTATTATTATTATTATTATTATTATTATTTTTTACAAACATCATTAAATTTTTTATTTCATCATTAGAATCTTTTTTAATATCATCAAAATCATTATTATTAATAAATTCGTTATTATTATTATCTAAAATAAAATCATTTGTTATATTTTCAATATTGGATATATTTTGTTCAACTAAATTATTTTTAATTTCAAAAGATATATTTTTAATCATATTTAAAAATTTATAATTTATAATTAATTATTGAATAAGAATTAAATAAATATATAAATATTTTTTTAAATAGTAAATTAAGCGCTAAAGCTAATAAATTTAAATATTTACAAAAAAATAGATTATTTATAATAATAGGGAATATGGATAATAAAATAAATTTTTATTACCAATGTAAAAGATGTAAATACAAAACTTATAATAAGAATGATATGAAAAGACATGTTTTAAGAGTTAATATATGTGAAGATTTAACAAATTATAAAAATAAAAATTGGAAAAATGAATCTTTAGAAAAAGTTATAATTAATTTTGATTATTCTTCACTTCAACTTAAAGAAAATGATAATTTAATAAAGTCTTTGGAAAATGATGATGTACAAAGTTCATGTAAAACAGAAAATGGTAATGATACTGAAAAAGAAAAAGGGTCTGAAAAACCACAAAGCAACAGACCCCAAGGGGATCCAAAGCTCTTTAAGAGCGAAGTGGTGATAAAATGTGAATTTTGTAAAAATATATTTAGTAGAAAAGATAGTTTAAATAGACATTTGAATAGTTGTTTAATAAAGAATTGTAAAGAGAGAGAAGAATTAAAAAAATTAAATGAAGAGAATAATTATGCATTAATTTTAAATGATAATAATAATGAAATAATATCAAAATATAATCAATTTAAAAATTTAGTAGAAGGAAAAAAAGAAGAACAAATAGTAAAATACAATAAACCTAATGTATGGGAATTATATGATATATCAACAATAACATCTAATAATTTTAGTTATACTGATTTTTCATATTATAAAGGTTTATGTTTACTACAGATGCCATTCGAAGATGATTTTAGAGATAAACATTTTTCAAATGATATGAAAATAAGATTATTCACATCTATAAGTTATCCATGTTTATTGTATGAATTTTTAAAGAATCAAAATAATGTAAATGTTATACCGGAAAATGATAAAACATCAATTGTATATAAAAAAGATGGATTCGTAAGAATGAATAATGATATATTAACAATGGAGACAACATTAAAATTAAAAAAATATTTATTAAAAAATTATCAGAATTTTCGTGATTTTCATCCATTAATGGATGATGATATATATTCATCATTTTGTGAAAGTATTTATAAAAGTATTCTCAAAAAATCAGATTTTGATTATAAAAAAGATTATTTAAAAATATATGAATATAATAAAAAAGTATTTAATATTGAAGAGATTATCGCAAATAATAACTTTAAAATACTCGAATTTGATTTTAAAAGTCAAATTATCAAAAAACAATTTATTTACTTTTAATTTTTTTATTTTAATTATTATCAAATTAAACAATTAATTTGAACTTAAAGAAAAATGATATAAAATATAAATAATAATAAATTTAAAAAATGGAATTTGTTAATCAAGTTAATCAAACTAGTGAAAACACTCAAAATTCTGTTTCTGGTTTTGCATTTCAAAATGCAATGCTCAATGAACAGAATTATACAACAACTGCTAATGGTGCTTTAACACACATTAGTACTATGGATAATTTAGTAGATTTATTTTACAAGACAACAAGAAATGCTGATTTTAGAAATATTGAGACTATTATGAATAAGGCAGTAGCAGAATCAGATATTCTCGTAGCTAAAATGATAGCTTACATTCGTGACATTCGAGGAGGAAAAGGTGAACGCGAATTAGGAAAGAAGATGTTAGTTCACATGGCTATTATGCGTCCTGATATTGTAAGTAAGAATATTAAACATTATGTTCATGAATATGGACGTTGGGATGATGGTCTATATTTAATGGAACATCCTCATCTAGAACAGATTTATTTGAATGCGGTTAAAGAACAACTTAATGAAGATATTAATGAACTGCAAGAGAAGGGTGAGAAAGCTAACATTTCTCTTTGTGCTAAATGGGTACCCACTGAAGGAAAAGCAGATGATAAGAAGTACAAATTCACAAAGAAACTCTGTAGATTCATGGGTATTAATCAAGCACATCTTAGAACAGTTTTTATTGCTCCACTTAGAAGACATTTGAATTTGATTGAGACTAAACTAATGCAGAAGGATTATGAAAATATTGATTATGAGAAAGTACCATCCAAATGCATGCATCTTCATGGAAAGAATATTAATAAAAAGAGAACAATGAATGCATTCCCAAGAAATGATGGTGTAAGATTCACAGAATATCTAGAGAAGTTAAAAGAGGGTAAAGCGAAAGTGAATGCAAAGACACTTTATCCACATGAGATTATGGAGCATTATTTTGATGGAAGACATCTAAAAACACAAACAGAAGATATTCTTACAGAGGGACAATGGAAAGTTATGGAAGAGAAGATGCGTTCACTTGGTAAATTAGGAAAAACAATGTGTCTATGTGATGTTTCTGGTTCTATGAGTGGTATTCCCATGCAAATTTCTATTTCACTTGGTATTTTGATTAGTAGTTGTTGTGAAGTAGAGGCTTTCAAGGATTTTATTCTAACATTCTCATCAGTACCAGAATTTCACAAGATTGTTGGAAACAATTTAGTAGAGAAGATTGGAAGTTTATCTAGAGCTAAATGGGAGATGTCTACAGATTTTTTCCTAGCATTTAAGACTATTTTAGATACAGCAGTTAAACATTCACTTAAACCTGAGGATATGCCAGAGAGATTAATTGTTATTAGTGATATGCAATTTAATTGTGCTAATAATAACAAAACTACAAATTTCAAGGCTATTGATGAACTATACCAAAAAGCTGGATACAAAAGACCTCAATTAATCTTCTGGAATGTTAATGGTAGTACCAATGAAACCCCTGTACTAGCTAATACAGCGGATACAGGTCTTATTTCGGGATATTCACCAGAGCTCTTGAAAGCGGTACTAAACGGAGATTCATTCACACCTAAAGATTTGATGTTGAAAGCTATTTTAGATTCGAGATATGATTTAATCACTCTTTAAGACTTAAAAAGAGTATTATATAAAAAAAGATTAGAGTTTACAGATTATTTTTTTATTTATTTTCTAGAAGATGAAGATTTTCTAGATTTTTTAGTAGTTTTTTTGGATTTTGATTTTTTTGATTTTGATTTAGAACGTTTTTTACCACCAGTTGATATTTTTTGACTTTGTGATAATTGTGATCTTAATCCTTCAACATTATTTGTGACAGATTGAACTTGTTTTCCTAAACCATTAACACTTTCTTTTAATGATAAAATATTAACTTTTAAAGCTTCTTCACGTCTTTCTTGAGCTTTTTTGGCATTATTAGTTTCTTTTTCTTTTTTTAATTCTAACATTATTGAATTTATTTTTTGTTTTAATTGTGCATTTAATGCTTCACCTTTATTATTTTTAATATTAGTAAAATAAATTAATTTTTTAATTTGGTCTTCAATAGCATCTAACCTTAAACTTAATTCACGTGTATTTTTTGCATTAGCTGCTTTAGTTTCTTTTACAACTCCAATAACAGTTCCAACAGGTGACACAACAGGTGTCTCAACAGGTGTCACAACAGGTGTCACAACAGGTGACCCAACAGTTACATTATTTGTTCTACTTACATTAGTTGCCATTTCTCTTATTTCTGGTGTTACAAGAGATAAATTTTTTCTTTGATGACTAATATTTTCTTGAAAATTATTTTTTCCTAATTTTTTAATAACTGGATTTGTTCCATTTGTTAAACTTGAATTATTAATATAACCAGTAGAAGTTTTTGGTAAAGGAGTTGGTATAGGAGTTGGTAAAGGTGCAGAACTTGAAGTAAGAGATGAAGTATTATGTAAAGGTGATGCTAAATTTGCACTAGGAGATAAAGAACTATTATTTCTTAAAACATTTTGTTGACGTTCATTCTTTAATAAATTCATTGTTAATTTATAATATTCAGACTCATTATCTTTTATTTTTTGTGATAATAATGTCCATAATTGAGTTGCTTTATTCTTAGATGAATTTATTTTTTTTGTTGTTTCTCTTTGTATATTTCCTATTTTTTTTAAAAGATTTTGTTTAATACTATTACGATATGCAGTTGTTTTTGGTGTTAAACTTGATTTTCCACTATTATTTTTATTTAAATATTTTAAAGCCAATGTATAATAAATAATATTTAATGGTATTTTCAAACCAGCGATATTTATTTTTTTTTCATTAAAAATAGGATTTTCAGCTAAATTTAAATAAAACTCATATTTTTGATTATTATTTTGCATAGAACTGTTCATTATTCTTCTAATCATTTATTAGAAAAATATTATATTAAAGATAATTATCAATTTTTAATCTTTATTTTCTTGATTTAGATTTAGATTTTTTTGATTTTGAACGCTTCTTCTTTTTAGAACCTCCTGCAGCAGTTGCACTAATATTAGGTGGTAAACCAACAGCTCCTCTTAATTCTTTTAATTTTCCTTCTAAATTAACAAATTCTTTTGTTGTTTGATTTACTAAACTTCTTAATTTAGCATTTTTATTATTTACTACAGTTTGAACAGGAGTAGGAGTTGCTACACTTTCAACAGCATTTGATACAGCTGTTGATGCATTTTTTATAGCAGATGCTACTGTAAAATACCAACACTTTGTTGCTGTTGTTGTTGAGCTAATCTATTTTGTTCTTCTTTAGCTAATCTTTTAGCTTCTTTATTAGCTAAATTTTTATTTTTAATTTCTTTTCTTTTAATAGTTAAATTTTGATTTTTTCTATAATTTAAATAATCTTGATAATGTTGACTTAACAATGATTTTTCATTAACACTTAATAATTTTCCTAATTCATTTTTTAATGGAAGTGATAAAGTTTTAATATTTTCATTTTCATTAATTAATTTATAATTTTTTGGTGATAATTGTTTTGATAAAGCTAATAATCTTTTAATTGAACCTTTTAATTGACCTTGTGCAGTTAATCCTGGTTCTCTTGCTAATTTCTTTTTTAAATATTGAGAAAATGTATAATAATTTAATTTTTTATTTGAATCTGGACGGGATATTAACATTTTTATGAAATTTTTACTATTAAGTTTACTCATTTTAATACTTTCTTTATATTCTATATAATTTAATTAGATAAATTAATAAAACAAAAAATAAAAAATAAACTCATTAAAAATCTATTTTCTTAATATTTTTAAAATATTTATTTAAAGATGGATTTTCCTCTTGTATTTTTTCCATAAAATTTTCCCATAACATATAATTTCTATAAAATCTTTTCATTCTTTCCATATCTTCTTTATCTTCATTTCTGAATGGTTTTTTCATCTGATAAAATACTATATCGCATTTCTCATTATTACTATCTAAACTACTATTTCCATTACATGCTATATCATCTTCTAACTTTCTTGTACTCCAATCACCATATAAACTATAAAAAAGAATATATTCATCAACACCTCTGACAAGATATAAATCTTTAAAATATTTTGAATAATTATTAATTAAATAAACGCATCTATAATAATAAATAATAGAAGGTTTAATTAAAAAATAAGTACCTCTTAATCCAACTTTACTCATTCTATATTCAACATCATTAACAAATGCAGATTGATTAAAATTATCAAAAATATAATCTAAATTATTTTTTACTAATGTTGAAGCATCTAAATAAAATATTTTATCATAAAAATCAAATCCTACAATATTCAATTTTGTTACATAATATTGTATATTCGAATAATTTTTATTTAGTGTAAAATGATTCTTTGTTTTCTGATAATCTTCTACCCATAATAAATCTATACCGACAATATAATCATATATTGAAAATAAATCTCTTTTAGTCTCTTCTGATACACCTCCTAATATACTACCGTCATCTTTATTGGCGCTTTGCGCAAAAAGATGTGTCCGTAAGACGTCATTCTTCTTATATGATTTATCTTGAATAAAACAAATTAAATTATTTTTTACACCACACTCTCTAAGACTTTTACCTAATGTTAAAACTGATGGTATATATTTTTCATCTATAAATATCATTGTAGCAAAACAATTATCTGTTTTATAAACATTTCTGTATGGATTTTTATAAATTCTATAATTTGGTTTATTAATATTAAATTGATTAATATTATAAAAATTATTTGCTTTAAGTCTATTTAAAACAATTTTATGAGATTTATTTGTTTCAAAACATTTTTCTTTTAAATTCATTTTTAATTTTTTTATTTATTATTTACCTTATTAATAAATAATATATTTATATAAAAAAATAATTTTAATAATTATTATTAGTTAGGTGAACTTGTACCATTAAATGAAGAATTGGGGAAACCTGTAGTGAAGAAGTAAGAAGGAGCCAAATCGGCTTTTTGTTGAGTACTTGTTTCAAAGGTTGATGTAACTTTATTCAAGTTAGTACCTAATTGATACATTTGGTCAATTTCCCATGATTGAATTGAACGATTATAATATCTTAAATTTGATAAATATCCATCAAAACCACCGAATGGATTAATAGTTAAATCTCCATAATTCATTCTTAATACTCCTACATGTTGTCTCTTCTTTAACATATTATTAATATAAATATCAACTGAATTACCAATACAATTTACTGTTAACATAAACCATTTATTTAATGGGATATTTCCTACATCTGCACTTGTATATAAAGAATCAAATGTATTAAAACGAATGTGAAGTTTATTTGTATCTGGATATAAGAATATACCAGGATTACTTAACAAAGGATAATTCCAAACTGCATTTCCACTAGAATCAGTAGTTTTAGTCATATCATTAGAACCTTTATTCATAATAACTTTCATTAAAGGACTAGTACCTGTAGTACAGATAGCATCACTTTGAGTTTTATTTACAAAATTAGTATCTTTAATATATAACCACATACAATAAGTAAATTCTTGACCATATTGACCATCAGCTGGGTCAGGTATTCTAAGAGCTGGTATAGTACGAGTTATATTACCATCAAGAGTACCATAAATAAAATAGGGTGAAGTTATTTTATAACTAGTATAAGAAGACCAAGTAGTATAAAGGAAAACGAGAACAATAATAATTAATATAACAAATATTAAGAATTTGGGTGATTTAGGATTAGTCATATTTTTAGTTATATTAGAAGCTGCATTTTTAGTTAAATTTGTAGACATTTTTATTTAATTAAATTTTACTTATCTATTATTTATAGTTATTTTTTTCTTTCTATAAAATATTTTTTATAAAAATTATATTAAAAAATCTAAATTATTTATTTTTATAATACTTAAATTATTTTTCTTTTTTGCGATCCTTTTTCTTTTTATTAAAAAGAAAAAAGATCTAGGAGAAGTCAGAATTATCTGTTATAGTGACAAATTTACCATCTTGGAAGAATTGAATATTATATTGTGATGAACCAATAGGTCCAGAATTATATATTGATGCTACTTCATTTGGCATTAAAGCTCTTGTAAAGTATTGTGTTTTACCCATTTTACCATCGAATCCAGCTGGGTCTCCATAAGTGACAAATAATTTAGTATTATCACTTAAAGAAGCAGGAACACCTTTCAAAGCACAACTTCTTTCTAATTTACCATTAATATAAACATCAACAGTTCTATTATTAAGGACATAAACAATATTTACCCATTTCATTAAAGGTATATTATTAATATCACAACTTTCAACTTTTTCAGTAGTATCAACAGAAGTTATAACTTTTAAGTTATTTGTTAAAGGATATAACCAAAGTGAAGGAGAATGAATGGTACCATCAATTGGAGGAGTAGTTGATGATAAATCTGTATTAGTTTTCCAAACAATATTTTTATATTTACCAAAATTATAATTCCAAGATTTAACATAAATCCAAGTACTTAAAGATTGAGCCATACCATTGGTTGGTACAGGTACAGTTTTAGAAGGTCTTGATACATTAGCATCAATAATATCGGATATAATTATAGGTTCATTAGAATTAGTTTCTTGAGTTTTTTGATAAGCATAATAAATGATATAAATAATAACAAATAAGAATAAAATTAATAATACAAAAAATATAGCTTTTTGAACAAATGATTTTGAATTTCCATTAGATACTGTAGTAGAATTCATATTTTTTCTTTCTCTATATTTAATATATTTTTTTCTTTTTTTTTTATTAAAAAAAGAAAAATTAAAAAATATTTATTTATATTTTCAATATATTTATTTTTTACTAAATTATTTAATATTAATATTTAATAAATTAATTATATGAAAATATACTTAAGTTATTATTATCAATTGTAGCTGGTAGATTTTGTACAGATGATGAAAAATCATTAACATCTCTATTTCTTATTAATCCTGGTACTGTTATTTTTTTACTTCCAATTACTTTCTTTTGATAATCATCTACAATTTTTTTATAATAATTATATGATTCTTGAATATCTGTTAATGTTAAAACATACGGATAATATATCATTTCACCTATAAATCCCGGAAATCCTCCTTTAGTACCTGATGTACAATCAGTTGTACATTCATTTAATAATTTATCCATTCCTATATATATGTTTTTTTCTTGTATATTTGTTGGATATATTTGATTAATTAAAATTGTATTTTCTAATTTTCCATTTATATATACTCCTACACTATATCCTTCTACTAATATTGTTATACATAACCACTCATTCATTGGTATATTTTCTATTTCTAATCTCTCCATTGTCTCTGTTCCATTATTAAATACTACACTTAAATTATTTAATTTTGGTGCTAACCAAACACCTGGAAATTGTAACATAGTATTCATATCAACTTTTTGTCCTGTTGCATTACCATCACTATCTATAATTTCTATTGGATCACCGCGATAAAAAACATTTTTCCATTGGTCATAACGATAATTAGACCAAGTATTAAAATAATTATCATTATCCGGGAAGTTATTAGAACCATTAATATAAATCCAGAATTGATAAGAAAAAGCATTAGTAGTTTCAGATTTAGGTATATCACTTTGATTAACAACAACAGCTGTTTTACTAGATATTAAAGGACCTTTATTATCGATAATATTGGTTTCTTTAATAACTTGACCAAAAGTTTTTTCACGAACAGTTAATAATTGATACATATAATAACCATAAATAAAACCAAAAGCAATAGCAACAACTTTATTAATTGTAGATAAACTTAAAAGAGTGACTATTGCTAAACTAACAGACATAAAAAAATCAAATTTATATAATGTAAAAAATAATAATAAAATAAAAGCTAATAAAGAAGTTAATATTTTATATGATGTTGGTGTACCTGCAATTATTTTTTCAGTTTTATCATAAATCTCTAAACTTTTGTTTTTTAATAAATGTTGAATCGAATTATTATTTTCACTCATTATCTCCTATCTTTACTTTCTATTTATTCACATTATTTTTCTTTTAATTTTTCACCATTTATTATTTAAAACATGATTTATTAAAACATTAATAAATTGTGTTATTTTTATGCCAATTAGAGAATTGGTTTATTAAGGTCTTGATAATAATGAGGTCTTCTAGAATATTTTTTTATCATTGAACGTTTGAGTTCTTCAGTAGAATATCCAGATTTTATTTTATTCATAATAAAAGGAAAAAGAATAGCTAATAAACCTCCAATTGCAAATAAAATACGGAAAAACCAATTAATAGGTATATATGTTATGAAGGTATCATACGCAAAATAACCGAACAATAATAAACCGAATAAAATAATAAAAAATAAAATTGATTTCCAACTCATTGATTTATTTTTCTTTTTTTTATTTTTCTTTTTTTCATCATCATCATTAATATTTTCTTCTTCTTCATTTTCTGAATTTTCTAAATAATCATTATTTTCATCAATTAAATCAATATAATCATAAATATTCATTTTACTCTAATTTTTAAAAAAATAATTTTTAATTAAAAATAAACAAAAAAAAAGAATAATAAAAAATATATATTAATATATTTAGATAAAAAAAAGAATAAATGAGGAATAAACACGAAGATATTGAATTTTGGAATAGACCAGAAAATAAATCATTTGATTTTAATCAACATCCAAAATGTACTTTTAAAAATTGTAATATGTATTTACAAAAATCAAATCAATTTAAATGTTTTCATTGTGAAGGTTTATTTTGTTCAGAACATTCTTTTGTTTTTAATCATAAATGTTCTAAAATTGAAAATAATAAAAAAGAAGAATTAAAAGATACTAAATCTTTTGAAAAAATTATTCATCCTAAATGTTCTTTTAATGAATGTAATATCAAAATGGATTTATGTAATAGATTTACTTGTACAAAATGTAATAAAGTTTATTGTGCTTCACATAGAATTGATTTTACTCATAATTGTTAAAATAAAAAAATAAAAAAAAATAAAAAATATTAAATATTAAATTAAAAAATTAGGATTAGGTTGATAATCAACTTGTTCAATACCTGTTATATTTAAAGCTTCTGCTTGATTTCCATAACTATATTCATAAGTACCTTCAGTTCTTGAAGGGTCACAATAATAATATTTTTGTAAATCAAGTGGACCAGTAGCAGTACCTTCAATACATTTACCACCACCATTTTTATTAGTACAAAAACCACAACGATTATCAGTTAAACATTTTGCTTTTTTTTCAGATTCAGTATAAGAAGGGTCATTATACTTATCACATACATTTAATCTTCCTTCACATTCTTGTATGGAAGTGAAAGGTAATAATAATTGATTATTGAGGGGGTCAGTACCACAATTATTTGCGGATATTTGATTATTTTTAACAGTAGCAACTCTTTCGTAACATTTACCGGCAATATTGCAATAATATTTTGGTTGAATTAATTTGTCAGATAATTGAAGACATTTTTCTTTAGGTATTTGAGAACAGAGTCTATCACAACAACCGGGTTCGGAAGGAAAACCATATTTAATCTCATCTTTTTGATATTTACAAGAACATTTATTTAAATCAGCATCCCATTGACAGAAAGAATTAGATTGAAAGAATTGGTTGCACTGAGTTTGATTTTGATTAATTTGATTAATAATTTGAGGTATCTCTTCTTTGTAGTTATCTACATAGATATCACTATTTTCGAAAGATTCTTTAATTAATATTTTCTGAAAATGAAAAATAAAAAAGAAAAATAAGATAATAATTATAAAAAGTAGTAAATAGATATTCATTTATTTAATTTATATTTTTCCTATTTTTAAATTATATATTAATTTTTTTCTAACCTTTATATATAGATAAATTAAAATATGTTAGAATTATTTGGTTTAATGACTTCAGTTGAAAAGTTCTCAAATCCCCCTACTGCTACATATTCAAACTTTGATGCTGATGGCAATTTAATAAATAATCAAGAAAATGAAGGTTTTAAAAATAAATCAATCTTTAATACTTATCCTATCTCTTGGATTATTGTAACTTTAATTATAAGTTTTGGTACAGCTTATTTAGCTTTCAGTTGTAATGATAAAGAGACACCTGCTACTCGTTTTGTAGCTACTTTATTCGCATTCTTTTTCAGTGGTATTTATTTAATATATTATTTTATTATTTATATTCTCTTAAATAAAAAATGCAATGGAAAAGATATTAGTGATTTAATGAAAATGTTTAAATAAATGTTAGAAAGATTCGCTTATATTCAACAATGGCCTCCACTTCGGCAACTAAAGGTTGCCTTCGTTCCGGGCGGAAATTTTACATTTAATGCTTATATTCTTAATTTTTGAAATTAAATATACAATAAATCTTTGTATATTTTAAGATATCTTTAAAAAACATCAAATTTTCCGCCCGGAACGAAGGCAACCTTTAGTTGCCGAAGTGGAGGCCATTGTATATGCGAAGCAAAGATTTATTATTAAAAAATTATTAATTATAATAACCATATTTTTTTAAATTCATATTTTCAATTCTTTTTTTAAGTAAATTTTCAACTTCATCAGAATATTTTACATTATAAAATATTTTAAATACTAATACAAATGATAATGATACTATAATTTTATATTCTTCTTTTGTTTTTGGAACATTATTTTCTATAAATTCTTTTCTAATTTTATAACTATCTTCACTTTCACTCTCTAATTTTATTATAACTTCTGGTATTTTATTATTTTTAACTTTCACTACTTTATTTTGTTTTTTTGAAGTCTTAATAACTTTATCTTTAACTTTATTTTTTGCATTAATTAATACTGAATTTATTTTTTTTATTGGAGGATTTTTTATCATTTTTACATATTTTTTTGCACTTAATTTATTCTTTTTACCCATCTCTTTAATTTCTTTTTTACTAGATTTAATTAATTTATTTTCCATTTTTATTGATTTATCATTATTATTAATATTTTTTGTTTTTTTCATATTTAATACCCTATTATATCTTATTATTTTTTATTATCTTAATTCTTTTTTGAAATAATTATTTAAAAAATCTCTAAAATTAGATGGTTGATTATTCGGTAAATAACTCTCTTCTATCTTTCCCGTCAATGGATTATATCTCGATTTTATTATATAACCTCCTCTCTCATTATACCACACCTTTTCTTCATATTTTGGTTCCGGATTAAAAGTAGCATATTGTTTATTCATTTTTGTATTTTATCTTTATTTATATATTATCTTTTTATTTTACACCTTTCCAAAAATTATTAAATTCTTTAAATTGAATTTAATTTTAATAAAAAAATATAATTATTTAAATTCTTTAAATTGAATTTAATTTTAATAAAAAAATATAATTATTTAAATTCTTTAAATTGAATTTAATTTTAATAAAAATTATTTATTTATTTTTTATTTAAAACTAATTATTTTTTCAAATACTAAATGATATGCAACAATACCTAACATAATGAAAATGACTAAACACATAAATTCATCATTAACAGGTGCTCCTGATAAAGCAGATTGAATAATATTTTTTCCGGGGAAAGCATAATGAACTAAAATTTGGAAAACAATTAAAATCACAGTAAATTTATAAACATCTTGAATAGTTTTTAAATAGTCTTCTGGTACATCTAGATAAATATCAAAAAAAGCCATTTTAAAATAATAATTATATTAACCTAAAATAAATTTAGAAAAATTTTTTAGAATTAAATCAAAGAAGTGCGAAAAAATAATAATTAATTAATATTTAATATTTTTAGAATTATTAATATTAAAAATGGATATACCTTTTGTTCATCCTATTCTAAAACAATTCATTAATAAAGATGATGTTAATATTCAAACTAAAAAACCAGAAGAGAAAGAAGAGAAAGAATTAACTTCAGATGATAGAATGTACTTAATGTCTAAAAAATTAGATGATTCTTTCTTAATATCTTCTTATTTAGAAATTATTAAAGTTGATTCTATTATTTTTGAACATCCTACAGTTAATATGAATAGTTATGTTTTCGATGATATTGAACTTTTATCAGACCACTATAATGATGAATCTAAAAGTATTCTTTCTAAAATTAATTATACTGAAACTAAAATGGGTGAATGTGCTCTTAAAAATATATTATCATCTCCTATTTATGATATTAATACTCTAAAAAAAAGACAAAAATTAATTCTTGATATTGGTGAACTTAAAGAAAATATTTTACCAAAATTAAAAGAAATAAGAGAAATAGAAAGTGATTTAATATGGTTTTGGAATGGTCAAAATATGAAACATATTGATACAATGCATGATTATATTTATTTTAATTATGATTTTATACCTTTCCTTAATTTAAATTCAGTTCTTAATAAAAATGAAAAAGCACTTTTAATCACTAACATTTATAAAATAATTGGTGCACCTTTACTTACTGTTATAACTCCTATTATATCTTTAATAGTACCTCTTGTATTTTTTTTATATACTATTAGAAAATCTGGTGCAAATGTAAGTTTTGGTCAAGCTCTTAAAATGTATTTTAATACTATTTGGAATCTCAATCCAATTGAATTATTCACAAAAGCTTCAACAAAAACTATGTTAGTATCTTTTATGACTAAAGCTTTTTATGTATTTATGTACTTTCAAAATGTATATTATTCAGTACAGAGTGCAACAAGTACAAATAAAATAATTAATATTATACATGAAAAATTAAATAAAATGAGTAAATATATTAAATTATCAAATCAAATATATCAAATATGTATTAAAAATAATATAATTAATTTAGATACTTTTATTAAAGATAATGAAAAAATAAAAATTAATTTAGAAAAGAGTATTGAACAATTCAAAGATAAAACATTTGATAAAGAACCAGGATTATTAACTCATAAAGGTATTATTTTGAAAGTTTTCCAAGAATTTAGATTATGTAAAACTATTCTTCATTCTTGTTTTCAATATATCTCTCATATTGATTCAATACAATCAATATTCACTTTATATAACAATTCAACTGAAAATCATCCTTATTGTTTAACTAAATATTTTGAGAATCGTTTAACACCAGATATTAAAATGAATAATATTTGGCATCCTTATTTAAATCAAACAGTGACTAAAAATACTGTTAAAAATGATTTACATATGAAAAATAATATTTTAATAACTGGTCCTAATGCTGCTGGTAAAAGTACATATATTAAAGCAGTTATTATTAATTTAATTTTTGCACAAACAATATGTTTATCTTCTGCTAAATCTTTTGAAATGACACCTTTTTATATGATAGAGACTTATCTTCAAATACCAGATAGCAAAGGAAGTGAATCTTTATTTGAAGCAGAGATGTATCGAAGTCGTGATTATTTAGAAAAATTAAAAGTTTTAGAAGAACATCAATTCTCATTCATAGTTTTAGATGAGATTTTTAGTTCAACTAATTATGTTGAAGGATTTTCGGGTGCTTATGCTATATTAAAAAAAATATCTACATTTAAGAATACTTTATCAATGACTACAACACATTATTCAGATTTAGAATGTCTTGAAAAAGATACTAATGGAAGAATTGAAAATTATAAATTTGAAGTTGATATAGATAATCAAAATAATATTAATTTTAATTATATTCTTAAAAAAGGTACTTCTAGACAATATATAGCACTTCAATTATTAAAACAAAATGGTTTTGATAATGATTTAATTGAATCTGCTATTGAAATGAGTAAAAAAATTAGTGTTAAAAAATCAGATTCTAAAAAATCAAATTCTAAAAAAAATAAAAAAATCAAAAAATCTAAAACAATTGTATTAGAAGAATAAATTAATTTTTATTTTTAACTTAAAATAATTAAGATTATAATAATTAATTATTTTATAAATAGTACTTAAAGAAAAGTAAAATGCCAATAATAAATAGTGAATTTGTTTTTATAATTTATATAAAAAGAGATAATAAATATATTTTAGGTGGAAAACCTTTAATATTATCAAAAGATACTGATAATGATAAAGATAATTATAGTTTATTTTATATAAGAGATATTGAGTTTACAGTTTTAGTAGAAGAAGGAGAGGAGATAGAGATAGGATTAATAAGAGTACCAAAGAGAGGTTCAAATAACATAGTTTATGAGATAACAAAAAATAATTCAATATCTAATCAAAATATATTATTAATTAAAAAATTTAATTATAAAGTTCATATTAAAAATAAAAGAAAAATATTAAAAGAATCAATGAGAGGAGATGATTTAATTCATACAGACAAATTTAATTTACATGTTGATTTTATGTTATATCATGATTCTGATGTTAAAGTTCATAATAAAAAAGATAAAGAATATATATTAACTATACCACAATTTACTATTAATCATCAATATAATAATGAATTTAAACTTTTAATTTAAATAACCCCTTCTTTTTAGGGAAAAAGAAGCCGTTCAACAAAGTGGAACGGGAAGAAAAAAAATACTAATAAAATTTCTTTTTTTCCACGAAAGGTTTTTTTCTTTAAAAAAGAAAAAAAGGTTTCTGTGATGACTAAATAACGGATTAATAAATATATCGTTAAATTAAATCATGCGAAAGCGCTAAAGCTTGTAAGTATTATTTAACTAATTTATTTTAATTATACTAATTTAATACGCATCAGGAATCACGATTAATTATTTATTTAAAAATTAGTACTTAAAAAAAAAGAAAATGATTAAAAATTATAAATAAGATTTAACTATAAACTTTCTTTTTTGCCATGAAAGGATTTTTTCTTTTACAAAGAAAAAATGGTTTCTTTAATATCCATATAAAGTCATTCTTAATGATTTATTTTTATTATTATCATTTTTATTATTATTATTAAAATTTTTAGTCTTATTAATTGAAAATAATTCTTTGGGATGTTCATTTATAAATTTAAAAATTAAATCTTTATAATGTATAGCACCTTCTCTATTTATAATTTGAAGATGTTGAGTATATTTTTTTAAAAATTCTTCCATTTGATTTAAATGAATGAATTGAAGAGGTTTAAATAAATAATATGATATAACATTTGTTTTTTGTGACAAATGTTTTTTGCAAAAATTATTTACCTTTAATATATCATCAATATTATTTATACCATAAAATCTTAATATTTTATTTGCTACTTTTATAGAATATTCTATTTCTCTTTTTAACATATCATTAATCTCTTTTAATTTTTTTTTATTTTTTACACCAATATAAAATATATTGAGTATAGTAGCTATAAATTCAGTATAAGATTCATTTAATAAAATATCATAATCAGTGCATATTTTATTTGTTATTTCTTTATTTCCACTTTGATTATGTATTAATAATAAATCTCTAAAATTAGAATGTATCATTTCATGTATTAGTACTTTTATATGTTCTTCTTTTCTAAATAATATAATATCACCATTATCTATTTCATTATGGTCTTCTGATGTTGATACAAATGTTAAACCTGAATTACATTCATGTGGTCCTAAACATAATTTATTAATAGTTTTTGGAAGAAGTTTTGGTAAAGAAGTAGGATAAAAAGTCACTTTTTGTTTATATTTTTCAGGACGATTAAATAAAGATTTAAATAATAGAATACATATAATCATATCTAAAATATCTTTTTCTTCGAACTTAGATAATTTATTATTAGGAGTATAATATATTAATTCTATTTCTCTATATTTAATCTTCCATTCATAATTAAATGATTTTAATATTGATTTTTGAACTTCAGGTGATGCAAATCTAAATGAACTTATAACTAATCTTAATTTATCTTTATCTACCTCTTTTACTTCCAAATTTTCCATTATTAATTCTTTTTTAAAATTTTTAATTATTAAATTGAACTTTGTTTTTAATTCTTTATAAATTTTATATAAAAAAGATGATGATTTTAACATATTAATACCTATATATTATTAGTATTTTATAATTAATTTATAAAATATTTATTTGTTCAAAAAAAAGTATAAAAAATAAAAAGAATAATATTAATCAAATAAATCGAGTATATCACAACTCTCTGAATTTATAATCATTAAACCTTCTCTATTATCAATTAATTCAATCTTATTATCATTATTATTTTTCACTTCAAAATATATATATAAATCTCCTCTCTTTTCAATTATTTTATTTTTATTATCTTCTTCATCTTCTTCCTCTTCTTTATTATATGGTATACCAAAACCATTAATTTTAATTAATTTGTTTTCTTTAAGTTGATTTTTATTAATTTTAATATTAATTAATTCATTATTTGGAAGATTATATTTGAAAATAAATTCTGATTCTTTTTCAATTAAATCATCAGTTAAACATAATTTAGTTAATAAATCATATTCATGTATTCTTTTCATATTTTTCTCTTCTTTCATTTCAATATTAATTATAACATCACCTTTATTTTTATAATCTAATAATTCATGACCATCACCTTCTAATACTATTTCTTTTCCAAAAATAGGTATATCTATCTTTCTTTTTCTTATTTTTTGTTCTCCATTCTTTATTCTAAATCTTTCAAATGTTATATTTTTTTTTTCTTTGTTTAATATATCTTTTAATGATACTTTAACATTTAATACAATATCTTCTGGTTTTTCATATATTATTTTTGTTTCTTTTATTTTTTTTATATTTTGTTTTTTTTTACTTTTTTTTTTTATACCACTAGCTAAATTTGAAAAAATATTAGCAAAACCCGGGAAAGGAATACCATTTGTATTATATTCGTCACCACTCGGTTCATCATCACTACCATCTACAAATTCAAAATCATTTTTTAAAAAATCTAAATCATCTTCATTTAATTGAGAATGCATTGGAAAAGTATGTACTTTAATTTGGATACCAGGTAAACCTCCAAAACTACTAAAAGTTGATGATGTTTTTTCATCAGCAAATTTATTCATTATATCATTCATATCAAAACTTTTCTCATATCTCATATTCATAAAGGTATTTAAATGTTGTTGAAAAATACTATTAAATACAAAAAAGGGATCTACTTCAGGACCTCCCCCGGATTGATTAAAAAAATTTGACATATCATCATCATCTTCACCAGTTAAATCATACATTTTTTTTTTATCTTTATCAGATAAAACTGCATAAGCTTCTGCTACTTCTTTAAATTTTTCAACTGCTTCAGGATTATTCGGATTTTTATCGGGATGATATAATAAAGCTAAACGTTTATAAGATTTTTTAATATCATCAGGAGAAGCATTTTTATTTACTTCTAATACATCATAATAATTCTTCTTATTTGATTTACTCATTTTTCTTTTCTTTAAAATCTATTAAAATAGGTTTTATTTTGATTATTAATTAAACGAAATTTTATTTTAAATATCTTTTATATTTAGATATAATAATAAATTTATTAAATGAGTAAAGAAATTGAAAAACGTTTTTTTAAATTTAATGAAAAAAAATTAAAAGATGTTCTTTTAAATGATTTAAATGCTAAATATAAAGGTACTTATATCTTTAAAGTTTGGAAAATGAAAGTACCTAAACATATGGACCAAGATATTCACACTTTAAGAGTTCGTGATGAAGGTAGAAAACGTACTTTTACTATTAAAAAACGTGGAGGAAAAGAAAAATTTGATACTGAATTTGAAGTTAAAATTGAAAATCCCGAAGAAATGCTCCATATGCTCAAATTAATGGATTTTGATTTAGATCATTATTATGAAAAAGTAAGAAGTATTTATAATGTTGGTACTAGTGAAGTTATTATTGATTATTATCCTGGTATGCCTGATAGTGCAGAAGTTGAATCTAAAAATGTTGGTTTATTAAAAAAATTAATGAAAAAATTAGATTTAAATGATAATGAAGATGACCAAAATGAAAATAAAAAATTTTATGAATATTATGGTATAAAAGGCGGATTTGATGAAAGAATTGGAAAATTAAAAGGTGGTTATACCTTTCAAAATGTATTAAAAAATTATAAACAATATGCTACTAAAAATCAAAATGAATTTAAAAAATATATGCAAAATCAAGTTAAAATGTATAATAAAGTTAAAAAAGAAAATGCTTAAATATATTTAATTATATTTAATTATATTTTTTTTATTTATAAATTATAAATATATTATTTATATTTACTAAAAGTAACATAGAAAATAAATAATTCATTAAAAGAAAAGTTTTGTGAAAAATTTGAAATTATAGGAAATAAAAAAACAGTTAAAAGTTGTAAAAAAATGATTGAATGCCAATCTAAACATTGTAAAAAAGAATTAGAAGTTATGAAAAAATTAAAAAGTTCTTCTAAAATGAAAAAAATATCAGAAGAATGTATAAAAAAACATAATAAAGTTGAAAACGTTGGTTTATGCGTTTATAAGAAAATACCTAAAAAAAATATGAAAGAATTAACTAATTCTAGTCAAAAAGTTGTTAAATGTCAAGAAAATAAATGCAAAAAAGAATTAAAAGAATTTACTAAATCTATGGTAAATTCTTATATTAAAAAACAAAAAAGTAAAAAATAATTTAAATTAACAAATTATTAATATATTCTTTTTTATTATATTTTTGATGCCAGTAATATTCAAATATAATTTTGAATATAAATATAATTATATATCCTTCTTTATAAGGTTTATTTAACATTAATATATTGTAAATTAAAAATTCTTTAAATACATCTGCAAAAATAACTAAATAATAACTTTTTTTAGTTAAACTAAATAATATAACACCTATTAAACGATAATAAATTGAATATAATAAAATATTTAAAATATTATTATTTTTATTTTTAAATAAATGATTTAATAAATTAGTTTCTTTAAGTACTAAATAAACTAAATAATATCCGAATAAATCTAACCATTTATCAATAAATTGATATCTCCAAGTTTTACAAATATCACATCCAATCCATTTTTTATTTGTATTATATTTTATATATAAACTATCAATAAAATCCATAGATAATATTAAAATTATTTTAAATATCGGATGAAAAGGAAGTTTAAATAATAATATCATAATTATAAATCTTAATAACATAGCTTTATAAATTATATCCATTATATAATATACTATTTTTAATAAATATTTATTAAAAAATTTTTATAAAAGAAAAATTTATATATTTATAAATTAATTTAAATATTTTATTCAATTTTATTTATTTTCATCAAAAATAGTATTTTTAATTCTATTAGTGATATCTTTAACATCTTCATCTTCTTCCTCTTCTTTCTCATCTTCTTTACTTATAGATGAACGACACATCGGACATTTAGAATTATATTTGAAAATAGCTGTCATACAATGGTCATGGAAAACATTTTTACATGTTTTACATCCAAAAATTTTCTGTTGTCCAAAAATATCAAAACAAATTGAACATTCATCTTCTTCACAATATCTATAACCTGCATATTTACTCTTTTGTTTATCTTCTTCTAAAGCTTTAGCGCTTGATTTTCTTTGTTCCATAAATTTTTCATGAGCATTTTTCATCATTAAAAATTGCATATCATTAACTGTATTTGATGTTGCTTCTAAATCAGGTACTAAATGAAAAACTTTAATATATACTAAATATATATGTTTACAATATGATTTATGACGTTCGTGATCTGGACAAGTACAACTCATCTTTTGGTTATTAAATATAACATCATAAATTGTACCAGTACTTCCTAAAATCTGATATTTTAATTCATCTTCTTCACTTTGCAAAAAATTAAGTACTTTCATACTCTTTTCACTAATCGCTTTTTTAAGTCTTTTCATTTTATCATCTTTGTTATGTTCTCCATTTTGTTTTCCATAATATCTTCTCTGTGGTGTACTCATTTTTTATTTTTTATTTTATTTTTTATTTTATTCTTTAAATATTTATCTCACTTTTTTTAAATCCTTTTATTTTTCATTAAATCATCAAAATTATTCATTAAATATAAAATATTAATTATATAAGATTCAAGATGAATACTTTTCTTATTACCTAATTCCATATTGATATTTTGTTTCGTATACATATCTAAAAACATATAACAAAATTCAATATTATTTTTATATTTATTTATTATATTTTTAAATATATAATACATTATCTCATTAGATGGTATTAATTGTATATATAATTCACTAACTAATTCTCTAATTCTTTCTATTTGATTATTTGTTATATTTTTATAATTATATAAATATTCTAATATTTCTTCTATTTTATCTATATAACTCAATTTCATCATTTCATTTGTTATTAAATAACATCTTAATATACCATTTATATGTTTTAAATTATAATTAAAATTTTTTGATATTTCAAATATTTTATCTATCTCTTCTTCACTCAATTCTTTATTAAAATTTTTTTTACTTATCTTAATCATCGATTCTTTTATCTCTCCATATTTCGGAAAAGATATTCTAATTAATAAACACCTACTTCTTATTGGTTCTATAACACCTGATAAATTTGTACATTCAAATATAAATCTACATGTATCACTACATTTTTCCATCATTCTTCTTAATGCTGATTGTGAATTAAATGATAAATTCTCAGCATTTTTAATATATACTATTTTAGGTATTTGTAAACCAATATTTAATGTTTGAATATATTCTTTTAAAAAACCATTAAAAAATATATTTTCATATGAAGCTAAATCTAATGGTGAAAATTCAATATGATATGGTGAATATCTATAAAATATCTCTTTTCTATCTTCTTCATAAATCTTAGTTCTTATATCATAAATTTCATTTGTATTTAATAAAGATGATAAAAAAGCATAAATTTTAATAGATTTTCCACTTCCATTCATACCATAAAATATAAGATTAGGTAGTTCAAAAATATTATTATTTGATGCTAGATTTTCTAATAATTCATTTTTAAAATCTAAATCAACCAATTTAGGTTGTGTTTCTATAAAAGAATTCATATTTTAAACTTAATGTATGTCTTCTTTTTTTTATATATCTTTTTTTAAATCTAATTTTAACTAAAATTAAATTTTTTTCATAAAAAATAATCATTTTTACTAAATATTAATAAAAGGTATAATTTGTTGAATAAATTTTTCTTTGTATTTTTCTTCATATGTTCTATTTATATATTCTTGATTACTTAAGAATTGATCCATATCATTCTCATACATTTCAATTGTATTTATTTTTAAATATAATGATTGAATATTTTTTATTAATGTTGTTTTTATATATGTTGCTGATAAATCATCATCATTCATTCTATCATTTAACCAATATTGGAATTTCTTGCGAATATGTCTTATTGGTAAATATTCTTTTGGTACATTTTCAATATACATTTTTTTAAATAATGCTACTTCTCCTGATATATTATTATGTTCTAAACATTTTTTAACAAAATTATCTGGTAAATAAAATATCTCTTCTTTAACACATCTATAATAGTTTATTTGTTGTTGTAAATTATTATTTAATATTTTTTTTTTATCATATACTACTAATTTATTATCATTATCTATATTTTGATACTCTACTAAATTATTTAAACTAGATGTTTTATTCATACTTTGAAAACTTGCTATTCTATTCAATGTTGGTGTTAATTCTAATTCTTCATTCTGAATAGAGGATTCTAATAATTTATTAGTTATATCAATTTTGATTCCATCATTTTCTTTCATTCTTTCTGATGATTCTTTAAATCCATCATTTAATAAATTATTATGTGGAGAATTTATATAATATCCATTATCATAATCAATATTATTTGATTGTTTATAAAAATTATCATTATCAACATTATCAAAATTAATATTATTTTTATTTAATAAATTTTTTAAATTTTTATTTTGTTGTGTAAGTTGATTAATCTCATCTGTTAATTTATTCATTAAATTATTATTTGATGAAGACTCTCTAATACCTTCTGAATTTTTTTTACCTTGACTCTCTAATTTTGCAAAAGTATTATAAATACTCTTTAAAGAATTATTATCTTCATTTAATGTACATTTTTTATTTTTCATAATTCTTATATCTCTTTCTATTTGTATTAATCGTGTATCTATATTTTTTTGTTCATCTTTTAATTCTCTTACTGATGTAGACCAAAAACTCATTGTTTTATTTATTAAATTACACATATCACTTATTTTTGTTTCTATTATCTTTATCTTTCTACTCATTAAATATGATGAATTATTTATCATTTTTTTTATATCTTTCTCATCTGCATTTAACTCACTTATATTATCATCTTTATTATCATCTTTAGTATCATTTTGCATTATTTCTATATTATTATTATAATCATTTGTAAAATTAAATAAATCACTTTCTAATACATCATCATTATTTTTATTATCTTTTTTATCTTTTTTATCTTTTGTATTAGCTTTTGTACTTGGTTTTTTATTTTTTTTTGTTTTTTCAATAACTACTTCATTCATTTTACAACTTATATTATATTATTATTTATATTTTTTTAAATATACTTTTTAATTTTTTATTTTAAACTTAAATTTTGTTATTTTTAAGATAAAGGAATATAAAATAAATATTATAATGAATAATAAAAATAAAAAATAAAAAATGGTGATTGATTCTTTAGAATTATCAAATGAAGAAAAAGATAAACTTGAATTAACTATACAAAAATTTAAAAAAGATAAAATAGATGAATTAATAGATAATTCTTTTATTATAGGTCAATGTTCTAATGTTTTAAAAAATAATAAAGATATTATTAATAATAATATTGATAATTTAAATCCAATTTGGGTAAGAATTATGAGTGAAGAAATAGAAAAAATATTATTTTCAATGAAAGAAGTTGTTTATCAAATTAATAATTTAGAAAATATTATACAAAAACCTATAGAAATACCAAATAATTCAATTAAAAAATATAGAAAAATTATAAAAGAAAGACAAAAATATAAAAAATTATTTTTTTAAATATTTTTACAAAAATATAAAAATTGTTTAAATATAATTTAATTATTATTTTTAATTTTTAATTTAACTAAAAATAACTACTTAAAAAAAAATATTATAATAAATAAAGTATAAAAATGAAAAGAACGAATTCAAATTTATCGAATACTTCAAAAGATAATAAAAAAAATGATTTAAAATTCGTTGTTGTTAAAAATAATGGAAATAAGACATCAACATATGATAAATCTAAAAAAGATAATAAACCAAATACACCAACTAATAATTCAAATTCATCAACAACAAATAATAATCAAAAAAATAATGAATTAAAAAGAGATATTAATTTTTATTTAAAACAAAGTATTAAACCATGGGCTGAGATTCTTTAATCAAATGAAAATATAGTTGAACTATCTATTTTATTAACATCGCAATCTTTAGCAATTAAATATCTTTTTTGACCTATCATTTTACAAGAGTTTCCTTTACAATCAGGTACTGAACTTACTAAACTATTAACTTCTGGTTCAGATATACTCATACATTTTAATGTTTTTTTATTTTTGCTTGCTCCTTTATCTAAAAGAACAAGCCTATTTGATTTATCCCAGAACCATTTTTGCTTTGTATTATTATCGTCACATTCTGACATATATAATTTATCTTGATTTGGTGAATATGTTAAACATGCACCATCATATCTATTAACAATTTGATTTTTTTGATTATATTGCCATGATTGATACGATACAAATGGAACAATTTCATCCATATAAATTAATGATGACATTGGATTGGTACCATTTGTTCTTGTAGCCACATATAAAGGATTTCTATATAATGAATCTTTTTTTGCAAAAGAACCTAATTGATTTACTAATTTACCAGAAGCCAATAATGTTGTACCAGCTGGACCAGGAGGACCTGCAGGACCAGAAGGACCAGTCATTAAAGGATTTTGTGCTGATAAAGTTTCCATAACATTAGAACGAACAGTATTATTAATTAAATTTTTAATTTGACATTCTTGCATTTTAGTTAATCCTTGTTTTTGTTTTTCAATCTCTTCTGGAGATTTATTCCATTCATCCATTTTAATATCACATGATTCATTATAATTCTCTACTGGAGATACTCTTGGAGATTGTGTAGTTGTCTTTGTCGTTGTCGTTGTTGAAGGTTTAGTAGTTGTTGAAGTTTTTGAACTTGATTTTTTAGAAGATGATTTTTTAGGGGATGATACTTTAGGAGATGATTTTTTTTTATTTTTAAAATCTTCGGTTATATTAATAAATTGTTCATTAATATAATCTTCTTTAAAGTCTTTAAAATTTTTATAACGAATTATTATTAATAAAATCAAACAAATAAAGAATATCATTAATATTAATCCTAATAAGTTTTTATTTAATTGAAACTTCATTTATTATTTTTAAATTGTCCTATTATTTATTTATATTATTTTTTAGTTAAAATTTTATCTATTTAAAAAATATTAATTATAAAGAAAAATTATTATATGGAAAATATGGAAAATATTAAAAATAATGATAATGTTAAAAAATATGATATTATTTATAGTTTAGTTGTTCATGAAAGTCCTGATTGTGTTATTGATTTAATAAATAATATATATTTATGTAATTCATCTCAATCAGTATTTATAGTAATACATTGTAATGAATTAATGTTTAAAAGTTTAATACCTTATCAAAATACTATGAAAAATTTTATATTAAATTCAACTTATTTTAATAAAAAATTATTTTCTAAAGATTTAACAAAAGCTCATTTTCAAAATTTTAATTTTATTAATTCAAGTAATTTAATCGAATTCAAATACTTTTGTCTTATAGCTTCAAATTGTTTATTTATTAAATCTTTCAAATTATCTGATATTGAAAATAATATTCGACCTTTATCTAATTATACTCAAACTTTTTCTAATAATTTAATTGGTTGGGACCATCACAAAAAAACTATTAACAATATAAATTTTATAAAATTCTTAAAAAATAGAAATATTAAATTAGTTTATAATCAACATGAAGGAGCTATTTATCATAAAGATGTTTTTATGAAAATAATTAATATAACTAAAAATCATAAATTATTTAAAAAAATAAAAAATAAAATACCAGTCGAAGAAGTACTTATACCTATTCTCGAAAATTATGTATCTAATGGTATTAATCCTAGAATTTGTAAAGTGTATTGGGAAAGAAAAAATTATACTCCTAATAAAGATGATATTCTTAAAAATGAAAATTATATGGTAAAACGCATTGATAGAAAAATTAATGATAAATTAAGAGTATTTATTCGTGATAAAATTAATAATGAATTATTAATTAATAATTAATAATAATTATATTCAATTATTTTTAAATGTTTAATAAAAATTAAAAAATGAATTATCATTATATTTAATTATTTTTTAATTTTAAATAAAATTAAAAATTAAAAAATGAATTATCATTATATTTAATTATTTTTTAATTTTAAATAAAATTAAAAATTAAAAAATGAATTTAAAAAAGATTTAATATAAATAAATATAAATCATATTAACGTAAATATGGGTATTTTAAATTTGACAGAATTATTGAAGAAAAATGCACCTGAAGCAATTCACCAACGAACTTTAGACACTTTCAAAGGTAGAAAAATTGGTATTGATGTATCTATTTTTTTATATAAATACGTCAGGAATGGACAATGTATGGAAGGAATGATTAAATTAATTTTAAGACTTTTAAAGAATGGTATTTTACCGGTATTTATTTTTGATGGTAAACCTCCTAAAGAAAAAAGTGATGTTATTGAAGAACGTAAAGAGAAGCGTGAGATTTTAGAGATTAAAAAAGAAGTTATGGAAAAGATAGTTAAAGAAAAGGATACTAAAACAACAGAAGAACTATCAAATGAGATTAAAGAATTAATGACAACTAAAAATGATAATGTGCGTTTAAATGATGAAGAAATAGCAAATATTTTAGGAAAAGAAAACATAGAAGAAGAATTAGAGAAAACTAAACGCAATATTATTTATATTAGAAGTGAACATGTTGAACTTACAAAAAATATATGTAATTTAATGGGTGTTCCTTTTATTGTATCAAATGGAGAAGCAGAGACATTATTAGCAAATTTATGTAGAGATAATGTTTTAGATGCTATTATATCAGAAGATACTGATGTATTAGTAGGAGGAGGTAAAATATTTTTAAGAGATTTTCAGAATGATAATAATAAAGTGACTGAATATTGTTTGCAAGGTATTCTTGATGGTTTTGGAGTGACATATGACCAATTTATAGATATTTGTATATTATGTGGATGTGACTATACTACAAAAATAAGTAATATGGGACCTAAAACAGCATTAAAGATGATAAAAGATAAATTAACTTTAGAAAATGTATTGGTTGAATTGAGTAAAAAACCAGAAAAATATACAATACCAGAGAATTTTGATTTTAATCAAGCAAGATTTTTATTTAAAAATGCATTAATAAATGAAAATATTAGTGAATTAATACAAAGAATTAAAATAGTAAATCCGAATATTGAAGAATTAAATAATTTAATTGTAAATTCAAATAGTAATCTTCATGAAAAATACAAAGAAGAAATTCAAAATAATTTAATTGAATATCTAAAAATTATTAAAAATCATTTACCTGATAATTGTCGCGAATTTGTTTATCAACAACAAGCTAAAGAGACAAAAGATACAAAGAATATGAAAAAAATAACTAGTTTTTTCACAACTCTTCCTAAAGATTCAAAAAAATAATACTATTATTTTATATTTTTTATAATTTTTATTTTTAATTATTTTATTTAATAAAATAATTATATTTAAAAGATTAATTTTTATTTTATTTTTTATTTATTTTTTTATTTTTTATTTATTAATTTAAAATTTAAGCAGTGGCACTTGCAGCAGCAGCATCAGCTTTAGTTGTGAAGTGCTTCTTGAGGAAACGTTGGAGATTGAAATATTCAACTACCTCACCCTCAGCTGGTTGAAGAAGAGCCTTGAGTTTAGCATCACAGAGAATTTGCTTCTTAGCAGCAGGGTTTTGGAGGTTGTGTTCCTTGATGTAAGCATTAATCTTACGAGTAGCTTCAGTACGAGCAAGTTCAGTACCCTCAGGAAGACCAAGGAAACCAGCAAGTTGAGCTGAGATAGGACTTTGTTTAGCAAATCCACTGGGGTTGCGAGCTTTGGTGCTCTTACGAGTGGTCTTTGCTACCTTCTTTTCCATTTCCTTCTTCTCCTTAGCATGTTCCTTCTCAAGAGTCTTGAGAGCAGTTTGGAGGGATTTGAAGCTTGATTGAGCAGTGTGAATGAGAGCAGCAGTCTCGGCGAGTTGTTCATGCATCTTCTTGATGATGAGTTCAGTACCTGAGAGCTCAGGGCCTTCGGCAGGAGCAGCTACTTCAGTAGTAGCAGCTTCAGTAGCAACAGGAGCAGCAACTACTTCAACAGGAGCAGCTTCCTTCTTAGGAGCGGCACGTTTCTTAGGAGCAGCAGTTTCAACAGGGGCAGGAGCGGCAACTACAGGAGTAGGAGCGGCAACAGCAGTTTCGGTTTTGGTAGCAGTTTTAGTAGCAGTTTTAGGAGCCATTTTTTTCTTCTTATACTCTTAATAAATTTATTAAATTTCTAGATTTTCCGCACTATAATAATAATAAAATTATATTTTAAGTTACTTTTTTTTAATTAAAATTATTATCTATTTTTTTCTTATATTTTTCTTTTTTTCTTATATTTTTCTTAATTTTTTTTATTTTTTTTCTTATTTTTCAGGTAGTAAATTTTTTCTTAATATTTTTCTATTTTTTTATAATTTTCTTTATTTTTTATTAGAATCTAAAATCAGTATACACATCAAAAATTATATTTTTATCAAAAATATGATACATATCGGACTTTTTATTTTTTTTTATTCGACTTAAAGAAAATATAAATTAAAAATAATAAATTAAAGAATTAAATTTTTTATTTTATCTTTTTTTAATATAATAATATAGGGAATTATTATAATGAATAATAAAATTATGTTAATGCCAAATAATGGCGGAGGAATAAAAAGTTCATCTTTTAAAATATCAGATAACAAAGAATTTATTAAAAACTTTATATTTTTTATCTGTTTTTTCTCAATATCATTCTTTTTGCTTTTAAATGTCTATAAAAAAAATAAAAATCCTGTTATCACTTCCGAAAATAATACTATTCTCATTATTTTATTATTTTTAATCGGTTTTCTCATTAAATCACTTCTTTCCGAATCTTACTCCAAAGAATCTTATCAAATAATTGGTATTATTGGATTCTCTATTTTTATTCAATGGTTAATTAATTATTCAATTGAATATTATGATAAATCTATAACTAAACCAAACGAACCTTATGAAAATTATTTTAAAAAATTAGGATTAGTTATAACTACTACTATCATTGTCATTGGATTAGCTTTATTTTTTATGGGATATTTATTCAAAAATTCTGATTTAACTACTGTTTTTAATAGTTTTAATAAAGAAATTAAATATGACTTTTATTATTTTATATTCTTTTTAATTCTAATTGCTCTATATACTTTCCATTTTAGTACTAGTTATTCTAATACTACTAAATCTTCATTAATTTTACCATCTTTATTAGGTATTTATATTATATTAATTATTTTTGTTTTTATTATATATTTAGGATTAAAAATAAAATTAATTAATTCAAATCAAATTTTAACTTCTATTATTGTCTTATCTTGTTTATTCTCTCTATTTGTTTATATATGGTTATATATGGCAATGGATAGTGTAAATAATATATGTAAAAATAAAAAACCGATTGATGATAAAGAACCTAAAAAAGGAAAAATATCAAACATTTTATATCAATTTTTAACCCCTATTCTTTTATTCTCTATATTTACTCTCATATGGATTATTGATTCTAAAATTTGGAATAAAACGGAATGTATACTTTATTTAATTATAACTATTATATTATTCACTTCTTCTACAACTATATCTACTAATTATCCAAGTTCAAGTTTACTTGTTTTCTGGTTAACTATTGAATGGATTTTGGTCACTTATTATAATTGGATTAATGTTCAAAACTCTTTTCAATGTGTATTTAATTCATAATATTTTATTTAAATATTAAGTTAATAAAAAAGAAAAAAGAAAAAAGAAAAAAATTCATTTATAATAAAAATTTTGTGAAGATAATATATAATTTTTATTTATTTTTTTTATTTTTAATTCACATATCTCTTTTTTATTTATTTTCATTCTATAATCTTTAGAATAATAAAATCTTTCTCTAATCTTCTCATCAAATTGAAATTCTAATATTTTATTAGATTCATTTATAAATACTATATATATCTCATTTAATGATGTCTGTTCATCATATATTATATCTAAATTAAATAATAATTCTATATTATTCTTTTCATATAATACTGGTATTATTGTATAAAAATATCCAATATCTTTTACTTCTATATCCATATTCAATACCTTTTTATTTGTTTGATTTTTTATAGAATTTTGTTCTTCTGAACTTTGATTTGATGAATTCGTTGCTACTAATGTTTTTTTTTCTAAAAATATCTTTTCTGGTAATTGTAAATATATATTATTCTGATGATTTGATAATAAACACATACCAAATTTATCACTGAATCCATAAAAATTCTCACCATCATATATCATTAATCCTCCAACTAAATTCTCTTGAAAACCTACTCTTAATCCTTTTTTACATGCTATACCACCTTCAACTGTTAATGATGATATATTATTTATATCTCCAGTTATAGAATCTTCATAAATAGATACTTCTTCTTCTCCTACAATTTTTAGATTATCAATAACTTCATTCCTATTCATTTTTATAATTATTAATTATTAATTATTATTTTTTAAAATTATTTTAAATAGCATTATTTTTTTTAAGTATTAATTAAATTTATTTAATATGTATTATAATATTAAAGTTATTTAATATAAAAAAATTAAATAAACTAAAAATAGAAGAATATTAATTTAAAAAATGACAGGTGGTTTACTTCAATTAGCTGCTTACGGAGCTCAGGATTTATATTTAACAGGTAATCCTCAAATATCTTTTTTTATTGCTGTTTATAGAAGATATACTAATTTTGCTGTTGAAAATATAAGACAAAATTTTTACGGAAATGGAGACTTTGGACAAAAAGTTTTCTGTGTTATTGACCCTATAGGAGATTTAATTAATAAAGTTTATCTGCGTGTTAATTTACCTTCTTTAAAACCATATGCATATACAGATGATAATGGAAATTTAGTAAAATTTTATTGGATAAATTCTATTGGAAATGCATTAGTTAAATTTGTTGAAATTGAAATTGGTGGTGTAGTTATTGACCGTCAATTTGGTATGTGGTTAGAAATATGGAGTGAATTAACTGTTGATGCTAGTAGACGACAAGGATATTATGATATGATAGGAAAATCAGATAATCCTGTAAATTTTAATAATGACAAAGATTTAGATTTATGGATACCTCTTCAATTTTGGTTTAATAAAGGTTTAGGAACAGCACTTCCAATTATTGCTCTTCAAGACCATCAAGTTAGAATTAATGTTGCTTTCAGAGATTTAAGTCAATTAATTATATCTTCTAATGGTGAAGTTTTTAATCCTAAATCTATTTGTTCAAAAAATCCAGGAGTACCAGACACTTTATCAATTCAAGAGACTTATTTAACTGTCAATTATATATTTTTAGAAGATGAAGAAAGAAAATTATTTGCAAAAAATAATCACCAATATTTAATAGAACAACTTCAAGTTTATTCTACTACTTTGACTACAAGAGGTACCCAAGTACCTAATAGTAATCAACCTGGAGAATGCGAAGAATTCTTTGACCCTAATTCTCCTACTGGTACTTCAAGAGCATTATCGCCTGAACTTTTTCATCGTGTCATTCTTGATTTTAATCATCCTATTAAAGAATTAATTTGGGTTTTCCAAAACCAAAATGTTCTATCATTATATCCTTATGGAGGAAATGAATGGTTTAATTTTTCTACTCAAAGTTATCGCAATATGAAAAAGAATGGTACCGATCCTCTTGTATCAGCTAAAATTATTTTTGAAGGTAAAGATAGAATCGATTATCGCCCCGCTAAATACTTCAGAACTGTTATACCTTTCGAATGTCACACTAATACTCCCAATAATTTTATTTATTGTTATTCTTTTTCTGAAAAACCTGAACAATTTCAACCAACAGGTTCTTGTAACTTCAGTAGAATAGATGACCAAGAATTATATATTAATATCTCTGACCAATTATCACAACCTTTAATAACTGTTTTCGGTGTTAATTATAATATTTTAAATATCGCTGGTGGTATGGCTGGTGTAGAGTACATGACTTAGAAAGCAAAGCTTTCTAAGCATATTCGAAGAACATGACATAGATTACAAAGTAATCTAAGTATGCTTTTAGCTTTTCTAAAAGGCATGACTTAGAAAGCAAAGCTTTCTAAGCATATTCGAAGAACATGACATAGATTACAAAGTAATCTAAGTATCTTTTTCATATAATGAAAAACATGACTTAGATAATTAACTTAATAAAAATCATATTTTTTAAAAAATAAATTAAATTAAAAATAATTAATTTAAAAATAATAAAAAATAAAAATAAATAATATTTAATAAAATTGAACTAAATGTGGTAAAGCTTCAGCTGCTTCAAAACTTACTTCAACAAAAGCCATTAACATCCACATAGCACCTAGTTTTCTTTCTTCTACTCCCAAACCATTAGTCACAAATCTTTCTATCTCATCCAAACATACATTTCTTAATTTATTTAAATTATTATAATTTTTTACCACTTCAACTGGTATTAAAAATGCATGACCGTGTTTTACATATTTTTTTCTATCATTATGTGTCATACCTAAACGATAACTCCATAAATCCTCGGCTTCTGTATAAAATTTAATTAATTGATTATTTGTTAATCTTTTCATCCATAAATGTGATGTATAATTTCCCAATAAATTTATTTTATGAAAAACATCAATCATTCTCATCTCTGTCTCTTCCTCTGGTTTTAATTGAATCTTTTCGATATCCATTTTTATACCAATTCTTTTCCTTTTATCAATCTCATTAATTATATCTATCTTCTCTTCAATAGTATATTCTCTACAAGTATAAGGACATGATGGTTTATCATTATTCATTATTTGAATCATTGTTCTTATATCATATGCAAAATTATTATTTGTATTTTTATCTTTAAAAATATATAATAAATTCTTAGGTATATCACTTATATTATCAAATGTTAATATATCTGTATCATTTATACAACAATTCAATCTTTTATTTATCCAATTCTTAAAACATCTCTGAATTTTTATTATTTTATCAACATTTTTAATATAATTTAATTCTTTTTCATATACCTTTTTTAATTCTTCAATTAAATCAGGACGACTTTGTTTTGTTTGAATTAATATTTTTAAACCCAAATTCTTTATCGATTGTCTCAATGTATAAACATTTAAATTCTTTTTTTTAACAAATAAATCTTTAAAAAATTCTTCTTTACTATTATATATCCTCTTTTCTTCACTTTTATTATCTTTATTAACTATACTTTCCAATGAGGGTAAATTAATATCTTCTTTTATATTTACTTCTATATTAATATAATTATTATTCATAATATTATTCTCTTTATTTTCATTTATTTCATCATCAATAATATTTAATTGATTATTATCAACATTATAATGACCTAAATCAATAAGTACCTGAAAAATATCTTTATTTTTTGATTTACCGTGAATCCCACAAAAAAATGAATTATCCTTCTTTTTAAAAGAACATTGTTCATTTGAATATTTGTTTTTTCTACAAAAACATTTATTTAAATCATAATTTATATTATTTACGTTCATTCTTTATTTGTCTTATTTTTCTTACTATTAATCTATAACTCATTTTTTTTTAAATCTTTTTTTTTATATATTTATTTTTCATTAATTTATTTTTACGTTATATACTAATTTTCTATGTGTTCTTTAAATTGATTTTTTAATGAATTAAATTTTATTTTATAAAATTTTTAATTAAACGTAAAATAAAAAAAAAATGAATAATATTTTTAGTTCATTTAAAGAGACTTAAAGAAGATTAAATAATTAATTATAGAATAAAAAACAGAAACAGTAAATCAGAAAAAATGGCATCAAACATTGTTAACATTCAGAAATTTGCATCAGGATTCGACGTTATCTTTACCAAGCCTAAGCGCGATGATAAAGGTAACCTTTCCGTTGGCATGCTCGATAGCGTTACTAAGAAACCTTTTTACATTGAAACTTGTGAACTCATCCCATCTTTTGGTCTGAGTGTCTATGATCCCACTAAAACTAATGCGGACCCTAAGAAATATGTTTATTCTATCCCTCTTTCAACTGAATTTGTTGATGGAGAGGAGAATAACGAAGCTGACGCTGAACGCCAAGCTCGTATTGAACAACAGAAGATTTTTATGAAAGCTCTTAAGAATATTGATGAGAAACTCGTTACCTTTGGTATTGAGAACTCTCAATTTATTTTTAAGAAAGTTTATCAGAATTCTGAAGCTGGTCGTGAGATTTTCAAGGAACACGTCTACTCCAGTGCTGTCAAGCACAATGTAGCTCGTGATGAAAAGACAGGTGCGGTCACTAAGACCTATCCCGACAAGATTAATCTCAAGATTCCTGCCAAGGATGTAGAGAATACTGGTCCTACTGACCGTATTCAATTCTTCAAGGATAGTGAAGATGCTCTAGAGATTAAGGACTGGGACCATCTCAGCACACTTATTCCTGCTAGAAAGCCTATCATGGCTATTCTTCAACCTCGAGTTTTCGCTACTCCTCAGAAGTTTGGTATTACCTTCCGTATCGTCCAGGTTAAACTCTGTGAATTCGAGCGTGTCGGTCGTCCTCAAAACTATTCTTTCTCAGTAAAGCCCCGTGGTGCTATTGAGGATGAAAAGAGTGGTGAGAAGAATGAGACTCATGCGGATGATTCAGATGCTGAGAACGTCAATGCTGACGAATAAATACATTATGAATATTAATAATATTTTTGCTTAAGAATAAAATATTACTAAGAATTAAAAAAAAAGTTTATTAAAAATTAAACAATTCAATAATTCAAAAATTCAATAATTAATTATTTAAAATTATAAAACAAATAACAAATAACAAAAAACAAAAACTAAAAATTTTTTAATAATAAATAATTTAAAATATTAAATTATTTACTAGGATAATAATACATAAACATCTCTTCTTCTTTTTTATTTTCAAATATAAAACATGGTTTATATTTTTCTACTTTATTAAAACCTTCTTCTTCTTTAGGTTCTTCATAATTTTTATAATATACTCTAAATGCTACTTCTGGTATTTTTTTTATTTTATTCTCTGATGATTCTACTCTAAAATAATTCATATGATTTATTAAATCTTTATTTGTATCCATTTCTATACACACTTTAAATACCTTCTTTTTATCTAAATCTTTTATTAAATTTATTCTGTCTTCTTTCTTTGGAAAAGTCCCCACAACTACCACACTCTTATAATTATTAATTTTCTCCTCCATCTTCTTCTTCAATTTTTCTTTATCCTTTATTTTATCTGTTTCTAATACATCACAACCATATTTTTCACTAATTAATTTTGCTAAATATGATTTCCCACTAGCTTGAACACCCATTATTAAAATTAAACATGTTTGATCCATTTTTAATTTTGGTATTGATTTACCTTCTTTTTCATCGCATTCTAAATATTTTCTTTCTGGTATCTTGAATTCTGGATTACTTTCTCCTTTAAATATAACTTCTGGTACATCAAATTCTAATCCTATATTTTTCGAAAAATATAAATCTGATATATCGAAGTCTTTAGTTTTATCAGGATATACTCTTCCTGCTGCATCTCCACAATAAAATGATTTTGATTTTTTTATTGATACTTTATTTTTCTTTAAGTACTCTATTAAATAATCAAATGAACCAGTCAATGGTTTTCTAAAATAATCATCTTCTGTAGCTACTAAAATAGATACATTAATATCTTCTTTTTTAAATTCTTCAATTATATTTTTTACCTTTTTATTAAATTCTTTCCACTCCTTTTCTTTCTTCTTTAAATTCTTCTGATTCGATATTATACATATATAATCTTCCTTTTTATTATACTTTTCTTTAAGTACTTTAATTATATTATCAAATTGCCATTCCCAATCTTCACTATCTTTTGAAAATGTTCTTCCATCTTTTGGTTTAATTAATGTATGGTCTAAATCAAATAATATCAAATTAACTTTATCAGAAGAGTCTATTTTATTTAATCTTCCATATAAACTTTCTGTTAAATTTTCCAAATATTCTTCACTCATTTCTTTAAGTTCAATTATATACTATAATTTAGTACATTTTTTTTAAACCATTTTTACTAAGATTATAAGAAAAAAATAAAAATAATTTTAATAATAAGAAATATAATCTAAAACACTTTAAAATGATTCATAATGAAGAAGAAGAAAATAAAGAATTAATACCATTTAATAATGATTTAAATATTAATTTAAATAATACTAAAATTATTAATGTTGTTATGAAAGATAAAGAAGAATTAAATAATCAATTAAATTCTAATAATGATATTAATATCAATACACAAAACTTAGAAAATGATATAACATCAGTTCAAAATATTCAAAATGAAAATGAAAATGATAACAATAAGGAAGAAAAAAAAACATATTCAATGTGTATGCAGATTAAAATAGATAATTTTCATAAATTATCTGAAACTGAAGTTTTACAAATTGTACATGGAGTTATGGAAGATTTAGAAAATGTTGAAATAACATCAATAATAGCAGATGAAAATAATATAGTTGATATTAATTTTAAATTAATCGATTTTAATATGAAAGAATTTATTCATAATTATTTAATTGAAAAAAATGAAAATATTAAACAAATCGCATCTGAACTCAACTTTAATAATTGTAAAGAAATCGAAAATATTATTGGAAAACCCAATAAAATTAAAAAAGATGACTCTTTATTATCTAATTGCGAAAACTGCTTCGTCTGCTTCGAGAAATACCAATGCGGAGAACTTAAAAGAGAACTCCCTAAATGTAAACACTTCTTCCATAAAAAATGTATCGATAAATGGTTAAAGAAAAAAGCACAATGTCCTATTTGTCGTGATAATGTTCTTGAAGAACATATTCAACAAATTATTCACGAAAAAGCTAAAAACTTCGGTTTAGACCTTAATTCTAATTCTGAAGAAAATATTTAATTTATTATTTTTTTAGATTTATTTTTTGGTTAAATTTTTATCTAAGTTATTTTTAGATAAAATTAAATTATGAGTGATTCATCTTCTATGATTAAATTGTTTTTAGCTGAATTGGTAGGAACTTTTATTTTTTTGTCAGTTATAATTATAACAATAGACACCACAAAGAAAGGATATTTTAAAGGTGATGCATGGTGGAAGATCGCAATCGGTCTCGGGGCTGCAATTGCGATCACAGGCAATATAAGCGGTGGACAATTAAATCCGGCCGTAAGTTTTATGCTATATTTAAATGAAGAACTTTCTATTGATAAATTAGGTGTATATATAGTAGCACAATTAATCGGTGCAACATTAGCATGTGTTTTCTTTAAATATTTCAAAGATGAATTACAAGAATTACCTTCATAAATTATAAATAATATAAAAAAATTTTATACTCCAATTGAATTTTTAGAATTATATACTTCAATTTTTTTAGTCATTAAATGTTCTATATCAGAATAGAACATATTATTGTAAAAAATCAAAAAACTATGTTTGATATTTAATTCATTAAAAAACTCTTCATCATTTGCTTTCAAATGATTCATTAATCTTTCATTATTTTTTAATTTATTTACTAATTCAAAAATAGAATTCATGTGATGAATAGATATATTTTCTTTTTCAATATTTTCTATTAAATAATTCATTTTTTCAACATTCAAAACTCCCAAATTTTTCAATTTTTTATTAATCTTTACTAATAATTCATTTATTAATATTGATACATATTTACGTTCTTCATATATGTGATTTGCGTTCATATTATTTATTTAACTAAATTTATTATCTTTTTATTTTCATTTAACTATTAATCACTTTTTAAATTTAAAAAAAATTATGAATATTCTTGAAAATATGAATAATTATATATAATTATGAATATTCTTGAAAATATGAATAATTATATATAATTATGAATACCATCCAGTTATAGCATATCTGTTTAATTTTATACCAGGATTTACATGTGAAACAAAATGTGGTAAACCTATATTGCATTCTTCATCAGGAGGAACATAAAAGACAACTAAATTATTAAAAGCAGGTGTCCATGTTTCTACAATAGTTTTTCTATCTTCTGATAAAAAATGAAGATTTCCACCATAATGAGGTAACCAGTTTTTACTTAAATTAATAACAAATGCGATTTTACCATTTCCTTTATCTGAGTGAGGAGACAAAAAATTACCTGCTTTATATTTACTTAAGAACATAGTATTTAAATTAGTTATATCTAAACCTGTTATTTTCGATAATAATTCTTTAAACTCATTAGAATTTAAAAAATTTCTCATTATCATTTCCATTTGTGATATCTCACCTACTGTATTATTCATACCACGATTAAAAACATACGAAAATTCACCTTTTGCAAATGTTTTATTTGCTTCATTAATATTATCTTGATTTCTTTTATAATTCTGTGGTATAATTTTTTTCTCGTATTTTGTATTTCGAATACCACAAGCAATATTAAAATGATGTTCAGGCATTCTTATAATATAATTATAAAGTTGTTCAGCGAATCTTTCATTTAAAAATGTATCAATTTTGAATTTATAATTTTCTTTAAATTGATTCTGATATAATTCTATATTATCTATTATTGATGAACTATTATATACTATACTCCATCTATCTTCCCTTTTTATAATATCATTCACTGAAGTTCTATTTTCTAATTTATTATTAATAACATTTTCTTGCTCTTCACTTTTAACTAATTTAAATAAATCAATATTTAAATCTTTAAATAACTTTTGAATATCCTGATTTATTATTTTTTCTTCTTTTTTAACATTTTGTACTTCCTCTTTATCTTCCTCTTCTTTTTCTTCTTTATTTTCCTCTTCTTTTTCTTTACAATCTTCTTTATTTACTTTAAGTTCAAATATATTAGTTAAAACAACTTCATCAGAATCTTCACTGAAAGGATTTAATTCAATCGGTTTGTTATTAGTAGAATTATTATTAATTTTTTTTTTGGATTCTTTATTTAAAACAAATTGATTATAAGTTTGAATTTGATTTTGAGATTGAATATCTACAATCGTTCTATTTGGATTAACATTAAAAACACTAAAATTTGGTAAAATATTATTTTTACGAAGAGGCATTAACATTTTCTTTGGTTGATAAGAATAAACATTGTTAGACATTTTTAATTTAATTATATTTATCTAATTATTTTTTTATTTAATTTTTAATTTTTATTCTCATTTAAATTTATAGATAAAGAAAATATATAAAATATGGCATCAAATCCAACAAATGGAAATAATTCTTCAGGATTATATAATTTTTTAAATGAAAAAATGTATGGTTTATTATCTGATGAAGAACTTAAAAGTTTTATGAAAGAATATTCTAATTTTCTTAGAAAATTTTTATCTAGTAAATATAGTGACCGTTATTCTAAATCAGATTTTATAGCAATATCTAGAAAAATTTATAATAAACTTTCTGAATTATTGGGAGAAGCTTCTAATTCCAATACATTAAATACTTCTATTTTTACTCAAATTGAAAATGCAGTTAATAGTTATAATGGTAGACCTTTAAAAAAAAATGTTTTTAAAACTATAAATGAAAGTCGTTTAATAAAAAAAAATAGATATGGTAAACGTGATTCACTTCCTTCTTTATTTATTGAAGCTTTGATTGGTTTAATTGTAGAATATTATTTAAGTGAAGCTGGATTAGATTCTTTACCACATTTATCAGCTTCTTCACCACATTTTGTATCTTATAAAAAAGTTAAAAATACAAATAACCCAAATAAAATTAATTGGAATTATGAAATGGAATATATTAAAGGTATAACTTTAAAAGATTATTTAACTAATGAAGATTATAATTTAGATTTATCTACTCTCGTTAATATTCTTATTCAAGTATCTGAGATTTTAGGTTATTTACAATTAAGATGTAACTTTTTACATGGAGACCTTAATACTTCTAATATAATGTTAATACCAATAGAAGGAGCTGGAGGCGGTTTTAAAGTAAAAATAATTGATTTTGGTTTTAGTTTAATAGATACACCATATTTAGATGATGAAAGAAAACCATTCATTTTGTGTAGTTTAAAAGAACATTTAGATAATTTAAAAATAACATTCAGAAGAAATTCGAATAATATTAATAATGAATCAAAACAAATATTAAATAAAATTGATTTATGTCATTTAATGATTTTTATATGTAAAGATTTAAATAAAAGAGATAGAAATTTATCTACAATATTAACAAATTATTTTGATTTATCTTCACAAGATGTTCGTATTAATATAGGAGAAATTCATACCCATTTAAGAAAAGTAAAAGTAATACCTGAGTTTTTTACACCTGTAATATTTAAAGCTAAAATAGAAGAATTAATGAGAATGAATCTTTCTACATTATTAAATAAAGATGAATCTAGTCCAGTAAGAAGAACTCGATCAATGTTTAATGAAGGTTCTAATAATGGTTCTAGTAATGGTTCAAATAATAGTTCAAATAATAAACCATTTGGTATAAGAAGAATACCTTCATTCTCACCTCCTAAAAGAAGAAAATCAAGTAATAACAATAATAATAATAATAGACCAAGAGGATTTGGTGCATTAAATTTTGGAATTAATGGTTAAAATAATGAATAAATAAAATAATTTATTTTTTTACAAATAATAAATATAATATCATTATATTATATATTAATAAAAAAAATGAAACATAATAATTGTTGCTGCAAAGAGAGTTGTAAAGATAAATGTATTTGCGGAAACTTATTTGTATCAGGTTCAGAATTCATACAAAATAGTTTAAATGTTAATGGTCCAACTGAATTAAAGGATGTGCGTTCAAGAAATAATTTTGTATCAGGTGATATGAATATTGGAGGAAATACAATTTTACATGATGTTAATATATTAGGAAGAACAATATCAATTGGAAAATCCATTTTACCAGAAATATTAAATGAAGAAATAATAACTCGTAGAATATTTAATGAAAACAGATTATTTAATCATGGTAGAGGATTCTTTTATAATAATTTATTTGTAGGTGGAAATACTACAACCGGAGGTCGTATTTTTACTAGTGGTAATTTATTAACAGGAGATAGTCAATTTACTCGTTTAAATTCTTTCAGAGGTAATTTAATTGATTTTGGTATAACACCTGAAGATATATTAAATTTTTTAAATGATATTAATCCTCCTTTAGATTCATCAACATCTTCTTTATCTAAATCAAAATTAACTCATAATGGTGAGAATCATGAAGAATTAATTGATAAATCAATTTTAAGACTAATCCCTGATTTTGCAAAAGAACATCCTCAATTTGAAAAAATAAAACCTATTTTTAATATTAAAGAAAATTCTTCTAATCTTCAAACAAATAAATTATCAGCACCTATTGATTCATTCGGAATTTTAGATTTAGGTATTAATTTTGGACAACTCACTTTTGATATTAATAATTCGTTATACATTGGTATTGGTCCATCTATTCAAATTTTACCTTTAATAACACTTTTCCCATCTTACTTTTTAACTGATATTAATGTTAATAGAGATGCCAATATTGATGGATCAGTTAATGTTAGTGGTGATTGTAATATGAATGCTGATAATCATGTATCCGGAGATATTTATTTAGGTGGTGAGATTATTTATACAAATGAAGAGAATATAACATTATCAGATAAATTAAATTCAATTAATAATAAATTAAATTATTTAGCTAATAAATTAGGTCTTTCACCTGATGAATTAAATGAATTTATGAATCTTTAATTTATTAAATTTTATTTTTATTTTTATAAATAATAATTAATATATTATTTATATATTAAGTACTTATTAAGTTAAAAAAAATGCCTCAAACAGATCCAAATGTTTTAAATTTACCAATCGCCACAGTTGAAGGACAAACAACAGATAATTATACTTATTCTCAAGCACAAATTAATACTGTAATTAGTGATTTACCTTTTATTTATAATACTCCAACACAGATTAATACATATACTAGAGATGGAGCAACTAAAGGAAAAATATATACTTTATCTCAATTTCAAAATAATGAACAATCATCTTATGGTCCTTGGATTGAATATGACTCTTCAACACAAACATCTTATTTAAATTTATATTATAAAATACAAAATTATACAGTGTCAGGTGATATTAATCCCGGTCCTCCATCAAATACTTTTACAATAGATAATACAAATAATAAATTAATTATTCAAACAAATCTTTTACCACCTCATACTGTTGGAAATTTTCCAATATCTAAAACAAGTCCTTGTTATACTTATGACCCAAATAATAATACTGTACAACCTCAAAATGTCACATTTACTCTTCCTTTAAAACCTGTCTATTCAGATACTCCTCAACCTTGTTCACTCGGTTTAGAAGGATATTTTTTTGATAATACTGGGTTTTTCGTTTGTTTAGATGAAAATGCATATGATGCTCTCTCTTTAGAATGTGAAGATTCTTATTGGGGACATCCTGAAGAACAAGGTTTATATCATCATCATACTACTCCATTAGCTCTTACAAATAATACATTAGATACAAAAGTTAGAGTAGTTGGATTCGCTATTGATGGTTTTCCAATTGTTGCACCATATTTAGTAAAAAGAGATGATGGTTCATTTTCACCTTTATCAACTAATGATTTAGATGAATGTCATGGTTTAAAGAAAAATATTAGTTTTGTTTTCCAAGGTCAAACATTAACATATTCATATTTTTATGTCACTTCATTTGACTTTCCATATTTAATATGTGCTTTAAGAGGTACCGTTATTGGAACTTATACAAATAATTAATTATTTTTAATTTATTTTTTTATTTATAAATAATAATTAATATATTATATATATATTAAGTATTTATTAATTTTAAAAATGTCATCTGGACCAACAGTTATAGATTTACCTGAAGCAACAGTTGATGGACAAACAACAAAATATTCAATATTATCATTATCTGAAATTAATACTCTTATTAGTGATTTACCATTAATTTTATATCCTGATACTTATACTCGTGACGCAGCAACTAAAGGAAAAGTATATACTTTAGCTAATTTTCAAGAAGACCAAAAAACTAATTATGGTCCATGGGTAGATGTTGATCCATTAACTTCTTCAGAATATTTAAATTATTATTATAAAACTCAAAATTATACTCAAAGTGGTAACTTAAATACTGGTACTTCTACTTATTCTTTTACTATTGATAAAATAAATAAAAATTTAATAATAGCAACTAATTTTATACCTTATCATAATACAGGTAAATATCCTATGCCTAAAACTAGTCAATGTTATCCTTACGACCCAAATCAAGGAACAACTCAAGCACAAAATGTTGTTATGACACTTCCTTTAAATCCCGTTTATTCTGATTCACCTTCTTCAACTAAATTAGGTATTCAAGGTTATTGTTTTGATAATGCTGCTTTTTATATGGCTCTTGATGGTGATGGTCATGATGCTGTATCTTTGAGATGTTTAGATAGTTATTGGGGTCATCCTCAAGAAGAAGGTATTTATCATCATCATACAACACCTTTTGCAATTATTGATTCAATTATAGATACAAAAGTAAGAGTAGTAGGTTTTGCATTAGATGGTTTTCCAATAGTATCAGCTTATTTAGTAGAAAGAGATGATGGTTCATTTTCACCTTTATCAACTAATGATTTAGATGAATGTCATGGTTTAAAGAAAAATATTAGTTTTACTTTCCAAGGTGAAACATTAACTTATTCTTATTTTTATGTGACATCTCTTGATTTTCCTTATTGGATTAGTGCTTTCAGAGGTTCTGTAATCGGTACTTATACAAATAATTAATTATTTTTATTTAATCTTTTTTTTATTTAATTTAATTAAATTAATATTTAATTAATTTTTATATTTGAACTTAAAAAAAGTTTTATAAAAGAATGTGAAAACTGTTAAATTTTAATTTTTAAAATAAAAAAATGATAAAAACGAAACAGACGAGTATGTTAGATTTTTTGAATCAGACTAATAAAAAGAAAACGAAAGATGAAATAAGAGAAGAGAAGAAAGATATAGAAAGAGAGAATGAAAAGATAAATTATGAATATTTTTTGAATAAATCTGATGAAGTATTAATTAATTTGAATATATTTATAAATGAAAATAATGGATCACAAAATTATGAAATATTTAATCATAAAATGGTAAAAATATTATGTGGTGCGTTTGTACGAGAAATACCTAATGACCATACTTATTTTGAACGTTTAAATTATGAATTCGGATTAATTGAACGCAATGATTTTTTTCTTGTTTTTCTTCAAGTTAAAGAAATTATGAAATTAATTAGTGATTATCCTCATATAATTCGCGGTAGTGCCGGTTCCTCTTTAGTTTGTTTTTTAATGGGTATTACTAATATTGACCCTATTCTTGAAAATATACCTTTAACTCGTTTTATGCATGAAAATCGCAAAGATATTCCTGATATTGATATTGATATAGCAGCACATGCAAGAGAAACAATATTTGAAAGAATATATAATAAATGGGAAGGAAGAGTGGCGAGAATATCAAATCATGTTAAATTTAAAGAGAAATCGGCATTAAAAGAGGCAATCAGACGGAAAGGATATCATAAATTTATACCTAAAGAATTTGATTTAAAAGATATATTTGAGGATGTATCGGTACAATATGAAGTTATGGAAGAAGCTGAAAATTTAGTAGGTGAATTAAGATGTCATTCACTTCATTGCGGAGGTATAGTAATTTTTCAAGATAAAATCCCAGAAGAGTATTATTTGAAAGATTATATAGTAAATAAAAGTAAAAAAGAGAGATCAATGACAGGTGCTCAATTGAAATTGGATAAAGATGAAACAGAGGATTATGGATTAATTAAAATTGATATTCTTTCTAATCGCGGTTTATCTGTTTTATGGGAAATATCTAATTTACCAATTGAAAATTATCCAAGAAATGATATGAATGTTTATAATGTATTTACTGAAGGTCGGAATATTGGAATTGTTTTTGGTGAATCAAGAGGAATGAGAAAAATATTTATGGAAATGAGACCTAAAACAATTGATGATTTAGCATGTGCTTTAGCATTAATTAGACCGGCTGCAAGTAAAAATGGTCAAAAATTTACATTTTTAAGAGATTATTATGAATTGGGAGTGACAAAGAGAAATGAATTTATAATATATGATGATGACGCAATAGAGTATATAGCAAGAATATTAGAAATAAGTAATTCAGAAGCAGATACATATAGAAAAGCATTTGCCAAAAATAAATATTTAATTAAAAAAGAGTTTAAAAAGAAGTTTGATGAAAAACAAAAGAATAATATGACTGCAGAAAAAAGACAACAGATATTTGAACAATTAGAATGTTTACAAGAATATTCTTTTTGTAAATCTCATGCTTATTCATATGCTAAATTAATTTTTGCTCTTGCTTATCAAAAACATTATAATCAAATAGCATTTTGGGAAGCAGCTTTAAAACATTGTCACAGTAGTTATAGAACATGGGTACATTATAGAGAAGCTAAAAAAGTAGGAGTTGATTTAAAGAAATTTGCAAAAAATAAGTTCAAGAATCAAGTAATACGAAAATTTAGTAAAATAGAAGAATATTTTATGATGGGATATTGGCAAGATGAAGGTTTTCTTCCAGGAATGTATTTTGAGAATTTAGGTTTAAGACCAGTTGTTAATGATAATAAAGTTATTATTAACAGGAAAAAAAAAGATGATTCAGAAAGTGATTCAGATTCTGATTCAGAATCCGATAATGAAAAAGATAATGAAAAAGGAAATGAAAATAAAAAACAAAAAGTACTTCCATATGTTAAATTCAGAGGTATTATAGCTACTTATAAACTCTTTCAAGCTGATAGATATATAAAAAAACGCGAAGAAAGTAAAGAAAATAAAAAAAATAAATTTATCACTTTTATCACATTAGGATATAATGATGGTGAATATATTGATTTAGCTGTTTGGGGTATGTTTAAATTATCAAAAGTACATTGTATATCAGGAGAAGGTTATTTAGAAGATTCAAATACATGTCCATGGGTAAGAGTTAAAAAAATAAAATTTGAAAGAATAAGTGATGAAGAATAAATATTAATTTTATTATTTTTAATAATTAATTAATTTTAATAATTGAACTTAAAATAATTTTAATAAATCATACAACTGTTAATTTTTATCTAATAATTTATTTAGAAGAATAAATAAATTAAAAATGACTAATTTTATGCATTTATTATATTTAATACTAATCTTATTATTTTTGTATTTAATTAATTGTTATCTCAATAAACAAACCAAAGAAAATTTTAGTGATTTACAACAATACAAAGATTTAACATCTAATATTATTCAGAATATTTGTCCTCCTAATCCTGATACTACTTACTCTTTTAAATTAAATAAGAATTATTGTACTTCGAATCTTTTCTGTCCTAATAAAACTGATTTATGTGTAAATAATCATTGTGTACCTCAAAATATACCTTTCTCTCCTACTGTTCTTCAAAGTTGTAATGGTTGTCCTAAACCTGGTTTAGTATCATTTTCTCAATAAAAAGGATGATATTTATTTTTATATTTTTAATTTAAATTATAAATAAAATAATTTAAATAATTTATATTTAATAGATAATAAAAATGGAATCAAATAATAATCAAATTGGTTATACTTACAAATACTCAAATAGATATCATGGTATCAAAAGTCATTTGCATATTTTTATTTATGATAACTTTTGTTCAAAAAAAATGTATGATGATTTTAATCCAGAACGCATATTATCTCATTCACATATGATATATGATTATCTAGATAATTATTTATATGATTGTGAAAATATAAATGATGTTATATTCAATTATAGAAAAATACTTATCAATATAATGTCCTGTATGTTTACATTAGATCTTAGAATGCGTGTTATAAATGGATTATTTGATACAATAGTGGATTATATTATTGAAAATGATTGTTATTTAAAATTTGATGATATAAATGATTTAATTACCATTTTTACATATATATCCCCTGAAAAATTATATGATTATATTTGTTATATGTATAAATCAAGTATAAATGAAGTAGAAGAGAAAAATAAAAAATTTATTAATGATAATATATGTGAAAAAATATATTTAACAAATCTATATAATAGTAAAATAGTTACAATAGTAAATTATGGATATGAAGATATAGAAAATATAGGAGATGTTGTTTATAAATATTATATTTTAATTAAAAAACTACAAAATGATAATATTATTATTAAAAATTATGAAAAAATAGAAAATACAAAATATGAATTAGTTAAATGTAACAGAAGTGATGATATTATATATGTTAATTTATTAACAAACATAATGAATGATATGTTAATTCATAGAAATATAAAATAAAAATAATAAATAATAATATTTTTAAGTTTGAATATTTATAATTTAATATAAATATTTATAAAAAATGGAACAACTAGAGGAAAGATTTAATCCTTTATTTATAATTGGTAAAACTCGTAAAGAAGGTATTGAATATTTAACTAAATTCAATATTATTTATTATTTTAAATCTTGTGTAAAAACAAATTATCATCTTGCCATACATACTTCATATAATGAAGGAACACATTTTTATAAAATATATGATTTTAATTCTTCTAATCCAGATGATGATATAATTCTATCTTTCAAAGGTGTTCAAGGAAAAAATATTTTTATTAATACTCAAAATTTAAATGTTGTACCATCTATTATAACAACTACTCAATCTCTTACAACAATACCATCTATAGTATCAGGAACAACTAGTATAACAACTCCTACAGAAATGAATACTTTTTCTCAAAATTGATAAATCAATTCCAGAAAAACTATTATTATTCCGCTCTCGGAATAATATCTTATTTTTCATAATAGATAATAAATAATTTTTTTAAGTTAAATAAATATTAAATTAATATTTATAAAAAATATAATAAAATAAAAAATGGATTGTATTGATTTTAATAAATATGATGTTATTATTGTAGGTTGTGGTTTATCAGGTGTTGTCACTGGTGAAAGATTAGCTAGTCAAAGAAATAAGAAAGTTTGTATATTAGAAAAGAGGAATCATATAGGAGGTAATTGTTATGATTATAAAGATGAGAATGGTATATTAATTAATAAATACGGAGCTCATCTTTTTCATACAAATAATGAAGCAGTTTGGAAATATGTTAAAGAATTTGATGAATGGGAGAGATGGGAACATAAAGTTGTTGGATTAGTAGATGACAAAATAGTATCAATCCCTGTTAATATAACAACAGTAAATATGTTATGTGACGAGAATATACAAAATGAACAAGAAATGAAGAAATGGTTAGAAAATAATCAAAAGAAATATGAAGAGATAAAGAATGGTGAAGAAATGGCGAAATCAAGAGTAGGTGAAAAATTATATGAGAAAGTCTTTCATCATTATACTTATAAACAATGGAATAAATATCCGAATGAATTAAAACCAGAGGTATTAGCAAGAATACCAATTAGAAGTGATTTTGATGATAGATATTTTAGTGACAAATATCAAGCTTTACCAAAATATGGATATACTCATTTTTTTGAACAATTATTAAAACATGAAAACATTGATTATTTTTTGAATATTGATTTTCATAAAATTAAAAATTTAATACCATCTAATAAAACAATTATTTATACAGGTCCAATTGATGATTATTTTGGTGACATCGGATTTGAAAGATTAGAATATCGTTCTATTAATTTTGAAATTGAACATATTAAAAATATGAATTTTTATCAAGTTAATTCTGTTGTTAATTATCCTGAACCTAATGTACCTTTCACTCGTATTGTTGAATATAAACACTTTTTAAACCAAAAATCACCTCACACTACTATTGTTAGAGAATATACAACTGATAAAGGTGAACCATACTATCCGGTATTAAATGAAAAGAATTTAGAATTATATGAAAAATATAAGGTGTTAGCAGAAGAAGAGATGAAAAAGAATAATATACACTTTTTGGGAAGATTAGCAAATTATAAATATTTTAATATGGACCAAGCGATTCAAAATTCATTAGAATACTTTTATTCTAATTTTTAAGAAAAATGAAAAAAAAATAAAAAAGTAACAAATAGAAAAGATGAAAATTTGTACAACTTGTTCTTCAAAACCTTACAAAAAGAATATTCAATTAGCTAAACTTCAAAAATTTGCTGAAGGTTGTCTTCCTGCTACTTCAAAGAAATACCATCAATCATCTAATTCTTGTTATAATATTAAAGTAGAAGGTTTAAAACCAAATACTACTATTTTTTATTTTGGAACATCACCACGAGATTTTACTAAACCAATACAAATGCGTTTAACAGCATATGGTAAATTAAAAAATAGTGGTGTGACTAAATCAGATTCAACTGGAAAAGCTACATTTTATCTTAAATGTCCTCAGTTATATAAAAATGATAATGGTAAAATATATTCAAGACATTTTCATTATTTATATTGGGATAATAAGAAGAAATTCTGGAATAAAAGAAAATTATTTACTAGAAGTATATTCTGTGATATACATCAAAATGATGTTAAAAAATATATGAAAAATAGAAAAGTTGTTATTTTAGATGCTTTACCCGAAAAATATTATAATCAAAAACATATTAAAGGTGCTATTAATATACCTTATAATAAAAGAATGAGTGAAAAAGAGATTATAAAGACTATTAAAAAGAAACATAAAAATTTTAAAAAGTTAGATCCAATAATTATTTATTGTTATAATAAAAAATGTAATGCTGGTGATAAATTATATGAAAAATTAAATCATATGGGTTTTTATAATACTCTTCATTATGTAGATGGTATAAGTAAATGGAATGGTAAAATAAGTTCAATTTAAAATCCAACTGCTGCAATCTCATCTAAATCAAATTGAGATTGAAAACGGAAAAATTCATATCTTGTTAAAGATTCTTTGTTTTCAAATTCACCTTTTCTATATTTATTTACTATATCTCTCTTCCATCCTACATTAGTATTATACCAACTAAGACGATATTCAGGAGTATATTCATAAAAAAATAGTTTAATTAATTGTTTTTTCTGATGTTTTTTACTTAATCTATAATACAAATTATCATCATTTAATTCATTTTTTTCAAAATTAATAATATTTTTTGAGTACTTAAAGAAATTAATAATTTTTTGAGCGGATTTATTCAATAATTCTTTTTTATATAAATAATAAATATTATCTTTATTATTAAAAGAATCTAAAAATTTAATTAAATCTTTAATAGGTAAATATTCAATAATATTTAATACAATATATTGATTATTCATTTTTGTGTTTTTTTATATTTATTTTATTAATTTATAATAAATAATAATAATATTCATTTTTTTAAGTATTTTTTTAACGTAAAAGAATTATTATTTTTACGTATCATTAATAAAAAAAAAATAAAAAAATGATTTAAAAATAAATAATAATTAAAATTTTTTATAATTATATAAAAATAAAAATGAAATATAAGTGGACATTTGAAGACAATTTGATTGTATCAGAATGTTATTTAAAAAATAAAACTATATATGAATGTTTTTTATTAGTACCTCATATAAAAATAAATTCAATTAAAATGAAATATAAAAATTGTGAATACTTAAATAAAAATGAAGGTTTAAATCATTGTTCAAAAATGCATATTGAAGTATGGAAAAATTTAAAAAAATAATAATTAACTTTTTTATATTATTAACTTTAGGATTAAACCTAGTGCTAATCAATTTAAAAAACATCTGAATAATCAGAAGAATAATTTATAAAAAAACCAATTCTAGAATTTAATTCTTAACTGGATAAATTAAAAAATAAAAATATCAATAAATTATTGTAAATAAATTAATATGTAGGATAATCTGTCATCATTGCTAAACCACAAATTCCAGTGGTTGAGCTTGCGACAGAATTTCTATAAATTCTCATATATCCTTGTTCTGCCCATGTATCTGACCAACTATTTCTAAGAATATAATAGTCCTTGCCACTTGAACTATCATGACCATAACCAACTAAATTTACAGCATGATCGAGTTGTCCTTGATAACAATTTGCATCATCATAAACACCTGATGAATATAATTGGAATGAACGTCCATCTGCTTGAATTGCAATACTCATTACTCTTTGAGATAAAGCATAAGTGAGTTGTAATTCATTAGCAGAAATAGTGTTACATCCTTTGTTTTGTGATGCAATTTTGAAAGATTGGCATTTTCCGTCTTTTGCAGTGTAAGGATAATCACTTTCAAGGGGAACACCATAATCTTCGGTATATCGCAAGGTTCCTTGGGGATTTCCACCATTACATCCCATATCACCATAAGTAAGGCCTGCGCAATCGACAATTGATTGTTCTGAAAAAGATTTTAAAACTCCAGTTTTTTGAGCATCAGCACCTTCAATCGCAGCAATGCTTGCGAAAGTATAACAAGAACCACATTGTCCTTGGTCTTTTATTGCGTTTACAATTCCTTTTTGTCTCCAATCAACTGAGCTTGGGAAACTTCCACTCATGTCTGCGGCTTTAGGACAAGTAGTTTTCATACCAAGTCCAAAAGAACCTTGTTTAACATAAGTTTTGAATTCATCATTAGTCCAATCGGCGAATTGATTTAATCCGAGTTTATAAGAGTGATTTCCGTCGTTATGTTCTTCAATGAAAGCGATATTATCATGTAAAATTAAATATCTTTCTCTCATATCATCAATAGTATCATAAACTTTATTATATTTAAAACCATATTCAATGAAAGTGTCCCATTTTTCCATCATTTCAAATTCTTCATCAGAATTCATGTTTAAATCTTCATCTAAGAATAAAGTACATTCATCAATACTAGAAGGTGACCAATCTTTAGACATGAATCTTTCACACTCATCAAAGATAGAATGGTCTCCGCGGAAGTAGGTTTTATCACCGAAAATTGAACATAATTTATCACTGGTGATTCTACCTTCAATTTCTTGATTTTTGACTAAACAGAATAAGGAAGCAGGAGTGATTTGGACTTCAGGCTTATTCAAGAATAATAAAGTGACAGTTTCTAAAAGATTAAATAATCCTTTCATTTTTTTCTTCTATACAATTAAATTATATTTTTTTTCCTCCATTTTTTCCTTATAATATTAAAAATTTAAATGGAAAAATTAAAGATTAAGATATAATATAAAATAATAAATAATTTTTTTACTTAAAAAAAATATCAATTTCGATTTTTTTAAATTTTTTAAATATTTATTTTAAATAGAAAATATTAAATATTAAATAAATAAAAATGTTAAAATTTCAACATTTAGAAAAAGCTAAACAAACGTATTTTCAACATTTTTTAGAATCATCTTATTTTTCTTTTTTAGCTCTTAAAGCATCATTTATTTTTATTTTTCACGCTATTTATCCTGATTCTTTTGAATTTGATGGTGGTTTAATCATAAAATATTTAAATAAACTCATCGAAGATAAAAAAGCTAAATTATTATAAACGTAAAAGTTAAAAAAAATTGATGGATTTTGTATTAAATTATATCTTTCCTATATTTAGATTAATTTATCAGTTCTGGTAATATCGCTTTAGTAGTATTTCTACAACAAGAGAAGATGTCAAAGATTGAGGATATGACTGTTGAGCAGCTTGAGGCTGCCCTTCGTGTCGCTAGGCTTGAGCAGCAGCTTGCTGCTGCTCGGGCTGAAGCTGCTGCAGTGGTGCAAACTACTGCGTCGGCTGCCGCTGGCAAGAAGGAGAATAAGAAGACTAAGTCGGCTGAGACCGAGGAGGCTGCTGCAGTGGTGCAAACTACTGCTTCAGCTGCCAAGAAGGTTCCTACCAAGTGCAAGTTTGGCAAGAGCTGCAATAACAAGAAGTGCAACTTTAAGCACCCCGATGGTGCTCGCGAGAGTACTGAGGAGAGCAAGGAGTTTGTACCCAAGGTGCTTTGCAGCTATTTCGCTGACTGCGACTCGCATAAGAACCCTGGTTTCAAGTGCACTTTTAAGCACGTGGACCCCTCGGAGTTTCTACCTGAGGATGTCGGTGACGAAGAGGCATTCGTTCAGGTGGTGAATCATCTGAAAGAAGGTGGACACTACCAGGACAAGCCTGCCGACCTGGCAACCGTCCGAGATGCGATTTGCCAAGACCAGATGACGGACGAGAAGTTCGGAAACTGGCTTCGCTTCTGCCATGGAAACAGGGTATGGGTGAGGAATGGTCAAATTAACATCAAGGGCTATGCACCTGGTAAGAAGCGTGCTGTCGATGAGGAGAAGACCGAGACCGATGAGTCAGCTTAAGCTACTCAACAATTATAATAAATAAAAAATAAATTAAAAAATTAGTATTTAAAAAAATAAATAAAAATAAATTATAGTTTAAAATGGAAAATAAAGAGGAAGAAGAAGTTCAAATAGTAGAGAAGAAGAAGAGAGTTAAAAAAGTATATAATCTTTTACCTTATCAAAATGAAAATAAGATAGAAATAGGTATAGATGAAGCAGGAGCAGGTACATTTTTTGGTTCATTATTTGTCGCAGGAGTTATTTTACCCAAGAATATAAAAGAATTAATGGATAATGATAAAAAGGTTATAATTCGTGATTCAAAAAAAATGAATCAAAAACAGAGAGATTATGCATATGATTTTATAATAAAGAATGCACTTGAATATAATATTATATCAAAAACACATAAAGAAGTAGATGAAATGAATATTTTAAGAGCTCGTTTAACAGGTTTTCATGAAGTTATTAGGGGAATGAAAACAAAACCGGAAAAAATATTAATAGATGGAGATAAGTTTGAAAGTTATTATGATGAAAAAGGAAAAGAGATAGAATCAGAATGTGTTATAGAAGGAGATAATACTTATTTATGTATAGCAGCAGCATCAATTTTAGCAAAGACATCACAAATAAGACATATTGAAAAATTAGTTGAAGAGAATCCTGATTTAAAAAAGTATGATATTCATAATAATCATGGTTATGGAACACCTAGACATTTGAATGGTATAAAAGAGTTTGGAGTGACAGAATATCATCGATTATCATTTGGAATATGTAGAAAATATTCAAATGGAAAATTCGTCGAAAAAGTAAAAGTATTAACATTAACAAAAGAAAACTTAGATAAATTAAATAATGATGATGATGAAGAGCAAAACTTTAAAGAATCAGGAAAATTCGTGATAGATAAATCAGGAAATTATGAAATATATCACAATAAGAATGAAAAAGAACAGAAGTATCTTTTTTCAAAATAAAAAACTAAAATAAACAACAAAATTTTTTTAATATAAAATATTTAAAAATAAAAATTATAAATATTGATAATAGGGATTAATAAATATGGATGAAAAATTGGAAAAAACAATTAATAATATGTATTTAGGTATTTTATATGATAAAACATATAAAAAACACAAATTTTTATCAAATATGGATACTGTTGAAAAGATAGCAGAAATAAATAAAGGACAAAAAGATGATTTTGCAAAATCAGTTGATATTAAAAAATTTATGAAAACAGTATTATCTTCTGAAAAAAACCATACTCAATGTGATATTGATTCTGAGAAAGAAAGAGTTTTACAACCTTTCGAAATACTTTCCGTTTATTATGATATTTTAAAAGCCGAATCTGATGAAGAATTATTTGAACTTTTAAATAAAATAATTCTTTTTCGTCTTCCTTCTAATATACCTTCTTTAGATAATATATCAGAAAAATTTGTTCGCAAAGATAAAAATAAACTTAATATTTTAATAGCCGGAGGTGGTCCGGTTGGTCTTTTTATAGCTAATTATTTAAATGTTATTTATAAAAATCCTGAATCAAATATAGAAGTTAATATACTTGTTTTAGATAATCGCGTCGGTGAAAAAAATAAAGATAATTCTCGCCTTCCTTTCACTCGTTCAAGAACTTTCGCTATAGGTACACGATTTTTAGATGTTGTTTTTCCAGGTATTTATTGTAAAAAAAAATCTGGTACTGATAGTTTATTAATACCAATAAAATATTTAGAATTATTATTATATATAAAAACTTATACTGCAAATATACCAATATTTTTTACAGATAAATATAAAACTTTTGAAGATTATCAAAAATTAATTAAAGAATTTAATATTGATGTATTTTTTGATGCATCAGGTGGAAGAATAAAAGATGTTAAATTAAAAGTACCTAATGATTTATTAAGTATAATAGATAAACAAATATCACGAAATATGAGTGATTTTGAAGAATATAAAGATTATAAATTTAAAATAAACAAAGAAGATAATTTAGTAGAATTTGATTTAAAAGATAAATATAATATGTGGTTAAGTATTGAATATATTGGAAAATCTCCTATATATAGATTAGTTGATACATATAATATAACAAATAAAGAAGATTATGAATTATTAAATAATGTATGTATACCTAAAAATAAAATAAAAGATATTTTAAAAGATATAAAAGATGAAGATTTAAAAAAACAATTAATTTATCTTTTTCAAAATAAAATTCAATATGATTCAGATATATCTTCTTTAAAATTTTTTACTTTTCAAATAAAAATGTACCACCAAATTAAAGCATCTCAATGGTTCAATTATAAAAGTCATAAGTTTTTATATATTGGTTCAGGTGATACTTTATTTAGTAGTCATTTTATTCGTGGAGCCGGGTTGAACAGAACTCTATTATTTTCTCTTAAAGTATGTCATTTATTCCCATTTTTAATTTTTTAATAATTAAATTTATTTATTTTTTACTAATTTTATATTTTTTTCAACTTAAAGAAAATAATAAAAAATATAATAGTTTACTATTATAGAAAAATGGAAAATACTGATATAAAAAATATAATCGAATCTTCAAATGATTTTATTGAAGAAGATGATGATATGCAAAAAAATATTATAAAAGAAGATAATATTAATAATGAAAAAATGTCTAGTTTACTTCATGAAAATCCTGATTCAAAAGAATCTTCTGAAGAACCCATTAAAGAAGATTCTTTACCTGATGATATTAATCCTGATTCTAGTGTTAATATTGAAGTGTCTTCTTCTAATAAATCTGAAGAAGAATCAGTAGTTATTGAAGAACCTGTAGTCGAGGAACCTGTAGTCGAGGAACTTGTCGTCAAGGAACCAGTCGTCGAGGAACCAGTTGTCGATGAACCTGTTGTCAAGGAACATGTAGTTGAGGAACCAGTAGTTATTGAAGAACCAGTCGTCAATGAACCATTAGTTATTGAAAAATCAGTCGTCGAGGAACCTATAGTCGTCGAGGAACATGGAGTCGTCGAGGAACCTATAGTCGTCGAGGAACCTATAGTTGAAGAACCAATCGTAGAAGAACCTTTAGTTATTGAAGAACCTTTAGTTATTGAAAAACCAGTAGTTATCGAGGAAGTAGTCGTCGAGGAATCAGTAGTTATTGAAGAACCATTAGTTATCGAGGAAGTAGTCGTCGAGGAATCAGTAGTTATTGAAGAATCAGTAGTTATTGAAGAACCAGTAGTTATAGAAGAACCAGTAGTTATAGAAGAATCATTAGTTATTGAAGAACCAGTAGTTATAGAAGAACCAGTAGTTATAGAAGAATCATTAGTTATTGAAGAACAAGTATTAGTTGAACCAAAAGGGCAACCAGAAGGTAAACCAATGGGACAATCGGAAAAAGAACCAAAAGGACAGGAAACTGATAAAGAAAAAATAAGAAAAGAAAGTTTGGAAGAAGTAGTTACAAATATGGAAAAAGAATCTAAAGAATTAAAACAAAATGAACCAACTATAAAAACAAGTTCAAATGAAAATGGATGGTTAAATAGTTTATTAAGTTTTTTTTGGAAGAAAAAATAATAAAAGGATAGTTTAAAAAAGAGATAAAAATATATATTTTTTTTATAAGAATATTGTTATGTTTGCAGATAATATAACAAACTTTGAGAATAAAGATTTTGATAAATTTATAGAGATAAAAATATATATACAAGGTATATATTTTTTTGAAAAAGAAGAGGATAAAAACTTTTCATTAAATATAAAATATAGTGATTTTAAATTATTTAAAGATTCTTTAATGAGTTCTTTGAAAGAGAAGATTGAAGAAAAAGTCAAAAAATATATTATTCATAAAATAAAAGAAAAAGATGTTAATATTGTTCAATTATCACGAAAATATAATATTCCTGTTAAAAATTTATTGTATTGTTATTTTATAAATAATAGAATTGATAATATTGATATTATTTGGGCCAGTTCAGCCATTAAAGAATTCACTTATATACCTATTAATCATTATCTTCAATATGAAGATGATTCTATTTATCTTAAGATAAAGGGAATTAAGTTAAAAAAAAAAATTTAATTTTTTGTTTGTTTTTTATTTGTTTTTTATTTGTTTTTTATTTTTGTTTTTTTTATAATTTTTTAAATTTTAAATTTATATTTATTTTTATTTTTTAATAATTATTTAATTGTTTAATTAATTTAATATTAATTTAAAATTTAAATCTTGAATCTACTATTTAAGCAGTAGTGGGAGGGAAGCAGTAGCTCACATAACCCATGAGCATCTTGTATTGGATATGTTCAGGGAGGTTTCCATCCTTGTCAAAGTATCCCATATCAACTTGCTCTTGCTTGAAGCCACGCTTCTTAATCTCAGCTTGGATGTTCTTGAAGAACTCTCCAAGAGCACCCTTGTTGATGTAAAAGATGCTCTTTTGAACCTCTCCGTTAATCTTGACTTGATAGTCTGAATCCTTCTTATCTTTAATAAGTTGGTTGACAAACTTCTGAACCTCATTGCGGCTCACTTGCTCACCATCCGCCTTACCCATAGCCTTCGTTACGAAGGGAAGGGTATTGCGAAGAGTGTTCAGAGGGTGAGAACTAGGGTCGGAAGGAGTCTTTTCAGCCTTCTTAGTCTTCTTTTGCTTCTGTCTCTCAGATGCTACAACGTCCTTAAGAAGGAGATTAGTCATGTGAGTTTGAGCAGAAGCTACGTTCTTAACAGTCTTGTCAAAGTTAGTATAAAACTCTTTAACATTCTCAGTTTCAAATTCTTTCATAGTCTTAATGTCTTTAGTAAGTTGTGCTGATTCCTCCGCGAGCTTTGCAGCACGTGCGAGAAGTTCAGCAGATGAATAAGAGACGACCGGAGCAGTCTCTGATTCAGCAGATACAGGTGTTGCCACCTCCTCACTCTTAGTTTCAACAATTGTTTCTGTTTCAGTCTTCTTAGAACGTGATGTCTTCTTTTTCTCAGTTGTAGTGGTCTCTGCAGGAGCAGCGACAACGGTAGCAGTAGCATTAGATGCTGCAGCTACTTCAGTTTCATTCTTCTTGGTGTTCTTACGGCTGACGTTCTTAGTAGTAGCAGTTTGTGATTCCATTTTTTCTGTTTCTGATTTTAATACTTCTGATTATTAATCTTTATTCTTCTTTAAGTCTCTTTAATTCACAATTAAATAATATTCATTTTTTTTTTTATTTACGTTTATTAAAATTTAATAATTAAATATAATTAAATTAAAATTAATTCAATTTAAAGAACGAACCTTTTATTTGAACCTTTTATTTTCTTTAAAAAAAAAATTCTAATGAAGTAGACGTAAAAATATTAATTTACGTTTTTATTTAAAAAAGATATATATTTATATTTAATTTATATTTATTATTTTCAATACGTTAAGATTTATTTATTATAATTTTTTTTGTTTTCATGATATTTCTAAAAGAAATATTATGCTTTTGCTACGCAAAAGTCATGAAGGTTCTTAGACAATAGTAAATTCTTCTAATTTCCAATACTCAACTGTACCATTTGGTAAAGGTCTTTTTACTATAAAAGGAAGTGCTCTTTGTTTTAATTCTGCATATGCTATCTCTTCAATAGATTTTAATCCCGTGACATCTACACATGGTTTTGCACCACTCGCTAATTGTTGCATACGTACACCAATAATTCTTGCTTCTTCATATTTAGTTAAAAAGGGGATTGTAGTTTTTTGTGTTCTTTCAATAGATTGAATAATCTTTTTATCAGTTAAAAATTTTGAATCAGAATTATCAATAACATTTTGTTTAGTTGTATCTTTTTCATTAAAAGCATCACTATTATTCATCTCATTTTCGATTCTTTCCATATTCTCTGCCAAATTAAACTCCATATTGACGTTCATTGAATTATACGCTTCATTACTATTCATCTTTTAAATATTTGATTCCTACTTTTATATATATTATTTTTTATTCTTTAAATCACATTTAAAATTATAAATTTAAAAAAATCACTTTTTTTCTTTTTTAATTATTTCCATTGAGTACCACATGCCGTACAAATATAAGTTAATTTAAGAGTTACTGGATCCATAACGAAAACAGCTTCTTGTTTATCTTTTTCGGTTTGTGATATACATTCTGTATTAGGACAATCTTTTTTATTTGTTCTAGGTAAAGATACATCATGACGTGTATATTGATTAATATACGAACTACTCTTATCGGTCACTTTACCTTTGTAAATTCTTGTATTAATCACTGAATTTTTATATTCACTTTTAAAATTGCATTTTTCACATAAATTAAATAATTTTTCATTATCATTTTCATCTTTTTCTTCTGTAGGTACTAATCTATTTTCGCATTTAGGACAAAAAATCATTTTTAATGTTTTACTAATATCTCTATTTATTTATATTATTTTTTTTAAGTTGTTTATTATCATATCTTTTTAAATGTTAATATTAATATTAATCATTTTTTTTTATTTGAACCTTAAAATTATTAATTAAAAATAAAAAAATAAAAAATAAATAATAAATTTCTAAATTCAATATAGTATTAAATAATAAACAAAGAGCCAAAATGATAAAATATCCTATTATAATCACTTTAATCTTAATTTTAATAATATTTTTAATTTTTAATAATAATTTATTAAATAAATCTATTTCTAAAAGATTTCAATTTCATTTTACTGAAAATTTCGATAATAAGGTTACTTTAGAATCAAATAAATTATATATTAATAATAAAAATAATAATATTAAAATTAAAGAAAATAGTATAACTATTAAAAAAATAAAATCTCTACCCCAAATTATTGATGTTCTTAAACTCAATAATATACCTTCTCCTAATTATGTTATTATTGACAAATTAAATTACCTAAGAATTAATCCTTATAATTATCCTCTTATTCTTCGTCCTCTTCAACGTCACACTCCGAATGATGTTTTTGTTGATATTACTAATATTCGTCAATTTGAGATGATTCGTGACATTCTTCTTGATAAATTTGAAAAAATAATTATGGCTGATTTTATTAATGGAAAAAATTATAGAATTATTATTGATGGTGATTATATAACTGATATTTATCAATTAGTTCCTCCTCATGTTATTGGTGATGATAGACATACTATTTTAGAATTAATCCAAAATTATAATAAAAATAAAAATAATAATAAAGTTTCAATTATTAATTATGATACTATTCAAAGACAAGGATTTTCAGTTGAATCAGTTCTTCCAGTTGGTATTAAAATTTATATCACTAACTTTATTTCTATTTTTAATGGTGCTAAAAAAATACCAATCAATATCAACCAAATACCTAAAGAAAATCTAGATATATTTATTCAATCCCATAACCTTTTGGAAAATAATAATTCAATTATACATTATATATCACCTGATATATATAATTCTTATAAAAAAAATAATGGTTCTATAGTTGATATTGATTCTGATTCATATCAAGATTTTTAATTTTTAATTTTTATGATTCTAATGGATTCTTTCCTTTGAGTTCAATTAAATTAGATAAAACTACATCAAAATCCATAAAACATAACATACCATAAGCTGAATTATGTACTTCAATTTGACTCGTTCCAAATTCTTCTTTCTTTTTCTCTATTTTTGATATTATTTTTTCATAATTTTTATGAAGATTATCAATCATATCTTTTTTAAAATTTATAAACTTATTTGGAGTATTTTCTATCATCTCCTTTATTGATATTGTCCAATTAGCATATTCTATTATATTATTATATGTCATATACTTCTTTCTATCGTCTCCTTTTAAATCCTCAAATCCCGGCTCATTCTCCAATGGATTATCATTCAATACTAATCCCTGAATCGCTACTAATACATTTGTTATTGTATTCGTTGGCATCCATCCTGGACCTTGCCAAGTATTTAACATTGATAAACAAACTTTTCCACAAACATATAGATTAGGATTAAATCTTACTGATTTTCTATTATTTTGTTTATCCATAATTTTACCCTGAGTACAATATTTTGCTACAGGAGGAGACATCGGATAATTATCAGGAAAATCAAATTCAAAAAAATAATATCCAAAAGCATAAGGTGTATCTTCTGGACCGACAATCATAGCATACATTTTTTTTATGTTACTTTCATCATAATGAAAATATACACCACTATCATTTAATAATTTCTTTGAATTTTCTAAATCTTTATATTCTTTAAGTATTCTTTTTGTTGCTATATTCATCTTTTAAAATAATTCTTATAATTCTGTTTTGTTTTTACCAATTTTTTTTAAGTTGAATTTTTAAATAATATTTTTAATTATTTTTATTTTTTATAAAAAATAATATTAGAGAATAAATGAAGGAAGAGATTATAAAATATTCTGATAAATTAAATAAACTTAATTATTTTATTAAAAATAAAAAATATAAAAATTATAAAATAATGTATCATTTAACAACAAAAAAAAATGCATTATCAATTCTTAAAAATAATTTTAATATTAAACTTTCAAAAGCACGTGCATTTGGTAAAGGTATAAATTTAACAAATAACATTAATCATCTTAAAAATTATTATTCTAAAAATAAAAATAATTGCATTATAGTATGTTTAGTTAAATATAATAAACTAAAATATAACCCACCTTACATATGGAAAAAATCCGAATCAAATAAAGAAAAAGATTATTTAAATAAACATCAACATTCAAAACCAACTTTTTATAAAACTCCGAAAGGTTATGAAGGTATGTATTGGTATAATATTTTTGTATTATCTAATAAAAAATATGTTTTTCCATTATTTGTTGAAAAAATAAAATTTTAAATTTTCTTTAAGTTCAATTTTAAAATAATATTTATTAAAAATTAATAAATATTTTATATAAAAAAATAAAAAAAATATTATAATCTCAATTGATAACTTTGATTAACACGTCTTTGAATATTTTTATAATTTTTTTTTTCTTCTTCTCTAATTTTAGCTAATTCAGCATTTATTCTTTCTCTTTCTTTTTTAAGTTTAATTTCTCTACTTTTTTGACTAACTAAAGTTCTAATGTGAGCTTTTAGAATTTTATCTAAACTTGTTTTTTTTATCAATTCTTTATTTTTATATATATTAGGTATTCTTTCTTTTGCTATTCTAATACATTCTTCTATTATTTGATTCTTATTATTTTCATTTAAATTTGTTATTTCTTGATTAATAATTCTTTTGAATTCATTTTTATTAAGACTAATATTAATTGAATTTAAATTATTTTCAGTGATTTTAATATTATTACTCATTTTTTCTAAAATTTAATAAGATTATTATTTTTTTTAAGTTTAATTATTTAATATTTAAAAATTAAATAAATATTTACAACTAATATTTGAGTTTAAAGAAAAATGAAAAAATAAATAAATAAATAAGAAAAGAATAAAAATGATTGCAGATAGATTTGGAAAGAAAAATCAATTCAGTAAAACTAAATGTTGGGATTTTAGTTTTAAAAAAGAAAAGAAGAAGGATAAGAAAGATAAAAAGGAAAAGATTGATAAAAAACGCAAACGTTCCGAAGAGAGTGATGATGATGGTGAAGATATTAAATTTCCTAAACTTGACGCTGATGTAGAAGCTACTTCAATTGAACGCAAAGGAAATCATATTTACTTTTATTCAGAAGTATCTCGTGACTCCATTTTCACATTGAATATGTTAATTAATGAAGTTGAAGAAGAAAATCTCATTGGAGCTATTACTTATGGTATTGACCCAATTCCTATTTATCTTCATATTAATAGCTATGGTGGTTCTGTTCATGCAGCTCTTTCTTGTATTGATACAATTAAAGCTTGTAAAGTACCAGTATATACAATTTGTGAAGGAGCTATTGCAAGTGCAGGAACACTTATTAGTGTAGTAGGTACAAAGAGATTTATGCGTCCATCTGCCTATTTACTAATACATCAACTTTCTAGTGGATTCTGGGGTAAAATGGCAGAAATTGAGGATGAATATATTAATCTTAAAGAATTAATGAAGAAAATCCGTAGTATTTACAAAGAACATTGTAATATTCCAAAGAAAGAACTTAAAGAGATTCTCAAACATGATTTATGGTGGGATTATGAGAAGTGTTTAGAGAAGGGTTTAGTGGATGGATTATATCCATTCGATTTGAATAAGGAGAAGGATAATGAAGAGGAAGAAGAATAAATAAATAAATATTTTTTAAATAAAATTATTTATATGATAATAAATAATTAAAAATAAAAAAATAAAAGTTTAAAATGGATATAAAAAAATAGATAAAAAAATAGTAGAAATATTAATAAATAAAGATATAAAATGGAAAATACACCGAATTATTATAACATTCTAGAAGTGTCTAAAGACGCAGAACCAGATGAAATAAAGAAGTCATACAAGACTCTCGCATTTAAATGGCATCCTGACAAAAATCCTAATAATAAAGAGGAAGCAGAAAAAAAATTCAAAGAGATATCAGAAGCTTATCAAGTACTGAGTGACCCAGAGAAAAGAAAAGAATATGATTTTATGAATTCAGAACCTTTATTCAAAGATAGAACTTCTGAAAATAATAATCACGGACATTCATTCTCTTTCCAACAAAATTTTACAAATCCAAATGATATATTTAATATGTTTTTTAATCAACAACAACAACATCCGGGTGTTTTTCCCGGATTTAATCATCCTTTTATGAATCAAAGAAATCCTCAAAATAAACCAAAAAGAAAAGCAAATACTAAAATTGATACACTTCCTTTCCCTCTAAAAGATTTATATATTGGTGGAAAAAAGAAAATAACAACTAAAATTCTTGAAAATTGTTATGGTTGTCAAGGTAAAGGTGGAAATTTACTTTCTTGTAGTGCATGTGAAGGTAAAGGTGTGATTTTTCATGTTAAACAATTGGGTCCAGGATTTATACAAAAAATTCAACAATCATGTCAACAATGTGGCGGAAAAGGACAAATAGTATCATCAAAGTGTCAACAATGTTTAGGAAATAAAATGAATTTAATTGATAAAGTATTTATAGTAGATATTTTACCGGGGACGAAAGATGGAGATAAAATATTATTTGAAAATCAGGGTATGGATGAAGAAGATTGTGAGAGAGGTGATATGATATTTTTAATAAAAGAGATTAAACATGATAAATTTGAAAGAAAAGATAATGATTTAATTTATACTGTTGATATTTTATTAGGAGATTCTTTAATAGGTTATACAATAGATTTTATGCATATAAATGGTGAAGAAATAAAATATTATGAAAATGGTATTATTGAACCAAACTCAATGAGAAGAATAATAGGAAAAGGAATGCCTAATAAAGAATTAAGGAATCAAAATGGAGATTTATATGTTCAATATAGAATACAATACCCTTTACAACAAAAATTAAATGATATTCAAAAAGAAAAAATAAGGTCAATTTTTCCATGTTTACAAATGAGAAATGAAGATGAATTAGCTTCTAATTCTCAAATTCAATTCAGAAGTGAATTAATTAGAAAAAATAATTAAATAATATTTAATAAATTAAACTTAAAGAAAAATAAATATAAAAAAATATATATTTAATATAAATTAAAAATGAGTGAAGACCCGAATAAGAATAATACAGTTAAGAGTTCTTTTGATTTTAAAGAATTAATGAATTTAGGAGAAAATCCTCAACTACAAAATCAACTCCAGAGTATGATGCAACAACAATTCACTAATCATCTTCCAAATCAACAACAAAATGACTCTAATAAAGAACAATTATCGAAAGAAGAGATGAGAGCAAAACTTAGAGCAAAAATTCGCGAGAAAGAAGATATGCGTCGTGGTAAACAATATAATGAACAAAAACAGATTGACCAACTTAAAAAAAATCCGATGGTAAATGCAATGAGTGACAGTAAAAATGTTGATATTAATATGTTAGTAGACCAAATCATGAGACAACAAAATATACCAAATAATCCTCAACAAAGGAAGAGTGTTAAAAGACAAGTTGAACAAATGTTAGAAAAAATGAATACCCGTTAAAGCGGTAGCCAATACAACAAAGTTGTGGCAAAAATAAATTTAAAAATGATATTTTTCTCAAATGATAATTTTTAATAAAAAATTAAAAATGATATTTTTCAAATGATAATTTTTAATTAAAAAATTATATTTTTCAAATATATTCATTAAATATATTTTTCAAATATATTTTTTCATAAAATAATAACTTATAAAAATCAAAATTGAACCGATTAATTTTATTGATGTGAATGATTCTTTATTAAATATTATACCATAAACAAAAGACATAAATATACCTATATATGATAATGAAGCATATACTAAAGGTTCTAATCTAGTGGCTGCATAAAATCTTAAGAAGTATCCAATACTACCAATAACACCATTTATTAATAAAGCAATACCAATTCTATTTAATTTTTCTTTGTTTTTAATTAAATCAAATATTGATTTATTATTATTATTATTATTTTCAAAAGCTTCTAATGAATTATTGATATTATTATTATTAATATAATCTTTATTTTCTTCTTTATAATAAAAGAATATGTAAATAGACATAAAAAGAGCACCAATAAAATAAGCTATGAATAAATGATTCCAATTATTTTTTGTTGGTATATTTCTAACTTGAAAATAAATGAAAGCTTCAGTTAAAGCAGCTATTAATATCATAACAAAACCTTCGTATTTAAATTCTTCTTTTACTTCTAATTCTTTATCATTATCACTTCGCTCTAAAAGAGCTTTGGACCCCTTTGGGGTCTGTATCTTTTGGCTCTTATTATCTTTAAGTTGTTCAGATAATAATAAAATAGTACCTATAAAAGCTAAAATAATAGACCAATGAAAACGTTTACCTGATAATAATAAAATAATAATGGGATAAGTATAGAATAAAGTATAAGCTATACCGGATTCCAAAAGTTGAAAACCTTTATAAGATGAATAAATATGTATTAAATTAGTAAAACCTAATAATAATCCTATAAATGAGAATAAATGTTCTTTAATAAAAGTAAAATTACATAAAAATAATGATATTATAAAATATATTATTAATCTTGTCCATAATTGTATATTTATATTTAATCCTATATTTTTTACAAAAACAGGATATAATGATAAAAGTGATTCTGATATCACTTTCCCTCCTATTGCTAATGTATTTATCATTATCTCTAATTTAAAACACTTTTTTATTTATTTAAAAATAAAAAAAAATGAAAAAATATCTATTTATAACTTATTTATTATTATCTATATTAAAATTTATTTATTTTAATAACGTAAATATCAAAAAATGGCAGAATTTGCTCAACATGATGATGATTTTCCTTGGGAACAATATATGCAAGAAGAATTAGCTATATTTGAAGCACAACAACAAATTAATAGAACTAATACTAATCATACAACAACGACAAATAATTTTGTTGGAGATGATGAGGATGGAGTAAGAGCTCCAGATGCGGTTATTAGAGAGACATTGTTAGGTGGACCTGGTTTTGTTTCAAATAGAACAGTTGTAGATAATAATTCTTTAACAAAAGAACAAATTATCGAAGAGAAAAAGAGACAGGAAGAAGAGAATAATAGGAAAAGAATGGAAGAGATTAAGAGACAAACAGAAGAACATTGGATTAGTATTGGAGAAAAACTTAAACCCATCGTTGATTTATCAATGAGATTAAGATTAGACGACAAGATGCGATTAATGTGTCATAATATTGAAAATATTATTAAAAAATACTTAGATAAAAAGAGTAAATTTATGTATTTAAATAATGAAGATTATGAGATTTTTTATCAGTTTATTCATTTTATTTATCCTAAAGATGGTTCAGGAAGAAAAAGAATCACTCAAGAATTATATGATTTTGTTGAAAATCACTTTAGATTAGAATAAATATATTCTAATTATATTATAAAAAAAATTATAAAAATATTATCTAAAAATTGTAAAAATATTTTATTAATCATCTTCATCATCACATGAAAGAAGATTAAATTTATTAATTGTTGATAAATCAATCTCTTCTTCTTTGGGTCTTTTCTTTCTCTCTCTAAGATTTCTGAAAAGTTGAGGTCTTTTAATACTCAAACTCTTTTGAGTTTTATCATCAAATGAACTATCCTCAATATCAGAAGAATCAGGAGTTTTTAATTCTTCAGATGAATCATCTGAATTTGAAGGAGTTAGACTACTAATACTTCTTACTTCCTCATAATTATCAGAACTACTAAAAATTGCAGAAGTTCTTTGCATTTCTACAATATCATAAATATGTTGATAAGTTGATTGAATTTTTCTTCTTAGTTCTTCAATTGAATCTTTTCTAAATCCTAATTTACTTTTAGCTAATTCAATCATATATTCAGGAGTTCTTCTATAAAAGATATTTCGTGTATTAATACATCTTTCTTTAAATTTATCAAAATTTTTAATATTACAAATTCTGGATGTTTGAAGATAATCTAATGTCTCTTCAATCGTCTTATATGTTTTAATATATTCATAAATATCATCTTGACTCATTCTTAATCTCTCATTAAAATCATTTCCAAATAATATACACATATCAACAAATTGATTGTATGATAGATTTAATACTTCAAGAATTTCATCTATTCTTAATTCTGTGACTTCGTCACTATGTAGTGAAAAATCAGTATAAAGAACCGGACAATTAAAAACTAATAAATCAGAATCATCTGATATAACTCCATCAATAATATCCAATTCACATAGTCTAGCCATTAATGAATCTGCTTCAAAATAAGATTCCATGTATTTAATATTATATGACTTTAATTGACTCTGACAATAATCAAAGTCTTGATTTACTAATGATACTGACATTTTCTCTAATACAGTCTTTTTTTCAATAATATTTTCAACTGTACATGAATATAAATGTTCAATATCTAAATCTTCAATTCTAATTTTTTGTGTTATTTCAGTTGTTGTTTCATTAATAATATCTAATTGTTCTTCAATCTTATTTCTAAAATCATCAATACTCATTTTATTATCACATTCATCCATCATAATAACATCTTCATCATTTCTAATTTTTTCAATCTGCTCATATAAACGTAAATAATTCTCATTCTTCTTACGCAAATTATATCTCTTTTGAACGGTTTTCTTCTTCTCCTCCATCATCTCTCTTTGTTCTTCATTCAAATCTTTTTTATTCTTCTGTCTCAAATCAAAAATAAATAAAGGATACATCCCGTTCTTTAAAAGTCTATAATTAATCTTTGAATTAATTGTCACAATACTTGATGCTGAAGCTTTATGTCTCCATAATGTATTCGATGCGTCAATTGCTACTATTTTATCTTTTAATTCATATAATTTTCGAGTATATACTCCTTTCTTTCTATATGTTTTTTTCTCATAATCATCAACCTTTCTGCGAATGAATGTACGTAAACCTTTAATACCCATTTTTAGTTATTAAACTTATTTTACGTTTAATTGTTTTTATTGTGCTTAATTTGTTTAAGATTATCTAAATATGATATAATTTTATATATTCTTACCTTTATTTATTCATTTTTTTTTATGGTTCTAATAATGATTTAATATTTTCATAGAACCTTTTATTTTCTTAAAAAGAAAATAAAACCTTCACGAAAACAAAAGAAAATAATTATAAATAAAAAATATTAATTAGGTTCTAATAATGATTTAATATGTTCATAGAACCTTTTATTTTCTTAAAAAGAAAATAAAACCTTCACGAAAACAAAAGAAAATAATTATAAATAAAAAATATTAATTAGGTTCTAATAATGATTTAATATTTTCATAATCTAGTCCAAAATGAATTAATATCTCTTTTAACATTATAACATTATTTTCACTAATTGTATTAGTTAATTCTTTTTTAAATAAATGTTGATAAATATCAATTATTTCACTTTCTGCTAAATTCTTATTAATATACATTGATAATAATTCTTGTGAATCTACTAACATCATCTTTTTAAATCTACCATCTTTTTCATTAAAAATATTATATGTAGCAAATATATCTTCATCCCATAACGCTAAATTATGACTTATTAATAATGGATTATCACATCTTTCAAATATACTCTCAAACTCCTTTTTTACATCTTCTACTTCATCCGCATCTAATAATTTCTCTTTTTGATAATAATTTTTTTTATTATATTCATATTTAGGTGTCACAAATCCATTAGATATAACTAATTCTAATTCTATTTCTTGTAAATGTCTTTGTACTATTTCACGAGGTATACCATTTTTTTTATCAAAGTTTTCAATTTCAATGTCATAAATAAATATCATATTTTTTAATTTCTTTTTTAATGCTAAACTTAATAAATTTAATAATAAATATTTATTTATTTGTTCCATATTCATATTTATTATATATTTTTCACCCTGATAAAAATTCCATATTTCTATTTTAGGATTTTTCCATTTATTATCATTTATATAGGATTGTAAAATTAATTCCATAACATTCTTCTTTGTCGTATTTTTACTAAATTTTAATAATATCACTTTATTCTCTTTCTCATCCTTTAAATCTATCTCTGTTAAAATCGGGATTTTACTATGTTCTCTCTGTTCATTAAATCTATATGTTTCATTATCATCTCTCTCTATTAATTTTTGTATGTTAATTATATAAGGTTTTAAATCATTCATTATTACTTTATTATCATAATTCCATAAATTAATCTCTTCTTCTATTTGATACATAAATAAACTCATTTCCCATATTGATTTATATATCATATTATAAAAATTATCTTTCTCTTCTTCTGAATCAAATATAACTTCCTTTTCTCTTTTTTTATTGTTTTCTACCATATTTACCTCCAAAAATAATAAACTCGATTCTAATCTATCTTTTGGATATTTTAATATTTCATTCTCCATCAACATCATAAATGTTTTATCCAATTTTTCTTCAAATAATTCATACAAATAATTTATTAATTTATCCTCTTCTATCCCTAATTTATTCTTACTTTCATATAAATCATTAAAAAATATTATATTATTCATTATATTTGGAAATCTCTTTCTTATTTCATTAAATCCTCTTGCATAAGTTTTTGGTATTAATACCAAATTTTCTAATATTGTTTTTGTTTTTGTTAAATTAAGATTCTCATTTTTATATTTTAAATCATAAAAATACATATATATATTCTTTAAATATAAACCATAAAACTTATTATTATCCTTATAATCCATTATATTTTTATTTATTTCTATTTCATTATTATTTTCAATAAATAACTTCTCTTTTTTTATTTTATATGGTAAAATTTTCTCTAATGTAAAAAATACCTCGTCATCAAAATACTTCTTATTCGTCATTAAATTTTTTAATACAAAATATTCTGGATCTATCTCTTCTTTAAATTGCAATGTTCTTGTAAAACTTATTTTTTTACCCTCCACTTTATATAAATTGTATGGACACATTTTCAATCCATACCATGGCAATTTACTCTGTTCTATATATATTCTTAATTGATATTTTGCTCTACTTAATCCAACATACCATAAATATTTATATTCTTTATATTCTTCTTCCGTTGGTACTTTACCAAATGTATTTGTATGAAAATTTATTAAAAATACACTATCAAATTCTAAACCCTTCGAACCATGAATTGTATATAAATTAACTTCTCCTTCTTCTCTTTTCATTTTAAATTCTGTATCTTCTAAACTACTAATCCCATTCTCTTTACTATCATCATACTGTTTTTTATATTGTATATTATTTTTCTGTAAATTATTTACTATTAATGATAAACCTATATTTGCATATGATTCATTATAAGGTTTAGATTTTTTAACAGGACCTATAATAGCAGTATTTTCTGCTAAATATTCATTATGTATCAAATTCTTATTTATATCATCCATTATCTCTTCTATACTTCCAACAAATACAACTGGTTTTTTATTTGTTTTTTCTATTAATTTTTTATTACCACATTGCATCATCGGTGTTATTTTTGTCCATGGTCTAAAAAAATTAATTAATCCAATAATCTCTGGTGTTGAACGATAATTTTTTATCAATTTATATGTTTTATCTGAATGATTCAATAAATATGTGTCACTACCTTTCTGAAATTGATATATATTTTGATTTGGATCACCTATCAATATTAATGGTATTTTATAATGTTCAGATATACAACATAAAAAATCATATTGAATATTTGATATATCTTGAGCTTCATCTATAAATATAACTTTCAAATTATTTAATTCATACATATCTTTATAATACTCTGGGTCTTGGTCTAATTTAAATATTGAACTTAATATAACTGTATCTTCCATCGAAAAATTATCATTATTTTCATTCTCATTTTCATTATTGTTTTCTTTTTGATAACACATTATTTGACCCGCTAAAGAATGTATTGTTCTGATATTTTTTCTATTAAAAATATCCATTGAACCCATTATTTTAATACCTTTCTCTAAAAACTCATAACTCGTCTTTTTACTAAATGTTAAAATTATATATTCATTTGATGAAGTAAATAAACCTTGTTTATAATGATATAATATTTTACCTAATATTGATTGAGTTTTACCACCTCCAGGAATACCTATTAATTTTGAATTCTCTAATGGTGATTCTATGAATTTTAATTGTTCTTCATTATAAGGAAAATATTCAAAATGTTTGTCTAATTCTTTTATAAAATTTATCTGTTTATTTTCTGTAAATAATGATTGTTGAATATTCATTTTTTAAATTTATTATTTAATTCTCTATTTTATTATTAATTATTTTTTAAACTCCTTTTTGAACCCTTTCTTCTTAAAAGAAGAACTAATTTAAATTTGCTGAATGGGATTATAAGGGAAAACAAAGAGTTTTCCCTTGGTTCACGGGAAAAAAGAACTTTTTCTAATAAAAATAATATATAATAATATTCTTTTTTTTAATATTCATATATTTTAGAGAATAAAATGAACAATCCTTCAGAAATATCTAAAAAAATTAACCTTTATTTAAATCAAGGTTCACTCCTTTTTAATCATATTAAATCATCTAATAGGTCTAATTCTAATAATAAAAAATCAATAAAAACTACTAAACGTAAAATAAAAAAGAATAAAAAATGAATTATTTAAAAATATATTCTTTTTTCCCGCAAACGGCTTTTTTCTTCTAAGAAAAAAGGGTTTAAAAAGAATAAAAAATGAATTATTTTATAATAAATTCTTTTAATAAAAATAACACATAATAATATTCTTTTTTCCCGCAAACGGCTTTTTTCTTCTAAGAAAAAAGGGGTTTAAAAATGAATTATTTATTAATTTATATTTAAATAATTATTTATTATTTAATATAGATATTTAAAAAATGAGTTTTAAAAATAATAAAAAAGTTTATTATGTTGTTCACAAAGGAAGAGAACCAGGTATTTATACTAAATGGAGTGATTGTGAAAAACAAATAAATAAATTTGATGGTGCTCAATATAAAAAATTTGAAAATGAAGAAGAAGCTAACGAATTTTTAGAGAAAGGATTCGGAAACAAAAAACCTCAATTATCTAAAAGTCAAAAAATTAAAAATGCAATTGAAGCTAAAAATGATAATAGATTAAAAGAGATGGAAGAAAGTGAAAAAGAAAAAGTTTATATTTATACTGATGGTTCACTTATTCGACAACAAAAATTAGTTGGTTGTGGTTATGGTTATTATATACCTTCTATTAATCTAAGAGTATCTAAACCTCTGAAAGATTCTAAAATAACAAATAATCGTGCTGAATTAAGAGCTATTTTAGAATCAGTAGAATCTTTATCTGATGAAGATAAAAATAATAAAAAATTGTGTATCTTTACTGATTCTCAATATTGTATTTATCTATTCACTGGAACAGGAGAAAGATATAAAAAAAATAATTATATTAATAATGGTGAAGAAGTACCTAACGTTGATTTAATTGAAGAATTATTAAATATTAAATCTAAATATGATATTAGTCTTCTTAAAATTGAAGCACATACTAATAATAAAGATGTTCATTCTTTAGGAAATTCTACTGCTGACCATTTAGCGAATGATGCTGCACAAGCGGATTTAGTTAAAAAAGGTGGTATTCAAAAAGAATCAGAATTCGAGAAAAAAGTTGTTAAACCTTTTCAAGAACTTAAAAAATCAAAATCTATGTTTTATTCTGATACTCCAATTGATATTAATAATGATTTTGAATCTATGATATCTAATACAAGAAAAATTGTACAAGAGAATAATAAAGAAAAACTTTCCAATATTGGTTTTGATGATATATTTGAAAATTATGATAAAGAATTAAAAGATGAAAAAAAGAAAAGTAAATCTTTTGGAAATCTAGTTAGTCCATCTTTAATTAATAATAATCAAAATAAAAATAAAGTACTTAAAAATACATCTTTAAGTACATGGTTTAAAGAAGAAGATGATTAATTAATAAATTATTTATTTATAAAAAATTAAATTTATTTTTTCTAGCACAATTTAAACTTTTAACACCTGTTAAACTATAACAATTAGTACTATTATTTTTAACATAAGTTTTAACAACACCTAATCCATTTGCATATTTTTCAATAACATATGTATAATTATTTGAATTACTGTAACGAATCTTACGAGAAATTATTTGTGGCATTTTTATTCTTTAATATTAATTAATATTTTTTATTTATTTAATGAAAATATTTATTTAAATTAATTAACTTCTATAAATTATTTTGATTAAAATAAATAGAGTATACTTTATAATATAATGAACTATTCAGAAGCTTTATCTCAACAAAATATTATTAATATTGATTTAACGAACCCTTCCGAATTAATTGTCAATGTTTATAAATATGATAGAATCTATTTAAACGCACTTCCTGATTCTCTTATTGATGTTATTTGGACTCCTATTAATAAATTAAAATATCTTCCATCTTCCTGCTATACTATTTTTACAGGTAATAATGTTGATTATATACCTGAAAGAGATGTTGAATATGAAGTGACTTCAGGAACTTATTCAAAAAAAATAAAAATAATTTTATTAGATAAACCTATGAATGTTTTTGATATTCAACTAATACCAGTTGAATTAAATAATGATATTCTTAATAGAAATAAAAATCAAATTATTATTAAACTAAAAAATAATCCTATCTTATTAAATCAACTCACTCAATTCTATAACATTCAACTTCAATCTTCTTTTTCTTATGTTAATCAAAGTAAACAAGGTCGCGGTTTTAGAATACCATGGTATTGTAATTATAATGTTATGAATGGTTCAAATGATTTTATAATGTCTTATATACAACAATATCAATTTATGCGATATTTACTACTTCATACTAATCAACATACTCATTCTCATTTTATGTATTTAATAAATATAATTCAATATAATTTTGTTCTTAAATCTTGTTTATTTTATTCTACTAAATAATTTTCTATTTTTTATTCTGATAATAAGTAAAAATTATTATTTAAAAATAATTTTTATTATTAAGACCCAATTATTATGAATAATATTTTTAATCAATATATTGTTTGTCCTTTATGTAAAAGTTTGATTTATAAAAACCATATTCAAATTCATTATAAACAATGTAAAGAAAAACATGATGATAACTTAATTAGAGAAGAATTATTAAAACAAACACATCCTCATTATCGTAATTTTGAAATTAATAAAAATAATCAAATTCTTCATAAAAATATTATACCTAATTCACAATTAAATTCTAAACTAAATCAATCTCAAAATATTAATAAAACAAATTATTCTCAAAATCAAATAAATCAAGTACAAAATATTAATAAAAATAATCAATCTCAAAATATTAATAATAATATAAATAATCAAACAAAAATTATTAATCATACTATTTTTAATAATCAAACAAATCAAACAAATCAAACAAATCAAACAAATAATAGTCACACTAAAATTATTTTGGAAAGTAAAGAAAGTATAAAATCTTTAAATTTAGAAAAAATGGCGATGAATACGTTTTCCCTCTCACAGAGCCAGGAAAAACGATTATCACTCAGCTCCCAAAGGGAGCCAGAAGTGATATCTTTGAATCCTTATACAGAATCAAATTTTTCAAAAAAAAATCTTAAAGAAGAAAATGAAAAAATTGTAGAAAAAGTAGTATCTAATATATTCTCTTCTTTTAATAATCATTCTAAATCTAATAAAAGTGAACTTAAAGAGAAAGATAATAAAATTGAACTTAAAGAAAAAGATAATAAAATTGAACTTAAAGAAAAAGATAATAAAAGTGAACTTAAAGAAAAAGATAATATAATTGAACTTAAAGAAAAAGATAATAAAAGTGAACTTAAAGAAAAAGATAATAAAAATGAACTTAAAGAAAAAAAAGAAGAGAATCAATTGATAACAGTTGAACAATACAGACCACCAGCTTTATCAACAGGATATATGACAGAAAAATTGATGAATCATTTTTTTCAATTATATAATAAATTATTTTATGATTATGTAAATGGTAAAACTTTGGCTTTAGTTGGTCCGGCAGAATCAATTATTAATACGAATAGAGGACATATAATAGATAAATTTGATTTAGTAGTGCGTTTAAATAAATCAATACCACTTCCACAAAATTTATCAAAAGATATCGGTACAAAAACAGATATTCTTTATAATTCATTAAATACATCAGATTTTCCAGGTGAAAATAAATTATCTCCAACACTTCACAAAAAATATGGTATACAATTTGTATGTTCATCATATCCATTTAATCATTCAATTTTCCAAGAAGATATAGCAAGATATGTTAGAAAATATAAATTTGAACTTCCATTTAAAGTGATGGATGATAATAAATTCAGGAAATTTGAATTAGCATTAGGAACTCGTCCTTATACAGGAACATGTGCTATAATGGATTTATTAAGTTATCCAATTAAATTATTATATATAACAGGATTAGATTTTTATCATAGTAAATATTATTCACAATATAGAGAAATAAGTAAAGGACAATTAAAACATACAAGAAATAGTAATATACATAATGCTAAACCACAATTATTATATTTAAAACATATATCATTATTAGATGAAAGAATAGTATTAGATGGATTTTTAACTAGATTATTATTTGAAGATTATGAAAGAGTTTTTAGAAATATGAAAAATATAAAACCTCAGAATGTTTATCAATATCAAAATGAATCTATAAAAAATTATTTTGAAAATAAAAATTTTAATATAACTTTTACTAAACAATCCAATTTAAATAAATCATTAAATCTTAAAAATAATGAAAAAAATATTGAAATTATTATAACTAATAATATGTTATTTAAAACTAATGAAAATCAATATATCTTTTTATTAACTCAAAATACAAATGATATTAAAAAAGCTATAGAAGAAGGTATTAATCATCAAAGTAGATTTTTAGGTAATTTTTATTATACACAACAAAATTTACGAGAAGTACCAACTATATTTTTAAATAATAAATTTATAATAGAAATTAAAAATATTTTATTAAGAGTTAAAATTAATAATCCATCTTTATTATTCTTACTTTTATTATCTTTTATAGTTTATTTTCCAGAAAATCATTTTATTGATGAAAAAGAATTAAATTATTTTTGCACTTCTTTAGATGAAAAAAAATTAATTAATTATTTGAATCGTCGAAAATGTATTAATATTATCAAAAATTAAATTAATTATTTTTTTTTTTGATATAATAACTTTTTATATCATATAAAATTAGAAAAAAATATGAAAATTTATAATTATAATATTGATTTAAGTATCCGTTTTAGAGAAATATTATTGATTTTTTGCGTTTTACTTTTCACAGTTTTAATGAATTATGTTAATGTATCACCTTATATTAAAGAATTTGCAAGAAAAAATAGATTAGTTCAATTATTAGCTATTTTTATTATATCTTTAACTTTTATTATGTCTTTCCAATCTAGTTATAAAATTAAATTTAATTATATTTTTAATTCTTTAATTGTGACATTATTGTTTTCATTTTTAACTAAACCTAAAAATGAAGTTGGTCAAGAATTAGATGTTATTGATAATACTTTTCAACATATCAAAAATAATTTAAAGAAAAATCCAATTTAATTATTCTAATTTAATAATGATATTATGTAAATTATTCTAATTTAATAATGATATTATGTAAATTATTCTAATTTAATAATATCTTCAATACAATTTATTTTTTGAAAAATATCTAGTAAAAATTGATTTTTCCTAGTATCTTCATATTTTTCCATAAAATTATTAAATGAATCCATTGTAAATCTTCTCATATTTTTATCTGTAAATATCTCTTTTAATGTATATGCCATTAATTCTTCTGGTATTTTTTCATCAAATCTTTTTTCATATTCTTTTTCTAAAGTTTGATATAACTTCATATATAATATAACTGTTTGTATATCTGTATAACCTGTAAAATATTTATCATAAAAATCTCTGAATTCTTTATCTTTCATTATATTATTTAATTCTTTAATAAATGTATTTTCTTCTAATATCTTTTTACCTTTTTTTATGACCATATCATGAAAATTATTTTTATTATAGTTTATAAGTTTTTCATCATTATTTGTAAATGGATAAGAATTAATTTTAATTATTTGTTTTCCATCTAATTTTTTAGATTTATTATTGTTATTTTCTGTTTCGTTTGTATAACTCATTTTTTAATTTATTTTTATTTAATTATTTATTATTTTTTAAATACTATTTTTTTTTGTATTTTTATATTATTATAATATTTATATTTAGGATAATAATAAATATTTAAATATAATGAGTTTAACTTCACCTCCATTAACAACATCACCTCCATTAACAACATCACCTCCATTAACAACATCACCTCTATTAACAACTTCACCTCCATTAACAACAACATCAACTATAAAAGTAACAAAAATTGAAAAAAAAAATAAAAAAATAATAAATAGAGCTATTCGACAATTTATAAGGAATGAAAAGAAAAAAGGTATTAAAACAACAAATAAAAATTTTAAAAATAAATTAAATAAAATTTTAAATACAACTGAAGATATTTTCATAAAATTAGGTGAAAATAAAAATGAACTTAATTTAAACATTTTTTTAAAAGAAATAATAAATAAACAATATGAAAATATAAATCAAAATTTAAATAATTCATTTATAAATAATGTTAAATCAAAAAGTAAATCTTTAAAATCAATTGAAAATAATGAAAACAATGATGATAATGAAGATGAAAATAATAAAAAAAAAATAAAATTATTAAATAAAATTTTAAAAAAAGATAAAAAAAAACAAAAAAGAAAAAATAACGAAAGAGAAGAATCTATAGAAAATTCTCATAATAATATATCTAAAAATGAAAAATCTAAACAAGAAAAACCTAAACAAGAAAAACAAAAAGAAGAAAAAAAAGAATTAAATATTTATTATTTTGAACCTATTTATAAAAAAAGTAATGGTAAAAATTCAAAACATAATGATAAAAAACATGATGATAAAAAACATAATAATAAAAAACATAATAATAAAAAACATAATAATATAAAACATAATAATAAAAAACATGATGATAAAAAACATGATGATAAAAAACATGATGATAAAAAACATGATAATAAAAAACATGATGATAAAAAACAAAAAATACAAAATGAAATAAAAAATAATTTAAAAAAAATACCAAAAAATATAAAACTAAAAAAAACAATTAAATTATCTAATTTTGATAAAATATTATATTTTGTAGCTTTATTAGAATTTTCATTTAGAAATAATATAAAAGGTTGTCATGATTTTATTATAAAAGGTTTTTCAAAACATCGTCAAAAAATAACAGAATTTACATATCAAGTCTCTTTTGATATGAAAGATAAAAAAGAATCAAAAAAAATAATTAAATTATTAAATAAATTATTGAATTCTATTATAACTGATAAAGATGAAAGTATAGCTTTAACAGAAGTTATTTTAAATAAAAAATTAAAATATAGTACTAAATCTTATAAAAAAGAACCAAAAGATATTGAAAAAGTTAAAAAAGAATTTGTTCTATCAATGCAAGATAAAAAGATTAGACAAAACTTCGTTAATCTTTTAATTCAAAAAATAAATTCTTTATTTTTTACTAAATAAACTCTTCATTGGTTTAACTTCGTATTTTTTCTCTTTTTTATTCTCTTTTTCATTTTCTTTTTCTTTAAGTTGAATATTTATATTATTATTATCAATATTATTATCAATATTAATACTTTCTTCTTTCTTTTTTCTTGATTTTTTTGGTTTTTTACCAAAGTTTTCATCATTAATTTTATTTAATTCTTCCTCTGTTAAATTAAAAAAATAAATAATTATTTTTTTTGCTATCGAATCTCCTATTCTCTTTAAGTTTGAACCATATTGTAAATCTCCTATATTCTTCATTCTCTTCTCCCAATCTTCACCTTCTTCTTTTATTTTATTTATCATATTTTCAATATTACCATATTTTTCACATAAAACTGTTGCTATTGAATTAGATATTCCTGGTATAATTGATATCATTGCTTTAAAAGCTATTTCTTGTGTCACATTTTCTTTTTTTTTACTTTTAATACCAGAATATTCAATAGATTCAAAACTTTCAATATCCCAATTTTCATTTAACCATTTAGGAAGGTGTTCATATATTTTTTTTAAATTAATAAAAGTATCTTCTATATTTTTAGTTCTATAAATCATTATTTTATCACGAATAACATTACTTAACATTAAACCTTCAAAAACAGATTTATTTAAATGAAAATCTCTCATATCTTCACCTTCTATAAAATATATTTTGCGTATTTTATGATTTACTGCATATAATAATCTTTGTTTTTGTTCTTTATATCTCCCATCTGTTATTGATGCTGATAAATCGGATAAAGATTTTCTTTCAACTATTATTAATAAATCATCATTATTATAAAATTGAATGTCACCAATATCTAAATTTGATTCTTCTATTTCTATATTTTCACTTTTGAAGAATGGTATTAAATCTCTCTCTCGATTATCTAATTTTATTTTTATAATTTGATTTTCTTTATTTTCGATATTTTCCATTTTTTTAAGTTTAATTTAAATTTAATATTAATTTTTATATTTTTTTATTTAAATATATTAAACTATTATATTAATTAAATATTATTATTTATTTATTTAATTGAACTTAAAAAAAATTAATTATTTTTCGAAAATAACCATAAAAGAAGAATTTAAATCTACATTACTTACCAAATATTTTTCAATATTATGGTCTATTAAAAACTCTTTTAATAATTCTGGTGTTAATACACATTTATGTTTTTTATTATGCCATGGTCTCCAATATACATTTGATATATCTGGTAAATATAAAAATATTATTCCACCTTTTTTTACTTTTGTCATCCAATATTCTAATGTCTCATACCATACATCAACATGTTCTAAACAATGACTTGAATATATATAATCTACTAATTCAGATTCAGGTAAATTATTCGCATCAAATCCATTATTTAAACTATAATCTATACCAATAGCACCAGGATATTTCCATTCTTCTTTACAAAATCCTATATCATAACCAATACCTTTACAATAATGTTTTGCAAAAGGTATAGAGAATTGAGAAGCATTTCCTTTAGATTGAAAAAGAGGATATTTATTATTTTTAAATTCAATCCATTCCATTTTTATAATTTTTATAAATATTAAAATTAATTAATATTATTTTATAAAATATTAAACTTTATTAATTAATTAATTAAAAATCAATGAATATAAAAAAATATGAATCAAAATATTTAATATTTAACTACTAAAAAAATTAAAAAATAAATCAAATATGGAAAAAGTAAAAAATTATATATATAGTATATATTATTATGCTACATTATTCAATAAATATAATTATCATTCATATAAAAAAGAAAAAGAGATTAAAGATAGATATTTAGATGATATTTATTATTTAAAATATGTAGATAGGTCTTTTAACCTTCATATAGATATAATTAAAGATTATTTTCTAAAAAATTATTATGATTTAACAAAAATAAAAGTAGAATATATTTTTTTTGATACCAATAATAATTTACATAATTTAGTATTATGTTTTATAAAAACTTTAATTAAAGATATTAATCCTAAATTAGATTTTAATATAATACCAGAAAAAATACTTTTTATCAATATTTATAATGAAAATAATATTATTGAAAAATCAACAAGTATATATTTAGGACATATATCTAATTATATTTTATCTTCTTATATTGATTTTTATGACAAAATATTTGATGAAGATAAAATAGATAATAAATATATTAATTCAGGAACTTTGTATAAAATATGTAAAGATAATGAAAAATTATTAACTAATAATAAAAATTATACATTTAGTTAATAATTTTATGAATTTAAATTTTAATTAATAATTAATAAGTGCATTATAAAAAAAAGTGATTTTATCTTTTTTAAATCTATTTATCTATTTATTATTAAATATATAAGTACTTAAAGTATAATAAATAAAATAATATATATTTCAAAAAGAATTTAATATAAAATGGAAACAACGAATCAAAATAGAATTGAAAGTAAAATTATTGGAATTTATAATGAAAATAATATTTTAATCACAAAAGAATTTATTCAAAAAGTTCTGAAGAAAGGAGGAATTAAAAAAAAGATTAATAATTTAAATATTTGGCAACAAGGTTTTATTCATGAAAGTTATTGTCACAAAACTGATTTTATCAGAATGGAAAAATTTTATGGTAGAATGGAAGATTTACCTCCTAATAGTGATTCTAATATTTTACCTTTACAAAATAATACTATGGAAAGATTAGAATGGTTAGGAGATGGTATTTTGCAATCAGTTATTGCAAATTATTTATATAAAAGATATGAAAATGAAGATGAAGGTTTTTTAACAAAATTAAGAAGTAAATTGGTAAAAACGGATACATTAGCAAAATTATCAAAGTTATTAGGATTTGAAAAATATATAATTATGTCAAAACATTTAGAAGAGATTGGAAATGGTAGAAATGATGATAAAATTGTTGAAGATGCATTTGAATCTTTTCTAGGTGCTATGAGTTTAGAATTTGGTGAAGAAGATGAAGTAGAAGGTTATCGTGTATGTCGTGACTTTATTATTAAAATTTATGAAGATAATGTAGATTTTACAGCATTAATTATGAAAGATGATAATTATAAAGACCAACTCATGAGATATTTCCATCAAATTTATGACCATGTATATCCTACTTATGAATTAAAAGAAACAGAAATTCTTATTAATGAAAGAGGTAAAGAAATGAAGAAATTCCATGTAGTTGTTCGTAATATTGAAAATGAAATTATAGGAGAAGGAGTATCATTCAATAAAAAAGAAGCTGAAATGAAAGCTGCTAAAGCGGCACTTCAATACTTTGGTATTATGGATGGTTTATAATACAAATAATTTTTAATAATAAAAAAAATATATTTTTTAACTAAAAAATTAATTTATAAAAATATAAATTAATAATAAAAAATTAAAAATATTAATGAAGATTAGAGTTAATTTAAATTAATATAATGGATGTAGCTGCACCTAAAAAAAGAAAAATCAAAAAACCAACTAAAAAAAATAATAAGGTGATTGAACCTACTAAAAATCTATCATCAACAAATTCACCAACAATTAATATAACAACAAATTCAACACCAACAAATAATAAAACTACAAATAATTCATTAGTTCAAAATGTAGTTAGTGATGAAGTAGTTAAAAATATAGTTCAAAATATTCAACCAAATGTTAATCAAGGACAATTAAATAATTTAATGATAAAACAATTAAATACTAATATGAAAAAAACTGATGAAGAATTATTATCAAATAAAATAAATTCTGTTATTCAAAATTCTCCAGTTGAACCTCTCTTTTGGGTTTTACCTAATAAAAAATCTTTCCCACAATGGGTATCTGAAACTTTTATTAAATATCGTGCAAATGGTAAAACTCCTAAAAAATCACCTGATGGACGTCCTACACCTTTCAAATATCAACAAATGTTAAGAGATTATATGCAAAATGCTTCACCTTACAGAGGTGTTTTACTTTTTCATGAATTAGGTGCAGGTAAAACATTATCAGCAATATTTATATCAGAGAATTTAAAAACAGAAAGAAATATTGTTGTAATGCTTCCAGCATCATTGAAACCAAACTTTATAAAAGAATTAGTAAAAATTAATCCACAATATAATATGGAAACTAATCCAACTTTATTAAAAGAAAAATATACTTTTATATCATATAATGCTTCTAATACTGTTGAACAACTTAAAAAATTAGGTTCTTTAGATAATAAAGTTATTATTATTGATGAAGTTCATAATTTAGTATCAAAAATGGTGAGTGGTATTCGTGATATATCTTCACAAGGTAAAGAAATTTATAAAATGTTAATGGAAGCTAAAAATGCAAAAATAATATGTTTAAGTGGTACACCAGTTATTAATGATCCATTTGAATTTGCTGTTTTATGTAATATTTTAAGAGGACCAATCGAAATAACAAATTTTAGAATTATGAAAGTTGACCCAAAATATGGTGAAACTTGGGATTTTGTTGATTATGAAAAGAATATTAAAGAAATACCTTTCGTCGATTATTTTGAAATTAATAAAATTAATAAATCAATGTCTTTCCATATAACTCTTAAAAGTTATACAGATGAATATACTAGAACAATTGAAGAAATTGTTAGACGTTCTAATCAAGATGGTATTGAAATAAGAAAAATACAAGAAGTTGATAATTATTCACTTTTTCCTATTGAAGATTATGGTGAACGTTTTCATGAATATTTTATTAAAGAAGATAATGAAAAAGGTGACAGATTAAAAGATAGTATGATACCAATTTTCAAGAATAGAATTTTAGGTTTAGTATCTTATTATAAACCTTTATTAACCAATTATCCTGATTTAATTATTAAAGATGTTTACCGTGTTAATATGAGTGACTATCAATATCAAATTTATGAAATATTAAGAGAAATTGAAAGAAAAATGGAAAAATCTTCAAGAAAAGCTGCTAGTTCTTCTCGTAAAGGTAAAAAAGAAAAAATTAAAAGTACTTTCCGTGTTTTCTCTCGTCAAGCTTCCAATTTTGTTTTCCCAGATGATATACCTCGTCCTTATCCTGACCCTAAATTTATTATATCTTTAAAGAAAAAGAATCTTAATAATAATGAAGAAGAACTTAGTAAAATAGCAGAAAAAATTGAAAATCAAAATGAAGGTCGTGAAAAGTTAACTCAAGATTATCAAAACAGAATCGCAACTGCTTTAAATCAATTAATCGAAGGTGGACAAATTTATTTAAAACCTGGTCCTGAAGGTTTAGATAAATTATCACCTAAAATGAGAGTTCTTTTAGATAATGTTCTCAAAAGTCCCGGTTTGGTTTTCATCTATTCTAACTTTAGAGCTTTAGAAGGTATTGAAATATTATCTAAAGTTTTAGAATTTAATGGTTTTGCTCAATATGGTAGTCTTGTTGAAGGTGAAGATAAACCTAGATTTACTATTTACTCTGGTACTGAAGATGAAAAACAAAAAACTGAGATTTTGAAAATGTTTACTGCTGATAATAATATGAGAGGTGAAAAATGTAAAATATTAATGGCTACTTCAGCTGGTGCTGAAGGTCTTGATTTAAAAAATATTCGTCAAATTCATATTATGGAACCTTATTGGAATCAAATGAGAATTCAACAAGTTATTGGTCGTGGTATGCGTCGTAATTCTCATATAGCTTTACCTGAAAATGAAAGAAATGTAGAAATTTATCGTTATTTTAGTGTTATACCCCCTAATGTTGTATCTAGAGAACCTTTATCTACTGATGAAAAAATTGAAGAAATATCTTTGAAAAAACAAGTTGTTATCGATGAACTTAAATTAATTATGAAAGAATGTGCTTTCGATTGTATTTTAAATTCTGCTAATATTCAAGGTGATTATAGATGTTATTCTTTTGGTGAAGGAGCTGAAGGTATATCTTACTTCCCAGAATTATCAAAAAATATAACTACTGTATCTCGTACTAAAAATACTAAAATTATTAAAAAACAATTTGTACCTATAATGTTCTTCGAAGGTAAAGTTTATAGAATAGATACTAAAAAAGGTAAAATGTACGAAGTTTTAAATACTACTAAATCTATGATTGATATACCAGGAAAAGGAGCTAAAAAGAAATTATTCTATTTAAATCCTGATACTAATGAAATTTATGATTTTGAATCAGTTGAAAAGAAAAATCCAATTAAATTTGGTCACCTCTCTGATAAAGGTAAAATTATTATTAAAAAATAATTGACATTTTAATATTTATTTTTATTAATTTTTTAACTTTTTTTATACTTTCTTTAAGTTCAAATATCAATTTAAAGAAAATAATATTTAATAGAATTTTTACTATTTTTATTTATAATGAATCGTAGAACACCAATGGATAATAATCGAATTAATTCCAATGTTCGTTATAATGTTGATATTGATAATTATTTAAGAAATGAAATGTTCAATATTCAACGTGGTCTCCCTGGAAAAGATGGTGAAACTATTATTGGACCTCAAGGACCTAAGGGTGAACAAGGTATAATGGGACCTCCTGGTTTACCCGGAGTTCAAGGTCCAATTGGTCCTCCTGGTTTAAGAGGTTTACCTGGAATACCTGGTCCACAAGGTATAGAAGGTCCACATGGTCCACAAGGTGAAATAGGTGAAAAAGGTAAAAAAGGTGATAAAGGAGAAATAGGTCCACAGGGACCCCAAGGACCGGTGATAGAAAGTATAAAAATAATATATACAAAATATCAATTTAGTTTAAAAAAACAATGGATACCAGAATATACAAATAAATATTATTTTACACAAGATTTTATGATTGGATTAAATAAAAATAATCAAAATCAAAACCAAAATAAAATAATATTTGATACATTTTATTTACAAACAAATTCAAATGAAATAAATACTAATTTTTCACAAAATCCTGTAAATGATTATTTAGTTAATTATTCGAAGAATAGATATGATAAAGGAGATGGGAGTTATTTTCCAAGAGAAGTAATACCTCAAGGATTATGTTTAGAAGTACCAAAAGATAGAAAAATAAAAATAAAAAATATATCATATCAAATAATACAAACAATTAATACTAAATTTGAAATTAATGAAGCTGATGTTTTTATTGGAGATAATAATTATAATAATTATTCAATTAATGATTTAAGAAAATATGGTATTAAAGGATTTTATCAAAATAATAATGATAATAAGATATATTATCAATATATTGATTTATATTTAGTCTTTGAAATTCACTCTTTAAATAATAATCTTTCAAATAGTTTAAATAATGACACCAAATCTTATCCATATTTAAATGATAAAATACCATTTTATAATCCTTGTAATACATGTTTAACTAAAGTAGAAAAAAGAAAGATATCTTTAACGAATGATATTATTAAAGATGATATTGAATTAATAGTACCAAACGATATAGATGTTAATAATGTTTTATTAAGTATTAAAATTGAAATACCAGAAAATACAAAAGAAAAAATAAAAAATAATAATAATTATGGATTTATACCTTTTTCCTTTATTAATTTAAATGTTTATATTGTCTAAGAAACCTTTTTTTCTTTTTATAAAAAAAGAAAAAAACCTTTCATGGAAAAAAAGAAAAATTAATTATTTAATATTTTTTTAATATTTTCAATTAATATTTTTTTAATATTTTTTCATGAATAATTTTCAATTAATAGATAATGGCCTCCGCATAACTTGAAAAAACAAGTTTTTTCTCATTTATGCTCCGGGCGGAAATTTTGATATTTTTTTATTTAGAATCACAATATTTTACTGTGATTTTTAAGTATATTAATACAAAATATATATTTAATGTGATTTTCGCGCGGATCATCCGGACTCCTGAATCGCGACTAAAATATAAAGATTAAATTTATTATGATTTATTTTATCATTGATTTTATATATATTTGTTTTTGCAAAATAAAAAAATAGATTAAATATGCATATTTATTTTATATAAATTGATTTTATGATGATTAAATCTATAATATTTTATATTTTTTATGACTAAATATGCGATGAACAAATAACGGATAGATAGATATATCGTTAAATTAAATTATGCGAAAGTTTTAAGTATAAATTAATTATTTTTTTTAAAATCATACTTTATTTAATACGCATCAGGAATCACGATTAAATATTTATTTATTATTTAATACTTGAATTGATTAATGATTATAATTTTATAATTTTCTTTTTTTCCATGAAAGGTTTTTTTCTTTTTTAAAGAAAAAAAGGTTTCTAATACGCATCAGGAAACACGATAATTTTATATTATTATTTATAAATAATTAAATATTTATAACTTTTATCAATTTAACTTAAAAAAAATATATTTAAATAATTCTAACTTGAGAATAATGTAGATACGAAAATGGATAATATAATAGCTTCAACAAAAGTTATACGACGGAAATTTGCTTCTATCTTTTCCATCGATTTTTGTGGGTCTTGTGACATTGAGAACATTAATTTTGGTACTATATAATTATAACCTAAATATACTATAAAAGCTTTAATTAAAATTATAATAAATACAATTAAAAGTAAAACCCAAATAGATGCTTTTTGAGGAGCTGATGATGAAGTTAATGATGATTTAAGACCACCTATTTTAATAGAAGATGATGAATTAGAATCCATTGAATTTATAGAATTAACAAAGTTTTCAACAACAAATGAAGTTAAAGTCATTTTATATTTTATTTTTCTATATTTAAAAAGGAAAAATATTTTCTTTAAATTGAATTTATTTAGATTTAAATATATTTTAATTTAAAAAAAGTTTAATAAGTATATTTGAACAATATAAAAAAAAGTGATTTTTGCTTTTTGAATTATAAAAATTTAAAAATAGAAATAAAAATGGAAGAACTTATTAATAATGAAATATTAAAAAAATACAATTTATGGAAAAATTTACCATATGATATTCAAACTAAAATATTATTGAATTTTGATAAAATGAGTATTATTATATTATATGAAAATAATATTAAATTTTCAGATAAATTATTAGATTTATATTTAAAACAAGATTATATTATAAATAATTCTGAATATCATTATCTAACTTTAAATATAATGATTGAATGGATTAAAAAAGATAGATTTGATATTTTTGAATTATTTTATATTAAATTTAATGAAAATAAATATAAAAATATATTGTTTTCTTTAAGTTTATTATATGGAAATGAATCATTTATTAATAAATTAATTAATAATAAAATTGTTGAATTATTTGTTGATTATAAATATTCTATGGTTAAAACTTATAAATATTATGGTTTAGAAATGATTTGTTTTAAATTAAGAAATATGATTTATTTTGATAATAGAAGTATTTTATTAAAAATTATAGATAATCTTTTCTATAATAATCATTTATTAACTAATATTTTTATGAATTATGTATCTTATAAACCATTGAATTTTAAATATTTTAATATTATTGAAAAAAGTTATAAAGAATTAATTAAAATTGAATCTCATATTTATAGTTATAAATACATTGGTAAAAATGATGATTCTGATTAATATATTTTATTAAATAATTTATTTTTTTTAATTTAAATGTTTTTATATATTAGTAAAAACATGAAAGACAAAAATATAGAAAAAACTCTTGACAAATTAATTAATATGATGAATGATTTAATTGAAGAGGAAAATAATAATCATAAAAATAATAAAAATGATGATGATAAAAATAAAAATGACGTCTTACGGACGGCAAAAGAATTTGCCATTGGTGATTTAGCGCCGACACATCTTTTTGCGCAAAGAGCCAAGAAAGATGATAAAAAACATTGTAATTGTAAAAAATGTTTAAAAAAAAAAGAAAAACATAATAATAATAATATTGAAAATTTTATTGAAACACATGCCAAAGATTTAGGAATTGAAAATATCGTCCAAGATTTTTTATTTAAAAATAATCTAAATGAAAATAATAATCATATTGATTTAAAACCTAAAAAAGAAATTAAAGTTAATAAACATCATAAAGAAGATAAATATCATAAAGAAGATAAACATCTTAAAGAAGAAAAAAGACATAAAGTTAAAAAAGAAAATATTGTTTATGAACACATTCCTAATCAATATAATCCAAATCAATATAATCCAAATCAATATAATTATCAACATAATTATCTAAATAATCAAAACCAAAATATGTACCAATTTACTAATCAACAAGATTATTTAAATTATCATTATGCAAATTATCAAAAATATTATCAAAATCAAAATAATCAATTTAATAATAATTCTGAATCTACATCTGATGAATCAAATTCTGATAATGATATTCAACATCAACATAAAAATCAACATCAACATCAACATCAACATCAACAACATCAATATAATCAAAATATTAAAATGGATTATCAACCAAAAACATTTAATTTAGGAGAAAAAAATTTTTCAAATAATAATTTTGAAAATTTTAATGAAAAAAAATTAGGTGAAGAAATTGATTTTGTTTTAGGTAAACGCAACTATTTTATGAAATAATTTTCTAAATAACTAATTTACCATATTTTTTCTCTCTATCAAATCCTATCTCTTTATAGTATTTATTTTCTGATATCTTGTATGGGAAAGGACACATTTCAAAAGTTCTATTAGAACAGTCACAATTTTTCTCGTCTGGTTGAGGTATATAATTATTTGTACATTGTAAGAATGAACCATTTTTAGTAGGACATTCAAATTCTTTTGATAACCAACATTGATAAGTATTTAATGTAGGTACACTTGAATCTACTAATTTGGCATATTTAGATTTAGGTATTTGATAAGCATCAGAAAAAGAATCTTCTAATTTAATATCTCCTTCACCAGGTAAAAAGTTTTGATATTCTAAAAATTTAAGTTTAGAAGCTGTTAAATCTTTCATATCAGTTAAAGGATCTAAATCACTTGAATCTTTATTTTTTTTATTTTTCCATAATTTTTCTTCTGATAAAAATTTTTTCATTATTTTTTCATTATCTTTTTTCTTATCTTCTTTTGGTTTAATTATATAATGATAATATGTTAATAATGCTAATATGAAAACTATTAAAAAAGTTAATATCATATAATTTTCTGAATCCATTTTTATTTTAAGTTATTATTCCTATTAATATTAAATATTAAATATTAAATATTTAATATTAATTTATTATTAATAAAAATTTAAATATTTGTAAAATTTAAAATTTAAATATTTGTAAAATTTAAAATTTAAATCTTTGTAAAATTTAGAATAAAAAATGAATAATTTATTTTTACCTAAAACAATTGCTTTATTAGAATTAACCGGTGGTTTAATTGTTAACGATACTGTTGTAAAAAATACTTTAGAATTTTATTGGAAAAATTATCCCTCTGAATTTAAGAGATTTCCCATTATTGATACTAAAGGTGATGTTAATATTACATTAAGCTTATTAACAAATTATTATAATAATGGTTATCGTTACTTTTATGGTTTTTCACGTTCATCTATGTTAGATTCTGTTTTAGATTGGTTTAATAATCATCCAGAAGCTATTGGATTTTCGAGTACAAGTACTATACCTGAATTAGCTATACCAAAGAAAATTTTTAGAATGTCACCTTTATTTACTTCATATTTAAATGTTATTTCTGAACAATTATCTAATGCTAATGCTATATATTTTTTATATACATTTGGAGATTTAGGTCCTGAAAGTCAAAAAAAATATTTAGAAAAATTATTGTCTGAAGGTAAGATTAAAGCTTTATACACCTATGGAGTGACATCAAATAATTTAACTGTTAATGATGTAAATAATTTTTTTTCAAATCCTCAAATAACTTCAAATGATATAGTTCTTTTTAATATTTTTGAAAGAGAAACATATATCAATCTTTATAATGAAGGTTTAACTTGTCCAGCTCCTCAATATAATTTTGCACCTTATCAACCTGCAGTTATAACTGGAGAAGCAGCTAATCAATTAAAAGATAAATATTTTTCAATAATTTTTGCAAATACAAATTCTTCAATAATATGGAGAGCTGGTTATAATACATTGGGTGTTGATAATTATTCTGTTGTAACTTTAAATGTTTTAAATATATTAAATAACTTATTAACTAATCAAAATATTGAAAATATTAATAGTCATTCTGCAATTTTACAATTTGATCCAGTATCAAGAGATATATTATATTCTTCATTTGTAATTGAAAAATTTAATGGAACTACATATGATATTATTTATTTATATGTAGAAGATCCCGAATTAGGAAATTATTATGCTAATTTTGTTAATTAAAAAATTATAAAAAATAATATAATTAAATATTTTTTAAAATTATTATCTATATTTAAATATAGATTACAAAGAAAATAAATGCCAATTATTAATGATATAAATAATACAAATAATACAAATAATACAAATAATACAAATAATACAAATAATACAAATAATACAAATAATACAAATAATACAAATAATACAAATAATACAAATAATACAAATAATACA
>JACCDX010637427.1_pt1 | contig 168878 bp, 151 predicted proteins | sample 7449681 | NCBI WGS metagenome assembly JACCDX01 (sample SAMN15323450, study PRJNA562643) | freshwater metagenome | isolation source: river surface water | place: USA:Blue River Watershed | collected 2017-08-18
GGCCGAGAAGGCCAATTTGCTGGGCCAAGTGATCGATGGCAAGTTGGACGGCGATGTGGACACGGTCAGCAAGATCCAGGCGCTGGCTGCGCTGGTGGACAAGGCGCTCAGTGGCACGGCCACTGCTGCGGAGCTCGCCAACCTGGGGCTTAGCACCAGCGCGATCACTGCGCAGATGCTGACAGCGGTACAGGCGGCTTTGGCCGCAGCAAACGACGTGGATATCGACAGCCTGGCGAAGATGCAAGGACTGATTGATACCACCATCGCCAATCTTGACACCAACGCCCCCTCGGTCACCGCCTTCACGACAACGCGCAGTGCCCTGCAGGCTGGGCAAACTGCGAGCCTGGGCATAGTGCTGAGCGAAGATTCGACTAATTTCACCGTAGCCGACCTGCAAGTCTTGGGCGGCACGCTCAGTGGTTTCTCGGGCAGCGGCCGCAATTATTCGGTCACCTTCACGCCCGACGACAACCGCACCGAGCCGGGCAGCGTCCTCATCGCTCGCGGGGTGTTCACCGATGCGGCCGGCAATGCCAACGTGGTGGGATCGGCCGATGCGGTGGTGATGGCCATCAGCACGCTGCGGCCTAGCGCCACGCTCAAGGCGCGCCAGACGGCGCTGGGGGTGGGCGATGTCACCACCATTGACATTACCCTGAGCGAGACGTCTTCGGATTTCGCGCTGGCTGACCTCGCGGCCAGTCATGGCACCCTCAGCGACTTCACAGCCCTGGGCGATGGCGTGAACTACAGCGTGGTCTTCACGCCAGAAGCCAATTACACCGGCGCCGCTGAGGTCACCGTGGCCAACGGCAGCTTCAGCAACGCGGCAGGCAACACCAACAGTGGCGGGGCCCAGCCTGCCAGCACGGGCAGCCTGTCCATCGACACCACACCGCCCACGGTCACCATCACCAGCGACGTATCGGCGCTGTCCATCGGACAGAGCGCCAGGATCACCTTCACCTTCAACAAGAACCCTGGCGCCAGCTTCGATGCCACCGACATCACCGTCAACGGCGGCACACTGTCTAATCTGGTCAATCACACGGGCACTGTCTGGACTGCGCGCTTCACGCCCACCGACGGCAGCAGCGGGCAGGCCGGCATCACGGTGGCTGCCGGCCGCTATACTGATGCGACAGGCAACAGCGGGGCGGCGGGTGCCACCCCCACGCTGACCATCGATATGAAGGGCCCGACGGCCGAGCTCTTTCCGCTGAGTTCGGCCACTGTGTTGCCCGGCAAAGCCTTGGTGCTCAGCTTTAGCGAGATGGTGCAAGCCGGCGCCGGCGTCTTGGTGCTGGTCAACGACACCGACAGCACCCGCAGCACCCTTGCCATGGGCACCGAGGCCGTGCTGTCGGGCGGAACCCAGGCGGGCTTTGGCAACACGCTGACCCTCACGCCCACCACCCCTCTCGTCGCAGGCAAGCAATACCATGTTGAAGCCGCGCCGGGCAGTTTGGTGGACGCTGCCGGCAATGCTTGGGCGGGCATTGCCAGCAGCAGCACCTGGGCCGGCAGCAACTGGCGGTTTACCGCAGCCACGCCCAGCGTCAGCCTCAACGCGGTAACCGCTGACAACCGCGTCAACGCCGCTGAAAACACCGCTGGCGTGGTCATTGGTGGGACGATCGAATCGAACACCGCAGGCATGGTGGCCGCCTTTGTTGCAGGCGACTTTGCGCTCACCCTCACCCCGCGGGGAGGTGGTACGGCGATCAATGCCACGGCCAGCAGCTACAACAGCGGTACCGGCGCCTGGAGTCTGACCCTGGCCAGCAATGCCCTGCTGGACGGCAAGACCTACGACCTGAGCGTGGCGGTTACCGGTAGCGGCGGCGCGGCAGCCGGAGCCACCGCCAGCACCACGGGCAGTGTGCTCGTCGACCTGAGTGCGGCTGCGCCCACCATCGCCTTGCTTGCGGACACCGGCAGCAGCAACAGTGACGGCATCAGCAGCAACGCCACAGTGGTGGTCAGTGGTTTGGAGGCGGGTGCGAGCTGGGAGTACAAACTGGGCAGCGGCACCTGGCAGGCCGGCAGTGGCACGCAGTTCGATGCGGCCAATACGGACGGCAGCTATACGGTGTTGGTGCGCCAGACCGATGCGCTGGGCAATGTCTCGAGCAACGCCAGCCTCAACCTCACGCGCGACACTGCGGCCAACCGCGCGGTGATCAATGCGGTGGCCACAGACAACATCATCAACGCCAGTGAGACCGGGTCCACGCTCAGCGGTACGGCCGAGGCAGGAGCCACGGTGCAGCTGGTCTTGGGCAGCGGTACCCAGGCTCGGACCATCAGTGTCACGGCCGATGGCAGCGGTAACTGGAGCCGTACGCTTACCATCGCAGACCTCGCCGCGCTGGGGACGGGCCAGACCCAAATCACCGCGACGCAAACCGATGTGGCCGGTAACGAGTCGTTCACCGCCCTGCGCAACCTGAGCGTCGACACACTTGCCCCGACGGTCACCCTGAGCAGCAGCGCGCAGTCGCTGCGGGACGGCGATACCGCGACGCTCACCTTCGAATTCAGCGAAGACCCCGGCGCGAGCTTTGCCTGGAATGGCACGGCAGGCGACCTGACCGTGACCGGGGGGACGCTGAGCGCCTTGAGCGGCAGCGGTCTGACCCGCAGCGCCACCTTCACGCCCACCGCAGGCAGTACGGGCACGGCCAGTGTGGCGGTGAGCGGAAGCTTCACCGACGCGGCCGGTAACTCCGGCTCCGCCAGCAACGCGCTGAGTCTGGCGGTGGACATGGTGAGCCCCACGGTGGCCGTGAGCAGCAGCGCCACCACGCTCAACCCGGGGGATCTCGCCACCTTCACCTTCACCCTGAGCGAGGCCAGCGACCAGTTCAGCGCCAGCAGCGTCACGGTGGTGGGTGGCAGCTTGGGTGAGCTTAGCGCCAACCCGGCGCGCACCGTGTTCACGGGCGTGTTTACCCCCGATGCCAGTTTTGTGGGCAGTGGCAGCGTGAGCGTGGCCAATGGCGCCGTGCTCGACCGCAGCGGCAACAGCAACGTTGACGGCAACGATACGGACAACGCGGTGGCCCTGACCCTGCAGGCGGTCACCACCACGCTGACGATCATCAGCGATAAAACCGCCTTAAAAGCCGGTGAAACAGCCACCATCAGCTTCAGCTTTAACAGCGCTCCCACCGGATTTGTTGCGGGCGATATCAGCGTCTCTGGTGGAGCGATCAGCGGGCTGACGGTTAACCCCAATGACGCAAAGATCTACACCGCCACCTTGACCCCCACTGCCAATGCGTCTAGTGGCAGTGCCACTGTTGCCGTGCTCAATGGCAGCTACACCGGCTTGGGCGGCAAGCCAGGCGAGGGGGGCAGCCTGGGAGATCTGACCTTCGACACCCTGGCGCCTACGCTGCTCAGTACCAATCCCAAGGACGATGGCTCGATCGGGTCCAGTGCAGGTGTCTCGCTGGCTGCCACATTCAGCGAGCCCGTGTTCGCGGGCTCAGGCGACATTCGCCTGATCAACAGCACCACCAGCACCACCCAGACTTTCGCCATCAACAGCAATGCGGTGGTGATCTCTGGCAACACCCTCACGCTGACGCCGGGCACCGCCCTGGTGGCGGGAAATAACTACTATGTCAGCATCGACAGCACAGCACTGCACGATAGCGCGGGCAATGCCTATGCGGGCATTGCCAATGCCACCAGCTGGAATTTTTCGGCCGCTGGCCTTGCGGTCAAGCTCGATCCAGTCACCGGAGACAAGGGCATTAACGCGGCCGAGGAGGCCGGCACCATCCAGATCAGTGGCAAGATCAGTTCGAGCAATCCGGCAGTGCTGGCGGCGATCGCAGCCCCTGACATCAGCATCAAACTGCAGTTGCCGCGCCCGGACAACGACCTGCTATTTACTGCCAACAAGCAGCTCGATGCCACCAACGTCAGCTACAACCCCTCAACCGGTGAGTGGACGGCGCAAATCCCTTCTACCTACCCATACCTGACCTACGGCATCTTTGGGATCCTGAATCTGTTTCCCACTGCCAGTACATTGCGCAGTTTCCAACATTCCGACAGCGACGCCTTGACCGTCACTGTCACTGGTCGCACCGGCACGGCCGTAGCCGGTCTGATCGCCACGGTGACCGACAACCTGACGGTTGATCTGTCGGCTCCAGGCACGCCCACGCTGAGCCTGGCGCTTGACAGCGGCAGCAGCAACAGCGACGGCATCACTTCCAACGGCCTGGTCAATGTGGGCAGCCTGGAGGCTGGCGCCAGCTGGCGCTACAGCCTGGACAACGGCGGCACCTGGCAAGCCGGCGTAGGCGCGAGCTTTGCGGTCACGCAGCAAGGAGCCACCACGGTCCAGGTGCGGCAAACCGATGCGGCGGGCAACCCATCGGCGGTTGCCAGCCTGGCCGTGACCTTGGACACCCAGGTCAGCGCGCCGGTGATTGATGCCATAGCCAGCGACAACCTCATCAACGCCAGCGAGACCAGCGAGGCCATCACGGGCACGGCGGAGCCCGGCGCGTTGGTCAGTCTGGTCATCGGCGCGAACACGCGCAGCGCCACCGCCAACAGCAGCGGGGTGTGGAGCTATACCCTGCAGGCCGGCGATCTGACCGCCATGGGGCAAGGCAATGAGGTCATCCGTGCCAGCCAGACCGACAAGGCTGGCAACCTCAGTGGCGAGGCCAGCGCGGTCGTAGAGGTCGACACCGTGCGCCCCACCGCCACCCTAGCCAACACCGGCAGCGCCAACCTGCTGGCCGGGCAAACCACCACCCTCACCGTCACCCTCAGCGAACTCTTGCCCGGCTTTTCCGCCCAAGATCTGACAGTCAGCGGCGGCTCGGTTGGCGAACTCAAGGCCGATGCCAGCGGCCTGGTCTACACCGGCACCTTCACGCCCGCCGAGGGCAGCACCACGGCCGGCAGCATTCAATTGGCGGCTGGTCAGGCGCGCGACGCCGCAGGCAACACCAACAGCGCGGCCAGCAATGCCCTGTCGCTGACCATCAACACCGTACGGCCCACCGTGGCCATCACCAGCAGCGTAGCGCCTTCCACCACCCTGCATGCCGGCGAAACGGCCACGCTCACCTTCACCTTGAGCCAGTCGTCCAGCGACTTTGCCATCGGTGATATCACCGTCCAGGGCGGCACGCTGAGCGGCTTGAGCGGCAGTGGTGCCAGCTACACGGCCATCTTCACACCCGATGCCAACAGCCGTGCGCCCGGCAGCGTGAGCGTGGCCAGTGGCGCCTTCACCAATGCGGCGGGCAATGCCAACACCGACGGGGCCGATGCGGACAACAGCGTCGCCTTGGCCATTGCCACCGTCCGCCCCACGGTCACCATCGCCAGCGATGTCAGCACCCTGGGTGGTGGGCAAACCGCCACCATCACCTTCAGCTTCAGCGAAGACCCTGGCACGAGCTTCACCTGGAATGGCAGCGCCGGCGACCTCAGTGTCAGTGGCGGCACGCTCAGCGCGGTGGTGGGCAGCGGCCTGACCCGCAGTGCCATCTTTACCCCCACCGCCGGTTTTGCCGGAGCAGCGGGCATCACGGTGGTCGATGCCAGTTACACGAGCGTCGACGGCAGTGCCGGCCGGGCGGGCGCCTCGCCCGCGCTGAGCATCGATGCACTGGCGCCCACGGTGGCCATCAGCCGCAGCGCCAGTGGCACCTTGGGAGTGGGCCAAACCGACACCCTCACCTTCGACTTCAGCGAAGCGCCGGGCGACAGTTTTTCGCTGGCCGACATCGACGTCAGCGGCGGCACGCTGGGCGCACTCAAGGCGGTTTCGGCCACCCGTTATGTCGCAAGCTTCACGCCACCGCCAAACGCAGCCGGCACGGCCAAGATCGGTATCGCCAGCGGGCGCTTTACCGACAGCGCCGGCAACAGCAACGCGGACGGAGGCGATGTCAACAACTTGCTGACCATCGCTTTCAGCACGGGCGCGAGCACCGGCAGCGTCAGCGCAAACGACATTCCCACCCTCAGTCTGGCGGCTGATAGCGGTGGCAGCGCCAGCGACCGGATCACGAACAACGGTGTGATCAACGTGGGCGCTTTGGTCACCGGCGCCAGCTGGGAATACAGCCTGAACGGCGGGGGCAGCTGGAGTTCCGGCACCGGCAGCAGCTTCACGCTACCCAGCGCAGGCGTTTACAACGCCTTGCAGGTGCGCCAGTCCGACGGGGCCACCACCTCCAGCGTGGGTAGCTTGGCTGCGGTCGACTTCCGCTCAAGCTACGCGGGCACTGCCAGCCTTAGCCTGGCCAGCGACACGGGTAGCGCCAGCAGCGATGGCATCACCTTTGACGGCCTGGTCAATGTGAGTGGCTTGGCCGCGGGCGACAGCTGGCGATATAGCCTGAACAACGGTTTGAACTGGACGACAGGCAGCGGCAACAGCTTCACGCTCAGCGCCGACGGGCCGCAGAACCTGCTCCTGGAAGTCACCGATCTGGCTGGCAACAGCGTGCAGCGCAAGCTCGCGGTGACGTTCGATACCCAGGCACCCGCTGTCCCCAATGTCAGTTTGACCCCTGCCAGTGACGACGGCGGTGCGATTGTCCCGGCCACCAATGTCGAGGCGGGCGCCCTGCTGGAATACAAGCTCGGTAGCGGCAGCTGGAGCGCCAGCTATACCCCGCCCAGCACCGCAGGCAGCTACAGCCTGCTGGTGCGGCAAACCGATGTGGCGGGCAATGTATCGGCCAATACATCCCTGAGCTTTACTGTGGGGCCGGTCAACGCAATCGTTGCGCTTTCAGAGATCGCAGCGGGCATCGGTGGCTTCGTGATCAACGGGCAGGGCGCGGATGACGGGAGCGGCGGTTCTGTCTCGTCGGCGGGCGATGTCAATGGCGACGGCCTTGCCGACCTGATTATTGGGGCTCCTGGATTAGTGAAAATTGTCACAATGATCCCCGCCGGACGCAGCTATGTGGTGTTTGGCAAGACAAACCCAGGCGCGGTCAATCTCTCGGCCATCGCTGGCGGCACAGGCGGCTTCGCGATCAATGCCCAGGGTACGGCTGATTCGAGCGGCATTTCTGTCTCCTCGGCGGGCGATGTCAATGGCGATGGTCTTGCCGACTTGATTGTCGGGGCAATGAAGAGCGACCCCGCCGGTCTCACTGACGCCGGACGCAGCTATGTGATCTTTGGTAAGACGAGCTCTGGCGCGATCAATCTCTCGGCCATCGCCAGCGGCGCGGGCGGCTTCGTGATCAATGGGCAGGGTGCCGCCGATGCGAGCGGCATTTCTGTCTCCTCGGCGGGCGATATCAACGGCGATGGTCTTGCCGACCTGATCGTGGGAGCCTACTACGCCGACCCCGCCGGCCTCGGTGACGCCGGACGTAGCTATGTGGTGTTTGGCAAGACAAGCTTTGGCGCGGTCGATCTCTCGGCCATAGCGGCCGGCAGAGGAGGCTTCGTGATCAACGGGGCGAGCAGGGGAGATAACAGTGGCAATTTCGTCTCGTCGGCGGGCGACGTTAATGGCGATGGCCTGGCTGATCTGATTATTGGAGCTCTTAGGGCTCCGGGCGTTCCCCCCAACGCGGGGCGCACTTATGTGGTGTTTGGCAAGACCCACACTGCCGAGATCAATCTCTCGGCCATCGCCGGCGGCACGGGCGGGTTCGTCTTGATGGGGCAATGCAATAAAGATGCTAGCGGTGTTTCCGTCTCGTCAGCGGGCGATGTTAACGGCGATGGTTTGGCTGACCTGATTGTGGGAGCCAATGTTTACGGTTCAAATGATTCTGGGCGCAGTTATGTCGTCTTTGGCAGGACTGGGGGTCTGCAGGTGGATCTTGGCGATGTGGCGGCCGGCAATGGCGGCTTCGTGATCGACGGCAGCCAACGTTCAAATGCATACATTGGCTGTTGGGTTGCAGGCGCAGGCGACTTCAATGGTGATGGCCTAGCAGACCTGATTGTTGGAGGTAGTGGATACGGTAAAGATACAACTGCACAAGGAGCCAGTTTTATTGTCTTCGGCAAGACTTCGGGTACGCCGATTAGTCTTTCCGCGTTGGAGGCCGGCATTGGCGGATTCATGGTCGGAGGCGAAAACATTTTTGACAGGGCTGGAAATTCTGTCTCTTCGGCGGGCGATGTCAATGGCGATGGTCTTGCCGACTTGATTGTCGGGGCAATGAGGAGCGATCCCGCCGGTCTCACTGACGCCGGACGTAGCTATGTGATCTTTGGCAACACCAGTGGGGCAGTCGGCGTGGGTTCACGGGTCGACTGGCTCGGCACCAGCGGCAACGACAGCCAGGCCGACGCCGGCACTCCCAAAACCCTAGTGGCTGGTGCAGGTGATGACATTCTGACGGCCTCCGCTGCGAGCGTGTTACGCGGAGGGGCCGGCAGCGACACCTTCATCATCAACCAGACCATGGTCACCGCCCTCCAAACCCCCTACGGGCAAGCCGGGAACAATGGCCCTCTCAACGCCAGTATCGAGGGTGGGCATGGCGGCATCAATACCGTTAACGGATCGCCCGTGGGCTCTCAGATCGATGAGCTGCAACTATCAGGAAGCAATATCGTCCTGGATCTCACCCTGATCAGCAATATCGGGCAGATGGACCCCGAGATCAACGGCCGTCTAAGCGGCATTGAGAGAATCAACCTGGGAGCGGCCAGCAACTCGGTCAAGCTCAGCGCCAAAGATGTTCTGGACCTGAGCGACGCGGTGGATCTGGCCGCCATCAGTGAGCGCCCCGATTACCGCCAGCTGGTGATCAAAGGCCCGGCCAATGCTACTGTCGATCTGGCCGATGGCAGCGGTACCACCGGCTGGACCCAGCTTGCTGGTACCGCAGCCGGCAGCAGCTGGGGCGACAGCGGTACCTACGGTGTCTGGGTTCACAACACCAGCAAAGCGATGGTGCTGGTGCAAACCGGCGTGCTGGTGGCGTGAGTTCGCAGATTCTGCAGGCGGGCTTTGCCCGTGCGGCGCAAAGCTTCAACGCGGCCAACGCAGCCCACCGCGCCGGGCGCTGGCAGGAGGCTTTGGCCGGCTTTGACGATGCGCTGGGCCACGACGCAAGCCTCGCATCAGCCCACCTTGGACGCGCCCGCTGCCTGGTGCAGCTGGGCCAGTGGATGCCCGCGCGTGAGGCCTTTGCCGCCTGTCTGCGGCTGGAGCCTCGCAACTTCAGCGCCTGGCTCGAAGCCGGGCATCTGTGCCGGCAGATGGGCGAATTACAGCAAGCCGCAGGGGCTTATCAGCACGCCATCGATGCCGCTCCACAACGCTACGAAGCGCCCTTGGCCATGGCGCGGGTGTTACACCAGTTGAACCAAAAAACACTGGCCGCCCAAGCGTTTGAAGAAGCTTTAGCCAATGCTGCAGTGACCGAGCCGGCTCCGAATCGAGCCGAGGTGGCGCACCGCATGGGCCAGTACCTGCTGGAGCAGGGTGACTACGTGGCGGCTACCCAGGTGTTGCACCTCGCGTTGCAAGCATATCGGGTACAGACCGAGGGTCAACTGCCCAATGTGAACCTGATGGCCGAGGTGGGTATTGACTTGGGTGAGGCCTTGTTGCGATTGGGGCAGCAGCCGGCCGCCTTGCAGGTGTTGACTGAGGCATCAGGAGCCACTGACGAATCCACCTTGGCACGTTTGGGCTCCATGGCTTTTAGATACAACCTGTGGCAAGAGGCATTGATGGTGCTTCGCAAGTGTGTGGAGCTGTACCCGAAAAGCCCCACCGCGCGATGGAACTTGGCGCACCTGTTGGCTGAGTGTTGGCAAATGGACGAAGCCCAGCAAGTGCTGCAAGAGGCCGAGGAGCTGGGCCCCATGCCTGGTGCCAAGAGCATGCGTGCCTCCATTGCCGGGCGTCAAGGCGACGCCGACACGGCGCTGCGCCTGTACCGAGAGTTGGCGTCTGAATCGGGTGAGCAGGGCAAGTTCGCCTCCAGCTCGGCGATGTCGTCGCTCTACAGCGACCAGCTGACGGCGCAAGAAGTGGCTGATTTACATGTGGAGTTGTTTGCCCCCCTAGGGAAGGGAGCTCGCACGGTTGAGAGTTTTGTACGACCCCCGCTGACGGGGCGGCGCATCAAACTGGGGATTGTGAGCGCGGATTTTCATCACCAACATCCGGTGAACATTTTCATGCAGCCGGTGCTGCGCGAACTGGACCGCAGCCGCTTTGAAGTGTTTTTGTATTTCACCGGGGTGAGCTACGACGAACAGACCCGCTTGGCGCAACAGCGCATCGAGCACTGGGTAGAAGCCACCACACTCAACGACACGCAACTGGCCAAGCGCATCGACGCCGACGGCATTGACCTGTTGCTTGACCTGGCAGGCCATACTGGCCAGCAGCGCATGAGCTTGTTTGCTAAGCGCGTGGCACCGGTGCAAGCAACGTACTTGGGCTACCCTGGCTCCACTGGCGTACCCAACATGGACTGGGTATTGGGCGACGAGGTGGTCACGCCCATGGGGAGTGACAGCTTGTGTTCAGAGCGCATCGCGCGTTTGCCAGGCACGGTATTTTGTTTTGCGCCCGAGGTAGAGTACCCGTACCCAGCATTCCCCGACGCGGTGGGCAAGCGACCTTTGACCTTTGGCTCGTTCAATAACGTCCCCAAGCTGACCCCGCGTACGTTGGCGCTGTGGGCTAAGATTTTGAAAGCAGTGCCGGAATCTCGTTTGCTATTGAAGGCCCCAAGTTTTTCAGACAGTGGCGCAGTGCGCTTGTTTGGCGAGAGGCTGCAAAAGCTGGGTGTCGATTTGAGTCGTGTGGAGTTCCGCGGTCCTACGGGCTTGACCGACATGATGGCCGAGTACGCCGATGTGGACATTGCCCTGGACCCCGTGCCCTACAACGGAGGAACCACCAGCCTGCAAGCAATGTGGATGGGTGTGCCGGTGGTGACGCAGCTAGGCCACAACTTTGTCTCACGCATGGGCGCGAGTTTCATGACGGCGGCGGGCTTGCCCGAATGGGTGGCCGAGGATGATGAGGGTTACATCAAAATTGCGACCCAGATGGCAAAAGACCGTGCTGCGTTGTTGTGGCTCAAACGTGGTTTGCGTGAACGTTTGAAAGTCCGTCGAGGATGGGACGTGGTGGCACATACGCGTGCGATGGAGGATGCGTTTGAACGCATGTGTTGTGAAGTGACACCTGTGTAAAAGGCATGACATGAACCCCATGACGTTCAGGGCAAAACCCTCCATTTATTATGCGGGCAGCTTGCCTTTGTCTGCGGGGGGTGAGTTGGTCAACTTTCAGCACGCAGCTATGTTGCGTAAATTGGGCTTGCGAGCGCTGATGCTATTGAATCCTCAATCCCGCATCGCAGTCGTCAGCAAGCCCTACCCTGTTCCCATGGTGCATTGGGGTGAGCACTTGATGTTCACTGAGCACGATTGGTTAGTGGTGCCCGAGGTGATGCCGCACGATACGATGGCGCGTCTGGCGCGACTGCCTTGCCATTTGGTGGTGCACAACCAAAACCCTTTCTATACCTTCCGTGGCTTTCGTGACATCCCGGCCATGAATTCGGCAGGTTTGTCGGGTGGTTTGGTGTGCAGTGCTTTCGTGCGTGAGACCTTGCAGCGCTGGGGTTCACAGACCGATTGGCAGGTGGTGCGTCCTTATGTGCTGCCACAATTTTTACAGACGAAGCCTAAGAAACGGCAAGTGGCCTACATGCCGCGCAAACGTCCGCAGGACGTTGGCTTGATGCGAACGCTTTTCTCGGGCCTGTATCCCGAGTTGGCCGACGTACCTTGGATCGAAATCAACGATATGTCGCGCGATCAAGTGGCACAGGTGTTGGCCGAGTCGCTGGTCTTTGTTAGTCTGAGTCGTCATGAGGGTTTGGGTTTGCCGCCGCTTGAGGCCATGGCCTCGGGCTGCTTGGTGGTGGGCTTTGATGGTGAGGGTGGCCAAGAGTACGCCACCGATTCCAATGGGCGCTGGGTGCGAGATGGCGATGTACAGGCCTTGGTGCACGGCTTGGCTCAGGTACTCACACTCACGCCCGCACAAGTAGCCGCGCAGGTCAAAGCAGGACGCGAGACAGCCGCCGCCTTCACCCCTGAAAACTTTGAAGCGGCATTGGCCCGAGCTTGGAAAACCTTTTTGGGCGAGAGCTGGATAGACTATCAAATTCACGCCAAAGAGGTGGCCGTATGATCACCCATCACTTGACGCAAGCCGATGTGGTGTTGAAAGGTAAAGTGCGATCACATTCGCGCTTTTGGATGGACACCTGTGGTGGCCGCGACCAAGTGGCTCGTACGGTGATGAACACGGGGTGGGCTTCGTATGAAACACCTTTGCCAGAGTTGATCGCGAAATGGAGCGCGGGCTTGCAACCGCTATTGATCGATGTGGGCGCCAATACCGGGTTTTACAGTTTGTTGGCGTTGGCCTGTGGTGCACGTGAAGTGCATGCGTTTGAGCCAGTGACCGAAATAGCCGATGTACTATGGGCCAACGCGCAGACCTCAGAGCTGACCTATCGTTTGCATTTGCACCGCGAAGCCTTGGGTGCAACAGCGGGAACAAGCACATTATTTTTTCCGGACAATGGGCATGGTTTGGTGGAGACGTCGGCGTCCTTGAATGCGAATTTTCGGGCGCAGCACTCAGAGAAACGCACAGTCAAGGTGCGTCGCCTGGACGATGTCATGCAGGCGGAGGGATGGAACGTGAACGTCATGCACCCCTATCTGCTGAAGCTCGACGTGGAGAGCCATGAACCGCAGGTTTTGACTGGGGCCAGCCAGTTGCTGAATGCTTTGCGCCCGGCCCTGGTGTGTGAAATTTTGCCAGGAGCTGATATGCTCTTTTACGCCGAGCTGATGCGGACCTATGGCTATGCACACTATTCGTTAAGTCGCCAAGGCTTGCGTTTTTCAGAGATGATTGAGGCCAGCGATGTTTCGCGTGATCATGTGTTTTTACCCTTGGCCATGCAGGATGAGTGGCTTGATCTTGTAATGGTGTGAGCCATATCAGAACTCGAAGTGCTCTTCTTATTATTTAAATCAACCTTATTGCCCTTTATGCGATAGGTGTTCCGCCAAGATATTTGGCTCTTCCCCACTAACGGGTCGGGTGGTCAAGGGCGGTCAGTTGCATCCCATGTGTCGTCGATACATCTCGGGGTTATGACCGGCTGGGATGTTTTTGCAAGGATCCTCCGCGTATCCTCGAAGAATGTTGTACCGCTTGATCTGTTCAGGTTTGAGAAAATTCACTGTCTTCAAATGTTGAGACAGATGGATAAAGCGAAGCTCTGTCCTGGCAGACTCAGCCTCTGCGAGCAGACGCCGCAGCGATGACTCGTCCACTGCTCCCTTTGCAAAGGCCATCTCCAGCGCTGTTTCGGCGGCGATCAGACGCTCGCCAGTCGGGATGGCTGCTTTGCGCATATCGTCAAGCAAAGCCTGAGTCTTAGCTACCTGTTCCTGATTCAACGGGATCTGTTCTTTCAGTTCCAGCAGATGAGCCGGTCCTGGCATGCCATTGAGTTCAGCTGCAAGTGCCAGCCCCCAGCCACCACCCCGACGAAGTTCCTTGATGTCATTGTCGGAGAGGGACTTGATGGCTCGGTGTTGCATACCGGCGTAAGGTGTTTCTGCCCCGTGATGATGTTGAGCCAACGTCGAGAACGGCATGCAGATTGCAAGTGCCAATAGCAAATTGTTTGATTTCACAGAATTTCCAGAATCAGTTATTGAGCCTATCGCGGTTCTGTCGATTGTGACCTTGATTGCTCTGAATCCCTGGTTGTATCCTAAATGCGATGATTAATTTTGGCTTTGTAGGCGAAGGAGTCTTGCCTTCATCGCTGTGGCCTGCCTGGCTGGTGGGGCGGTATGAAGTCCTGCACTTTCAGGCAATTAAGTATGATCTCAACATGCGCAACCTTTTTGCTCTTGTATCTCTGCTTTTCTACTTGGCTAGGGGCAGTCGTCGATGCCGCCCGGTCGCTTGGGAGTTCAGGGTCTAGGTGATGAGTCACCCACCTGATCATGGGCAGCGCAGCTGGCGAGCAGATGCACGCTCTGCCTTGGAGACGGTGTCGGCGATGTGTCCCGTCAACCTGTCTCTCGGTGCCTTTGCCTTTGCCGCACTGGGTGAAAGCTTCGCTGCAACTGGCGCCATAGCGGGTCTATTGGGAGCTGCACTGAGCGTTCTGGGCACGGCAGCTCTGGGTTACCGGGGCGTGGGCATTCATGTGCCGCGCTCGGTGACTGGGGCCCTTCTGGGCACTTTTGCTGCAGCGATGACGGTCAAGGGACTGCCAGCCTCACAGTTGGCACCCGCTGCCTTCTTGATGCTCATGTTTGCGGGGGTCTTCCAAAGCTGTTTGGGCGTTGTTCGTCTTGGCTCCCTGGTGCAGTATTGCCCGCAGCCCGTCATGGCGGGGTTCTTGAATGCCATGGCCGTGTTATTGGCAATGTCGCAGTTTCCCCATCTGTGGGGACTGTCTTCCTGGGAGGCTCTGCTGGGCGCTCTGCGCTTTTCAGAGCCGAGCATGTCACCATTGGCCCTCCCTGTGGGCTTGGTGACGATGCTTTGGATACTTCGACCGCCCAGATGGTCTCTCGCCATACCTCCTCCTTTGGCTGGCATCGGCTTGGGTACGATGCTGGACGTCGCATTGCGTACCATTGGTTGGAGCCATTCACTCGGGCCAGCCATTGGATCTGAGTCACCTTCATGGCCCTCATTTTCCGAGGGGTGGATGTCTTTGGGTTGGATGTTGCAGGGCGAACACTTGCGATGGATGCCCGACATTCTGGCCTTTGCCCTTGCTCTGGCGGTTCTGACATCCATAGACCACTTGATGTCCAGCAAGGCACTCGAGAATTTGACGCAGGAGCACATCCGTCCGAACCGTGAACTCGGCAGGCTGGGGGTCATGAACACGGTGGCGGCATTCGTCGGCGTCATGCCTTGCAACGTTGGCTTTGCCAACAGCCAGGTCCATCATCAGACAGGTGGACGGGTGCACAAGACAGCTGTATGGATAGCGGTGATGCTTGTGGGCCTGGCCCTGGGCCTGAGCGCCCTGCTTGACGTCGTGCCTCGTGCATCCATCGCCGGGATGTTGCTTGCGGTTGCATGGCGCATGGTGGATAAACCCACCCTGACCTTGGCTGCTACCTGGCTCAAGCTAAAGCGTAAAGGACGTGATCAGCTCGGGTTTGATCTTCTGGCGAGCTTTGCCGTATCACTGACGGCTGTTGTTTGGGGCATGCTGGTGGGGGTGGCTGTAGGCATCATGGTTGCCGTGTTGCGCTTCATTGCTGCAACCCGACGCACCGTCATCCGCTCCGTTCGTCAGGGGGGTGGCTTGTGTTCAAGACGCGTACGTCCCGCTATAGAGCGTGAGGCGCTGGCTAAAGACAGCCATCGCCGTGCCCTTCTTGAATTGGATGGAATTCTCTACTTCGGCACGGTCGAGCACTTTCAAGCCCAGGTCGATGCTCTTCTGGCGTCCCGCCACGGAAGACCATTGGATGTCATACTGGATTGGCGTCGGACACACTATTTAGACTTGACGGGCGCGCAAGCGATCCGCTTTCTGGACATGCGCCTGAAGCGTCAAGGAGGCAGCTTGAGGCATTGTGAGTTGCAGTCCACGCAAGGCCTTTTTTCTTTGCTCAGAGCATCCGGAGCCCTCGTGTCATCAGAACAGGTGTATCCCGATGCTGACCGTGCACTGGAGGCTGCCGAAAATACAGCCCTCTCGGAGGCCGGTGAACCGCTTCCAATGCAAGAATTGCCTCTGAACAGTATCGCTCCCCTGATGGATCTTTCGCACGCACAAATTGAACGCTTGGCCGCTGTTATGCACAGAGAGGTATTTGCCCCCGGCGCGGCGATGTGCCAGCAAGGCAGGCCAGGCAATGAGATCTTCCTGATGGCCCTTGGTCAGGCCAGCGTGTATCGAGAAGCGGCGAATCAGGTTAAGGATCCTATGGAGACGTCGTCGCAGGCAAGACGACTGGCCTGCTTTCAAGCAGGCACCTGCTTTGGCGAGTTGGCATTTGTGGACGGCTCGGTGCGTGATGCGACGGTGAGAGCCGACGGTACCGTGGTTGCCTGGGTCTTGAATCGGCGCGATCTGGATCACTTGTCCCAGCAAGACCCCGCGTTGGCCAACACGTTTTATCAATGCCTTGCTCGTGAACTGGTCGAACGGTTACGGCAGGCCAATCGATCCATCGACGATTTCTCCCATTGAGGACATGACATGCCTACTCCTATGCGAATTGCAATCTGTATCAAGCGTGATTTGTACGGAATCCTTGCCTTGCGGAGTTTTGCCGCTGCGACGGGACCACTGAACTGCCGCGTATTCTGTAGTGTCAAGACGAGATCGACAGAAAACAGTGTGGAGTCCCTTGTACATCTCAAGACCCTCGAGCGAGACGCCGCGATGAATCCGCTACTTTGGAATTCGGATTTACCGTTGCCGCAGGGTTTTCAACCAGTCAGCGAGTGGGAAAACTTGACAGATCTTCGCTCACCAGGCGGCGCAGATCGCATCCTCGAATGGCAACCGGATTTGGTGATCTCCATGCGGTTCAGCCTGATATTTCCTCCTTCGCTGATTGCACAGATACCCAAAGGCATCATCAATGTTCATCCTGGCCCCTTGCCAGCCTACCGCGGGCTATTCGCCCCTTTCTGGCAGGCGCTCCATGGTGAACCCAATTTTGGATGCGCTGTACACCTTGTCGATGACGGCATCGATACAGGACCTGTCATCGACACTGCTAGAGTCCCGCGAGTTCCTGGCCGCTCACTGATGTGGCATACCGCTCAGCTCTACCGGGGAGGTGCACAAATCGCCGCCTCTGCTGTTTCAAACATCAGCGCGGGCGGGGCACCTCACGCTGTCAAATCCACGGGTGATGGAGCGTACTTCAGATTTCCGACTTCACAGGACTTCACGCGACTTGCCGATACCGGTATGAACTTGGCCAGTGGAAACGATTACGCAGCGTTGCTGTCCGAGATCTTTCCTGCCAAAGCGGATTCATTATGAATACTGAGCCGTGATGCCTGAGAGTGCCTTTGAGGCTTTCAACGGGATTGCGCGTCTATCCTGACATGACTACACTCTGGCAAAAAGCGAAAACAGTTTCACTGTTTCAATGTTTTGTCACCAGGAGACAAGCTTGATCAAAATTTTCCTTGCCGCCCTAGCCCTGGTCATATCCGCGTGGCAACCCACGCTGGCGCAGGATTGGCCGAATCGCCCTGTCACCTTTTCGCAACCCTACGGACCAGGCACAAACCTCGACGCCATCACGCGCTATCTTGCAGGCGTAATGGGCCCAGCGTGGAAACAGTCCATCGTGGTTGAGAACAAGGCGGGTGCCAATGGAGTGATTGGCACCGAACTCGTGGCACGTACTCCCGGGGATGGCTACACATGGCTCTTCACCGGTCCGGGCCACTTCACCAATGAAGTGCTGATGGGCAAAGTGCCTTTTGAACAAAAGGACTTCAAGCCTGTTGCACGCCTCGCCAGCGTTATGCTGGTTCTGGTCGTGCCTGCCGACTCGCCCTTCAAATCAGTCATGGACATTGTCGAAGCCGCCAGGAAGAATCCGGGCAAGGTGAGCTATGCATCGGCTGGCAGCGGCAGCGCCCAACATCTCTCTGCTGCCGCGTTCCAGCATGCCAGCGGCGTACAGTTTCTGCATGTGCCCTACAAGACGCAAGCTGCGGCATTGACCGACACACTCGGTGGCCAGGTCGACTTTACTTTTTCGGCGCTGGCGACGGCGAAGGCACAACTTGCCTCGGGGCGCGCTCGTGCAATTGCCGTCACCGGACCTCGCCGATCGCAGTCTCTACCAGAGCTCCCGACCGTTGCCGAATCGGGCGTACCTGGATTTGTCTTCTTTTCGTTCAATGCTGTGTTTGTGCCAGCTGCTACGCCTGACGATGTGATCCGAAAATTCTCCGATGCCTTAGGCGCAGCCATTCGCACACCCCAGTTCGCAGAAATGGCGAAGGCACAGGGATTCGAGAGCGATTACGCTGACGTGCAGGCATGGAGTGCAGCCGTTCCACTTGAAAGAAAGAAGTGGCAAGATCTGATTCGCATCAGTGGTGCGAAGAATGAATAAGCTGCCCGGTTACGACGCGCGATCATCGACCATAGACCGGGTTCTGCGCGAGCGTGCTCATCAATGGGGAGACAAAATATTTCTGCGCTGGCTGCCCACCGGTGCAAGCATGAGCTATCGCCAACTCGACGAATGGACACTGCGTGTCGGCTCCGGCCTCGCCGCAGCAGGCGTTGAGGCCGGAAGCCACGTCGGCGTGCTGATGGAAAATTGTCCGGAACAACTCCTCGCCATTCTTGGTCCCGCACGCTGCGGCTATGTGTCGGTACCTCTGAACGCGGCGGCGAAAGGGCAATTGTTGGCCTATTTCCTGGACCACGCGGACTGCTCGGCACTCATCATCGAAGAGGCCTTGTTGCCTCGCTTCCTGGATGCCCGCGAAAAGTTATCGAGGATCAGGCATGTTTTCGTGGTGCGTCCCGACCGAGGAGGGCCGAAGTCCGAACCCCAGCGTATAGATGGTACAGCTGACTGCATGGTTCATGAGTTTCAAGACATGCTTAAAGCACCTGCGCAACTGCCAGGTGAAGCCCCCGCCTTCAACGCTCTTGCGATGCTTCTATTCACGTCAGGCACGACGGGTCCATCCAAGGCCATCATGTACACACACGCGCACTTCATCTACTGGGGAAGTGATGTGGCCCACCACCACGAGTATTCACCAGACGACGTGGCCTACGTGTTCTTGCCCCTCTTTCATGGGAATGCGCTGTTAGGCAGCACCATGGGTTCGCTCATGGCGGGTGCATCTATCGCGCTTGCGGCACGCTTCTCAACGAGCAAGTTCTGGGAACATATCCGCTTGAGTGGTGCCACTGTTTTCAACGGTGTTGGCGCGGTCACCAATTTTTTATGGAAGCAGGCGCCATCGCCATCTGATCGTGATCATCAAGTCCGTCGCTGCCATCTTGCACCTGTGCCTGGATTTGCCGTTGGATTCGAGCAGCGCTTTGGCATGACGATCATGAGCGCGTATGGGTTGACCGATTATTGTCTCGGCTCAGCATACAACACCAAGAGTCGACGCGATAAGCTGGGTTCGTGTGGGCAGCCGCGAGCAGGCATCGACATCCGCATCGTCGATGAGCACGACTTTGACGTACCTCCAGGTGAACCCGGGGAGATCGTCCTGCGAAACAACAACCCTTGGGGCGCCTCCCTTGGCTATTACAAACAACCTGAGGCGACGGCCGCAAGCCGCCGCAACTTGTGGTTCCATACCGGTGACCGCGGACGCATGGATGCCGACGGTTACCTCTGGTACACCGACCGAATCAAGGACGCTATCCGGCGCAGAGGCGAGAACATTTCGGCCTTTGAAGTGGAGGAAGTCATTCGCACGCATCCAGCCGTGGCAGATGTTGCGGTGTACCCAGTCCGTGCAGAGACCAGTGAGGACGAAGTGGCCGTCACCATTACATTGCGCCCGGGTGCAGAAGAAAAATTCAGCTACCAGTCGCTGATTGAATATTGCAACCAGAACCTTGCCTATTTCATGGTTCCTCGCTATGTGCAGATAGCCAGGGAAATGCCCATGACGCTGAGCCAGAAAATAGAAAAATACAAGCTTCGGCGCGAAGCAGAGGCCAACTTGTCGGCCTTGTGGGATCGCGAGCGTGCGGGCATTGCCATTGAGCGTTGAACACCCATGAAAATATGATGAAAACCAAGCCGCAACCGACCACTTCCATCGCGACTTCAGACGTACGTCGCATCCTCGTTCGTGAGCAAGATTTGGTCGAAGAACTCATCGGACAGGTGAGCTTCACCGAAATGTTTCTGTTGCAGCTCACCGGCAAACGTCCGCCGGCATCGCATGTGCGAATCCTCGATGCGGTTCTCGTCACGCTGATGGAACACGGCATCACGCCCAGCGTGATCGCCACGCGCCTGATCTATCACTCTTCACCGGATGCGCTCCAAGCTGCTGTTGCTGCCGGACTGCTGGGCGTAGGCACGACTTTCATTGGCACCATGGAGGGGTGCGCCAAGCTCCTGGAAGAGATGATGGCTGCGCCTGAAGGCTTGGCCGAGCGTGCACATGCGATTGCACTGCGCCATAAGGAAGCCGGCAAAGCCGTGCATGGATTTGGTCATCCTCACCACAAACCTGACGATCCTCGCACACCACGCATGCTCGCTGTGGCCCAGGGTGAGGACGTTTCCGGGCGTTATGTCGAGGCACTCCAGGTTTTATCGGCTCAGGTTGATGCTGTCTATGGCCGCCACATCACGATCAACGCGACCGGGGCTTCGGCTGCGTTATTGGGTGAAATCGGCATTCCACAGAAAGTCATGCGTGGCGTTGCCGTCGTCAGTCGCTCAGCCGGGCTGGTGGGTCATATCTACGAGGAAAGCCAGAAGCCGTCGGCGGCTTTCATCTGGGAAACGGTGGATGAGGCAATTCCGTACGAGCCAGTGAATGGAGGTATTTAATGAAGAAGTATCGATTGGGAGTCGCATGGATTGTTTCCGTGCTCTTTTTGACCTCAACGCTCAATATGGCTCAGGCCCAAGAGTCCGCAAGCGCAAAGCCCTTTCCCTCAAAAGCGGTGCATCTGGTCATTCCATTTGTGGCAGGTGGAGCTATCGATGTGATTGGTAGGCTGATCGCTGAGCGACTCGCTGTTCAGTGGAAGCAACCTGTTGTGATCGAAAACAGGGCGGGCGCAGGCGGTAGCGTCGGCGCACAATACGTCGCTTCAGCTGCGCCAGATGGACACACGATACTGTTTGCAAGCACTGGTTTGCTTCACAATGCAGTTTTGTTTCCGACTCAATCGATTGACCCTTTCAGGGATTTCACGCCCATTTCACAAGTTCTGACGACCCCAGTTGCGTTTGTTGTGAGTTCACAATCAACAGCCAACACGATGGCCGAGTTCGTTGCAAACGCGCGCAATAAGAAGCTTTCTTACGGGTCTTTTGGGCCAGGGACCACATCACATATTTACGGCGAACAGCTGAAAGTCATCACAAAACTTGACATGACGCATGTGCCCTACAAGGGTGAGGCGGCCGCTTTGCCTGATGTGATGAGTGCCAACGTGGCAGGCGCTTTTCTCTCGGTGACGACATCTGCAAACGCTTTAAAAAGCGGTCGAGTGAAAGTGTTAGGGGTCACAGGACGTTCTGCCGTGCAAAACCTCCCCGGGGTTCCGACATTGCTCTCCTCTGGATTCGAGGGTTTTGAAAGTGTGGGTTGGTTTGGCTGGTTTGCGCCCGCTGGCACACCTTCCCGTGTGGTCGAAAAAATATCCACAGATCTCAACAATGCGCTCGCAGATCCAGAATTGATCAAGCGCGCTGTGGCGGCGGGATTTGATATCACGGGTACCACGCCAGCAGAGTTCACCTCAATCATGAAGTCCGACAACGAGCGGTGGAGACGCATGATCATCCAACTTGGGATTAAGGTCGATTGATCCGGCCTCGTGCATGTTCAGGAGATGAAATTGATGCAAGCCAATGCCAACGAGCCAGTCGCTCAATTGCAAGAAGGTGTCAAAACCAATCATGGGTATGACGTTTCAAAACTGCAGAACAAGGTTGACTTGGCATCCATCATTTCCGCAGAAAACTACTCGATAGAGCGGGAAAAAATTTTCAGACGTGCTTGGCTTCCGATCGGCCGTACGGACGATTTGCCAGAAAAGGGAAGTTATTTCGTTTATGACATACCCACATTTCAGACGTCACTGATTGTTGTTCGTGGTAGCGATGATGCGATTCGAGTTTTTCACAACGCTTGCCGCCATCGTGGAAATAAATTGATACGAGAGGGTAAAGGGTGTGTGAAGGCTTTTACTTGCGGTTTTCATGGCTGGAGATTTTCTATCGATGGTGACCTCTCATTGATCACAGACCCTCACATGTTTGATTCGGTCGACAAGGACGACTATGGACTCAGAATCGTCAAAAGCGATGTTTGGGAAAACCTGATATTTGTCAACTTTGATGATGATTCTCAGAGCCTGGAGGATTGGCTTGGCCCCGAATTTTTCGACCAATATTCAGGTTACTGGGACTTGCACAAGCAAAGTGCCATGTATACCTTTGAGTTGAATTGCAATTGGCATTTGGCAGTCAATTCCTTTACGGAGGGCTACCACACCATGTTTCTTCACAAGAACACGGGCAGGGATTATCAAGGTGGGAAAGTGAATCCCCAGCGACATCGACCGAGTATGGAGATCATGAAGCGACACCACCGCTATTCAGCTCCAGGAAATCCCGACCATAACATCTTGCCGACCGAAGAAGTGGCGATTCGTCACGGTAGAAAGCTCTTGCCAGCTTTCGACTTCGATTTTTCAATGCTGCCACCCGGAGTCAATAAAAGCAGATACCCATACTGGGCATTTGATGTCGTGGAATTTTTTCCAAACTATGTGGTGATCACGGGGAATCACTTTCGGACTGAGTTCAATTTTTGGCCCATAGATCACACACGTACCAAGGTGATTTTGAAGCGTTATACATACCCACCCAAGAACCTTGGAGAGCGTATAAGCACTGCATATTTCCTCGCAAGGGGGCGGGATGTCATCCGTGAAGATTTAAACACTCTGGAAGCTCAGCAGGCGGTTATATCGTCCGGGGCCCTGCCTCATGTAGTTCTGTCTCGTCAGGAAATGGCTCTGCAGCACCATTTCGCTGTGACCAAAGACATGTTGGAGCAACCATGACGACTGTTGTGCGCACACTTCCCGAAGTTTTTTTTGAATTTGAAAAGTACGTGCAGCAATGGGCGCTTTCGTCGGAGCAGGCGCGTGCCACAAAGCGTATCGGCACTTCAATGGATGAGATAAATGATTTTCATGCAGCCATATTTCCCAGGCTTGATGAAATTTTCAACTTTCTGAATCAATTTCCCAACGACCCGCAAGCTTTGCCGTGGGACGTCAAAAATTTGTATGACTTGACGCTTTCAGCGATGGAAGTGGCTGCGCCCGTGGACTTGGGGTGGTCATCCCCAGACATCGAAGATGTGTTCCCGTTAGAGCGGTTTCAATTCAATACTTACTGAAATTCAATACACACACTTGCGTAAAGCGGGCTGCTTGGTCTGTGCCCTATCGCACACAAAGTGCCATCTTTTGAGCCAACTTCAGAAAGTGTGCCAATTTAAAGTTCTTGATTGTGCGTTGCCACACACATAATCGAGAGCTAATAAATCAGCGGTCAAGAAAATTCGATTGGAGTAGGGGTATACACTGAACCCATTGATTCGACACCCAGTTTGTCACCCCATCCATTCATCTCAGTGCGCCAATGAATCCGAGGATGAACCAGTGCTTGGAAATGTTGCCTGAAAGCGACTTTCAATTACTTTTGCCGCACTTGAATCTGATGTCGTTGACTGCTGGCGAGTCTCTGAATGGAACTTTTTCTCGACCAGATAAGTTGTATTTTCCAATCAGTGCGTTGATAGCGCTCAGAAAAGATACGCCTGATGGTTTGTCGATAGATACAGCGACCATTGGTGCTGAGGGCTTGTTAGGTCTATCAGGCTTGACAGGCAATTCGTATTTCCACACCATCGTTGCTGAGTCTGGACTTGCCTATCGATTGGATCGAATTCACTTGGAGTACCTGATGGATTTGCATCCCATGATGACAAAAATGTGCATGCGGGCAGCGCAACTGGTGATCAGAAAAATTTCAATGGAATTGCTCTGCACACATTACCATCAAATCTCGCAACGTCTGTCCAAGTGGATTCTGACGCGACATGATTACCTGCTTGCAGACAGCCTGTCTGTGACCCATCAGGTCATCTCTGATTCATTGGGGATCAGACGTGAGGCGGTCACCCTGACCCTTGCAAATATGGCTGGCCTCAGGGTTTCACGTGGCCACTTGGACGTGACAGATCGTGCTGCGCTGGAACATCAAAGTTGTGAATGCTATTTCCAACTCAAGCAGGTGCACCCGAATCAAATGTTGCTGCCGTTTTGAGAAAAGGGTCAAGTCGATTTCTCTTGGCGGACCCTTGTCGAGCCTCAGGCGTCTGCTCATAATGTGCCAAAACAGGGATCACGGAGTACCCATGTCAACTCGCCGACTCACATTGAAAATGGCTATCGGCACGGCCGCCGGACTTGCCCTACCGGGGCTGCGTGCGCAGAGCGCCACCACGAAATTGCTGGTGGGTTTTGCCCCGGGCGGATCGGTTGATCAAACCGCTCGTGCATTGGCTGAACGGTTACGCCCGTTGCTGAATCGACAAGTGGTGGTGGAAAACCGGCCAGGCGCGGCAGGGCGGCTCATCATTGAGGCCACCCGGCAAGCCGCCCCCAATGGTGACACCTGGATGCTGGTTCCTCATGGTCCCATGACACTGTTCCCCTGGATTCATCGACAGCTTCGCTACGATCCCTTCAAGGACTTCACGCCCATCGGGCGTATTTGTACGACGGACTATGCGTTGAGCACTGGTTCAGCCACGCCGGCACAAACCCTGGCTGAATTCATCGCTTGGGCCAAGGTGCCTGGCAACAAAGCCGCTTACGGTTCTCCAGGCGCAGGCACGGTTCCGCACTTCATTGGCCAGGGATTTGCGATGCAGACCCAGTTGGACATGACACATGTGTCCTACAAGGGATCGGCGTTGACCATGGTTGATCTGATGGGAGGTTCGCTGCCACTGGGTTCATCGCCGACAGCGGATGCGATTGAACACCACCGCCATGGCAAGGTGCGCATTCTGGCCACCACTGGTGAGCAGCGCAACCCCAGTTTGCCGCAGGTTCCCACACTCAAAGAGTCGGGCGTGAACTTCGTCATGGATGGTTGGTACGGTGTATACGCCCCCGCCGATTTGCCCGAAGAACTTCAACTCAGCTTTAACAAAGCGCTGAGCACTGCAGCTCTGGGCATTGAGGACATGCTCAAACGCAATGCCATGCGTCCTGCCCCCTCGACACCCGCACAATTGACCGAACTGCAACGCAAGGAACACCAGTGGTGGGGGCCATTGGTGAAAGCGTCGGGTTTCACGCCTGAGACGTGACCGCCTTGGATATGCCGTCTCGCCTCAAACGCGACCGCTGAGTGTGGCGTCGGTGCGTGCACCTTCACGCAACGCGCGCTCCGCCTCTTCACCGTCGTAGACCATTTCTATCTGCGTGCCATCGGGATCGCGGAAGAACACCTGATGCAGAGACTGTTCGGGGACTGCAAACTCCTCAAATGGAATCTGATGCGCGTGCAGTCGCTCTCGCAGGCTGTCGAGTCCGGTTGCCAGAAATGCAACGTGATTAAAAGGATCCGTCTGATTGGAGGTAGGGATGCGCCCTGTCGAGATGTGCAATACAGCTCGTCCGCCAGCGTACATCCATGCGCCAGGTCGGTTGAACGGTGGCCTGGTGCCATCCTCCAAGCCCACCACCTCGCGGTAGAAGCGGCGCGCGGCATCGAGATCGGCAGTGCAGACGTTCAGGTGATCGAGGGAACGGATAGGCATTGTTGATCCTCACGTGTCTGTTTAAATGACATGACAAATAGTTTGATGAATCCAGGATGTATTTACCAATTTATCTGAGTACATGAATTGATTTGATATGACAATTATGCAATGATTCGCACATTCTAGACAAGGATCGCCCCGTGAACACCTCCGTACTCGACGCACCCCACCCCACTGTCACCGCCGCTAGACGCTCTCACGCAGATTTTTCAAATATCAGCTATGAGGAGGCCTTGGCCCGCGCCGAGCGACTCATTCCGCTGCTCAGGAGTGAGGCCATGGAGAGTGAGCGCATCAACTGCATGACGCCCAAGGTGCTTGATGCGCTTCACCAAAGCGGCTTGTTCCGCATCCACCAACCCAAATACTGGGGGGGAATGGAACTCGCCTATACCGCCCAATTCGATATCTGCGAAATATTGGGTCGTGGTGATGCATCCGCCTCATGGACGTTCGCGAATCTTGCCTCCCACCACCGACAACTCGCGCACTGGTCCCTGCAAGCGCAAGAGGACGTACTGCAAAACGACCGTGATGCCCTCGTCGCCTCAGGCATTGCCTACATCCAAGGGTCGGGCACCCGGACAGAAGGTGGACTTCGACTGTCCGGCACATGGGGCTTTTCCTCGGGGGTGACGGTGTCCACCTGGAACATGTTGGCTTGCGTGGTCAAAGAGGACGGCAAGCCTGTTGACTGGTGTATGTGCCTCGTCCCGATGTCGGACTACACAGTGGAAGACGACTGGAAGACGTTGGGAATGCGAGGCACGGGCAGTTGCACTGTGTCCTGTGACGATGTGTTTGTTCCAGCACACCGAGTGCTTTCAATGAAGGCCGATCCCGGGATGTCCGCGTTTCCGGGGCTCAAGGTGCACACGGCGCCGCTGTTTCGTGTGCCCAACTCCTCGCTGGGTGGTAACGGCATTGCGGGCGCCTTGCTGGGTAGCGCACGCACGGCGTTGGAAATGAGCATCGATTCGGTGAAAGAACGCAGCACGAGCTACTCGGCCGCCAAGATGCGCGACTTCCCGACGGTGCAGCTCAAGGTGTCGATGGCAGCTGCGAAGATTGACGGGGCACGTCTCATACTGCGCAACGACTGCGCCGAAGGTGCGACCATCATCGAGCGCGGGGGCAAGATTGATACAGAAACCCGTCTGCGCTACCGGCGCAACACAGCCATGTGCATGCGAATGGTCACCGAGGCAGTCTCCTCACTTCAGGAGATGGCTGGTGCGAACGGTATTTACGACAAGTACGTGCTCGAACGTTTGTTCCGAGACACCATTGCCGCGAACGGTCACGTACTGTTCAACGTGGACATGCAGCTCACGCCGTGGGGGTTGTCTGCGTTGGGTGGTGAGGTCCGAAGCCCGACCGTCTGAATCCCCATCGCACGGATTCCATCGAACATCAAAGGAGACAATCCATGCCCTTACTCGCTTGTCAGCTCCGACGTCGAGCAGGCCTTGTGGCGATGGCTGCAGCTGGGCTTTTCGGTACCTTCGTTGCCACCTCTGCGCTTGCTCAGACCGCTGCGAACTACCCCAGTCAACCGATACGATTCATCGTGCCTTATCCAGCGGGCACCCAGACCGACATCACGGCACGCATCATCGGCGAGGAGATCACCCAGGCCACGGGGCAACCGGTACTGGTGGAAAACAAACCTGGCGCTTCAACGATCGTTGGTGTGTCTGAATTGATGAAAAGCCCGGCGACCGGCTACACCATCATGCTCACGACCAACACCACGTCTGCGGCGAACAAGAGTCTGTTTGTGAAATTGCCTTATGAGCCCACCAAGGACTTTGTCCATGTCACGCGCATCAACTCAACTTCACAGGTGCTGGTGGGTCGGCCAGATTTGCCCGTCAACACGCTGGATGAATTCGTTGCCTGGGCCCGCAAGCAGACTTCACTGGAGGGCGGCCACTGGTCGGCGGGCTCGCAGGTATCGTTGGCCATGCTCAAGACACTGGGCGGTATCGACTTGCTGCCGGTGCCTTACAAGGGCGGGCCACAGGCTGTGACGGATGTCATTGGTGGGCGGATTCCGTTGACCTTTACCGATTTCTCGACCGCGCTGCCCCAAATTCGAGCGGGCAATCTCAAGGGAATTGGTATCACTGCGCCCACGCGCTCAGCGGTGGCCCCCAAACTGCCGTCGCTTTCCGAGTCCATCCCAGGCTTTGACGTGCAAGTGTGGACCGGCATCGTGGCTCCAGCCGGTACGCCTGCCGATGTGGCAGCCAAACTCAACGCCATCGTGATGCGGGCGCTGGCCAAACCGGAAGTCAAAGCCAAATTCGCCGATATCGGTTTTGACGTGGCACCTGCGTCACCCGAGGAGTTCACCCGCTTCGTGGAACGCGAGATCGACCGTTGGCGCAAGCTGGTCGCCGATGCGGGCATCAAACCACAATGATGGTCACGATTGAAAGTCAGCGCAGTGCAAGAGGCTTGAGTTCGCGCCGCAGCTTGAAGGCGTAGCGATAGCGTTGCTCGGGGTGCACACTGACCGACACCTCGAAAGGCTGTCCATCGGCGCCCCGGTAGCGTCTAACCACAAACAAGGCGGGTGAACCTTCATCGGCCTGCAACGGTTCGGCCAGGTGTCCTGGGATACGACCTGCAAAGATCTCGACGTCAGCCTGCTCGATACTCACGCCGTAAAGATCCGTGATTTGTACACAGACAGGAATTTGTTCGTGCCGCGGGTGTTTCTGTACCCCCGCGAAGCGCGGCAGTACATAGACGTCGGTCCAGCACAGCGGCATGGGTGAATCCCCGGGAAATCGCAGCATGCCAATGAGAAACCAATCGCTTCCGTGGGCCACTCTCAGCAGTTTCGACAGCTCGTGGTCCGCTTGGATATAGCGGCTTGACATCGCGCGCCGATAGGTTGTCGATGGGTAGTCGAGCAGTTCTTCGACCGACGCCACTTGTTGCGAAAGTACCGACGGTGGCTGGTTAGCAATAACGGTCGATCCCGTGCGCGGACGTCGCACGATCAGGCCCTCTTGCGAGAGCGCAGCCAGTGCACTGCGCACCGTCGGTCGGCTGGTTTGGAAGCGCACGCTCAGTTCAGCCTCGGTCGGTAGCCGGCTACCAACACCATAGACACCATCGCGAATTTGCGTGCGCAACGCGTCGGCGATCTCGCGGTGCCGCGGTGGAGGAGCGCTGGACTTCGCGCGTGAGGATGTGACCATGGATGAACGAGCGGTTTGAGGAATTTTAATGATGTTACGCTTAAGAGAGCGGATATTCACACACGCGACTGAACCCATGGTCTCACAAGACCTTGAAGGCCATGGCAGCCACCACCGTAGGGGGAATGGCAGCCAGCAGCAACTTGCCGGCATGGACTACGCCTTCGTCAAATCGGCCTTTCAGGATGGCAACACCAGCCGGGTTAGGGGCATTGGCGATCACGGTCATGCCGCCGCCAGTCACTGCGCCTGCCACGATGGCCACTTTAAATTCGTCGCTCAGTCCGGAAACCTGAGACGCGAGGTAAGTCAGTGCCGCGTTATCGGTGATCGCCGTCAGTGCCGTGGCTCCATAGAACACCGCATCGGCGCTCAAGCTCATCAACAGCGGCTGTAGCCACCAAGTCTGTTGCCCACCCAGAACCACCAAACCTGCGAGGAAGAATGCCACCAGCAAGGCTTCGCGAAAAATCAAACGATCTTGATGCTGTGAATAGGCATTTGCATAGCCTATGAAGAACAGCAGCAGTCCCATGAAAAGCACGGGGTGATGTGCAAAGAGGACAATTCCAAGCAAAAAGGCCACATGAATCGCCACCATGATGGGCGGTACGGTCATCCGAACGATGGATGGTTCGCCCAGGCCAAGCAACTCCCGCCGCATCAGCATGGTCACCAACCCTGCATTGACAAACACCGCCATGGACGCTTTCCACCCGAAGGTTTGAAGCATGTAAGGAAGATCCCACTGCCAAGTGGCCGCCACCATCAGCACAGGTGGTGCGGCAAAGGGCGTGAGCGTGCCACCGATAGAAATGTTGACGAACAGCACCCCCAGCGTTGCGTACTTGAGCTTCTCGCTCACCCGAGCGGAAAAAACGGAGTCCCTGAGCATGAGGGCGGCCAGCGTCATGGCCGCTGGCTCCGTGATCAATGAGCCCAACAGGGGCACCACCGACAGCAGAAGAAAATAACCCACCATCGGTGTTGGAAGCGGAGCCAGGCGTGAAACCTGTTGCACCAGCAGTCCGCAAGCCTGAAGGATCGGCCGCGTACCTGCCACCGTCATGATGGCAAATACGAACAACGGTTCTGTGAAGTTCCTGGATTCGAGATATGTGAGGGTAGGTGCCTGACCCATCAAGACGAACATGGTGAGGGTCAGTACCATGGCCCAGAGACCAAACACCACTTCAACCTCACCCAACAAGTGCCAGACACCTGCATGGCGAGGGTGTGTGCGCGCCAAGTGTTCGAAGTATTTGGTGCTGAAGGTGTGCAGTACTGCCAACGCAAAAATGCCAGCAGCTATCCAGGGCAGGAGAGGGTGGTTCATCCGAAGATCTCCATCGGCAAAGACCGATCGGTGAGGCGGCCCGACCTTCACCTGTCCTGTTGCATGAACTGCCATGCAACACCCAGCGAAAATACTATCACTTGGTGGCTTACTTTGCGCCAACAAAGCTGAATAGGCCCACTGTTCGAGGGTCTGATCGCAACTGAGTTTCACCGCACAAGCCAATGACCTAAGAAAGGGTAGGCTATTGTCTGTGTCGCAAGACGTCCCCTGGGCTTTTGTCGGAACATGTCGTCCTTTTTCAGGGAGATGTCATGGCTTGGTTGGATTTCATCAAAAACGGCAATGAACTGAGCGAGTGGCTCATTGAGGGTAACAACCCCTATGGAGTTCGCAAGCTCACACAAGGTGACGTGGACCAATTGCGTGACCATGTCAAGCCCACAGAGCGGGTGTTGGCCTATGTGTTGGGCCGAGTGGTCTTTGAAGGTCGAGGTCTGTGGCTGTTGACCGATCACCAACTGCTGATTTCTGAAGGCGATCAGAGCCGTTCCGTGATCCGTGTTCCCCTTGAATCGATCACCGCGGCGGAGTGTGTGAAAGGCAAATACGGTTACACCCTGCGGGTGCAGGCTGCAGGCCGTCAGCACAGTGTGTACGGTGCAGCATCGCAAATGACCGCCCAATTTTATCAATTACTCGGACAAAAAGTCACCTGCTCACCCGTGGTCAAGCCTATGGCTGTCAGTGCTGAGGACCAGCTCGAGGTCCAGCAATGCTTCCTCGACGCAGCCTCTCGACTGCAGCCGGTGGTGCCCGCCTTGTAAGAACACGTTGCGGTGCGCAAGCGTCAAAGTTAAAAGAAGGCCTATTCACGCCACCGCACAGATTTTCACCCGTGACTTGTTCATGATGAGCCCAAGAGTTGTTGACGAGGTGTCGCAACAGTATCAGAGGGTCGCATCATGAAAACATCGCTCCAATGGGTTGTCACTTTAAGTCTGTCGGTCGCGTCATTCGCGGCGAGTGCACAAAGCACCTACGACATGGGCAAGACCTTGTATCAGGACAATTGCGCCGGTTGCCATGGAGCAACGGGCAAGGGTGACGGCCCTCTCAAGGCTTATCTGATCAAAGCGCCGAGTGATTTGACCACCATCACCCAGCGTCACCAGGGCACTTTCCCTCAGCAGCGATTGTGGGAAACCATTGATGGGCGTGGCAGCACGGAGCCCGGTCCTCATGGTTCGCGGGAAATGCCAATTTGGGGCAATGAATTCAAAGCTCAAACGGAGCGCGGTCCCTGGTGGGGCATGCCTTATGGTGGCATGCACCGTGGCGGACCGGAATGGCAAGTGCATCAGAAAATTTCAGCCCTCATTGATTACTTGGCCAGAATTCAGGTCAAGTGATCAGTCGGTCGCTTGGTGGGCCAATCCATTCTCGTCGAATCCGACACCCAGCGCCTTGGCTTGGTCCGCGACAGTGGCATTCCATTTGACAGCACCAGGCTTTTTGCCCCCCAGTATAGAAATCAACATCCCGCTCTCACCGTCCAGGCTTCTGAAAGCGCGGTGTACAAAGGGCGGCACGCTGATGGTGTCTCGTGCATTGAGGGTCACGCTGTGTACTTGTTGAGTGGCCCCGTCGATCCAGTCGATGGCCCACCGACCCGCCTGAACCACAAACACCTCCTCGGTGTCGTGCCAATGCATGGCGGCACCGCATCCCTCGGGTGCCACGATGTAGTCGATATGAAAATTTTCAGCCGCGCTGATCTTGGGTTTGAAGTTCGGATCATCCGTCACACCGGATCCAATGACGCTGTACAACACGCGTTGATGACCGGGGATATAGGTATCCGCAAAGGCTCTGGGGCTGGCTGGAATGTCGCCAAACCGCGCCACCCTGGTTTCCATGTCAGACACTGAACAAGCGGCAGAGGTGGCAACGTGCTGTGCCCAGGAATCAATGAGTGCTTGACGGTTCATGTGTGAAGGACTGGAGTGGTGTGTTTGTCGTTGTGGGGGGCATGCGGTCTAGAGCAGCAGACCGGATTGAGGGGGAATGCCCAAGGCGCTTTGACCAGAGGCCGTGGCCTGGATGTCCCAGGTCAATGCAATGTGTGAGGAAGCCGCGTGAATGTCGCGAAACATCCGTTGCAGCGGCAGCTTGAGGGACAAACCTGCGGCACCTGCAGCGGGCATCAAGGTGTCGATGCTCTTGACGATCAGGTTGGATGCAAACGCAACGTTCCGTTTCCATTTCAATTTGGTTTCAAGGCTGGGGTACTCACCCTTGGCCACTGATAACTCAAGATCCTGCCAATCTCGCCTTAAAACTGTTTCTGCAAAATCAACACACGCCGATGCCTCTGCGATACGGGCTTGCACGGAAGTGAGTTCCGAGATTCTGGCGCCGGTGTAGGTTCCTGCTCGAGACCGCATCGACTCGGTGAATTGCTCAAGCGCGCCTTTGGCTGCCCCCAGGGGCACGATACATAAAAAATAGGCAAATGCGACAAAGGTGGGCATGGAGTAAACAGGGTGCGCATGAATTTTTGCACCAGGCAAGTCTTTGCCAGCTGCAAATATTTCTGCAGAGACTGTTCTGTGCGCAGGTACAAACGCGTTTTGTATCTCCACATCATGGCTGCCACTGCCCGTCAGTCCGTAGGAGTGCCAGTTGTCCAGACTTTTGAAATCTCTTTGAGGGACCAGAAAGAAACGCCGATGAGGGGCGGCTCCGTCGTTGGAGTCTGTCATGCATCCAACGATCATCCAGGTGGATCCATCTACTCCACTGGCAAAGGGCCATCTTCCGCTGACGCGGTAACCACCTGGTTCATAAACCGCTTTCCCACACGGAAAGGCCAACCCCGTCGCGGCCAAGGCTTGCGGATCATCGTCCCAGATTTCTTGCTGGGCTTGCAATTCCAATTGACCAATGGTCCAGGAGTGAGAGGCCAGGTTGGTAAATACCCAGGCTGTCGACGGACACGCCTTTGCAAGTTCGAGCACGACATCCAGGCAAGCGCTCATCCCAAGCTCAGAGCCGCCAAACATTTTGGGTTGCATCATGCGCATCAGTCCCGTGTCGAATAAATCCTGGATGGATTCATCGGGGCAGCGCCGAAGACTCTCGCAGTGTGAGGCTCTGGCCGCCAACAGGGGGGCCAATTGACGCGCCTGTTCAATGGCCAGGGTGTGCGTCAACACAGGGGCGTGGTTTGACCGGGATGACGGTAAAGTTTTGACAACGTGCATTGGAAACACCCTCCAAGTTGATTTCATCATACAAGGGTTGTTCCTTAATTTCAAAGTGGAACTCTGCCAGTAGTATGTGCCAGGACATTGGTGCATGCCCATGTCTGTTCGCCAGCAACAAGTCACTACACATCAAGCAAGGGGTGAGAGTTGTCCATGAATACGATCGCAGACTGGCACAAGCGTTTCGTGCGCTACCTACACATGGTGGCAGCAGTTTGGCTGTTCTCACTGGCATTTTTAATCCTGGCGGATGTGTTGTGCAGAGGACTCTTTAATTCACCGATTCAAGGCACTGCTGAGTTGGTCTCAAACTCGATTGTGGCCATCGCTTTTTTGCAGCTGTCGCATTCGATACGCATGCGAGGCATGTTGCGCGCCGAATTTCTGGATGCCTACTTGCCAGCGTGGCTGATGCGGAGTTTTTCCATGGTGGGCTATTTACTCGGCATTGCCTTGTTCCTGGCGCTTGCCTACGCCTCGTGGGAGCCCATGATGATGGCCATCGAGATCAATGAATACCAGGGGGATGGAGCACTTCGGGTGCCCACCTACCCTGTTCGAATCATCATTGTGTTCACCAGTTTGTTGTCTGCCGTGGGTTATGGCTACCTGTTCCTGGAGGGGTTGAGCGGTCAGTCCGAGATTCTGAGCCCTGAAGCCGCTCCTTCAGAAGGGCAGGTGAAGTGATGGACTCAACGTCTTTTGCCGGGATGATGATCGTCATCCTGATCTTGATGATTGCTGCAGGCATTCACATCAATGTCGCCTTGGCCACGGCCAGTGTCTTGGGGGTGGGTTTGTTGGCTGGCAAGATGTCTGTCGCCTTGTCCATCCTCTCCACCACGGCGTTTGAAGTCCTCAGAGATTACATTTTTGCCGTCATCCCCATGTTCATTTTGATGGGAGAGTTGATTGCCAGAAGCGGGGCCGCCAAAGACCTCTTTCAAGTGGTGAACAGAGTCTTGTTTTTCCTGCCAGGCCGATTGGCGGTGGCCACAGTCATTGGCAATGCTGTGTTTGCTGCTGTGGTGGGGGTCTCCATCGCATCGGCTGCTACTTTCTCCAGAATCGCTTACCCGCAGATGCGGGCCTTGAATTACGACAAAACCGTTGCCCTGGGTTGTATTGCCGGCAGCTCTTCATTGGGTATGCTGATTCCTCCATCGGTGTTGATGATTGTCTGGGGTGTCTTGACAGAGCTGTCCATCGGAAAGTTATTCTTGGCGGGGTTTTTACCCGGCTTCATGCTGGCTGGCTTGTATGCCCTTTATTGCATTGTCCTGGCGGTGATGAAGCCCGAATTGTTTGGGATGGGCAAAGCGGCCATCAACGCGGCGTTTCCATCATCCAGTAAAGTCTCTGAACCCGAAATCGACATGCAAACGATTCTGGGCACTGTCGGAACGTTGTTGCTGGTGGTCATTGTCTTGGGTGGCATTTGGACCGGTTATTTCACGCCGACTGAAGCCTCTGGCATTGGGGCGCTGCTGGCTTTGCTGCTCGCGGTGATCAAGGGCCTCAAATGGAACGACATTGTCGATGCCATTTCTGAAACCGGACGGACATCCGCACCCTTGCTGTTCCTGCTCATTTGTGCCCAGATGTATTCGCGCCTCTTGGCCATGGGCGGGGTGGTCAACAGCATGCAGGAATTTATTTTGGGACTTGGTCTGGCACCATTTGCCATCATTGCTTTCATGGTGGCCGTTTGGTTTGTGCTGGGCATGTTCATCGACTCCGTGTCTATCATTTTGCTGACAGTGCCCATCTTTGCGCCGCTGGCCACCAAGTTGGGCTTGGATCCGATTGCATTTGCCATCATTGGTATTTTGGCCATCGAAGCGGGCATTCTCACACCCCCCTTCGGGCTGGCTGTTTACACCGTCAAAGCTTGCGTGCCCGATAAAGATGTCACCTTGGGACAAATTTTTATTGGGAGCATGCCTTATTGGATCTTCCTGGTTGGTGAGGCATTCCTGATTTATTTCTTTCCGATCATTGCCACTTACTTACCGAAGAATTTTTAACCACTGAAGCACAAGGAGACCATGATGCGCAACACCGGACAGTCATTTTTCTATTTGAAACAAGCAACTATTGCCTCTTTGGTTGCTGGATTGTTTGTCTCCACCGCCAGCGCCGAGACATTCAAGTTGAGAATAGGTGCCGGTCATCCTGTGCAAGGGATTGCGCATGTCACCGCTGTGCAAGACTTTTTCATGCCTGAAGTCAATAAACGGCTTGAGAAATCGGGTCACAAGATTGAATGGACGGCTGCGTGGGGTGGTTCCATAGCGAAATTGCCGGAAACGCTGGAGGCCACCAAATCGGGACTGCTGGATGTGGGGGTGATCAACATTCCCTTTCACAGTGCAACGCTCTTTACCAACAATTTCCCATTCTTCTTTCCGTTCCAGCCTTCAGATCATGTGCAAGCGGTCAAAGCGGTTCGAGCTACCTACGACGAAGTGAAGTGGTTGTATGAGGTATTTGAAAAACGTTACAACCAAAAGCACTTGGGCATCGGTCAGAACGGAGATTACGGGGTAGGCACACGTTTTGAAATCAAAAAATTTGAAGACCTCAAAGGCAACAAAATTGGCGCTGCAGGGCCCAACCTCAATTGGTTCAGAAACACCGGTGTTGTGGGCGTTCAGTCCAATCTGAATGAAGGTTACAACGCGATGCAAACTGGCGTTTACCAGGGCTTTGTGATTTTCCCTGGCCCCTACTATGGTTTCAAATTGCATGAAGTCGGCAAGTACTACCTGGATGCTGGACTGGGCGCGCCAGCAGCCATCGCTTTGACCATCAACCTGGATACCTGGAAAAAATTGCCAAAAGCGGTTCAGGACGTCATGGTGGCTGTCGGCCGTGAGTATGACGTCGTCAACGCACAGATGCAGCAAAAAGCCGACATCGAGGGTTTGCAGAAGCTCAAAGAGAACGGTGTGACCGTGACCAAACTTGATCCTGCTGAAAAATCCAAATGGGCGGTCTCGATCAAAGATCTCCCCAATGACATGGCCAAAGATGGCAACAAGCGGGGTGAACCTGGCTCACAGGTCTTCAAAGCCTATATTTCCAACCTGAAAAAAATGGGCTACACCTTTCCTGTGGAGTACAAGATCGATTAATCGGTGGGGGCTGTCGCGATCTCCCTCAGTCGTGACACCATAAAGCCCGAGGCCTGCATCAGGTGCTCACGCGCGAGCTGCTCCGCGGCTTGCGGGTTGCCTTGGGCAATGGCTTGCAGAATGGCGGCGTGCTGGTCCCAAATGTCCCGTGGGCTCTGGTCTTGCATCAAGACTTCGCCCATGGCTCGCTGCGTATAGGTCAGGTGCGTGTCCATGGTCGGGGCAATCAATGGGTTGCCCGCCAGTCCATACAAAAATTCATGAAAACGGATATCGGCGGCAATCATCTTGGGCACCGAGCCGCTGGCCACCGCCTTGCGACCTGCGTCAATCAGTGCGGGGCCTTGCTTGCGTGCTTGCTCGGACTGGTTTTCTGCAGCCAGCCGACAGGCCAGCCCTTCGATGACGGCCCGTATCTGATAAACATGGTGCACACGCTCAGGGTCCAGCGGCATCACGATCAAGCCCCGTCCCCCGGCGTCGCGCAGGACCCCTTGATTGCGCAGCAACATCAGTGCTTGCTGAACCGGCTGGCGTGAGACGCCAAGGGCTTGGGCAATCTGCTCCTGGATGATGCGTGCCCCGGGTTGCAGTTGGCCAGATGCAATTTCACTGATGAGTGCGTCCCGGACCTGTTCGACCAGGTTGGGCGTGGGTGCAATGGCTTTCATGGGGCGATGAATTTTGTATGTGCAACAGGTATTGGAACTCAGACTCGCATCAAGTGCTCGCGCAGGCCATCTGGTCGCGTAGCACGCGGTGCAAGATCTTACCGGTGGCCGTGCGCGGCATCTGTGTGTCGGACACGAAGCGGATCGACTGCGGGCGCTTGTACCCGGCCATGCGGCCCCGGCACCAGTCGATCAATTCTTCCTGTGTCATTGACGCGCCGTCGTGCAAGACCACCACGGCATGCACAGATTCGCCCCATTTCTCGTGCGGCAACCCGATGACGGCCACGTCCTTGATCTTGTCGTGCGTACCAAGAATGCCTTCCACTTCTGACGGGTAGATGTTCTCGCCGCCACTGATGATCATGTTGCTCTTGCGGTCCACCAGGTGGATGTAACCGTCGGCGTCGCGCCTGGCCATGTCCCCGACAGAGCACCAGTCACCGTTGAATGCTTCGGCTGTTTTCTCGGGGTTTTTCCAATAACCGTCAAACACATAAGGCGTGCGAGAAAACAATTCACCCACGTCGCCATCGGGCACTTCTTGACCTTGGGTGTCCAGCAACCGGATGGGGCCTGATCCGGCCCATTCGCGCCCCACTGACCCCAGACGCTCGAATTGCTCTTGGGGGCGCAGCAGGCTGACCCAACCCGCTTCGGTTGAGCCGTACAGTTCGTACAGTTGGCCATTGCGGAAGAACTCCATGATGGCCAGTTTGGTCTCCTTGCGTGCAGGTGCAGAGGAGATCAGCAATTTCTCCACCGCGCTCACGTCGTAACGGGCTTTCACGGCGTCGGGCAAACCGAGCATCATGATGTAGTGGGTGGGCACCAGCGAGGTAAAGGTGACATGCTCGGCGGCCAAGGTGGCCAGCAAGGACTCGGGGTCAAAACTGCGCTTGTCGTCGATCACGCAGGTGGCACCCAGGTGCACGAAGGTGTGGCTGAAATACAGGGAGTTGGCGTGGCACAGGGGCATGACCAGCAGGGCCGTGTCATCCCGCTTGAAGCCCAATTCCAAGGCTGTGGCCATGGCAATCAGCGTGCTGCCCTCGTGGCTGCGAATAACCCCTTTGGGTCGGCCCGTGGTGCCCGAGGTGTACATCAGCGCACTCATGTCCCCTGGCAACACCGGCACCACCGGCAAGCCGGTCGGTGCGTTGTGGATCAGTGCTTCGTAATGGGTAAAGCCTTCAGGCAGGTCACGACCAAAGCCGATCCACAGGTCACTCTGCACCCCCAGGCTTTGGCGAAGCGGCTCCACCACCGAGGCCAGCGCATCTTGCACGATGAAGGCGCGCGCCTCGCTGTGTTCGGCGATGTAGGCGATCTCGGAGGCGGTGAGGCGAAAGTTCAAGGGAACGGCCACCAACCCGGCGCGGGCCAGGGCGGCATATATCTCCATCCACTCGAGGCAGTTGTAAGCCAGCAGGGCCACGCGGTCGCCCTTGTTCAGACCCAACCCCCGCAGACCTGCCGCCAGGCGATCGGTGCGCTCATGCCATTGGGCAAAGGTCAGGCTGCGGTGTGAGTCGCGCACGGCGAGTTTTCCTGGGCTCAGGCGGGCATGGGTGGCGACGGCGTCGCTCAAGGTGTTCAGTCGGTTCATGGCGTGTCTCAAGGCACGGCTCCAACAAGCCGGGTAACAATAATGATAGCATTCTGAATTCAGAATACAATCGGGAAAATACGGATAGATCCGAACTCTGTATTCAGAATACGATTTATCCCGACTGGTTTCAGCAGGTTACGGATAAGGACATTCCCATGAGCTCTCCCGAAGTCACCGAGCGCAGCACAGCCGCCTGGATCGCGCGCTGCCTGAAAGCCCGTGGCATTGACCGCGTTTTTGCTCTTTGCGGGGGGCACATCATGCCGCTGTGGATGCGGCTGGATGCTGAAGGCATCCGCATCATTGATGTGCGCGATGAACGTGCAGCGGTGTACATGGCCCATGCGCACGCAGAGTTGACCGGACAGATTGGCGTGGCGCTGGTGACGGCGGGGCCTGGGGTGACCAATGCCATGACTGGCATTGCCAATGCCCACGTGGCCCGTGCATCGGTATTGATTTTGTCCGGCACACCGCCGCGAGGTCAGGAGAACCGAGGCGCCCTGCAAGACATGGTGCACACCGAATTCGTGCGACCGCTGACCCGCTACGCACGCACCGTCCGAGAGCCCGACCTGGTGATGCAGGAGCTGGACGAAGCCCTGGCCCGTGCGCACGGGATTGGTGGCGAACCTGGCCCGGTTTACCTCGATTTCCCCGTGGACACGTTGCGCGCGGAGCCCAGTGCCGCCATGCAATTGCCTGAATGGCTGGCGCCTCGGCGCAAACCCCGGTTGCAGCCCGACCCCGTGGCCGTCGCCGAGGCCGTCGAGGTGCTGTGGTCGGCGCGGCGGCCTTTGGTCATCAGTGGCCGAGGGGCGCGCGGGGCCAGCGCGTCGCTGATCCGTCTGCTCGATACCCTCGGCGCGGTGTACCTGGACACGGGCGAGAGCCGCGGTCTGGTGCCCGAATCGCACCCGGCCGTGGTGGCGGCTATGCGCGGCTCGGTCATGACCGAGGCCGATGTGGTGCTGACCCTGGGTCGCAAGCTGGATTTCCAGCTGGCGTATGGATCCCCGGCCGTGTTTGGGGATGCACGCTTCGTGCGAATTGCCGATACGCCCACCGAGCTGCGTGACAACCGCCGTGGAGCGGCCGAAGTGCTGGGCAATGTGGACGCTGCCCTGGAAGCCATCTTGACCGTGGCAGGCAGTCGCAGCCCCGCCAGTGACCGCGAATGGGCCCGGCAAGCCCGAGCCGGGCATGAGGCTCGCTCACACAAATTGCTGACCTCGATGCAGCAGGCCCCGGCGGGCAGCGACGGGCGCATGCACCCCAATCGTGTGCTTGCGGCCCTGCGCGAGGCCTTGCCTGCCGACAGCGTGGTGGTCGCTGATGGGGGAGACTTCCTGAGCTTTGCCCGCGTGGGGCTTCCCGCCTCCACCTACCTTGATCCTGGCTCGCTGGGCTGTATCGGGGTGGGAACCGCCTTTGGGATCGCAGCCAGTTTGGCGCTGCCCGATCGCACCGTGGTGGTGGCCACGGGCGATGGCGCGTTTGGCTTCAACGCCATGGAAATTGATACTGCCGCACGACACCAGGCGCCGGTCTTGATCGTGGTGGCGAACAACGGTTCCTGGGCCATCGAGGTGCGCGACCAGCAAGAGACGCATGGCAAAGTGGTGGGGACCCGCTTACAGTACGCCGATCATGCCGCCATGGCGCGCGGTTTTGGATTGCACGCCGAACGCGTCGAACGCCCAGAGGATTTGCCCGGGGCGATTCAGCGCGCGTTGCAGCATTTGCCCGCCCTGTTGGACGTGGTGGTCACGCCCGAGGCGGCGTCTTCCGACGCCAAGTCGGGGCTGGCCTGGGTGCCTGACTTGCAAGCACTGGGCGCGTGGGACGAGGCGGAGCATCGATGGAGGGGTGCGTAGTCGATTCCCAAAGGTTTTGTCGATGCATTTCACGATGCCAAGGGGTCGCGACAGTTGACACAATTCATGCAACGATCGGCTCTCACACACGATTGAATCGATCAGAAAAAACAGAAATTAACTTCCATTTAATTCTGCTTTTTCATTCACTTATCCCTCCCTAGACTGCACACCATTGCCAGCCTCATCCATGGGATGCGGCCATGCACTGGATGTGGAGTTCTGATGGAGTGGAGGATGATGAAAAAAACTGCCTTGATGCTGCTGCTGGCTGCCAGTGGCACATGGTCTTGGGGCCAAAGTCAAACCCATGACCAGCACACCCTCGTTGCTGCTGCTTCTGAAGCGGTGCCAGAGTTCACCCTGGAGCAACTCACCAGCCTGGTCTTGACGCATAACCACCTGTTGCTGTCAGCCCGCAGCAGTGTCGAGGGTGCGTTGGCGGGTGTTCAGACGGCATCGGCCATCGGGAACCCCAAAGTCGAGTGGCATCAAGGGCAGTGGCAGCCGAGCGCGCTGAGCAGGCAGCAGATGCGTGGCTGGACGGTGTCGCAGCCGATCGAAAACCCCTGGGTACGGCGCTCTCGCCTGGAGGCTGCGCAAGCCGGATGGCAACTCAGTGGTCAGCAGCTTGCCGTGGCCAGAAATGACATGGCGGCTCAAGTCCGCACCAAGGCTTATGAGGCACTGTTGTACCAGTCCGAGGCTGAAGCAGCGGGTGAAACCCTGGTGCTGTTGGAGCAGGTGAGAGAGCGAATTCGGGTCCGGGTTGAAACGGGTGAAGCCCCGCGCTACGAAATGATCAAGGCCGATGCCGAGGTGATCCATGCTCGGGAAAGACAGCAGACAGCGAGCTTGCAGGCGGAACAGGCGTGGTTGGACATCAACCGCATGGCGGCCGGAAAGCTGCCGGCACGTTGGAAATTAGCGGTCAATTTCCATGACGGATCAGATATCCCCGATTTGGCCAAGTTGCAAGCACATGCCGTGCAACACAACCCCGAGTTGATCGGCTTGAAACATGAGCTGGAACGTGCACAAGCCCAATGGCGGGCAGCGCAAGCCGCGCGGTGGCCGGGGGTTGAGGTGCGCTACAGCGACAACCGAGAGCCCGAGGTGCGACAAAACATCTGGGGTGTGGTGGTTCAAGTGCCTTTGCTGGATCAGCGCAAAGGACCGATTGCAGAAGCCCAGGCAGAGATCGATCGCATCAGGGCGCGCCTGGAAGGACGACAAACCGAATTGCAACAGCAATTGCTGCTGGCCTGGCGATCGCTTGAGATGGCACGCCTGCGTGTGGATGCGCTGAGTCAAGGGGTTTTGAAGGAAGCGGAAGCCGCACTTCGCGTGGCCCAAGCCGCCTACCGATTTGGAGAGCGTGGGATCCTGGATGTGCTGGATGCCCAGCGGGTGTTGCGAGGCGTCAGGGCCGATTTGTTGCAGGCCCGTTACCAATTGCATGCGGCACGCATTGCCTTGGATCAGTTGTCAGGGCGGTTTGCCCACGTCTCTTGAAGATGGAATGAAAAAGGAATTTCTATGTTGACTAACCCACCCACCACCGGAACACGTCGCCTCACTTTCTGTGTGTTGGCACTCGTGCTGGGTGTGACCGCTTGTGGTCCCCAATCCAGTGCACCCCCGCAGTCAACAGCAACGGCAGCCGCTGCGAAAAAAGACCCGGCAATCGTCGCTATCGACCCCGAGATGGAGAAACGATTCCAGGTCGAGCCCGTGAAAATGATCGACATGGTGACCCTTCAACAAGTGCCTGGACGCATCGAGGCCAATGAACGTCTGGTCACCCGGATTGGCTCCGCAGTCACTGGTCGGGTCACGGACGTCATGGTGGATGTGGGCGATCGAATTTCGACTGGCCAGGCCTTGGCCAAGATCGCCAGCCCTGAGTTGGCGCAAACCCAGTTGTCTTATCTGCGGGCGCATGCCAATGCAGCCTTGGCCGAGCAAGCGGTCGCACGCGCCCGATTGTTGTTTCAGGCCGATGTGATTGGTTCGGCCGAATTGCAGCGTCGTGAATCCGAGTTGACCATGGCGCGCGCGGAATCCCGTGCCATGGGGGAACAACTCCAGCTGATGGGTATTTCACCCCAGGCGATAGAGCGATTGAAAGACCAAGGCACCTTGCAGTCCGTGGGGCAAGTGTTGTCAACCCAGGCTGGTACGGTGATCGAACGCAAGGTCAGCAGCGGTCAGGTGGCACAACCCGGGGACCCCTTGTTCACTGTGGCCGATCTGGGCAACGTTTGGGTCGTGGGCGCTTTGCCAGAGCAGACCGCGAAAGGGGTTCAAGTGGGACAGCAAGTAGACATCGAAGTGCCCGCATTGGATGGACGAAAATTATCGGGAAAGATTGTCTACGTCGGGGACACCGTATCACCCGACACTCGGACTGTTCCCATTCGGACACAGGTGGACAATCCCAAACGCGACTTGAAGCCGCAAATGTTGGCCAGCATGAGCATCCGTGGAGAAGCGCAGCGGCTTTGGGTGGTGCCCCATGAAGCGGTGGTGCGTGAGAACGACCATGACTATGTTTACTTGCGCATCGCCGACGGGCAATACCGACTGACCCCTGTGGATTTGGGGCATGCACAAAACGGCATTCGTCCCGTGTTGAAAGGCGTCTCAGCGAATGATCAAGTGGTCACACAAGGGGCATTCCATTTGAACAACGAGCGCAAACGCGCTGAGTTGCGCTAAAGGGGAAGGGTCATGTTGAAGACAATGATTCGTGCAGCCCTTTCCCAGCGGTTGCTGGTGGTGGTGGTGTCCTTGGTCTTGCTCGGCTTTGGATTGCGGGCCGCCATGCGCTTGTCGGTGGACGCGTTTCCGGATGTGACCAATGTCCAGGTCCAGGTGGCCACCGAAGTGCCAGGACGCTCGCCTGAAGAAGTCGAGCGACTTGTGACGGTTCCCTTGGAAGTGGCGATGACAGGCTTGCCAGGGCTGACGGAAATGCGTGCGCTCAACCGCGCGGGCTTGTCCTTGATCACCTTGGTTTTTACAGATAAGACGGATGTCTTTTTTGCACGGCAATTGGTCATGGAGCGATTGCTGGAAGTGACCCCCAAGATGCCAGCTGGCGCAGTGCCCGTTCTGGGGCCGGTATCGACCGGTCTGGGCGAGGTGTACCAATATACCCTGGTTCACCCCAGCGATGGCGAACGTGCGTTGACCGCCGAAGAACTCATGGAGCGGCGGGTGATTCAGGATTGGGTGGTGCGCCCGATGTTGCGCTCGATTCCTGGGGTGGCTGAAATCAATTCCATGGGGGGGCTTGAGCGACAGTACCAGGTGCAGGTGAATCCGGACCGGCTTCGTCATTACAAGCTGTCGCTGCGGGATGTTCAGGAGTCGATCGAACGCAACAACGCCAACGCGGGCGGGGGATGGTTGCGATCGGCGGCAGAGCAGTATTTGATTCGAGGTGTGGGTTTGATTCGCACCGCCGAGGACATTGAAAACATCATCTTGAAAGAGACGGCAGGCGTCCCCGTTTTTGTGCGCGATGTCGCACAAGTCGAGATCGGTTCAGGCGTTCGGCAGGGGGCGGTGGTGAAAAATGGCGACACCGAAGCGGTTGCCGGCATTGTCATGATGCTTCGCGGGGGCAACGCGAAGGAAGTGGTTCAACGCGTCAAGAACAAGGTGGAGGAGATCAATCAAAAAAACCTCTTGCCCCAGGGATTGCAGATTGAGCCCTTTTACGACCGCTCGGAATTGGTGGACTCCGCCCTGACCATGGTGACCCAGGTGTTGCTCGAAGGCATTGTGTTCATCGTCATCATCCTGTTTCTGTTCTTGGGTGATGTGCGCTCCAGCCTGGTGGTGGCGGCCACGATTGTCATGACTCCTTTGATCACCTTCATGTTCATGAACCGAATTGGCTTGTCGGCCAATTTGATGTCCTTGGGCGGGCTGGCCATCGCCATCGGACTGATGGTGGATGGCACGGTGGTGGTGGTTGAAAACGTTTATCACAAGCTGGGGCAATCGGCTTGCACGAAAGCTTCCAGATTGCAGACCATTCTGGAGGCGACATCCGATATTGCAAAACCGACCGTTTACGGCATTTCAATCATCATTTTGGTGTTCTTGCCCTTGATGATGCTGAGCGGCATGGAGGGCAAGATGTTCGCTCCACTGGCGTTGACGATTGCGATTGCGCTGGCGGTGTCATTGGTGGTGTCGCTGTTTCTTTCACCGGTGCTGTGCAGTTACATACTCAAAGGCGGGAATGACCACGACACCCGACCGATCGCTTTCATGAAAAGGCACTACCTGAGGTTGTTGGATGCAGCGCTTGGGGCCGAAAAAAAGACCATTGTGCTGGCGGTCGCCTTGTTATTGGGCTCGATGGCGCTCGTTCCCCTTTTGGGTAAAAGCTTCATTCCCACCATGAAAGAGGGGTCCATCGTTCCGCAGATCATTCGGGTGCCCAGCATTTCATTGGACGAGTCGCTGAAGCTGGAAACCGAGGCCATGAAAAAGGTCGCCCAAGTGCCGGGTGTTCGGGCCGTGGTGTCCAAACTGGGCCGCGGAGAGTCACCGGCTGATCCCGCAGGAGCGAATGAATCTGATCCCATCGTGGTGATCGATCCTCAGGCGGGTCGCAAGCAAGTCGATATCGAACGGGACATCCGTGAGGCCTTGGCGGTTTTGCCAGGTGTACAGGTGGTCATGAATCAACCGATTGCACAGCGGGTCGACGAGATGGTGACGGGGGTTCGATCACAACTGGCGATCAAGTTGTTCGGGGACGATTTGAATGAGCTCAAACGCATTTCCGCAGACTTGGCCCGCATTGTGAAGACTGTTCCAGGTGCAGTGGATATTCGCGTCGAGAGCCTGTCGGGCCAGCAAACCTTGACCGTCGATATTGATCGGCAAGCCATCGCGCGCTACGGTATCAACGTGTCCGATGTCAACGCACTGATCGAAACGGCATTTGGTGGCAAAGAGGTGGGTCAACTGTATGAGGGCCAGCGTCGCTTCGCTATCGTCGTTCGCTATCCGTACGAACACCGCAACTCCATCGAAACCATTCGCGCCAGTTCATTGCGCAGCGCCGATGGCACCCATGTGCCCTTGTCCGCGGTGGCCAGGATCGATCTGATCGATACCCCCCCGACGATCAGCCGTGAATCAGGTCAACGCCGTGTGGTGGTGGGGGCCAATGTGTCAGGACGCGATCTGGGCGGTTTCGTGCAAGAGGTTCAAATGCGCGTGGACCGGGAATTGCGACTGCCAGAGGGGTATTTCCTGTCCTGGGGCGGTCAATTTGAAAACATGGAGCGTGCGATGGACACGTTGCTGTTCATCGTCCCGTTGACCATTGCGGCCATCTTCTTCTTGTTATTCATGCTGTTCAATTCACTCCGACTGGCCTCCTTGATCTTGCTGGTGCTGCCGTTCGCATCCATTGGCGGTGTGGTGGCTTTGTTCGTGACCGGTGAATACGTCAGTGTGCCTGCATCGGTGGGATTCATCGCCTTGTGGGGCATTGCGGTTCTCAACGGCGTGGTGCTGGTGAGTTGCATTCGTCAGTTGCGACAAGAGGGCCTTGGCGTGGCTGAGGCGGTGCACGAAGGTTGTGTGCAGCGCTTCAGGCCGGTGATGATGACAGCGACGGTGGCCTTGCTGGGGTTGGTGCCATTTCTTTTTGCAGACGGTCCTGGGTCTGAGGTTCAGCGGCCATTGGCCGTGGTCGTGATCGGAGGGCTCATCTCCTCCACGCTGTTGACTCTGGTTGTGGTGCCGGCCTTGTACCGCTGGTTCGATGATGAGCCTGTGGTGACGTCTTGAGGATCGCTACATTTCATGGTTGGGGATCTGTCCCTGCTATCAAATCGCAGGCAAATGCCCCTTGAGCAAAGCTTTCAGTTGACATCTATTGCACCAGGTGCAACAATTATTTGTATGCCTCGTTCTTTGCAAATCCTTGTCATCAAATCTTTTTCTCGCTGGATGCGAAAGAACAAGGTGTCTCATGACGATCTCATCGTCGCAACTCGAGAGATGGCTGATGGTCTTTTTGATGCTGACTTGGGTGGTCACGTTATTAAAAAACGTGTGGCACTCAGAGGCCGAGGTAAGAGTTCAGGGGCAAGAACGATAGTTGCGACCAAGTTTGGTGTTCGATGGATTTACTTGTTTGGATTTGAGAAGAACGAGCGCGAAAACATCGACTCGGCCGAACTCAAGGCATTGCAAGAATTGGCAAAAACATTGTTGGATTTCTCCGCTGCTGACATCACGGTAGCAATGGAAGAGGGTAACTTGATAAAGCTAAATGGAGGTGAATGATGCCTACTAAACGTACAAGCAGAATTTTGAATGAGGTGCATGAAACAGCCAGGGGTCTGAGCGACTCTGGATTGATCAGTAAAAGACGCATGGCTGAATTCGATGCGCTTTGCAATCTCGAAGTTAAAGAAATCTCACCCGCCAAAATCAGACGGCTTCGCGAGAAAGAACATGTCAGTCAGGCGGTATTGGCGGCCATCTTGAACATCAGTGTTTCGACCATTCAAAAATGGGAGCTTGGCGACAAAAAGCCCAGCGGTCCATCACTCAAGCTGCTAAATCTTCTTGAGCGCAAAGGTCTTGAGGCGGTTATCTAGCTTTCGACAATCAGGACCTGCCCGTCGACTTTGTACGTGACCTTCTGGTGGTCGGGTAAAGCCAACCATTGCAATAAGCTCCTATCAGCGTCAGAGCTCAGTCAAATGGCCCAGAAGGTATGAGGCCCTTTCCATCAAGGCCTGCAGTGTGCCCGTGGGCATGCGATTCAACTGGTGGTAGACCACGCCCAGCCGGGGGTTGCCTTGAAAATGGACCCGGTGCTGGTCGAAAAAATTCCAGTACAAGGCATTGAAGGGGCAGGCGTGATCGCCAGTGCGATCCTTGGCGTTGTAGGCGCACGATGAGCAATGGTCGCCCATGCGGTTGAGGTAGGCAGCGCTGCTGACATAGGGTTTGGTGGCCAGTTGTCCGCCGTCGGCCCATTGACTCATGCCCAGGGTGTTGGGCGCCTCGACCCATTCAAAGGCATCGATGTAGATGCCCAGATACCACTGGTGCAATGCTGTCGGGTCCAACTGTGCCAGCAATGCAAAATTACCAATCACCATCAAGCGCTGAATGTGGTGGGCATAGGCGTATTCCAGGGATTGTCCAATGGCGCTGGCCATGCACGCCATGCGCGTCTCTCCGCTCCAGAACCAGGCCGGTAAGGGCGTGTGATGGTTGAGATGGTTGGACTGGGTGTAGTCAGGCATGTGTGCCCAATAAACACCGCGCACATATTCTCGCCAGCCCAGGATCTGCCGGATGAACCCTTCGGCGGCGTGCAGCGGGGCTTGGCCTTCGCGCCAGGCTAGCTCGGCACGGTGCACCACCTCACGCGGTGAGAGCATCTTGGTGTTGAGGGCAAAAGACAGCAGCGAGTGAAACAAATGCCAGCTGCGCTGCGAGATCGCATCTTGAAAATCTCCAAAGTGTGGCAGCCCCAGCGCGATGAAGTGATCAAGTTGCTGCAGTGCTTCTGCGCGGTTGAGCGGCCAGCGAAAGGCGTCGGCATTCGCTTGGCCCATCGTGGCCACGCCGGCCTTGACCACGGTTTGCCACAGTTCGCTGTGGTCGTGGCAGGGCCTTTGGTCGGGCATGACGCTGGGTGTGCCGTTCCAGGGCTTCCTGTTGTCAGCGTCGTAGTTCCATTGCCCCCCTTCGGGCTTGCCATCAGCGGTCATCAGCACCCGGTGACGGCGCCGTTGCTGACGGTAAAAACTTTCCATCAGCCACTGCTTTTTATCGGCAAACAGCTGTTTCGTCTCCAGACGCTCGGTGAAAAAGTGTTCGCTCTCGACCCGTTCGACCGGGACAGGGCTGACTGCGGCCCACTGAAGCAGTTGCTGATTCAGCCGCCATTCGTCCGGCGCCTGGTATTGCACGCCGCGAGCGTTGTAGTGCGTGATGAGCGCCTCCAGATTCAGTGGAATGCTCTGCCGATTGCTGGGGTGGTCTATGGCTACGTGGCGCACCCGATGGCCCTCGGCTTTGAGCTGTCGAGCCAGGTCTCGCATCGCTGCAAAGATGCCCAATACTTTTTGTGCATGGTGTCGCACATAGTCGGTTTCGCTGCGCACCTCCATCAACACATAAATCACATCTTCACGCACCTCTTTGAACCAGCTGTGCAGCGGGTTCAACTGGTCACCCAAGATCAACCTCAGCAGGGGGGATGCAGTGGAACTCATGAATGCGTTTTGTCTGTCTCGGCTTTGACCCGCAAGGCACCCGTCAGCGGTTGGCTTGTCGTTTCAGCCAGCGCATCAGTTTGCCGACCAAGGGCAGCTTTTCATAGAGCTCTTCGGCAGCGTCCCAGTAATCCCGATGCATTGTGACGAGACCGTGGTCGTTGAAGACCAGATGCGTGCCACCGCGCACTGTTTGCCAGGTGCTGGTGTCAAAACGCTTGAAGCGAAATCGGAAATCCCAGACCAAAAAGCATTGGTGGCCTTGCACGATGCGCTCGGTCACGATGAAATGTGGTTGCTCCAACGCGTGGAACATGTGGGTAAAAATGTGTTCAATGGCGGCCAACCCTTGCACCTCATTGAACGGGTCTTTGAAGCGGGCGTCGGCGGCGTAGATGTCTGCCAGCCGTGTCAGGTCTTGCGGTGCAAGCTGTTCGAAAAATTGCACCAGCCGCTGCACTGCAGGGTCAACCGGGTTCATGCCGTCGTTCATGGTCAAAGCCCAGTGATGCGGCGAATGGCGGCGAAGTACAGCCGGTAGGGCAAGATCCGCAGCAGTTTCATCACGCGGGTAAACCGGCGGGGAAAGTGAATTTCGAAGTCACCGCTTGACCAACCCTGCACGATGTGGCGTGCAGCCTCTTCGGATGAGATCAGTGCAGGCATGTGGAATTCATTGTGGGCCGTCAACGGTGTTTCCACAAAACCGGGGTTGATGAGGCTCACGCCCAGCCCCAGGGGGTGCAGGTCGGCATACAGCGTTTCTGCCAGATTGATGAGGGCTGCCTTCGTCGGGCCGTAGGCCAGGCTCATCGGCAGCCCACTGTATCCAGCGACGCTGCTGATCAGGCTGATGTGCCCCTGTTGACGCGTGACCATGGCAGGCGTCAAAGCGTCCAACACTCGCAGGGCCCCCAGCGTGTTGACCTCGTAGTGGCGAAGTATGTCAGGCAAGTCCATGGCGGTGGCGCGCATGGGTTGGTAATGGCCTGCGCAGTAGCAGACCAGATCGACCGGGCCGCCAGCCAGCACTTCGGCAGCAACGCGAGCTACTTCTGCAGATTGGGTGACGTCCAGCGGAAATGACAGGCTGCCAGGGTGTTGGTGGACGAAAGCGTTCAAGGCTTCTATCTTGCGAGCGGAGACGATGACCGTGGCCCCCAGCGTGTGAAGCCTTTCAGCCACAGCATGTCCGATCCCGGTGGATGCGCCCACCAGCCACACACGCTTGCCGCGCCAGTCACGGATCGGAGGGTTCAGGCTCATGGCGACTGCTTTTGGAAGGAGAGGGTCACCTCACCCAGCCGTACGCCGAACTTGCTCATGGTCGCGCGGTTGAGCATGACGCGGTCATCCAGCAGGTACATCCAGTCGTCGAATTGCACTTCGTACACCGAGCCATCCACGGGCAGCTTGAGGGTGTAGGCCCATTGGAAGGCATTGCCCGACGTTTGCCCTTGGGCAGTGCCCACCACATCATCAGCGGTGCCGCTGTAGCGGCCATCGGCATGTTTGGTCAAGCGCCAGATACGTCGTTCTTTTTTGCCGTCGGAATAGGAAAAATGCTCGTCAAGGATGCCTTGATTGCCCTCCCAGCGACCCTCCATCTCCACGGTGAACCGTCGCACGACTTGGCCGCTGCGGTTTTGGAACATGCCGTGCGCGGTGACTTTGCCATTGAAGAAAGTTGCCAGATCGAGCGACGGACGCTCGGCTGCGTATTGAGCGATGTCCTGGCTGGCACAGCCCGTGAGCGTGGTGATGGCGGATGCAACGATAAAGTTCAGGAGCAGCCAGGTTCTGCGTGAGGTGGTCATCAGGTTCATGGGTTTTCCAGGCGGGGGGGGTGCGTGTCAACGTTTGTTGGAGGGAGTCAATCCCAACAATGCCAGGCGCAAGTCAGGCTCGGAGGTGCTTGGGCTCAACCAGATGCCAAAGAACAAGCGGGCAAACTCTGCATCATCCACTTGACCTGTGGGGCGTCCGTTGTGCCAAAAAACAGCTGCCTGCCCAGGCTGGTTCAAGCCCGTCAAACGGTCTCCAGCCTTGATGTCAGGAAAGATGCGTTGCATCTCGCTCAACCAGCGTTGGGCTTTTTCGGGCGACAAATTTGCGGCTCGCTGCATTTCTTTCAAAGAGCGTTCTGCAATATCTTGACCTTTCAGGTCGCGCTGATATTCCAGATCCAGCACCAACGGCTGTTCTGTCGCTTGACGGGTGGACGAAGAGGGGAGGGTCCACAGTCGAGCATGGTAGATACGCATGCCCCAAAAGCGAAAGGCGGCTTCACCTTGCATACGGCTGCCGGGCAGCAGGGGATGACTGGCGTTTGTGGTGTCGGTGCTGCTGGTCAAGCCCGACGTGGCAACGCTTGCGCCGGTATTGGCATTGGCATTCGCATTGGGGTTGGCATGCACCAACCCAGCGAAGCAGCCATGGAGGACAAGCAACAGCAAGACTTGGGTTTTAGCGCGACAGTGTGTACTGAACGACATCGATGTCCCCTGCATCAAATCCCGCCTCGCAATAGGCCAGGTAAAACTCCCAGATTCGGATGAAGCGCTCGTCAAATCCCAGCGCCAACACTTCTTCGCGCTGCGCCAGAAAGTCTTGGCGCCAGCGACGGCACGTTTCTGCATAGTCGCGGCCAAATGCCAGTTCGTCCACCACTTTCAACCCTTCTGCTTGCGCAATCCGACGCAACTCGCGAGGGCAGGGCAGGCAACCGCCCGGGAAGATGTATTGCTGAATGAAGTCGGTCGAGCGGATGTAGTGATCAAACAATGAGTCCTGAATGACGATGCTCTGGATGCAGGCGCGTCCCCCGGGTTTGAGCAGCCGAGCCACGCTTTGAAAATAGGTCGGCCAATAATCCTGCCCGACGGCTTCCAGCATTTCGATCGAACAGATCGCATCAAACGGAGCCTCGTTGATGTCGCGATAGTCTTGCAGTCGCAGATCGGCCTTGTCGGCCAAGCCCAATGCGCTCAAGCGGTTCTTGGCCCAGGCCAGCTGCTCGGTGGAGAGGGTGACACCGGTCAAGTGCGCACCGAAATCCTGCGTGGCTTTTTCCGCCAGGGCGCCCCAGCCACAACCGATTTCAAGCACTCGGTGGCCCGGTTGCACACCCGCCATGCGCAAGGCCCGTTGCACCTTGGCGTGTTGAGCCTGTTGCATGTCCTTGTCCAATTGGCCCTCAAACAGGGCCGATGAATAGTTCATCGTCCCGTCCAGCCACAGGCTGTAGAACGCATTGCCGAGATCGTAATGCGCATGGATGTTTTTGCGGCTTTTGCGTTTGGTGTTGCGGTTGAGCAGATGGCGCAAACGGTAGAACGCGCGACCCATCCATGAGCCATGAATCACGGCATCCAAGGTCTTGCGGTTGGCGGTCATCAGGCCCAACAATGGCGCCAACTCCGTCGTGGTCCAGTCACCTGCGATATAGCTCTCGGCAAATCCAATGTCCCCCGACTTCAATGCCGCCGCAAAAGGGTTCCAGTTGTTCATTTGCACGCTGACATGGGGCCCCTGACCATCGCCCATGGTTTGCACACTGCCGTTGGGCAGGTGGATCGTGAGTGAGCCATGTTTCAGTTGTTGCAACAACCGAAAAACGGTGCGGGCTGCCGTGGGGGTTTGGGGTGGCAGTGGCTGGGCAGCTTGCCCGGTCGCGGTCAAAGTGTTCATGGATGCGTGGAAGGGGCTGGGCGGGTCATTAACGGGTCACGAAATGCTCAGGGGTTGCGGGCTTGCGGCGAAATCCCGCGCGCTTGAGCCAGAGTTGCAAGGCTTGCCAATGGATGCGAAGCACCACCATCAAGGTCATGGCAGGGTAGCGCCAGATCGCCCGACGCAGGGTGGCGGGTGTGATGGGTTGCAGCAGGCCGCTGACGCTGGTGTTGAGGAGCGGGCCCTGTGAGTCGTCGTGGTCCACACGCACCACGGTGCGCTCATGTCCGTCCTGTCGGGTGCGCATGAAACGAAAGCGATATCGCCCCTCGACGCCGCAGAATGGCGAAACATGAAAACATTTGTCCGCCTGTAATTCGATGCCGTAGCGCGGTGTGTCCAGCAAGTAGCAGTGGCGCTCGCCAAAGGTGTTGTTCACTTCAGCCACGATGGCGCGCAAGCTTCCATCGGCTCGGTGGCAATACCAGAAGCTGACCGGTTTAAAGGTGTATCCCAGCATGCGCGGGTAGGTGTGCAGCCAGATCTCTCCGTCCGCGTCGAGGACGCCTTCGCCTTGCAACATCTCTTCCAGCCAGGCCAGCGCACCGCCTTGTTCGGGGCCGCGACCATCGCCATGGTCGCGGTCATGAAAGCTGATGACAGCAGGGCGGTTGACCGCCAGTCCCCCCAAAGCCGAAGGCTCTGCCAGCTGACGCATGGGCAGCATCAAGAAAAAAGTGTCATACGTAAATGCGTGTCGATTTGGTCGCAACCGGGTATGCCGCACCTGACCGAAGCCGATCTGAGCGCTGTTCATGCGGTCCCCTGGCGCGCTGGCGCTGTGTGGTCCAGCAGCAGTCGGGCCACCGCCAGCCCTGACTTCAGCCCGTCTTCATGAAACCCATAGCCGGTCCAGGCACCGCAGTACCAGGTGCGTTGGTCGCCTTGCAGCTCAGGCACCCGTTGCTGGGCCTGGATGGCCGCGAGGTCAAAGACAGGATGGCTGTAATCGAACTCCGCCAGCACTTTCTCGGCAGCGATGGGACGCACCGGGTTGAGTGACTCGACCACCGCTTGCTCGAAGGGCAAGGGTTGCAGTTTGTTGAGCAGGTAGTGCAGACAGACACGGCTGTTTTCTTGATCATCCTCACTGGCCCGTTCGTAGTTCCAAGCGGCCCAGGCCGCAGGGCGTTGAGGCAGCACCGACGTGTCGGTGTGCAGCACGGCCCGGTTGGGCTGGTAGCGGATGGCGCCGAGAACTTCCAACTCCGCTGGCGTGGGTTGACTCAACAGGCCCAATGACTGGTCCGAGTGCGCGGCCAGCACCACGTGATCGAATCGCTCCTGGCCATGATCGGTGGTCAGGGTGACGCCATCGGCGTCGCGCTCGATGCGGCGCACCGGCGTGTTGAGACGAGCATCCGGCAACTTCGAGACGATCTTGTCAACATAGTGCCGCGCGCCGCCGACGACGGTGTGCCATTGCGGGCGGTCGTTGACCTGCAAGAGCCCGTGGTTGTGGCAAAACCGGATCATCGTGGCGACTGGGAACCGCAGCATCTGATCGGTCGGGCAACTCCAGATGCAGCCGAGCATGGGCAAGAAATACCAGTCTCGAAAAGCCTGACCGAAGCGGTGCTTGTCCAGAAAATCCTGCAGCGGCTCCGCCATCTCGGCGTCCTTGCCTGCCTCGGCCAATCGGGTGCACAGGCGATTGAAACGCAGCAAGTCGCTGAGCATGCCCAAAAAACGAGGACTGACCAGGTTGCGCTTTTGGGCGAATACGGTCGACAGATTGTTGCCGCTCCACTCCAGAGAGCGAGTGCCCCTAGCACCGGGCACTTGCACCGAAAACGACATGTCCGAGGGCGCAGTGGCCACCGCTAACTCAGCAAACAAAGCGATCAGCTGGGGATAGGTGCGCTCGTTGAACACCAGAAAACCCGTGTCCACGCCCCAACGCGTCAACCCCTGCGGTGTGGGCAACGTGATGTCCACGGTGTGGGTGTGACCGCCAAAATAGTTGCCAGACTCCAGCAGGGTGACATGGGCGTGCGGGCTCAGACGGTGCGCTGCCGCCAGTCCGGAAATGCCCGACCCCACCACCGCAATCCTCATGCCGAACCTTTATTTGTCCTAGACAAAAGGACGATGATAGGACAAAGTTGAAACCATGTCTCCAACGGGTTTGTTCTTCCCGCACCAGCGCCAATGATGCCATGCCCTGGGGCGGCTGGCGATGCTTTTACGGGGCTGGATGGGTTTGTCGGGCCATCCAGACCATGGCCGGTAATGCAAAAGCCCACATGAGCGCCAGCACAGCCAGGTGCAGGGGTGATCGATCCAGTGTCGCGGCACCCAAGGCGGCGCCGCCCAGGTAACTGGCTGGACCAGAGATCAGCCCGATCAGTCCGCAGAGCCACCAGGTACATTTTTTCAGAAAGGCCAGCGAGGCGTTCAGCGTCAGGGCCAGCAGAATCCAGAGCGCCCACAGCCAGAGAGGGCTGAGGTGACCGAACGACCAGCCATGGAACTGAATGATCGAGAAAGCCTGAAGCAAGGAGTCCAGCACCACGCCCAGTCCCAGCACCCAAGCAGCCAATCGGACATCTTTCAGGGGCTCATCGGTGGTCCACAGGTGCAAGCCCATCAAAAACGCGCAGACAATCACAGCAGGAATGTCCATTCCGGCTGGGACGGACAGGACGCACAACCACCAGGCTGCTTGGAACCCGATGGCGTTGATGATTCGATGCTGGGTGGTCATGGCCATGGGCTCTCTACACTCCCTGCATTCTCCTCTCTGAAGACTCCATGCCAATGAAACCCTCTCCGAAGTCCTTGAGCGGTCTTGGGCCATTTGTCCGCCCCTATCGCTGGCAGATTGCGCTGGCGGGGGTTTTTCTGCTGCTGGCAGCCATGACCACGCTGGCGTTTCCCTGGGCCTTGAGACGCTTGATCGATGAGGGTTTGGTGTCCAGCGCCAGTGCCTCGGCGCTGGCGGAGAGCTTCATGGAGCTCCTGGGGGTGGCCGTGGCGCTGGCGATTTTTTCGGCGGCCAGGTTCTACACGGTCAGTTGGTTGGGGGAGCGTGTCACCGCCGACCTGCGGCAACAGGTCTATGCCCATGTGCTGCGCCAAAGCCCCACTTTTTTTGAAACCACCCATGCCGGGGAAGTGTTGTCGCGCTTGACCAATGACGCCACCCTGATTCAGACGGTGGTGGGCTCTTCTTTATCGATGGGGTTGCGAAACCTGGTGATGGGAACAGGCGCCTTGATCATGCTGGTATGGATGAACCCGTTGCTGATGCTGCAAGTCATTGGCGTCCTGGTGATGGTGGTGTTGCCCAGTGTTTATTTGGGCCGACGTGTTCGGCGCTTGTCGCGCGCCAGCCAGGACCGCGTGGCCGACGCCAGTGCGCTGGCGTCCGAAGTGCTCAATGCCATTCCGGTGGTGCAAAGTTATACCGCCGAGGAGCGAGAGGCCGATCGATTCGTCGCCTCCAGCCAGCAGGCGCTGGGGACCGCCGTACGTCGCATTCGGGCCCGTTCGGTCCTGGTCGCCTTCATCATGGTGACCTCCAGCGCCGCCTTGTTGTGGGGCTTGTATCTGGGCACGCTGTCGGTCCGGGAAGGGACCACCACGGCAGGTCAGTTGGGCCAGACCTTGGTGTATGTGCTGTTGCTGGCGAGTGCCTTTGCGGTGCTCGGTGAGGTGTATGGAGACTTGTTGCGAGCTGCCGGTGCGACCGAGCGACTGATGGAGTTGCTGCACACGCGGTCAGATGTGGTGACACCCGCGCAGCCCGTGCGAGCCCCGTGGCCGACCGAGGGGTCCCGACTGGCCTTGCGTGACATCGGGTTTGCCTACCCCTCGCGCCCAGACCATCAGGTGCTGAAGCACTTCAGTGCCCAAGTCGAACCTGGCCAAACCATTGCTCTGGTGGGGCCCAGCGGGGCGGGCAAGAGCAGTCTGTTTGCCCTGCTGCTGCGTTTTTATGATCCGCAGCAAGGGCAGATCATGCTGGACGGCGTGCCCATTGCGCAGATGGATTTGCAAGACCTGCGACAACGCATTGGCCTGGTGCCGCAAGACCCGATCATTTTTTCGGGCAATGTCCGTGACAACATTGCCTATGGCCTTCCTGACGCGTCGATGGAACAAATTGCCGATGCGGCCCGATTGGCATATGCCGACGAATTCATCGAACAACTGCCCGACGGGTACCACACCGATCTGGGCGACCGGGGGGTGCGCCTCTCGGGTGGGCAACGCCAACGCATCGCGATTGCCCGGGCCATACTGAAGAACGCCCCCTTGCTGCTGCTCGATGAAGCCACCAGTGCCTTGGATGCCAACAGCGAACGCATGGTGCAAGCGGCCTTGCACACGGCGATGAAGGGACGCACCACGCTGGTGATTGCCCACCGGTTGGCGACTGTGAAACAGGCCGATGCGATCTGGGTGCTGGACCATGGACGCTTGGTGGAGCAAGGCACCCACCAGGGGCTGATTCAGCAAGGGGGCTTGTACGCCAGCCTGGCCGCGCTTCAGTTCACCGGTCAGGCCTAATACAACAGATCAGTCTTTGATCCAGGCCGGCAGCAAGCTGCTGGCCAAGACAACCGCCTCGGCGGCGTCCAGCGACAACCCATCGGCGCCCAATTCGAGGGCCTGCATCGGCTGCACCAGAAAGGCGGGGCCGCCCAGCAGCACCTTGACCTCGGGGTTGCGGGACTTTTCACGCAAGTTGCGGATCAGCGCCGGGATGGACGGCAATTGCTCCACCACACTCACCGACAGTCCCAGCATGTCAAACCATTCATTGGAGACGGCATGGGCCAGCTCCTCCTGGCTGGAAGAAATTTCGACCACGACTTGCCAGCGTTCCTTGCGGAAGAACTCGGACACGATGGTCAGCCCCAGGATGTGCTGTGAACCTGGCGCAGAGGCCAGCATGATACGACGACGCGCACCAACCGCTTGAGGACCGTCCCGGTAGGCGTAGCCCAGTTCATGGGTATGTTCATGGATTCTGACCAGGCCGAGCGTGACCTGGCTGAAATCCATGGAGTCCAATTCCCACTGAAGACCCAGATAACGGGCTGCAGGTGCCAGCAGGTGAAGAAAGATGGTTTCCAGGCTGTAGCCCTGCTGCTTCATCTCATTCAGGAACACCTGGCTGGTGGCAGCCTCGGGGGCCAGGCAGGCTTGTGCATAAGCTTGCACGTGTTCTTCGCTGGGGTGTTTCAGGGCTTTGGCGGCCAGCTCGGGCAGCCGATCGGCTGCTGGGTGCGATTGCAACAGGCGCGGGATGATCTGCCGCTCAATGACCGACAACAGCGAGTCTTTGCAGGCATTGCTGCCGTCTGCACCCGAATCGGGCGTCTCAACGTCAGCTTGGCTTGGCCTTGAGTTTGCGTTCGTCATCAACAACCAGGGGTTCAGTTTGACGGACATGCCGGCAGGCAATCCACAAGAATATCCGTGAGCGACTGACATCAGGGGTCTCCAGAACACCGGGTGCGATGGGACACAAAGTGCCACAGAAACCTCAACCGACCGGGCCCATTCTGTTCCCGACCGAGTGGCAGGGCCATCAGGTTCGCAATACCCCATTAAAAGTCTGGGGTATTCCGCGAATCTCCCCTTGTGCTGGCTTGCGTTTCGGGGCATATTCAGCGACATCAGAATGTGTCATTTTAAATTGACACTGTTAGACTTACACGTAGCAATCCAACCACCCCCGAGTTTATGGCTTCAACTTTTCCCTTTTCCGCCCTGGTCGGGCAAGAAGACATGGTCCTCGCGATCCAGATCGTGGCGGTCGATCCTGCGGTGGGAGGGGTTTTGGTGCTTGGGGATCGTGGGACAGGAAAGTCCACGGCGGTGCGCGGTCTGGCGGATTTGCTGCCTCCCCTGAAAGTGGTGTCAGGTTGCCCTTACGGATGTGACCCCACCCACACGGCGGGGGCTTGCGCGCAATGCGTATCGCCCAGTTCCGCCAAACCGAAGACCGAGACCCGTGCAGTGCCGGTCGTGGATTTACCGCTGGGCGCCACCGAGGATCGGGTGGTCGGCGCGCTGGATCTGGAAAAAGCACTGTCACAGGGCGTGAAATCGTTTGCGCCGGGCTTGCTGGCGCAGGCCAATCGGGGTTTCTTGTACATCGATGAAGTCAACCTATTGGAAGACCACCTGGTGGACTTGCTGATCGATGTGGCCGCTTCCGGAGAAAACCTGGTGGAGCGTGAGGGGTTGAGCGTGCGCCACCCCGCCCGTTTTGTGCTGGTGGGCAGTGGCAACCCGGAAGAGGGTGAGTTGCGTCCGCAATTGCTGGACCGTTTCGGCTTGTCGGTGGAGGTTCGCACTCCCCAGGACCTGGATCTGCGTGTTCAAGTGGTGCGCCGGCGAGATGCGTTTGAACGTGATCCGAAAGCTTTCCGGGCCGAATGGGAGGCGGCCAATCAGGCCATGCGCAACCAGATCGTGGCGGCTCGACGCCGGTTGCCGAAAATGGAACTGGACGACGATATCTTGCGCGTTTGCGCCGATGTCTGCCAGCGCCTGGGCACCGATGGCCTGCGTGCCGAACTCACACTCATGCGCGCACTGCGCGCCTGGGCCGCCCTCAACGGGAAAAAGACCGCATTGGCGAATGACCTGAAGCGGGTGGCGCCCTTGGTGCTGCGACACCGCCTGCGGCGCAACCCGCTGGATGACACCGGCTCGGATGTGCGTGTTCAGCGTGTCCTGCAGGAAGTCATCGGCCCGTGAGTGCTGTGGATGTCTCGCTCTCTCAGGTCGGGTCAGACCTGGGGTGGGCATTGGCTGCGCTGTCGGTGAGCCCAAGCGCACTGGGGGGCGCCTGGGTTCGCGCCCACCACGGCCCCGTGCGGGATCAATGGCTGAGCCGTTTGCAAGCGGACGTCCGTGTGTGTGTTCGCATACCTCCCCATGTGGATGACGAGCGGTTGTTGGGTGGGCTTGACCTCAGTGCCAGCTTGGCGCAAGCGCGAGCCGTCTGGCAATCGGGCTTGCTGGCAAAAGCCACAGGGGGGGTGGTGGTGCTGCCGATGGCGGAACGGTTCGATGTGGGCCTGTTGGCGCGCATCACCCAAGCCCAGGAGCGCGATACCCAGGGCTTACCTGCGCATTTCGGCATTGTGGCGATGGACGAGTCTTTGGACGATGAGAAAAGCGTTCCCCCCGCCCTCACCGAGCGCCTGGGGTTGTGGTTCGATTTGCGCGAAATCTCGGTCCATGAACCCATCGTCAGCGACTTTGAGGCGGATGACCTGGCGCATGCACGGGCGCATTGGAACGAAGTCGAATTGAGTGACGAGCAGTTGACAGCCTTGTGCCAGACCGCCCATGCGTTGGGGGTGCATTCGCTGAGAGTGCCTCAAATGGCGGCGCGTTTGGCGCGCATCCTGGCCGCGTTGCAGCGACGCACATCGGTGCAAAGCCAGGACTTGGCGCGGGCAGCACGCTGGGTGATCGCCCCCCGTGCGACCGTGGTGCCGACTTCCCCCCAGGAGCCTGTGCAGGAACCTGAGGAGCCGCCGCCGCAGGAGCCGCCCGCAGAGCCTCCTCCACAGGAAGACGCTGACAACCATGACGACTCCGCCGACAGCCCCGCCACGCTGGAGGAGATGCCGCCGCTTGAAGAGGTGATTCTGCAAGCTGCGTTGGCGGCATTGCCAGACAAGTTGCTGGATCGTCTCAAGCTCAACAGTGCAGTGGCCCGTGGCGCTGGATCGCAAGGACAGCAAGGGGTTCAGCGGCACAGCATGCATCGTGGAAGGCCTTTGCCGCCACGTCCCGGCCGTCCGCACCAAGGGGCGCGTCTGCATCTGCTGGCCACCTTGCGTTCGGCCATTCCACGACAGGCTTTGCGCCCTGCGCCTGCGCATGGCGCGCGCCTGGCCATCCGGGCCGAGGACTTTCATGTGCATCGGTTTGCGCAACACACCGCGACCTGCCTGATTTTTGCAGTGGATGCATCGGGGTCGGCTGCTTTTCAACGGTTGGCGGAGGCCAAGGGCGCGGTGGAGTTGCTGCTGCAGCAGTCTTATGCACGTCGCGATCTGGTGTGCGTGCTCTCGTTCCGAGCGGGGCAGGCACAGGTGTTACTGCCACCCACCCGCTCGCTGGTGCGTGCCAAGCGTGCCCTGTCGGGACTGCCGGCGGGCGGTGGCACACCCTTGGCCAAGGCCTTGCAGTTGTCACTGGATCTGGCCTTGCAGCAGTTGCGACAAGGCGTCACCCCATTGCTGGTGGTGTTGAGCGATGGTCGCGCCAATGTGAATTTGCAAGGTATTGGCGGACGTGAGGAGGCCCAGCGGGACGCGCGCGCCATGGCGCAGGCCTGTGCGCAGCATCGGCTCACGGCCTTGTGGCTCGATACCTCGATGCAGCCAGACCCCATGGTGCAAGCATTGGCGGGTTTGATGCAGGCGCGCTATCTGCCGATGCCCTATGCCCGGGCGGACCGCATGGCCGACGCGATGCAGCATGTGCTGCAGGGTGTCGCAGCCTGAGGAGTATGTGCCGTGCTGGATTTTTTATATCCCCCGCTGGAGTGGCGCGAATGGCGGGACGACTGGCCCCTGGCTCGGCACAGCCAATTCATCGAGGCGGGGGGGCTGCGTTGGCATGTCCAGCAAATGGGGCAGGGCCCCGTCATGTTGTTGCTGCACGGCACAGGGGCCTCCACACACACCTGGCGTGATCTGATGCCCCGTTGGGCAGCACACTTCAAGGTGATCAGCCTGGACCTACCGGGCCATGCTTTCAGCCCCACCAACGAACCCGAGGTCATGCATTTGCAGGGAATGGCGCAAGCGGTTCAAGCGCTGATGACGAGCTTGCGTCTGCAGCCGCAGGTGATTGTGGGCCATTCCGCCGGTGCTGCCGTTGGGGCCGAGATGGTGCTGAAGTCCACCCAGACTGTCAAACCGGGTTTGGTGGGGCTCAATCCGGCCTGGCTGCCGATGCCCGGATTCGCCGGCTGGGTGTTTGCCCCGGCGGCCAAATTGGTGGCGCTCAATCCCACGTCAGCCTGGTTGATGGCCAAGCAGGCGGGCAGCGGGCATTGGGTGGAGCGAATACTCTTGGGAACCGGGTCGCACCTGCCAGCGCAAGGGGTGTCCTACTACAAGCGCCTCCTCAGTCAACCTGTGCATGTGCGCGGCGTCTTGCGCATGATGGTGAGGTGGGAGTTGGAGCCGTGGAGCGCTCAGCTGGATCAGTTGCGCTCACCGGTGTTGATGCTCTGCGGTGCACAAGACCGCACGATTTCACCAGAATTGACATTTGACATGTCCAAGCGTTTGCTGCAAGCCGAGCGCGTGTTGATGCCGGGCTTGGGACATCTCGCCCATGAAGAGGCCCCTGCGGAGACGGCCCAGCAGGTCTCAGACTGGGTGTACAAGATGGCCGGGGAAAGGGGCCTTTGACGCCGACAAGGGGCGGGTTGCGCAAGCCTGCCCACAGATCGACAGGTCCCGTGCGGCACTCATGAAGTGCGCGCTATCCCCAGCAAATGCCCCAGGTCCTTGAAGAAAATACGGACATGGGCCATGGGTTTTTTGCGAACCAGCACCTTGTTCATGTAAGACTCAAACGTCAGTTGCTGAACATCTTTGTCTTCGCAAATTTTGACAAACTTCTCGCGCCGACGGTCGCTGGAATACCAGAAGTACTGCATGATGCCCAGGACCCAGAACACCCGGCCATGCTCTTTCATGAATTGCTTGCGCGCGGCCTTGAGGGCTGACACCGCCCCAGTCTCTAAAAAGCGATGCGCCGCATCGGCAGTCATCCGACCACAGGCCATGGCGTAATAAATGCCCTCGCCTGAGGACGGGGCGACAACACCAGCCGCATCGCCACAAAGCATCACATCGCGCCCATTGTCCCAGTGCGGCAAGGGTTTGAGCGGAATCGGCGCGCCCTCGCGGCGCAGTGTGGGGGCGTCTTTCAGGCCCGCCGTTTCCCGCAACCGACCCACCGCATTGCGCAGCGAGAAGCCCTTGTCCGCGCTGCCTGTGCCCACGCTCATGGTGTCTCCGTGCGGGAACACCCAGCCGTAAAAGTCGGGCGAGAGCGAGCCGCGGTAGTAGACATCGCAGCGCTCGGGATCATGCTCGGCAGACGTCGTGGGGGCCGCCAAAATTTCATGATAGGCGAACACGTAGCGTGTGCGATCCGCACCTTTCACGCATTGCCTGGCCACCTCGGAGCGGGCACCGTCGGCACCAATCACTAGACGCGCTCGCACGCTGGCGCTGTGGTGTTCGTGCTTGGAGGGCGTGGCTTGAAAGTGCACGCGAGCCATGCCATCGGCGTCATGGTCGATGCGCTCAAACGTGCCCCGTTGTCGAATCGCCCCATGCTGTGCCGCGCGCTCGCGCAACCACTCGTCAAACGATTCGCGGTTCACCATGCCGACAAATCCGTTTTCAATGGGAATGTCGACACGGTTGTCGCTGGGTGAAATCATGCGTGCACAGCGCGCACGAGCGACCAGCAGATGGTCAGGGATGGCGAAGTCCTTGATCAGGCGCGGTGGAATCGCTCCGCCGCAGGGCTTGATTCGTCCTCCCCGGTCCAGCAACAACACGCGCCAGCCCTTTTGCGCCAGATCATCTGCCGTGGTGGCACCAGAAGGTCCGCCGCCGATGACGACAACGTCGTAGTTCTCTTCATTCATAGTGGGTGCCCCTGACCCGCCCAAGCGGCGGTGGTGATGGTGGAGGAATCTTCGCGAGACGGTTGTTTCCCGACCTGAATGGCCCACCAGGCAGACCATGCGAAGAGCAGCATTTCGAAAAAGAAAACGCAGGCATAGGCCTGATCGCTTTGTTGAATCCAGCTTCTTGCCAGATCGCTGGCACCGGTGCCGACCAGACCGCCCAAGCCGAAGGCCATGGCTTGTGCCGCGCCCCACAAGCCCATGCGGGTTCCTTCACGACCCGAAGATCCTTCGCGGGCCAGACGCATCATGGTGGTGATGGCGGCAATGGAGAAGGCGCCATTGGCCACGCCCAGCAGCCAGACATTGGTCCGCAGCGGCCAGGACATGCCCTGCAGCCCTGCCAGGCAGAGCCCTCCCATCGCCAGTGCAGACACCAGACAGCCGCCCACCATCCAACCCTGGACACTGCCGAGCCGACCGCGAGCCCAACCTCCGCCTGCGATCGCCACACTGATCATGCCCACCAGCACTGCACCGTGTTGCAAGCCCGAGAGCTGAGTGGTTTCGCCGGGCGTCATCTGAAACACCGTGCCGGCAAAGGGTTCCAAAATGAGATCCTGTGCGCTGTAGGCCAGCATCGAGAGAAACACAAACACAGTGAACTGACGGGCTTGCGGTTCTTGCCACACCTGTCGCAAGGCCGTCAGAAAATCGGCACGCGGCTGCGCGGTTTGTGTGGGTTGCGCCAGATGGGTCGCGGAGGTTGATGAGGGCGTTTCAAGGGCCGAGCCTTCCAGCCGCCACAGGCTCAGCAGGCTGACCGCCAGAGCGGCCAAGGAGACGCAGGTGGCCACCATCACAAGACGCTCCGGGCTGAAGGGGTCCAGCCACCGACCGGCGGTGACGGCGGTGACGGCAAAGCCCAGGATCATCATCATCCAGACGGTTGTGGCGGCGGGGGCTCGCAGGGCATCCGGCACTCTTTGAGACATCAGCACCAGCAAAGAGGTGCCGCAGGCGCTGACGCCCAGACCAATGATTGAAAAAGCCACGACTGCAAGCGCGATGCCCAACAACCGATCCTGTGCCATCCAGGCGGTGGCCAGTGCGGCCAGTACACCGCCCAGTGAAAGCACGGCCATGCCGCCTGCCATCCAAGGTGTGCATCGTTTGCCTTGGTCGGCGCCAAAGCCCAGCCGTGGGCGCACGATCTGCACCGCGTAATGCAAGCCCACCAGAAAACCCGGCAGCAGTGCTGGCAATGACAGCTCCACCACCATTACCCGATTCAAGGTGGAGGTGGTCATCACGACCACGGCACCCAGGCAGGCCTGGATCAAACCCAGGCGAACAATCTCCAACCATCCAAACGGGAGTCCGGTTTTCATGCGACGACTCCTGGGTGAACACGCAGGGCCCAGGCGCTGACCATCATGCCCGACACGTACAAGGGCACGCCCCAGGCACTCAGCATCAAGGCCTTGCCGATCGGGTCTTGCAAAAAACGACGCATCAAGGGGAGTTGACCGAGCGTGAGGGCTGCGACAGCCAGGGCATGCCACGGTGCCTGCCATTGCAGCAGCAGCACCATGACGACCGCCTGCGGCAGCAGCATCATGAGGCAAGCGGTTCGGGCGGCTCCGACGGGCCCCAGCTTGACGGGCAAGGAGCCCACACCCATGCGTTGATCGCCTTCGATCGATTTGAAATCGTTCAGCGTCATGATGCCATGGGCCCCGAAGCTGAACAGCAGTGCCAGCACGATGGATCGCCCCTCAGGCAGGACGTCGCCCAGCATCACGGCGGCCCCTGTGAGCCAGGCCAATCCTTCGTAACTCATGGCACAGGCGGCGTTGCCCCACCAGCCGTTTTGTTTCAGGCGCAGTGGCGGTGCGCTGTAAGCCCAGGCGAGCACCAGTCCGAGCCCCGCCGCCACGAAACCCCAAGGGCTCAGATACCACGCCCAGACCAGAGACAGAGTGGTCCAGAAAATCGCGATGTACAGCCCCCATCGGCCGGGAATGCGGCCCGACGGTATGGGGCGATGAGGCTCGTTGATGGCATCCACATGGCGATCAAACCAGTCGTTGACGGCTTGGCTGCTGGCGCACACCAAAGGGCCGGCAAGCACCAACCCCAGACAGAGGACAAACCACTGATCGCGCATCGACTGACCAGAGGCCACCACCCCGCAAGCAAATGCCCACATGGGTGGGAACCAGGTGATGGGTTTGAGTAACTCGGCGACAGAAGACAGTGCGGGACGTGTCATGCCAACATTTTGGCGTGACAAAAATTAATGTCAACTGTAATTTACACTTGGTGGCGAGTCTTTTTCGTTTGCCAATCCAAAGCGCCGGAGTTTGACATACAGGCTTTGACGGGAAAGACCCAACATCTCTGCTGCTGATGCTCGGTTGTTTTGGGTCAAATCCAGTGCTGCCAGGATGCACATGCGCTCGATCATGTCGCTGGTTTCACCCACGATGTCTTTCATGGGCATGCGACCGACCAGTTGGGCCAGCTGAGCCACGGAATCGGCCATGCCTGGCGCCATGGAGGGGGTCTCTGACATGCGCTTACGCGTCGTGTCACGGAAATAAAGCAACCAGTGGGCCTGTGGGTCAGCCAGGGTCAGGGCCGTGATGTCAACCGCCAGGCTGAGCCCGGAGAATGTTTGCAACTCGGTGGCAAATCCACGCACCTGGCCGAACTGACGCACATTGGTTTGCAGCACATTCCAGTCAACCGCCCCGCGCGCTAGACAACGTTCAACCATTTGCCCTTGCAATTGAGCCACCGAAATGGCTCCGATCAGCGATTGAAATTCGCTGTTGGCAGCCAGAATGACGCCTTGTCGGTCTGCCACCAGCCACCCGTCAGGAGAACGCTCCAGGGCCTCTTGCATCCAGCCCGATCCGACACCTTCAGTGCTCTTGGCTTGCTGGACATCTTGCCGCAGGTATTTAAGCAGCAACTGGGCCCCGTGCTCGCTGGGAAGCGCTTTGACCGAGAGCGTTCCTTCTCGATCACTCCCCAGAAATTGGGCGCGACCCATTTCGATGCGGCCGGTGGCTTGGGCCATGCGCAGCAGTGACAAGACTTCTTCTTTGGACGAGGGGTCAAAGCAATCGGTGATGTCTCTGTCCAACATCCGCTTAGGACCCTCTTTCAGAAGGGTCTGCGCGGCGGGGTTGATGTCGAGAATTTTCAGGCTGAGCGCATCAACGGTCAGCAAGGGCTCGATGGAGGTCTCAAACAAAATGCGCGCACGGCCTTCCATGTGACGCAGCCGTTGATAGTCACGCTCCAGCGTTTGTTGCGTCTCGATCAGCCGTTGCTGCAGCGAGGCCACCGCTTCCATGCCACGGCCCAAGGCCAAACTCAACTTGTCGTTGAGGCGCAGCACCGTGTATTCGAGGGGGATTTCTCGACCCTGCTCGGCCGGGTGGTTCACGTGTCGCCAGCGGCCACGTTGGCCCGTGGCTGAAGTGGCCAACATCTCGGTCACTTTGTGACGACTTTCGGTGGTGACCGTGGAGGCCCAATCGCGGCCTATCCATTGTGAGCACCGAAGCACTTCCAGCTCGTCCCGACCGATGGAGACCGATTGAATGACCCCATCGCGGTTCAAGATCAAGGCGATGTCGGATGACACCCCGATCCATTGAGCCAATGTCTCGTCAGACAATTGAGGAAGTTTCATAGAAGAGTCAAAGGCACATGACACATGTGCAAAGTTGAACGACACCACAAATGACACTTGTCGAACGGAATGTGTCAATCATATGAGATTTTAGTGTACTCATAAGTATTCATTCGAGCGATTCGGAAGACATGGCACTTATCCAAACACAGAGGATTTGATACGCGATGGTGTGGGCCGCTTCAAGACCTGCGGCCCCTTGAGAACGCGTTGGTAGGCGTCGCGACTGGCCTGATCCGCCGTTGGGCTGCTCCAGTCCGCCTTCAGGTCTTGGGTCAACTGTGGATCTGCCAACACCATCGGTCCACCGACCATGACTTGGACATGGGGGTTGAAGCTGCAGTCCCGGACATTCTGAATCAGCCGTTGGGTGTTGCGCAGGTGTCGATCACTGGCCACCGACAGGCCAAACACGTGGACGACCTGCGTTTTCAGGTGGTTCAACAGCCGTGGTTCATCCATGCCCAAGGTATCGACCAGATGCCAGCCGTCACGTTTGAAAAAAGCTTGCAACATCAACACGCCCAGGCTGTGCTGGCTGTTGAATTCGCCCATCAGCAATGCCGTGAATTGGTCGGCACCAGGTATGGGGGGCGCACTCTTTTGAAATCGTGGGTCCCAATCCCTCAGGATGGCTTGGAGTTTCGCCGCCGCAACGGTGAGGCTGGCAAAGTCAATGTCATCCGAGCACCACCACTGACCGAGTTGGCGGGCCGCCCCGGCGATACCCTCCAGGTAGAGGCGGTCCATCGACCAACCAGCCTTCAATTGTTCCTCTAAACGCAACTCAAGAGCACCCAGGCTCTCCAGTGAAGCCTTAGCCAAGCTGATCCATTCTTGCTCAACAGGCGGTCCTGGCAGCGGCTGTTTCGCAGGCAGACGAGCGCTGCGCCGGACCAGGTCCGGAATCACCACCCATTGAAGCGCCCGCTGAAGCGGCGCTCCCGATGGTGATTGCATTGAAGGTTGATTTGACACGCCGCTCTCCTTGCCGCGTTACATGAAATACCCAGAGGTTTGTGCTTACATGCCCCCATTGGCAACCCAGGCGCTCCAGGTCAGCCATCTAACCAGACGGTCAAAAGCAAAGGTGAAGTGCGTACAGGAAGTGTCATTTTTTTTTGACGACTCGATATCATGGAAAACCCTAGGACTGTAATTAAAAAGAGACGTCAATTTAAATTGACACAATCATGGGAGTTGTCTACAGTGAACCTGTCGCACTTGCCAAAGAGTTTTCATGACGCATTCGGGGTCCTACGAACCAACTGCCCATTTTGGGTTGTACACGCCTGAGCAACGTGCTCGACGTGATGCTTCGGCATGGACTTGGGTGCAAGGTGTTTTGGCACCCGTGCAATTCCTGGTGTGTTTGATCAGCTTGGGGTTGGTGATCCGCTGTCTGGTGACCGGCCAAGGAGAAACGGCGGCTTTGGTGTCGGTGATGGTCAAGACGGCCTTGCTCTACACCATCATGGTGACCGGGTGCATCTGGGAAAAAGTGGTCTTCGGTCAATACCTGTTTGCACCGGCCTTCTTTTGGGAAGACGTGTTCAGCATGTTGGTGTTGGGCTTGCATACGGCTTACCTGCTGGCCTGGGTTCAGAACAGCATGAGCGTGCGCGCACTGCTGTTTTTGGCTTTGGCAGCCTATGCGGCCTATGCCGTGAATGCCATCCAATTTGTGCTCAAACTGCGGGCCGCAAGGTTGCAGGAAGCCCAACATCGTCAATCTGCAAGCGATGCTCTGTCCTTGCACTCGGGAGAGCATGCATGAGTGCCGTGATTCCACTGCAAGCGGTGAAGCGCGAAGTCGGTTGCAACGATATTCCTGTTCGGGTCGAGCGTGGTCAACGAGAGGTGTTTTGCGGCCTGACCGGCATCATCTGGATGCATCGAAAAATTCAGGATGCTTTCTTTCTGGTGGTGGGGTCTCGCACCTGCGCCCATTTGATTCAATCCGCCGCTGGCGTGATGATTTTTGCAGAGCCCCGGTTTGGAACAGCCCTGATCGACGAGCGCGACTTGGCAGGATTGGCCGACGCCAACGAAGAATTGGACCGGGTCGTGCAGCAATTGTTGGCGCGACGACCGGACATCAAACTGCTGTTTTTGGTTGGGTCATGCCCCTCTGAAGTGATCAAGCTGGACTTGTCGCGCGCCGCTCAGCGGTTAAGCCGGGTCTACAGCCCGGATGTTCGCGTCCTGAATTATTCGGGCAGTGGCATTGAAACCACCTTCACCCAAGGTGAAGATGCTTGTCTGGCATCTTGGGTTCCTGAACTGCCTGCGGACACGGGCGCAAGCGAGCGATTGCTGGTGGTGGGAACCCTGGCAGACGTCGTGGAAGATCAATTGAGAGGCCTGTTGAAGGGCATGGGCATCGCGCAAGTGGATTTCTTTCCACCACGGCGTAGCACGTCTTTGCCCGCGATCGGTTCTAACACTCGATTCTTGTTGGCACAGCCATTTTTGGCGGATACCGCCCGCGCCCTTGAGGCTCGTGGGGCTAAACACCTGCCAGCGCTATTTCCCTTGGGGGTGGAGGGAACGACACAGTGGCTGTATGCGGCGGCGCAGGCTTTTGGCATCCCGACATCCCGTGTGGATGAGGTGACGCAGGCCCCCCGGCAACGCGCTGCGCAGGCCTTGTCGCGGCATCGCGCTCTGCTTGAAAACCGATCCATCTTTTTCTTTCCTGATTCGCAGTTGGAAATTCCGCTGGCGCGTTTTCTTCAGCGTGAGTTGGGCATGCAATTGACCGAGGTGGGAACGCCATACTTGCACCGTCAGCACATGGCGGCCGAATTGGCGCTGTTGCCCGAGCAGGCACGTGTCACCGAAGGGCAGCATGTGGAAAACCAGCTGGACCGGTGTCACGCAGAGTCCCCAGACTTGGTGGTGTGTGGCCTGGGCTTGGCCAACCCGCTGGAAGCGCAGGGATTGACGACCAAGTGGTCGATTGAATTGGTGTTCACGCCCATCCAGGGGTATGAGCAAGCAGGTGATCTGGCAGGCTTGTTCAGCCGCCCGCTGGATCGTCGAACCAGACTCGTGGCCTAGGAGTATCGGCATGCAATTGACACTCTGGACCTATGAAGGACCGCCGCACGTGGGCGCGATGCGTGTGGCCACGGCCCTGCGTGACGTGCATTATGTGCTGCATGCGCCCCAGGGCGATACTTACGCCGACTTGCTCTTCACGATGATTGAGCGCTTGCCGCGCCGCCCACCCGTGACCTACACCACCTTTCAGGCACGAGACCTGGGAGGCGACACCGCGCAGCTGTTCAAGGATGCCGCCCAGGAGGCCTTTGCGCGCTTTCAACCCAAGGCCATGCTTGTCGGTGCCTCTTGCACTGCTGAGTTGATCCAGGATGATCCGGGCGGTTTGGCCCTGGCGCTGAATTTACCGGTGCCCGTGGTGGCGCTGGAGTTGCCCGCTTACCAACGCAAGGAAAACTGGGGCGCGTCAGAGACGCTCTATCAGTTGGTGCGTCATCTGGCGCGTGCACCTTCGCAGCCGCGCGAGCGCGAGGGGCGACCCCCGAGCTGCAATATTCTCGGGCCCACAGCCCTGGGGTTCAGGCATCGCGACGATGTGCGTGAAATCACTGGCTTGTTGAAGGAGATGGGCATCGACGTTCGGGTGGTGGCCCCTTGGCAGGCGGGTGTGGAGGATCTTGCGCGCTTGCCCGAAGCAGATTTCAATGTGGTGCTCTATCCGGAAATCGCACAGACCACGGCCAGTTGGTTGGAGCGGCAGTTTCAACAACCCTTCACCCGTTGCGTGCCCATGGGGACCGGGGCGACCCATGACTTCATTCGGGAAGTGGCGGCTTTGGCGGGCATTGAAATCCCGGCGTCGCTGACGGAACATGCCCGTGCAGAGTGGTATGCCCGCTCGGTGGACTCCAACTACCTGACGGGCAAGCGCGTTTATGTGTTTGGAGACGCCACCCACGCAGTGGCAGCTGCCCGTGTGGCCGCGCGCGAAATGGGTTTTGAAGTGGTCGGCCTGGGCTCCTACAGCCGAGAGTTTGCGCGCGAAGTGCGCGACGCAGCCAAGCTCTACGGTGTGCAGCCTCTGATCACCGATGACTACTTGGAGGTTGAACGCCAGATCACCGAATTGCAGCCCGAGTTGATCCTGGGCACGCAGATGGAGCGCCATATCGCTAAACGTCATGGCATTCCTTGTGCCGTCATCTCGGCCCCTGTGCATGTGCAGGATTTCCCGGCGCGGTACGCGCCTCAAATGGGTTTCGAAGGCGCCAATGTGCTGTTCGATACCTGGGTGCATCCGCTGATGATGGGGCTCGAAGAGCACTTGCTGGGCATGTTCCGGGAAGACTTCGAGTTTCATGACGAGGCTGCACCGTCTCATCTGGGTTCGGTGCGTCGTCCCGCTGCAGAAACGGTGGTGCAGGCCAGTCCATCGGCGGCGATCTTCGAATCCAGCGATATCACGATTGACTCGGCAGTCGAACCGGAGAAAGAAGGATGGGCTCCTGAAGCGGAGAAAGAGCTGGGGAAAATCCCCTTCTTTGTTCGAGGCAAAGCACGCCGAAACACCGAGCGTTATGCCCTGGAACGCGGTCTGAAGTTCATCACGGTGGAGACGCTCTACGATGCCAAAGCCCACTTCAGCCGCTGAGAGCTCCCGCGTCAAGCACCCCATGAGTGTGGTGCTGCTGACGATGGACCACCACGTCTCAAGCGCCGCCTCACGGGCTGCGGTGAGCTTGCATCAGCAAATCCCTGGGTTGGTCTTCAAGACCCACACGGCAGCCTCCTGGCGCGATGACGAAGCCTCTTTGCTGGCTTGCCGCGAAGACATTGCGAAGGCCGATCTGGTCATCGTCACCATGTTGTTCATGGAAGACCATTTCCTGCCGGTGCTCGATGCCTTGCAGGCTCGTCGCCAGGCCTGTGACGCCATGGTGTGCATCATGTCGGCCCCCCCGGTGATGCAGTTGACCCGCATGGGCAAGTTCAGCATGGACGCCCAGTCGGGTGGTTTGATGGGCTTGCTCAAACGTTTGCGCCCCAGCCAGAAAGAGGGTGAGTCCCCATCAGCACCCAAAGCCACCGCAGGTGCCAAACAAATGGCGATGCTGCGACGCTTGCCCAAGTTGTTGCGCTTCATCCCTGGAACGGCACAGGATGTCCGGATTTTTTTCCTGGTCATGCAGTACTGGCTCGCAGGATCACAAGAGAACATGTGCAGCATGGTGCAGTTGCTGGTGCAGCGCTATGCCAGCGGACCACGGGAAGCGCTGCGGGCGCGTGCAACCCCGCGCGATGTGGTGGAGTATCCGGACGTGGGGGTCTACCACCCGCGCATGAAGGGACGCATCGGGCAAGACGCCAAAGCCTTGCCTGGGGCCAAGGATGATTCGCGTCCCCGCGTTGGTTTGCTGTTGCTGCGCTCCTATCTGCTGGCCGGCAACGCCGCGCATTACGACGCCGTCATCGCGGCCTTGGAGGAGCGTGGCTTACAAGTCGTTCCTGCGTTTGCCAGCGGTCTGGATGCGCGCCCAGCGATTGAGCAATATTTTCAGAACCAGGGTCAGTCACGGATCGATGCCCTGGTATCACTGACCGGTTTTTCCTTGGTAGGGGGACCGGCCTACAACGATGCCAGCGCGGCCGAAGCCATCCTTTCTCGGTTGGATGTGCCGTATCTGGCGGCCCATCCGGTGGAGTTTCAGTCATTGGACCAGTGGGGCGCTTCCAGCCGCGGCCTCTTGCCTGTCGAGAACACCATCATGGTGGCCATTCCAGAGTTGGATGGTTCTACGGGCCCCATGGTTTACGGTGGACGTGCCGGCGCAGAAGGCGTGACCTGTTCGGGATGCGAGCGGGCCTGCACATTCTCTGCCACCGACCAATCACAGGATATGTTCACCTGCGCGGAACGCACGGCCATGTTGGCGTCGCGGGTACAGCGCCTGGTGAGCTTGCGCAAGAAAAAACTGGCCGAGCGCAAACTGGCGGTGGTGGTGTTCAATTTCCCGCCCAATGCCGGCGCAGTGGGCACCGCGGCTTATCTGTCGGTGTTCGAGTCGCTGTTCAACACGCTCAAAGCGCTGGCTGTCGAAGGCTATCGGGTGGAGTTGCCAGCCAGTGTGGATGAACTGCGTGATCGCCTGTTGCATGGCAACGCGATGCAATACGGAGCACAAGCCAATGTGCACCATCGCATCCCTGTCGCACAGCATGTGCAGCAAGAACGTTGGCTGCACGAGATCGAAGCCCAGTGGGGTCCAGCACCCGGAAGGCAACTGACCGATGGCCAGAGCCTGATGGTGTTGGGCCTGCAGCTGGGGCAAGTGCTGGTGGCGGTGCAGCCGGGGTTTGGCTACGAGGGCGACCCTATGCGCTTGCTCTTTGAATCGGGATTCGCGCCAACCCATGCATTCAGCGCCTTTTACCGCTACCTGCGAGAAGATTTCAAGGCCGATGCCGTCCTTCACTTTGGCACTCACGGAGCCTTGGAGTTCATGCCTGGAAAACAGGCCGGCATGTCGGGTAAATGCTGGCCAGACCGGCTGATCGCCGACATGCCGAATGTGTATTTGTACGCATCCAACAACCCCTCGGAAGGGGCATTGGCCAAGCGACGTGCGGCAGCCACGTTGGTGAGCTATCTGACCCCGACCGTGAGCGAGTCAGGTCTGTACAAAGAGTTGCTCGACATCAAGCAGACCCTGGACCGCTGGCGCCAGATGGAGCAAGCGACATCAGAGGAGCGCCAGTCCTTGATCGAGTTGTTGTTCCAACAATCCCAGTCACTGTCGCTGACGCTGCCCGAGCAGCTGGGCAGTGATTTGACATGGATCGACTCGATCCAGGCCCAGTTGTTGGAGATCGAGTACGCATTGATTCCCGAAGGCATGCATGTGGTCGGGCAGGTACCCACGCCCTCACAGCGCCTGACCACCCTCAAGGCCATGGCCAAAGCGATGTCGCTGGATCAGGACGATGTGCTGGAGCAACTGGTCGACGGGGCCAGCGAGGCTACGCTGAGAAAAGCCTGGGCCAAGTTGCCTGAGGAGCAGCAACAGTCCTTACAGAAATTGGTCGAGACCAATCGACTGCTGCAGGAAGATCATGAAACCCGAGGGCTGCTGCGGGCCTTGGATGGACGTTACACGCCACCAGCGCCTGCAGGGGATTTGCTTCGCATGCCAGAGGTGTTGCCCACGGGGCGCAATATGCATGGCCTCGATCCGTTCAGATTGCCCACCACATTTGCGGTGCAAGAAGGACAACGTCAGGCCGAGCGTTTGCTGGCGCGTTATGCCAGCGACGGCAGTGGCTACCCCGAAACTGTTGCGATGGTGTTGTGGGGGACAGACAACCTGAAGTCCGAAGGCGGCCCGATGGCACAGGCCCTGGCCTTGATGGGGGTGAAGCCGCGGTTTGATACCTACGGTAGGCTGGCGGGCGCCTCTTTGATACCGCTGGCCGAACTGGGAAGACCCAGGGTGGACGTGGTGATCACGCTGTCAGGCATCTTTCGAGACCTGCTGCCGCTGCAAATTCGCATGCTTGCCGAGGCCAGCTATCTGGCCGCTGCGGCCGATGAGCCCGCTGAAATGAATTTCATCCGCAAGCATGCGATGGCATTCATGGCCGAGCATGGGGGCACACTCGAAACGGCTTCCTTGCGCGTGTTTGGCAATGCTGAAGGTGCCTATGGTGCCAATGTGAATCACCTGGTGGACAGCAGCTGTTGGGAAAGCGAAGACGAATTGGGCAATGCCTTCACCCAGCGCAAAGGCTTTGCTTACGGTCGCGAAGGCCGGCCGGTGCGCAACAACGCAGTCTTGCAAAGCACCCTGGCCAGTGTGTCATTGACCTACCAAAACCTGGATTCGGTGGAGTTGGGTGTCACCAGCATCGACACCTACTTCGACACCTTGGGCGGCATCAGCCGAGCGGTCTTGCAAGCCAAGCACCAGCAAGATGGCAACGCCGCCATGGCTCCACCGGTATACATCGGGGACCAGACGCAGGGCACTGGCGTGGTTCGAACCTTGAATGAACAAGTGGCGCTGGAAACGCGCACGCGCATGCTCAACCCAAAGTGGCATGAAAGCATGTTGCAGCACGGTTATGAAGGGGTGCGACAGATCGAGGCCCACCTGACCAACACCATGGGCTGGTCGGCCACCACCGGACAGGTGCAACCCTGGGTTTATCAGCAGCTGGCACAGACCTTCATGCTAGACCCCGCCATGCGTGAACGCCTGGCCCAATTGAATCCGACAGCATCGGCCAAAGTGGCGAATCGATTGCTGGAGGCATCGCGGCGGCAATACTGGAAGCCAGATGCCGAAACCATGAGCGCACTGCTGAGAGCAGGCGAAGAGTTGGAAGATCGGCTTGAAGGCGTACAGCCAGGAGTGCTTGCATGATAGAAACAACGGCAATTCCCCTCTCCCAAATTGGGCGCACTCCGCGTGGAGCGGATGGCGAGGGCAGTGTTCAGGTCCAAATGGATCCGAGTGTGAAAATTGGAACGGCCAAAGTGTTTGCCGTCTATGGCAAGGGGGGGATTGGCAAGAGCACCACCTCCTCCAACCTCTCGGTGGCCTTCAGCAAGCTGGGCAAGCGCGTGTTGCAGATCGGTTGCGATCCCAAACACGACTCGACCTTCACGCTGACCAAAAAGCTCATGCCAACCGTGATCGACGCCCTGGAAGCAGTGGATTTCCACGCCGAAGAATTGCGTGTCGACGACTTTGTCTACAAAGGCTACAACGGCGTGATGTGTGTTGAAGCGGGTGGTCCACCTGCCGGCACGGGTTGTGGTGGTTATGTGGTGGGACAAACGGTCAAGCTGCTCAAAGAGCACCATTTGCTGGAAGACACCGATGTCGTGATCTTCGATGTGCTGGGCGACGTGGTTTGCGGAGGCTTTGCTGCCCCGTTGCAACATGCTGATCGCGCCTTGATTGTCACGGCCAACGATTTCGATTCCATCTTCGCCATGAACCGCATTGTTCAGGCCATTGGCGCCAAAGCCAAAAACTACAACGTGCGCTTGGGCGGTGTGATTGCCAACCGCAGTGATGCCACCGACCAGATTGACAAGTTCAATGCCGTTGTTGGTTTGAAAACGATGGCGCACTTTCCCAACCTGGATGAAATTCGCCGCAGTCGTCTCACCAAGTCCACGCTCTTTGAACTGGAGCCCACGCCAGCTGTCAAATCCGTGCAAGACGAGTACATGCGGTTGGCGGCTTCGCTGTGGTTGGGCACAGACCCCCTGCCTGCCGTGCCGATGAAAGACCGGGATATCTTTGATTTACTGGGATTTGACTGATGCAACACACCAGCTATCTTGAACGCCGTGGTCAGATCGAGGCCTATTTCGATCGCACCGCTGCCCAGGCTTGGGAACGTTTGACATCTGATGCGCCCGTGGGACGCATTCGTGCCACCGTTCGTGCCGGGCGCGATCAGATGCGCCATACCTTGTTGTCCTGGCTTCCCGAAGACATGACCGGCCAGCGTTTGCTGGATGCCGGTTGTGGCACCGGCGCCTTGGCGGCTGAAGCCGCCCAGAGAGGCGCGCATGTGGTCGCGATTGATCTGTCACCCACCTTGGTTCAATTGGCCCAAGAAAGATGGCAGGCAGGACAACAGTCCGAGGTGCCAGGCCAGATCGAATTCTTGAGTGGCGACATGCTGGACCCGGCCTTGGGCACTTTCGATCACGTGGTGGCGATGGACTCACTCATTCACTACGACTTGCCCGATCTGGTGAAAGCCCTGGATGCCTTGTCGCAACGCTGCACACAGTCCATGGCGTTCACCTTCGCGCCACATTCCACCTTGTTGGCTGCCATGCATCAAGTCGGCCGCTGGTTTCCTCGCAGCGATCGTTCGCCTTCGCTGGCACCGATGCGTCAGAGCGAATTGCAAAAACATCTGACCGGCACATTGGGGCCACAAGGCTGGCAAGAGGGTGAAAGCCGGCGCGTGGCCAGTGGCTTTTACACCTCTCAAGCCTGGCAATGGAGACGTGCATGCGCCTGATGCCCCGCGCGCCTGCCTGGCTGCTGGCCTTGGCCAGTCGCTATGTGCCGTTTGCGGATGCGGTGTCGCACGAGCTGCCGTTGGGGCGACTGCTGCGACTGTCTCTGTTCCAGGCGGCCATTGGCATCACATTGGCCTTGCTGGTGGGGACCTTGAATCGGGTCATGATTGTGGAGTTGGGCGTGCCTGCCTGGTGGGTGGCGTTGTCGGTGGCTTTGCCGCTGGTATTTGCACCCTTGCGCGCGTTGATCGGGTATCGCAGCGACACGCATCCCTCAGCACTGGGCTTGCGCCGACTGCCTTATCTGTGGGTGGGGGGCTTGTTGATGTTTGGTGGCTTGGCCATCATGCCCTTTGCGCTGCTGGCACTCGCCGAGCAGCGAGAGGGCTATCTGTGGGCTGGACGAATCGGTGCTGCCCTGGCGTTCTTGTTGGTGGGTGCAGGCATTCAAATGACACAGACCTCGGGACTGGCATTGGCCACCGACATTGCCCCTGAAGACAAGCGCCCCCGTGTGGTGGCTTTGTTATATGCCATGCAATTGATGGGCATGGTAGTGGGCAGTGCCTGTCTGGGCTGGCTTTTGCAAGATTTTTCCCCAGTGAGACTGATCCAGGTCGTCCAAAGCTCGGCGGCAGTGGTGGTGTTGCTGTGCATCACCTCCTTATGGAAGCAGGAAGCACGTGGACAACGGCGCGGACGCCGAGCTCCGGATGGTTTTGCCGACAACTGGAAACGTTTGATGGCCCTTCCGAAGATGCGACGCTTTCTGTGGACCGTGGGTTTGGGAACCTCGGCCTTCAGCATGCAGGATGTCTTGCTCGAACCTTTTGGGGGTGAGGTGTTGATGCTCGATGTGGGGCTGACCAGTTCTTTGACGGCGTTGAGCGCGGGCGGTTCTCTGCTGGCCTTCTTGTTGTCGGCCCGCTTGCTGTCCAAGGGATTGGATGCTTGTCGTCTGGCCGCCATGGGGGCGCTGCTGGGGTTGCCCGCATTTGCCTGTGTGATTTTTTCTGCGCCCTTGGAATCGAGCGGGTTGTTCCGGCTCGGCAGCGCTTTGATCGGATTTGCAGGCGGCTTGTTTTCAGTGGGCATGCTGATCACGGCCATGGAATTGCCAGAGAAAGAACTGACAGGCATGGTGTTGGGCGCTTGGGGAGCTGTGCAAGCCACGGCGGCGGGCGTGTCCATGGCGCTGGGCGGTGTGTTGCGGGATGTGGTCACATCGATGGCTGCCGAGGGATGGTTTGGAATATCGTTGAACTCGCCCGCGACCGGTTACAGCTTTGTGTTTCATCTCGAGATTTATTTTTTGTTCGTGGTTTTGATCGCGCTCGGACCCCTGGTTCGACGTCGTCAGCATCAACGTTCTGCAACTCAGCCGCTGGGTCTGGCTGAGCTGCCTGGTTGAAATTTGACCCCTGTCCATGCTGAAGGAGACCTCCCTATGGAAACCGGTGCAATCACACAATATGTTGATGTCGCCCAGATCGTTTTGTATCTGTTCTGGATATTTTTTGCCGGTCTGATTTACTACCTTGTTCGCGAGAATCATCGCGAGGGATATCCGATGGATTCGGGCCGTGAGAACGGTCCCAAGATCACAGGTTGGCCCGTGCCCGAGCCCAAGACCTACAAGATGGTTGATGGCCACGAAGTGCAGGCGCCCGACTTCAATCGACCTGATGGAACCTACCACGGCCAACCCAGCCATGGCTGGAACGGCGCACCGCTGGATCCGGTGGGCGACCCATTGCTCGCAGGTGTCGGGCCTGGTGCCTGGGCGGCTCGCGCCGATGTGCCTGACATGACGCATCACGGCGAGGTGAAGATCGTCCCCATGCGCTTGGCCACGGACCACCAGTTGTGGCCGCAGGACACCAACCCTGTTGGCTTGCCGGTGCTGGGTGGCGATGGTGAAATCGCAGGTCACGTCAAAGACATGTGGGTGGATCGGTCTGAAACGCTGTTGCGCTATCTGGAGGTGGAGCTGCCGAATGGACAACGGGTGCTGACCCCGACGCCGTTTGCGCGCATTCGACGCAAAGAGGTCGTGGTGTCATCCATTCTCTCGACACAGTTTGCAAATGTGCCGAAGTTGCGCAACCCCGATCAAATCACACTGCTGGAAGAGGAAAAAGTATCGGCCTATTACGGCGCCGGTACCCTGTATGCCACACCGCATCGCATGGAGCCGATATTTTGAATCCGCATCACGAGCATGAATTCGAGGCATCGCCTGGCTTGCCCGAGGCCTTGCCTGCGGGTGAGCGCATCCTGTGGCAAGGCGCACCCAGTGCGCCCTTGCTGGCGATGCATGCGTTGCACATACGAAAACTTGCCGTGTACTTTGCGTTCATGTTGACGGTGCAAGCACTGTATTTGGCAGGGGATCCGCAGTCGTCGATATTGCAATCGGTCACCTTGAGTGCATCACTGGCTGTCTTGTGTCTGTTGTTGCTCAGGGCCGTTGCCTGGTATGCCGCTCGCAACACGCTATACACATTGACCAATCGCCGAGTGGTGATGCGAATAGGGATGGTATTGACGGTGACCTTGAACATTCCATTGAAAAAAATTCATTCAGCATCCCTGCGGTTGATGCAAAACGGTTCGGGTGATATGGCGCTGGGATTGGCGGGTCAAGATCGCATGGGCTGGTTGCATCTGTGGCCGCATGCGAGAGCCTGGACATTCCGTCAGCCGCAGCCCTGCTTGCGCTGCCTGCCGAAGGTGGAGCAGGTGTCGGCCTTGTTCATGAAGGCCTGGAAAGAGGAAAACCCGCAAGTTGCCGTGCAGTGGGGTGAAGCAGCCGAACATCAACCTGTCACGTCGGTGTCTGGACAAAGCTGGATCCAAGCATCATGACCTACCATCACGCTCCACCGTCCCGTACCTCGTGGCCCTTGTGGCTGCTGAGCGCTTTGGCGATTTCTGCATTGCTGGTGACCGCATGGGCGCGCTGGAGCGGGTGGACACAAGTTGGACAGGATTCGCCCATTCGTTGGTCTCGAGCGCTGCATTTTCAGGACCATGACAGCGGAGCTGTGTTGGTCAGAGATGCCCAAAATGGTGATGAAATCGCGCGCTTCGAAGGCGAGCAAGGCTTTATTCGGGGCAGCTTGCGAGCCCTGATTCGTGAGCGCAAGCGCAGTGGACAGGGCCCCGAGCAACCTTTTCTTTTGCAGCAGCATGGCGACGGTCGCTTGTCACTGCGAGATCCCGCCACGGGAACTCGGATTCCTCTGGATTCTTTTGGACCCAGCAATTTGGCGAAATTCGTGCCATTGCTGGGCTCACATGTTGCAACCTCTTCTCGCTCACAAGGAGATACCCCATGAGCCCAACGTCCCTGGATTTCGACCACGTCGAATTGTTGATTGGCAACGTTGAAAGTGCGGCGGATGCCAATGCCAAGGCGGTTCGAAGCACCATCCTGACCCCCCGCTTTTACACCACGGATTTCGCTGCGCTCGACAAGCTGGACATGACGCCCGTTCGTGCGGAGTGGGACTCGATGATGAAAGAGTACGAGGGCGACAACAACCACGATCACTTTCAACGCGATGCTGAATTTGCAGAGGAAGTCAAACGTTTGATGCCTCAGCTGAACCCCGAATTGCGTCAGGAATTTTTGGACTTTCTCATCAGTTCGCTGACCTCCGAGTTTTCCGGTTGCATTCTGTATAACGAAATCCGAAAAAACATCAGCAACCCGGATATCAAGCAGTTGATGACCTACATGGCACGCGATGAATCACGCCATGCGGGATTCATCAACCAATCCTTGAAAGATTTCAACCTGGGCATTGATCTGGGTTCGTTGAAGAAGACCAAGTCCTACACATTCTTCAAACCCAAATACATTTATTACGCGACCTACCTGTCCGAAAAAATCGGGTACGCGCGCTACATCACGATTTTCCGTCAGCTGGAGCGTCATCCCGACAAGCGTTTTCATCCGATCTTCCGTTGGTTTGAGCGCTGGTGCAACGACGAGTTTCGCCATGGCGAATCGTTCGCCCTCATGATGCGGGCGCACCCCCAATTGTTGCGGGGTCATAACCTGTGGTGGATCCGGTTTTTCATTCTGGCGGTGTACGCCACGATGTATGTGCGCGATCACACGCGGCCCTTGATGCATGAAGCGATGGGCTTGGATTCAACCCGTTACGACTATGACGTGTTTCAGATCACGTCAGAAATTGCCCGCCAGGTCTTTCCGATCGAGGTGGACATTGACCACCCGGTTTTCCGTGCCTGCATGTCCCGGCTGGTGGAGATCGCGGTCAAGGATGCGCAAGCCAAAAAACAAGGTGGATTGCTGGGCGGCCTCAAGCACGGCTGGTGCGTCTTGCAGGCTGCCGCCACCTTTGCCCGTCTGTATTTCGTTCCGGTCAAGCATCATGACTTGCCCAAAGAAATGCGGGTTCAACCGACGTGGTGATCAGGATAACAAACGCCGATGAATGATGTCCTGTCCTCTGTCGCCATCACGGTGCTGGTTGCCGTGATCAGCTGGTGGCTGGGCACAGGTGCGATCCTCTGGCTGGTGAGATTACCCCCGCGCTTATTCAAGCGCAGCATGAGCGTGTTGAGCTTGCTCTTGCTGGTGAGCTTGCTGGGCACGGCGTGGAGCATGCGTCAGTTATCGGTTGCGGCGGACTACGTGGGCTTTCTCAGCGTCATTCTGATGTGGAGCTGGCACGAGATGGCTTTTCTTTCTGGTTGGATCACCGGCCCGCGCCGCGTGGTTCAAGAACAGGATGCGGTGGGCTGGCGACGCTTCAACTTGGCCGTGCAAGCCTTGCTTTACCACGAGCTGGCCTTGTTGTTGAACTTTGTGCTGTTGTGTGCCATGCAGCAGTCGCAGCCCAACCATGTGGCACTGTGTACCTTTGCGTTGTTGTGGTGCATGCGTTTGAGCGCCAAACTGAATTTGTTTTTTGGCGTGCCGCATGTGGGTGACCAATACCTGCCTAGTCATTTGGTGTACATGGCCAGTTACTTCCGCCGCTCCCCCATCACCGGATGCTTTTTCCTCACCATCACCGTGTCGACCGTGACCTGGTTGTGGCTCGTGATTCAGGCGCAACGAGGGGCTGTCGAGGTGAGCACGGGTTGGGTCTTGTTGGCGTCGCTGCTGGGACTGGCCATCATTGAACATATCCTCATGGTTTTCGCGCTGCCCCTGCAACGCCTGTGGGGTTGGGCCATGCGGCACCGTGTTCATTCCACACCTGCTGCACCCGCTTCCATCCCCACCCATCCGGACCGCGCATGAACGCCTTTCGTTCTCTTGAAGATAGGCGGTCTTTCACGGCGGCCAAACCTGTTCGGCCCAAAGCCATCGTGATTGGCAGTGGATTTGGCGGATTGGCTGCAGCCATCCGATTAAGTTGCAGAGGCTACGATGTCGAGATATTTGAAAAGCTCGAGCAAGCAGGGGGGCGCGCTTCGGTGCATCGCCAGGATGGCTTCACCTTCGATGCTGGCCCCACCATCATCACGGCCCCCTTCTTGTTGGAAGAATTGTGGACCTTGTGTGGTCGACACTTCAGTGAGGATGTCGATTTGCGACCGATGGATCCGTTCTACCGCATCCGGTTTGACGACGGAACCCATTTCGATTACAGCGGTGACCAAGCCGCCATGTGCGATCAAATCGCCAAGTTCGATGTGGCAGATATCGAGGGCTACAAGCGCTTGATGGACGTGGCCGAGTTGTGCCGCAAACTGGGTTTTGAAGAGATGGGGGCGATTGCCTTCGACCGATTCAGTGATCTGCTGTCTGCCCTGCCTTCGTTTGCACGCATGAAGGCGTGGCGATCCATCCACGACTTGGTGGCTCAACATATCCGTCATCCCAAGCTGCGCGTGGTGATGAGCTTTCACCCTTTGCTGATCGGTGGCAACCCTTTTTCTGTCACATCGGCCTATGCCTTGATTCACTCGCTCGAAAGAAACTGGGGAGTTCACTCTGCCATGGGTGGAACAGGTGCCATTGTGCAAGGCTTGGTGAATTTACTGCATGAACGGCAAGTGCCTATCCATTTGAACGCGGCGGTGAAAAAAATTCGGGTTACCCAGGGAAAGGCACAAGGCATCGAACTCGATGGGGGTGAATTTGTGCCGGCAGATATAGTGGTGAGCAATGCCGACTCTGCATGGACATACCGTTATCTGGTTGACGAGCAGCACCGATCGCATTGGACAAACCGCCGCATCGACAAGGGTCGGTATTCGATGGGGCTGTTTGTCTGGTATTTCGGTACCCGAAAAATGTATTCAGACGTGCCGCATCACATGATGGTGTTGGGCCCCCGCTATGAGGGCTTGTTGACCGATATTTTCAAGCGCCACAAGCTGTCCCAGGATTTCAGTCTGTATCTGCACCGTCCCACCGCCACCGACCCTTCCTTGGCACCGCCGGGATGTGACACTTTCTATGCGCTGTCGCCGGTACCTCACCTGGACAGCGGGACGGACTGGGCCCAACAAGCCGAGAGTTACCGCCAGTCGATTGCGCGTGTTTTGGAGGCCTCTGTGCTACCGGGGCTGACGGATTCCTTGGTCACTTCGAAAGTGGCCACGCCGCAAGATTTTCACGACCGGCTCTGGTCTTACAAGGGGGCCGGTTTCGGCCTGGAACCCATTTTGTTGCAAAGCGCCTGGTTCAGGCCTCACAACCGCAGTGAGGATATCGAAGGTTTGTATATGGTGGGAGCGAGCACTCACCCAGGGGCCGGCGTTCCCGGTGTGCTGATGTCAGCCAAAGCGCTTGAAACGGTGGTGCCACATGCCTCAACTCTCGTCTGATTACGACGCCCAGGCGCTGCAAGCCTGCGTGGCGATGATGCAAGGCGGTTCGAAAACATTTTTCGCTGCCAGTCGCCTGTTGCCCGAACGTGTTCGAGCGGCTGCCATTGCGCTCTATGCGTTCTGCCGTGTGGCAGATGACTTGGTCGATCAAGGTGGCGATCAAAACGCCAACCTGTCCATCTTGCGGCAGCGCTTGGATTTGATTTATTTGGGCACCCCCATCGATGCGGTCGAGGACCATGCCCTGGCCTTGGTGGTTCAGCATCATCAACTGCCGCGCCTGTTTCTGGACGCCTTGCTGGAGGGCTTTGAATGGGATGCCCAAGGGCGGACTTACCCAGGCATCGAAGACTTGCATGGCTATGGCGCGCGGGTGGCTGGCACGGTCGGCGCCATGATGTGCTGGATCATGGGGCCTCAGGCCCCGTTGACCTTGGCCCGCGCTTGCGAGTTGGGTGTGGCGATGCAGTTGACCAACATCGCGCGTGATGTGGGTGAGGATGCGCGCAATGGTCGTATCTACCTGCCCCTGACATGGCTGGATCAAGCCGGGGTGAACCCTTCAGAGTGGCTGCGAAACCCCATTCCCACACCGGGCGTCAAAGCGGTGATTGGTCGACTCCTGGCGGAAGCGGATCGGCTATACCGACAAGCACAAGCGGGCATTGCCGAACTGCCTGCAGACTGCCGTGCTGCCATTTTGGCCGCCAGTTTGATTTACGCCGAAATCGGTCATCAACTGCGCCGCGATGGTCTGGATTCTGTGTCGCGCCGAACCGTGGTCAGCACCCGTCGCAAATTGGTGTTGCTGGCCAGCGCCTGGACCCAATCGGGTTGGATTTACTCCGATCCCACACCGCCCGCACCGTTGCAGGCGATTGAATTCTTGATTGCCCCGGGGGCTCTGGATGCCAGAGAGCACACCGGCACCGCCAGTTTTCCGCACCGAGCAGTGCCCCAGCGGATCGAGTGGGTGCTGGGTTTGTTTGAGCGACTGGAAAACGAGCGACGCGGACGCAAACCCGTCAGCCAGTCGTTCTGAGTCCGGTCACTTCTTGTTGCGAGGCCGGTTCATCCAGTTGGCAATCATGAACACGCAAAAAACAATGTACATGATGATGAAAATGGTGGTCAGTTCCATGGTGTCTCCAGACGAGTCAATCAATGTCAAAGGTCTATTTCACACGTGAATGGATGTCGCATCACGGTGAAGGGTTTTTACCAGTCCTGAGCAAGGGCAACATGGCCACCCAGGCCAGCACCAACAGGCCTATCTCCAGCAGGTACACCCCACTGTAGCCTGTCAAGGAGCCCCAGCCCTGCGCCAACAGGTCGCGAAGCACCCCGCCCATGGCCATGGCCACGCCGGCCGCAGTGGCTTGAACGGCTCCCCAGGCACCCAGTGCCAGCCCGGTTTGCTCCTTCGGAGCCAGGTTCATGGTGGAGGTCAGTGTGCCGTGGCTGAACAGACCAGCACCCAGGCCGATCAGAAAGGTGCCCAATCCAAACACGGCCGCAGAATCCAATGGGGCGGCCAAAATCACCGCCATGAAAGCCGGAATACCCACCATGAGGCCTGAATTCGCCATTCGAAATGGGTCCACGCCACGGCTCAGCACGTATGAAGCCCAGCTGAAGCCGATCAAACTGCCAGCCGACAGGGTGGCGGTGAGGGTGGTGGTGGCCGACACGCTGAGATTCAATATCTCGCCGCCATAGGGTTCCAGCAGGACATCTTCCATGGTGAAAGCCATGGTGCCCAAGGCCACCACGAACAAGCGGCGCATGGCGTGTCCACCTTGACTGAAACTGTGCCAGGCTTCGGAGAAACTGCCTTCAACCGGCGCACCCGGCTTGCGCTGTCGGCTGCGTGGCTCTTGTTTCCACAAAGCCACCACGTTCAGCACCATGGTGGTCAATGCAGCTCCTTGAATGACTTGAACCAGCCGACCCGGGCTGTAGTCGGTCAACAGATCGCCAAACACAAATGCGCTGAAGATCATGCCGACCAACAGCATCACATACATCAAGCCGACCACCTTGGGTTGCGACTCTTGGGGGGCCAAGTCGGTCGCCAACGCCAAGCCGACCGTTTGGGTGGTGTGCAAACCTGCACCCACCAATAAAAATGCCACAGCAGCGCCCAGCAGTCCAATCCAGGTCGGCGCCTCACTGGCTTGCCCTGCGCCAGCCAACACCAGCAGCGCGAACGGCATGATAGAGAAACCCCCAAACTGCATCAGCGTACCCATCCAGATGTAGGGGACGCGACGCCAACCCAGCTCGGAGCGATGGTTGTCGGATCGAAATCCGATCAGGGCCCGCAAGGGTGCAAACAGCAGTGGCAGGGCGACCATGGTCGAGACCAGGCTCGCGGGAACTTTCAACTCCACGATCATGACGCGATTGAGGGTGCCCACCAACAGCACCAAGGCCATGCCCACGGACACTTGAAAAAGAGACAGCCGAAGCAATCGCGAGAGGGGTAACTCTGGCGAAGCGGCATCGGCAAAAGGGAGAAATCGTGTGCCCAGACTGGACCAGGACACGCCCCATTTTTGACTGATTCGTTTCATGGTGAAAAGGATCGGAGCCTTTCGGTTCCGATCCTGTTTTCAATGCCCAACTACTTTTTGGCTGCTGAATCAGCAGCCGCAGCGGCAACCGCTTTATTGCCGCCATTCAGGAACGCCTTGACCCATGTCGTGTTGGTCACGATGGCCAGGTGCACACTGAAGGAAGCAATAGCAACAGCAGCGATGATGATGGGAACGCCCACCGAAGGCTTGACGACGCACCACAGTTTTCCGTAGATCATGTTGTGCCTCCTTATTTCAGCCAGGGTGAGTAGATATAGGCAAGCAAATGTGCAAACGCGGCAATCATGCCGAATATTTGCGTGCCTTGGATGAGATGCCTATGGATCTCTTCTGATTCGGCCTCGGTCAAACCCGTTGGCCATACTTTGTCTTTATCGGACATGGCTTGTTCTCCTTGTAAGAAGCGAACAAACGTGCTGGGCCCGCACGAGGGCTATTCTCAGCCGGAATGGCTGTGAATTCTGTGGGCCTGGCTTGCCAATGCAAGCACAGCGCCTGAATAGAGGGTCTGGGTCAGTCCATCCATGCATCATGATCTCCTGGGCATGCGCCAAGGCAGCATGGCTCGAACCACCGGGGAGACCAGTCGAGGGACGGACAAGGTTTCGTGAAAGCTCTCGACGCTTTCACCCAGCAATTCACTGCGTAACACGGCACGCTGATAAAAGGGCGTGTCTTCCAACTGTTGCCGAACCTGAACAGGTGAAGGGCTGCGCATGCGACGCTCCAGGCCCCATCGGGTTCGATTCAGCGTTTGGCGAACCGGGGGAGCAAAGGGGGTGACATTTCCTTGCGGGTCAAAGCGCAGGCTCAGCACGCGTTCGGCTTGATCGGGCCATTGCATGTCATAGATCACAGCGGTGCTGCCATCGCGCAATTGGCTGCGCGACCAGTCCCATTCATGGAAGGCGGTCTCAATCGGTTCATCACCCTCGTTCGAGTCCAGGTAAGCGTGACCCCTCCAGCGTTGCTGTGGTGCTTGCAAGTCCACTTCAATGCGCGCCGATGGTGCCAAGGGTCCCCATCGGTGCTTGCCTGCCGCGTCCAGCGCTGTCGAGTAATTGAACAGCTGCTTGGGGTGAATGCGAATGCGACCCTTGATGGAGCGTGGAATGGGAACGCAGACTTCGTCGAGCTCAATGTCCAGGCTGAGACCATTCCAATACATGTGACTGGGCCCAATCTTGAAGACGGTCGCATCGCGGTGGCAGTGACGTCGGCCTCGTTCGGTCATGGACCAGCGATTGGCGCTGCGGCTGTACAGGGCCACATTCATGGCGCAAAAATGCTCAGGGTCTGCCCCCGGTTGACGTCGCGCCCAGGCGTAATAGGGCGAAAACACACTGCCCACAAAGGCAATGAGTGTGAGTCCGAATTGGCCGTCATCGCTCATGGCATCGACATACCACCAGAGGTAGCCCCCAGAGGGGACGACCTGGTCAAACCGAGGCTCGCCCGAGCGGCCGCGGCCGCCAGTCGGCCAGACATGGCTGCCATCGGAACCCCGGGGCCAGGGTGTACGCTGCCCCCTGAAAGGAAGAGGCCCGGGATGGGACTGATCGCCCCCGGTCGTGAAAAAATGCTCAGCCATCCGTGTGTCGCTTGTCCATAAAGTGCACCCCCTGTGCCGGGAAAACGTTGATGAAATTCGGTGGGCGTGGTCCGCACATGGTTGTGAGGGGTGAGCTCCACCTGAAGGCCGCAGCGTTCCAGCAGCTCAAAACTTCGAGATTGACATTCGTCGATCGCGTCTTTGGACAGACCCCCTTGGTCACCTGTGGCGGGAGCGTTGACCAGGCACAATAGCCGCTCTGCCTGTGGTGGTTGCTGAGCAGGACCACCTCGGTCTTGTGCGCAGACATACACCGTAGGCTGGCGTGGCAGCCGTGCATGTGAAAAGATATCTTCAAATTCTTTCGCGTAGTCCGGCCAGAAAAACAGGTTGTGTCGGTCCAGGTCCAAACCCTTGGTGGGCGCATGCACCGACCAAGTGACGGCCGACAGGGATCGCGTTGCAGGTCGCGCACGCATGGGTTTCTGGACGGCCTGACCCAGCAAACCCGTTCGAAGCGCCGCGACATCGCCGTTGAAAACCACCAGATCGGCATGGAGGTGTTCTTGACTGGACAAGGTCACTCCGTTCACCCGGCCATGCTTCAACTCGATCTGTTCGCACTCGGATTCATAACGGAAAGTGACGCCAGCTTGCTGGCACAGCCGAGTCAGGCATTGAACCAGGCCGATCATGCCGCCTTCGACGGACCAGACACCATCCATTTCCACCTGCGCGATCAAGCTCAGCGTGGCAGGCGCCTCCAGGGGAGAAGAGCCGCAATAGGTGGAATAACGGGCAAACAGCTGACGCAGCCTGGGGTCTTGGAACTGTTGCTCCAGACTTTTCCATAAGGTCTTCATCGGTCCGATGCGAGACAGCAATGCCAACCCACGAGGACCCAATGAGGCCATGAAGCGTGGCAAGTTCTGTGACTGTGAGCGGATGAACGCCGGATTCATCACGCCGTACAGCTCACGTGTGGTGGCGCAAAATTGACGGAAGCGATCGGCTTCAGCCGCTCCAGCAAAGGTTTCGACGGCCGCTTCACTGGCGAGTGGATCGGCAAACAGGTCCAGCTGGCTACCGTCCGACCAGAAATGTTTCGCGATCACTGACAGCGGGGTGATTTTCAACTCCCGGTCGAGCCGTAAGCCCAGGGAGTCCATCAATTCATCAAAGACCCAACGCATGGTGAACACCGTGGGGCCGCTGTCGACGCTCTGCCCGTCCACCCGTTGCGAATGAATTTTTCCACCTGCTTGAGGGGCCCGTTCAATCACGGTCACGTTCAGACCCAGGTGAGCCAATTCCAGCGCCGCGACCAGACCGCCGATACCGGCACCCACCACCACCACGCGCTTGTCAGACATGAGGATACCCCGCCGGGTGGGTGATCGTGCGACCTTGCCATTGCCCACTCATGGAGATCCCACGCATGCGGACAAACATGGACTCCGAAAAGAATTCTTGCTTGTAAGCCGCCTGAATGGCTTGTTGATGGGCACCACTGTGCGCGTACTGGTACATCGATTCGGTGTCGTCCCAGAGACTGAACGTGCATTGGCGAATGAGCGGCGCTTCTCCCAGTCCCATGGCCAGCTGACAGCCTGGGGCTTGGTTCAGATCCGATTGAGCGGCTGGCGCATGTCGCCAAAAAGACATCGCTTTGACGGGCCGGATGCTGGCTCGTGTGAGCGCAGCCATGGGTGCCGATGCTTGCAGGGGTTGGAACAGGCTGCTTTCAGGCGTGACCCCCCAGGTTTGCTGGTCCCAGGATCCGCGCGAAGAGGTGATCCCGAAAAGCCCCATCCAGGACTCTCGAGCGCGTTGGACATAGGCCTGGACCTGAGGGCCGCGGATGAAGGCTTCGGCCTCTCGTTGGTGTGAAAACAGACACAGCAGGCCTTGATGGCTGCTGCTGGGGCGCAGGCTGAAGCCACCGTTGTGGCCACTGCCCATCACCTTGGCAAACAGCAAGCCAGGTGTGCCTTTGAGGGCGGTAGCCCCCTGTGCCAAGCGAAGCCAGCCCCAACCGCGATGCTGCGACAGGTAATCGACGAGCAAAATCACAAACACGCCAGACAGGGCATTGACGGGGGTCGGGATGGCATCCATGATTCAGGCCGGGGTTCCGGTCAAGACCGATGGAATTCTGAACAAAACGTGTTCCTCGATCCCCGGCAATTGCACGATCTGACCCGGGCGCATTTTTTGCAGCGTCTGGACGACTCGTTGAACCAGGATGTCGGGGGTAGAGGCCCCTGAAGAAATGCCCACACGGGTGATGCCTTCCAGCCATCGAACGTCGATGTCCCGCTCATCCTGCACCAGGTACGCTGGCAAGCCAGAGCGCTGTGCCACTTCTTTCAGTCGATTCGAATTGGAACTGTTTCGAGCTCCCACGATCAAGACCAGATCCACGCTGTCAGCCATGTGGCGGACAGCGGTTTGCCGGTTTTGAGTGGCATAGCAAATGTCGTCCATGTCCGGACCGACGATTTCAGGGTAGCGAGCCTGAAGGGCTTCAATGACCGACCGGGTATCGTCCAGACTGAGCGTGGTTTGAGTCACGTAAGCCAGACGTGTGGTGGGCGGGAACGTGAGCGCTTGGACATCGTGCGTATCGCAGATCAGTGTCATGGGCGCAGACACACTACCCATGGTGCCAATCACTTCTTCGTGTCCGGCATGTCCGATCATGAGCAAGGTGTATCCCTGGCGCGCAAAACGCTGGGCTTGGCTGTGAACCTTCGTGACCAGCGGACAGGTGGCGTCAATCGCATCCAATCGCTGTCGTTGTGCCTGCTCCACCACGGCTTTGGAAACTCCGTGTGCGCTGAAGATGGTGGTGGCGCCCTCGGGAATGTCGTCCAGTCGATCGACAAAGACGGCCCCTTTGCTTCGCAGATCGTTCACCACGTGCTGGTTGTGGACGATCTCGTGATAGACGTAGACAGGGGAACCAAATCGCTCCAAGGCCAGTTCCACAATTTCGATGGCGCGCGTCACCCCGGCACAGAATCCTCTCGGCTGGGAAAGAAAAATGTCCATGGGTGACTCGCTATGGCCTGGTCATGTCGTCATTGCTTGGCCAGCTTGACTTGACCGACAGCATGGCCGGCCAATTCAGGATAGTCCTTGAGCATGGGCGCACCATTCAAGGGCTTGTAGGCGCCTTGGTGGCAAGTGGCGCAATTGAGCTTGGCCACATCTCCGGTTTCGCCTTTGCGATGCGCCGGGAAGGTGTCGGTCAGGGGTTGCATGTATTGCGTGTTCAGGTCGCGAGCCATCCGAATGCCGAACCAGGCCGTGCGTCTTTGCGGCGGATTGCCTTCCCAACTCTGGAAGGAGCGGGAGTTATGGCAATAGGTACAGTTCACGCCCAGTGCCGAGGACATGTGCGTCATCAGCCCATAGGTCCATTCGGCTTGCTTGATCGAATGCCGGTTGCCGGAGGGCAGCGCTGTCGGGCCATTGACGCGGATATCCAGCGACTCCAGCAAGAACGGAGTGAATGGATCGTTGGGCAGTGAGGCCAGGGTGACGCTGGGTGCTGGGTGGTTTTGTCCCGCCTTGTCGCCCATGAAGTTCGATCCGTAGGGTTGCGGGTTCGATTTGAACCAGATGGCACTGGGCACCGGGTTGCCACGGTGGCAGGTGTAGCAAGTCACGCCAGTGTCCGCCACATGCTCTTTCCAATCCGAGTTGATATGCTGGGTCATTTGCAGCATGCGCCGCGCGACGACCTTGGTGTATTTGCTGTCCTCGGCAAAGTTCGCGGGGTTGTGACAATACACGCAACCCTCTTGCGGTGAAACCCATGAGGTCATGGACGCCATCAAGCGGGTGAACTGACCTGCGCTGAGGTCTCCCAGCACTTGGACGTTCTTGTACAGCTGTGTGGCTTTGGGGCCAGATGCGTCGACGGGGGGCAAGCCCGGGGGAGCTTCGTTGGCAGCCTCCGAGGCTTCCAGGATGCGTGGGTTGTAAACCTGAAGCATGCCCGTGCCACGGTATCCGCGTTGCACCGATTCCATGGGCGGGCGTTCGCACCCGGCGAGCAAGGTCACCATCGCCAACATCATCAGACCGATGTGGCGCCGGCAGGATTGAAATGACAGGTTCATGGCTTCACTCCCGGGGTCAGGCTGGGATCGACGACCAGCGGAAATACGTCAGGGTAGGGGGGCACAACCCCGTGCTTCATCGACCAGAGATACCAGTTGTCCACCACCGTACCGGTCAACAAAATACCGATACCACCGGTCAACGGACAGAGAACAGCGAACCACCATGCCCAGCGGTGAATCGATTCCATGGTGGCGTTGAACCCCATGGTCCAGCGCCAGAACAGTGCGGCCCGTTCAGAGGCTGTGCCACGGTCGGTGATTTGCTCCAGCTCACGCTCGCCACCGTAGTGGGTCACGGCCAGGATGGTGGCGCCGTGCATGGCAAACAACAACGCAGATCCGTACAGGAAAACGATGGAGAGCGCATGGAATGGGTTGTAAAAGAGGTTGCCATATCGCAGCGAGAATGCTGCGGTCCAATCCAGGTGAGGGAAGATGCCATACGGGACGGCCTCACCCCAGGACCCCATCAACACCGGACGGAACAGGCCCAGCACCAGAAACAACCAGATCGCGGCTGCGAAGGCCCAGGCGATGTGGGTACCCAACCCCAATTCACGAGCGCGGCGGTAGGTGCGTGCCCACCACAGCAACAAAGAAGCGGTCAGGAAAAAGCCGGTGATCAGCCACCACCCGCCTTGATTCAGCGGTGGCAACTGCAGACCATAGCTGGGAGGCGGTGGTTCTAGTGCCAGCCAAAAAAGTTGTCGAACAAATTGCACCGGGTCGTAGTTCACCGACGCCAGCATGTTCATGCCGATGATGGTGAAGGCAAAGAGGCCACACATCAGCGATGCCAGTCCTAGCCCACCCAGATAGATGGGCCCCAACTGTGCATTGCCGATTTTGCCGAGCCAGTAATTCTGAATCGGGGGATCCAGGGTTCTCGGGCTGTTGCCGTGACCCAGCTCGACACCGGAGTGCAAGGGGCCGCGAACGGTGACGGTGGTGAATAGATTTTGATATTGCGCCATGCTGCTCTCCTTACACTCAGCGCCAGATTGGCATGTTCAACCACCAGCCCCACCATTCAGGCCATCCACGGCTCCAGAAGGGGCCGCTGATGACAATGCACAAGGCGCTGAAGAGGACCGCGGCCAAGGCCAGGAACAGTCCCAAGCGGTGAATGCCCAGAGTACCGATCGAGTAACCGATGGTGTCGCGGAAGAAAGTGTCTTCATGCTCTGGCGTCTTCACGACGTCCCCCGGTTTGGGGTTGGTGGCCGAAAGAATCAGACCACCGTGCAAAGATAATGCAAATGTGGTGGCAAAGAAGAAACTCACGGCCAGCATGTGGGCCGGGTTGTAGTGAAAGTGAAGATACTGATAGCCAACGTTGGACACCCAGTCCAGGTGGCTGTAGATACCGTACGGAAAGGCATGTCCCCAGGCGCCCATCAACACAGGACGGATCACCTCCAGGGTGACATAGGCCAGGATGGCGACGCTGAACGCGGCGGGCACGTGATAGCCCATGCCCAGCTTTCGACAAATTTCCACTTCACGCATGGCCCATGAGCCGAAGGCTCCAATGGCGCACACCGTGATGAGTTGCCACAGCCCACCCTCCATCAGGGGGGCAAAGCGCAAACCGTAAGACAGATCGGGCGGTGCAATGTTGATCTGCCACAAGTTCCAGGTCGGCCCCTGAGAAGCTCCCCACAGGATCAAGGCAGTGCCCAAGGCCGCGAAGAAGAACGAGGTGACGCCGAAAAATCCGACATAGAAAGGACCGACCCAAAAGTCGAACAAATCTCCACCCAGCAGGGTTCCACCGCGTACTCGGTATTTTTTCTCAAAACTGAGCATGGCCATGACAGGCTCCTTCTGGCTGGATACAGACCGTAAACAATTCAATCAAAGAGAAAGCAGACGCTGTGCTGAATCACGTTCAGAGACAGCATCTGCCAATGCCCACTATCAGGACTTGGCCGCAGGCACTGCGGCAGGCATCGGTGCGTTTTGCGCCGATGCTGCGGCAGGCTTCTTGGCGCCGTCGAGCCAGTTGAACTTGTTGGTGCTGAGAACAATGAGATGAATCATGGCTGCCAGACCAAACAGAAAAATCCCCTGAACCACCATGGCTCTGAGAGGATCGAAAAGTCGCCAAATACGCCACATAATGTGTCTCCTAAATAATGTGGGACATGAAGGTGTAAACCGCGGCCTTTACCCCAGAGAAAACGTTGCTCATGTTTTCTGCGCCCGGCAGCCAGCTCTTCCATTTCAAGCCGATCAGTTGACCTAGAACGGCGAGCGTGAGGAGCAATGCAAAACTGGGAATGAAGATCAGAACAAACGTCAACTTCTCGCCCTTGGAAGGGCTTTTTTCAGCGAAAAAAGGGATATCGGTCATGGGGATACTCCGTGATGAAAAGCTAAAGCGCCTTAGAACCAGGGCCGCCATGCCCAGACCAGGATGTGCGCAATCACGGCAACCGCCGTGAAACCCACAGTACCCTGGATCCAGTAATGGTGGAACTCCTGAGCCTCCTCGTCGGTCAGCCCGGATATGGAAGTCCGATTCGACATACGAATGCTCCTTTACAAAAAGACCTTGCGGCCAACCATGCGCACAGCCCGCGCATCCTGGGCAGCCACAACCAAACGTTGCGACATCGGGGCGAGATCAAAGCGCCTTGGCGCTTGACTCGAATGTGTGTTTGACCCATGCAGCATGGGGCTGGAGAATTTCATCCAGGAACTCCCAGACCCAGGTCTTGTCCTGCGGCATTGACATGAATGACGTCAACTTCATCTTGTCCGGCTTCCAGAGCTCGACGTTCCGCTTGATCCCTCAGGCGTTTGGCGGCTGAAATCTGGACCAGCACGGGTTGTTTTTCGATGAAGGCACGCAGCCGTGATTGGGCACTCTCACTCCAGGCCGCATTCGGCTCCACCACCCCACGGGCCGGTGTCGCCTCAGCACGATCCATGTCGGTGCCCAGGGGCAAGATATGAAACAGCGCATCAAACAGCGCGTTGCAGACTTCCTGGATCAGGTAGGTGGCGCCGCTGTATCCCATGAATGGGGTGCCGGTGTGTCTGCGGATGATGGCGCCGGGAAAGGAGGCAGGAATGAAGGTGGCGCGCATCGGACCTGAGGACGAGAGTTCACTCAGGTACATGCGCTCGTTATAGCTGCCAAACATGATGAGTGGCGTTTGCTGTCGCACCATCTCCCGAACACTGGCGTTATCTGTTTTATTCCCTGCGGTGCGTGACACACTGAATTTGCAGGGCAAGCCCATTTCATCTTCAAGAAAGTGCCTCAACCCGCGGGCGTAGGTCTCGCCGGCCACGACAGCGAAGCTGGCGGTGGCAAAGAAATCCTGAGTGACCGATCGCCACAAGTCCCACACCGGCTTGAGGGTGGTGTGACGTTCACGCTCGATGAAGGGCTCGGGATCCAAATTCAACAACTCGCCTAGCTTGCGCAGGAATTGCGTTGTGCTGTGCAAGCCAATGGGCGCTTGAAGGTAAGGGCGCTCCAGGGCCTCACAAAGCATGCGCCCGAACTCCCGGTACATGCAGATGTTCACATCGGCTTCCACCAGGCGGGACACGTCGGCCAGGTGACTGCCCAGAGGGAAGACCATGTTGATCTCGGCCCCGATGCCCTGCACGAGGCGGCGAATCTCCGCCAGGTCGCTGGGGCTGTTGAAGGTGCCGTAGCAAGGGCCGATGATGTTCACACGCGGCTTTTCGCCGACCGGTCGCTCGCTGAAGGGCTTGCGTGCCGGCACTTTGCGCAGGCCATATTCGCTCCAGAGCCAGTACATCGCTCGGTTGGCGCATTGCCATTGATCTTCATCGATGGTGCGCGGCAGAAACCGTTGAATGTTGGTGCCTTCGGGTGTGACACCGCCACCAATCATTTCGGCGATCGAGCCGGTGACGACCACAGCGGGCAAATCGGGATCGAGCGTGGCGTGTGCACGCTTCATCGAACCCTCGGTACCTTCGCGACCCAATTGCTCTTCGGCCAGGCCAGTCACAACAATCGGCAATTCATGCGGCGGCAACGCGTCGGTGTAATGCAACACGGAGGTGACGGGCAGGTTTTCGCAGCCCACCGGTCCGTCAATCACCACTTGCAGGCCTTTGATGGCCGTGAAGACATACACGGCACCCCAGTAACCGCCAGCACGATCATGGTCGAGGACCAACATCAGCCCATCTCCTCTGCTTTGCGCTTTTTCATCAGCTTGGCCAGCTGTCGACGCGTTTCCGCTTTGAACTCGGCGCGCTCTTCAGGTACGCCTTCCCAGACACCGGCAGCGTGGCCTTCGCCCACTTGGCCGAAGAAGGACTTCATGGCTTCAAAGCGTGAACGGTTGTTCATCGCAGCTTGCACCACCTGAACCAAAGAGCCGGCGCCTGCCACACCCATCAGCGGCCTGGCAGAAATCAGATTCGTGAAATACAAGGATGGGATGCACAGTTGCTTGGCCTTTTGAACAATTGGCGTGGTGCCAATGGCCAAATCGGGCTGGAAGGCATGGACCGCCTCCATGTCTTGCTCCAGCGACGCCCTGAATTGAACATGCACGCCTTTGGCGCGTAACCATTGAGCGTCTTGTGCGTTCCAGGGGGTGGCAGGGCAGGCCGAACCCACGTAAGGCACCTCGGCGCCGCATTCGATCAACAATCGCGCCACCAGCAACTCAGAGCCCTCATAGCCGCTCAGCGTGATGCGGCCTCGAATGGACTGACGTGACAGCATGTCGCGCATGGAGATCAACGCCTGGTTGCGAGCCAAGCCAATCAGCTCAGGCGAAATCGCACAAGCGTCGCCTATGGCTTGCAACCAATCTTGGGTGCCTTCCAAACCGACGGGGGCCGAACCAATCACTGGTCGTCCCGCTGTTTCAAACTCGCGCACACTGGCGGTGTAAAACGGGTGAATGGCAGCCACAGCGGCACAGTCCAGGGCGGCATACAGCTCACGCCATTCCCGGGTGGGGACCGAGGGACCGATCGCCAGGCCCATGGGCGCCAGCATTTGACCAATGATCACCGGATCGGCGGGAAACATTTCACCCATCAAGGTGATGGTGGGCTTGTCTTGCCGTCCACCGCGTGGTGCAGCGACCGGACCACTTTGAATTTCCTGGCGTGCATAACGCAGCATGGCACCTGCCAGCACATCCTTGGCCTCGGCATGGGTGGGCACCCCAAAACCAGGAACATCGATGCCAATGATTCGAACGCCGTTGATTTCTTTGGGCAGCAACTGCAGGGGAACACCGCTCGCGGTGGGCACGCACAGGTTGATGACCACAATCGTGTCCAGTTCCTTGGGATCCGCTTGCGCATGAACGGCGTCGCGAATGTCTTCGAACAACTTGCCGGTCACCAATGTTTCCGAGTTGAAAGGCACATACCCCACACTGCGCCGAGCACCATAAAAATGCGAGGTGAACGTCAACCCGTAAACACAGCAGGCCGACCCCGAAAGGATGGTGGCTGTGCGCCGCATGCGCAGGCCCACCCGCAACGAACCAAATGCAGGACACATGCTTTGGGGTTGATCATGCGGACCGGCGGTTTCGCTGCGCGGATAGTCCTGTGCATATTGCTGCAACGTCTCGGACTTGCCTGCTGCCTTGGCTGCAGCCACCAAAGTGTCTGCACCAGCGTGGCACCCCAGCCCATCTGCTGGCGCAGCGCTGGACTGGATTGGGATGATGCGAGGCGTATTCATTGGGATTCAGGCCGCGTCGTAAATGACTTCTAGGGTGGGTTTGACCAAGTCGTCACGTCCCATCATGTCGAAGGTGGTGGCAGGTTCCAGCACCACGTGACGCCCCACGGTGTCGGCGCTGAACAACTCAAGCAACTGGTCTTGTGTCTGTGGCTTCGGACGAACCGGCGGTGCCAGACCGACGTTGGTGGCCAATTGCTCAAACAGGGGGCCCCAGGTGCCGCCAGGCATTCCAATGATTTCGTAGCTGGCGCTCTTGCGACGAATGTCCTCATGCGCGGGGATTGACGCCAGCACAGGAATGCCTGCATTGGCGGCGAAGGCCTGTGCCTCACCGGTGCCATCGTCCTTGTTGATCACCATACCGGCCACGCCGACATTGCCGCCGAGCTTGCGGAAATACTCAACGGCCGAGCAAACGTTGTTGGCCACATACAGCGACTGCAAGTCATTGCTGCCGACCACGATCACTTTCTGGCACATGTCGCGTGCAATCGGCAGTCCGAATCCACCGCACACCACATCACCCAAGAAATCGAGCAGCACGTAGTCAAATCCCCAGTCGTGAAAGCCCAGTTTTTCGAGGGTTTCGAAGCCGTGGATGATGCCGCGACCACCGCAACCGCGTCCCACTTCCGGGCCACCCAATTCCATGGCGAACACGCCATCGCGCTTGAAGCATACGTCTCCGATGCTGACCGCTTCTCCAGCCAATTTTTTGCGCGACGAGGTTTCAATGATGGTGGGGCATGCCTTGCCACCAAAGAGCAAGCTGGTCGTATCGCTTTTGGGATCACAACCGATCAACAAGACTTTCTTGCCTTGTTGCGCCATCATGTAACTGAGGTTGGCCAGGGTGAAGCTTTTGCCAATGCCGCCCTTTCCATAGATCGCGATGATCTGCGTCTCTTTGGTCGGCTCCTTCGTGCTGACGGGCAATGGCTCCTGAGCCGCTTCCTGTCGCAGCTGATCGACCCATTGGATCGGTTGGACGGACACCGGGGGGGGATTCATGTTCATGCGTGGGTACTCCAATCCAGGACCATCTTCAGACAATGTGCATCACCAAATGCCACTTCGTAAGCCTGTTCGGCTTGCGAGGGACGTTGGTGATGGGTGATCAAGCCGTCCAGTGACACTCGACCGGAATGCACCAGTTCTGTGACGGCCAGCAAATCCGGACGTTTCCATTCCGCAGCGGTCCGTATTTGGGCCTCGCGCATGAAAGCCGGTGCGTATGCAAAGTGCAAATCGCTTTTGTAAAACCCGGCCAGCACCACTTCGCCGCCCGGGCGCAAGCGCTGGATCAGGGCATCGAGAATGCTGGCGTCTCCGCTGACGTCGTAGATCGATCGGTAGTCACGCCTGGGGTCGTCCTTGGGATCGATCACGGCGTAGCCTTGAGCTCCCGACTGTCGATGTGCTTGCGTTTCCCACACGGTCGGTGGTGGTTCGCCGGCGGCCACCGTGAGTCTGGCCAGCAAACGCCCCATGACCCCATGTCCCACAATCAGATCCGGCGGTGTGATGTGCTCGCGTTGCCCCCCGCCTGCCACCGCGTGGTAGGCCGTGGCCGCCAAGGCCAGCAAAACAGCTTGATCACCCAAGTCTTCTTGCACCGCCACGGTGCGAGCCTCAGGCACCACCAGATGAGAGGCGGCACCCCCGAACAGGCTGCGAACCCCTTCAAAGCACTGCGCTCCAGGAACAAACACGCGTTGCCCTTCGAGCAAGGTCGTGTCTTGACCCGCACGTCGCACACGACCCACCGTTTCGTAACCCGGCACCAACGGATAACCCATGCCCGGGAAGGGAGGCATGCTGCCATCCCACAACAAACGCTCCGTGCCCGTGCTGATCCCGCTGAATTCGACTTCCACTTCCAGCTGCCCGGAGCCGAGCGAAGGAAGTTCCAGGGCCTGCAAGGCAAGCTGCCTGGGTTGTTGAAAAACGATGGCGTGGGCTTTCATGAAGTGTATTGTTTGGTTGACTGTGTAAAGTGTCAATTAAAGATGACTGTTTTTGATGCAGTCTAGGGTAAACACTTAGATTTTCTGCCCAGCAAAATCTGCGCATGCAAGGGGATTTGCGTCGGTACCGTCTCGATCATGCAAAAACCGGCCTGCTGCATCAGGGTTGACAACTCATGAGGGGTGCGCAATCGACCGGACCCCATGGCCAGCAGATAAAAATGAAAATAGGCATCGCCCTGGGGTTGACGACCCCCTTCTTGCGCCATGGGCTCCGCCAGCAGCAAGGTGCCTCCCGCGGGCAGTGCCCGATAGATGGACTTCAGCACGGTCAACACGTGGTGGTCGGGGTGGTCGTGCGCGACACGAATCAGGGTGACCAGGTCGGCCCCAGGCGGCAGCGCATCGGTCAGAAAACTGCCCCCCGAGGTCTGGGTGCGAGCGCTTAAGCCCTGGCGCGCAAAATTTTGTTCAGCCAGTTGCACGACCGGAGGCAAATCGAACAGATGCAGCTGTAAATGCGGGGCGTGATGGGCCAACCGAGATAAAAAAGTGCCTTGCCCTCCGCCCACGTCCAGCACCCGCTGATGGTCGTCAAAAGCGTATGCCGAAAGGATTTCATCCACCACAAAGGGCTGTGAGGCCGACATCAGATTGGAATAGCGCTGAAAGCGCTCTTGCGGCGCTTGTGGTTGGCGAGCCACATCGGGGTTGCTGACGTAGGGCCAGTAGCCGTTCATTTGCGGCGAGACCAAGGCGTCGCGCAGCAATGCCACGGGGTCTTGCATGTCCTGGTAGAGCGTCGCGTGGTGTTCGATCATGGCCTGTATGCCGGGGAAGGCGGCCACCGGGGCCCCCAAGGGCCCGAGCCCGTAGCGTTGGTCACCACGCAAGGTCAGCAAGCGAAGGGCGACGGCAGAGTCCAACAAACGTTGCAGCGCGGCCTCGCCGATATCGGTGTGCTGGGCGAGCGACCGCAGGGTTTGGGGTTGTTCTTGCACGCGCTGAAAAATACCCAGGCGCACACAAGCCAACAATATTTGTGAATACACGAACCCCGCCATCAGGTCAAAGACCTGGCGCGATCTGCGCTGTGTGATCCAGCGTGTCAGTGGATTGCTGACACTCCAGCGGTAAAAGCGTTCGCTGGTCAGCAGTCGATCCCACCAACGATCCAGTGCCTCACGCCAGGCTGGGCGAGTCCAACCCGGGTCGGGTGACTTGGCAATATCCAGTGATTTCATGACGGTCTGCCACTCACGCCGACACGGTGGTGGATTGGGCAATCACATGCCGGGGCACCAACCGTTCGGATTCTTTCAGCACCAGTTGCTGCAAGGCACTTTGCCCCGGACCCATCGGGATAGAAGCTATCGCGCGTTGAATGAGCCCCTCAAAGTATTGGATGGCTCCCGACAACCCCAGCACGACCGTGGCGCTGGGACGACCATGCTGCGCATCTTGGCCTGTGGGTTTGCCCAGTTGATGCGCGTCACCCATGACGTCGCGAATGTCATCGGCGACCTGATAGGCCTCGCCCAAGGCTTCACCGAGCCCACGCCACGCTTGCGGATCAGCACCACTGGCAATCGCACCGGCGCAGGTGGACGCGACAAACAAGGCGCCGGTCTTGGCGCGTTGGTATTGACTGAGGTCGACGCGTGTTTCGCACTCCCAGGCCTGCCCAGCCACGATGCCATCGGGAGCGCCAACGCTGTCGGCGATCACGCGCATCAGGGGCAGGATGCGCTCCGGATGGGGTGTTTGCAGGCGCAACAGGCATTGAAACGCCTGAACGATCAAGGCGTCGCCTGACAGCAGCGCCAGAGGCTCGCCAAAGGCCTTGTGAACGGCTACCTGACCGCGTCTGGTGTCAGCGTCATCAAAGCAAGGCATGTCGTCATGCACCAGCGATGCGCAGTGCATCAGTTCGATGGCGGAGGCGGCGGCGTCGGTGAGTTGTGGCGTGTCGTCACCACAGGCGAGGGCGACAGCCACGCACAACTGGGGGCGAATGCGGGCACCGCCCGGGAACACGGCGTGATGAAGTGCCATGACCAATTGGGGAGGAGCGCTGGGGCTGTCAACCTGCTCCAAATGCCTTTTGAGGGCGTTTTCAATACGTGCGTGGAGAGGCATCTCGACTCCTGTGGATTCAGTGTCAATTCATATTGACACACAAGATGGTCAATATAAACGTACAAAATAATTTGTCAACAGAAAATGACGGATGCTCAGGATTCGCTGGATGGGGTTGAGGAGGAATGGGCTTCCAGGCCATCAGGATGGAGTCCATAAGGTTTCACCAACCGCCAAATGTGCGATGGCACCATGTGTTTGACCCGGTTCGGCACTTCTCGACGCAGATGGATCACGCTTTCCACCGCCTTCATTTCCACCCGCGTGCGGGCAAACTCCAGACCCCGCGGCCCCAATCGAGGCATCAGCCAGCTAACCAGGGGGCGCAACCAGTTGGGCATGCGCCGCAGGGGCAGGCCGCCCGCCGAGCGTTCGACGTTTTTCAAAAAGCCCTTGACCGCATTGAATCGTTTGCCGGCGCTGGTTGGGGCTTGGGCTTTCAACTCGTCGCCCAGCAAGGCCACCAAAGACTCGCCTTGTTCATTGCGAACAATCAGCCACTGCTCACCCCGTCCCCCCATGTAACCCACGGTGATATCGCTCAGAACGTTGGTGTAGTCAACGCAGGTTCGGCAGGTGAGCGGGAAAAAATCAGGCGGCAGCTCGGACAGCGGCAAACTCAGAAAGGGCAGCCGTCGCACCTCACCCTGGCGGGTGCGGATCTCCACATGGTAGTCGGCACAAAATTCGAGGTAGGTGACATCGGCGGGTTGGGGGGCCACCAGGGCCAAAAATTCGTGAAAGCGCTCAGTGGTGGTGTTGTCCGAGCAGGGGATGCCAATCACCACCAGTTTTTTCAGGCCATGATCACGCTCCAGTTCGGGCTGGATGGCGCGCAATGCGTACACCTGACAAGGGATTCCGATCACGGCCAGTCGATGCAGACCGCGATGGAGTGCTGGCTCCACCAGGGCCACCAAAGGGGCGTAGCCCATCCGCATGCCACGGCACGCCGCCAGCTCAGAGGCTTGAGTCACGATCACCGGTCTCGGGCGCCAGGGGTCACTGGGGTCGGGTGCCATGGTGATCACGGCATCCACTTCACCACTTAACAGCAGTTTTTCGGCCAATCGAGTGGTGATGCCCGTCCATTGAGCGCCTTCCAGGGCGGGTGACAAGGCCGCTTGCAACATGCGTTGATGCGGGCCGAAGAAAAGCTCATCAGGAACGTCATGGTCACCCGCCTGATCGACCCGGCTTCGCCCATGCACGCGTTGTTCAAGGCCCGGGTAGTCAGGTTGAATGAATTGGCAGGCCTGTCCACAGCGCTTAGGGTTTTCGGTGCGTGACAACCCGCAATCGGTGCATAAATTGCGTGCTGGTGCCGCCGGGAGTTCGGGTGTCCACATGGCAACCCCAGCCGGAGGAGGTGTCATTCAGCCCGCTCCTTGTGCCTGGAGTCGAGCCGCCACCGACTCCCCCAGCGCACGGACTTGTGACAGGGCCAGGGCGTGATCCATGTCAAGCGACTGTGAGGCTCTGGCGTGGATCAAATGGCCCACCTGTTCGGGGTCTCCCCAGACCGCGTGAATATGCATTTCCTGCCCGTGGCATTGGGCATGAGCGGCCAATGGCATGGAGCAACTGCCGCCCATCGTGCGGCTGACGGCGCGCTCAGCTGTGGTGCACAGCTCGGTGATCGGGTCATTCAAATCCATCAGAGCGGTGTGTAAAGGGCCTGGCTGGGACACGGTTTCAATGCCCAAAGCCCCTTGACCGGCCGCCGGCGGCATCTCCTCCACGCTGAAAACCGATCGAATGCGCTCTGACAACCCCAGCCGCTTCAAACCCGCTGCCGCGAGCACGATGCCGTCGTAGTGGCCAAGATCCAACTTCTGTAGCCGGGTGTCCAGATTGCCTCGCAGCGGCTCGATCCGGATATCTGGCCGCAGGGCGCGCAGCAACACCTGGCGTCGCAGGCTGGACGTGCCCACAACCGCGCCCTGCGGCAGGTCCATCAGTGTGGGGTAATGGGGTGAGACCCAGGCATCTCGCGGATCTTCGCGTGCCATCACGCACGCCAGGACCAAGCCGGGCGGCAGTTCCATGGGCACGTCTTTGAGCGAATGAACGGCCAGATCAGCCCGTCCATCCAGCAAGGCGGTTTCCAACTCTTTGACAAAGAGGCCCTTGCCGCCCACTTTGCTGAGTGAAACGTCCAGAATTTGATCGCCCTGCGTGGTCATGCCCAGCAGGTCCACCTGGTGACCCTGGGCGGCCAAGCGGTCTTTCACGTGGTGGGCTTGCCACAATGCCAGCCGACTTTCTCGGGTGGCAATGGTCAGGTGAGCAGGCGTGACGACGGGCACCTGGGCCACGGAAAGCGGGTTGAGGTAGGAGTCGGACTGCCGGGCGCGTTTTTCTTTTTCTTTTTTCAAATCACGTAACTGATGCCAAGCGAACAGAAAAACCAGCGAAAACACGAACAATTCAATCCAGATACCCATGGTGTCTCACCTGCGTTGTTGGGCTTGTATACGGTGCTCAAGCAGATCTGCTGAAAGCGGATTTGCAGTCGGTGCTTTGTGGGGCCAAACCGCTCGCAGGCCAGGTTCTTGTGTGAATTGCTCGGGGATATCGTCTGACCCCAACCCGTTGATCCGGTTTCGATCACAATCCCCCCCTGCCAGTGTGTGCTGGTTTTTCAGGAGTTCTTCATGTCTTCTCACCGCCTTGAGCGTTCTTCCACTCGACGTGTTTTCATGCTGCAAGCCGCGACAGCCGCCGGCATTGGTCTGGTGGCGACGCAGGCCTCGGCGCAAGCCATGGTGGATGAAAAGGATCCCCAAGCCGTCGGCGTGTCTTACAAAGCCGACGCCACCAAGGTTGACAAGGCCAAGGCCCCCAAGTACGCAGCCGGTCAAAACTGCGGCAACTGTGCCTTGTACCAGGGCAAGCCTGGTGCAGCTGCGGGTGGATGCCCCATCTTCGCGGGCAAGCAAGTGGCGGCCAATGGCTGGTGCACGGCCTACGCCAAGAAGGCCTGATCCTGCCTGGTCAGGCCGTGGCATGACGCATGGCCCGTGAATGCTGGTGAACGGCTTCGACGAGGGCCGCGACATGCTCAGGCGGGGTGTGTTGGTTGATGCCATGCCCCAAGTTGAATATGTGGGTGGGGCCGGTTCTGTTTGAATCGGTGTGGGGTGTGCCAAAGCTCTCAAGCACGCCCCTCACCTGCTCGGCAATTTGAGCAGGCTGGGCGAACAGCACCATGGGGTCGATATTGCCCTGCAGGGCTTTCCCGGGGCCACCCACCGATCCGCCCACCAGGTGCCGGGCCTGCCCCAAATGTACGGTCCAATCCAGCCCCAGTACTTCACAGTCGAGCAGTCCCATCTCCTTCAGCCATAAGCCCCCGCCCTTGGTGAATACGATGCGAGGAATGTCCACGCCGTCGTGCGAGCGCTTGAGTTGGCGCAGCACGCGCGCGGTGTAGGCCAGGCTGAAGGTCTGGAAAGCGCCATCGGCCAGCACCCCGCCCCAACTGTCAAACACCATCACGGCCTGGGCGCCGGCGTCGATCTGGGCGTTGAGATAGGCTGCCACGGCATCCGCATTGATGGCCAGCACCCGGTGCATCAGATCAGGGCGGCTGTAGAGCATTTGCTTGACCAGCCGGTAGTCGTCCGAGCCACCGCCCTCGACCATGTAGCAGGCCAAGGTCCATGGACTGCCTGAAAAGCCGATCAGAGGCACGCGGCCGTTCAACGCCCGGCGGATCGAGGTGACCGCATCGAAGACATAGCGCAGCTTGTCCATGTCAGGGACGGCCAATTGAGCCACAGCCGCTTCGTCGCGCACCACACGGTCAAAGCGGGGGCCCTCACCCTGAGTGAAACTCAGTCCCAGGCCCATGGCGTCCGGCACGGTCAGGATGTCGCTGAACAGGATGGCGGCGTCCAGTGGGTAGCGGTCCAGGGGTTGCAGGGTCACTTCCGTGGCAAAGTCGACGTTGGTGGCCAGGCCCATGAAGCTGCCGGCGCGGGCACGGGTGGCGCAATATTCGGGCAGATAGCGCCCGGCCTGGCGCATCAGCCACATAGGCGTATGGTCGGTGGCTTGCCGCCAGCAGGCTTTGAGGAAGCTATCGTTGGTCAAGTCGGAAGGCATGTGTGCTGAATCCTGGAATGGCAGGTGGAGGCTGGTTGTGTCAGAAAAAATATTTTTAATAAGTGTCAACTAACATTGACATTTTGTCAAACTCCGATAAATTAGGCACCTGTCCTTCACCTCGGAGGGTCGATGATGGCCGCACTATTGGATTTGATGGAATCTCCCTCGCTGCTAAGAAACCTGCGGCAGGAGCAGTTGCGGCCGCTCGCAGATGAACTGCGGCAGTGTCTGATTGACAACGTTTCTCAAACCGGTGGACATTTCAGCTCCAATTTGGGCACCGTTGAGTTGACCTTGGCCTTGCACTATGTGTTCAACACCCCGGAAGATCGCGTGGTGTGGGATGTGGGTCACCAGGCCTATGTGCACAAAATGTTGACAGGGCGTCGCCTGAGAATGCCAACACTGCGACAAATGGGCGGGTTGAGCGGGTTTCCCCATCGAGAGGAGAGTCCCTACGACGCCTTTGGAACGGCCCATTCGTCGACCAGCATTTCGGCAGCACTGGGCATGGCCATGGCCGCTCGCCAACAAGGCGTCCCGCGTAAATCCGTGGCGGTGATTGGCGATGGTGCCTTGACTGCAGGCATGGCCTTTGAGGCGTTGAACAACGCGGGCGTCAGCGGGTGCAACCTCTTGGTGATCCTGAACGACAACGACATGTCCATCAGCCCGCCAGTGGGGGCTTTGAATCAATACCTGGCGCGCTTGATGTCCGGCCGCTTCTACGCGGCCGCGCGGCACATCGGTCGAGAAGCCATCAAGGCGGCCCCGCCGCCCTTGTTTGACCTTGCCCGCCTGCTGGAGCAGCAGACCAAGCAGTTGCTGCAACATGACACCTTGTTTGAAAAACTGGGGTTTGAATACACGGGGCCGATCGACGGTCACGATCTGGATGTGCTGGTTCCCCATCTTCAGCGCCTGTCGCAAGCCCAGGGACCGCAATTTCTTCATGTGGTCACCCGTAAGGGTAAAGGGTATCCACGCGCTGAAAAGGATCCTGTGGCCTATCACGGTCCTGGAAAATTTGACCCACGGGTGGGCTTGCAGCCCAGCCAGACAGCAGCCAAACCTACGTTCACCCAGGTCTTTGGCGACTGGGTGTGCGACATGGCGGAACAAGATGCGCGCCTCGTGGCCATCACCCCAGCAATGCGCGAAGGGTCCGGCTTGGTCGCCTTCAGCCAGCGCTACCCGGCGCGCTACCACGATGTGGGCATTGCCGAGCAACACGCGGTGACGCTGGCGGCGGGGATGGCTTGTGAGGGGCTCAAACCCGTGGTGGCCATTTACTCCACCTTTTTACAGCGTGGCTACGACCAACTGATTCATGATGTGGCGTTGCAAAATCTTCCTGTGGTGTTTGCACTGGACCGGGCTGGCCTGGTGGGAGCGGATGGACCCACGCATGCCGGGATGTTTGACATCGCCTTTGCACGTTGCATTCCCAACATGAGTGTGATTTGTCCGGCCGATGAGCCCGAGTGCCGACAATTGCTGACCACCGCCTTCCAGCAGAACCATCCCGTCACCGTTCGCTATCCACGGGGTTCGGGCGTGGGACGCAGCGCCGGCGCATCTCTGGACACCTTGCCCTGGGGCAAGGCCGAAGTTTGCCGACAAGGGTCGCGGCTGGCGATCCTGGCTTTTGGTCCCTTGCTGCATGAGGCCATGAAAGTGGCGGAATGCCTGGACCTGACCGTGGTGAACATGCGCTGGGTCAAACCCCTGGACCTTGAGATGCTGCAGGCCATGGCCGAACAGCATGAGGGTCTCGTCACCCTGGAAGACGGTTGCAAGATGGGAGGGGCTGGATCCGCTGTCATGGAGGCTTTGCAGGCCATGTCGCGACAGATGCCTGTCCTGTGTCTGGGCTTTGACGATGCCTTCACGGAACACGGTGACCCCGCGACGCTGATGAAACATTATGGATTGACGGCTGACGGTATTCAGCAATCGATCCTTCAACGCTGGCCCGCCTCGGATCGAGACAACGATTCCACAGTGGTTCCATTCAAGAGGGCAAGCTAAATGGCGGTCTGGACCTTGGGCTTGAACCACAAGTCCGCTCCGCTGGACTTGCGAGAGCGGTTTGCATTCGCGACTGAGCGCCTGAGCGAGTCGTTGAACGGTTTGCGAGGCAGTTTTTCCTCTCACCAGGAAGTGGCAATTCTCTCGACTTGCAACCGCACTGAAATATATTGCGCGGGTGAAGAGGTACAGACGCCACACACCCTGACCTGGCTGGCCAGGGAGGGCAAGACACACGTGGACCAGTTGCAGGCGCACACCTACTGCCTGACCGGCGACGATTCAGCCCGTCATGCGTTTCGGGTCGCCAGCGGGCTGGATTCCATGGTGTTGGGGGAACCGCAAATCCTGGGGCAGATGAAAGACGCGGTGCGTGTGGCTGGCGAAGCCGGTGCCCTGGGCACCACGCTGAATCAATTGTTTCAACGCTCTTTTGCAGTGGCCAAGGAAGTTCGCAGCACCACCGAAATAGGGGCACATTCAATCAGCATGGCTGCGGCTGCTGTGCGGCTGGCGGATCGCCTCTTTGAAGACCTGAGTCGGGTGCATGTGCTTTTTGTTGGTGCAGGCGAAATGATTGATCTGTGTGTGCCACATTTCGCCGCCAAATCACCGCTGTCGATCACCATTGCCAACCGCAGTCCGGACAAGGCGCAAGCCCTGGCTGACGCTTACGGTGGGCGCTGCATGGCTTTATCTGATTTACCCAACAGACTGCATGAGTTTGATATCGTGATCAGTTGCACGGCCAGCACCTTGCCACTGATCGGCTTGGGTGCTGTGGAAAGCGCACTCAAAGCGCGCCGCCATCGCCCCATGTTCATGGTGGATCTGGCCGTGCCACGTGACATTGAGCCGCAAGTCAAAGCGCTCAGCGATGTGTATCTGTACACCGTTGATGACCTGTCCCAGGTGGTCAGCCATGGTCAGATTCAGCGCCAGTCAGCCGTGGTGCATGCCGAGGCCATCATTGATGAAGGCGTGCAGAAATTCATGGCATGGCTGGATGTTCGAAGCCATGTGCCCCTGATTCAACAATTGCATCTCAAGGCAGATGCTTGGCGTGAAATGGAATTGGCTCGAGCCAAAAAAATGATTGAACGAGGCGAAAACATTGAGCAGGTTCTGCAAGCCCTGTCCTCGAACTTGACGAAAAAAATGCTCAATGGGCCGCTGCGAGAGCTTAACCATCCGCAAGCGCTCCAACGCGGCAAGGCACGTGAAGCGGTCAATCAATTGTTTCTTCAGGGCTCAGACAAATTCAAATGAAGGCGGCGGATGAACAGCCACACCAGCAACGCCACCAGCGGGACGGTGGCAGCGGTCGTGATGTCCACACCCCAGGGCCAACCATGCTTGTGCAGCCCTTCCACCACATAGTGCACCAACCCGGTGATGTAGTAGGTGATGGCGGCCACTGACAAACCTTCCACCGTTGACTGCAACTGCAACTGAAGACCTTGGCGTCGGTTCATGGTGGCCAGCAATTCCTGGCTGCTTTGTTGCTGTTCAATTTCAACCCGAGTGCGCAACAAACTGCTCATGCGGGACACACGCTCTGACAGTGCGGTCTGACGGCGAACCGCCCAGTCGCAGGTGCTGCGTGCAGGCGACAAACGCCTTTCCATGAACTCGCCAATGGTTTGTAGACCGTACAGTCGAGATTCCCGAATATCGCGAATGCGCCGATCGACCAATTCGAAATAGGCGTGGCTGGCTGAAAAGCGGGAATGAGAGGCTGCATATTGCCCCTCTACTTGACCGGCCAGACGTGTGAGCCTGTCCAGCAGGCCAGCCTCTTCTTCGCGGTTGGCACTGCGAATAGACTGAGCCAGTTCGGCCAACTCTCGCTCTGCATCCGCCAGCACAGCGCTCGCGGCGCGAGCAGCCGGCAGGCCCAACAAAGCGGCCATCCGGTAGGTTTCAATCTCCAGCAGTTGTTGAATCAAACGCCCCAACTGTCTGGGGGCCATCGAGCCGGCCAGCAGCAAGATGCGGGAATACCCATCCGGGTGCATTTGGAAATCGGTGTGAACTTCCGCCCGGCCGTCGGCCACGGTGGAGGCCACCAGTGTTTCCTCTTGCAGGCAGTTGGTGATCCAGTTCTCGTCCGGGCTGCGCGAAGACAGCGCCCAAAGATGCACCCGTGAAAGGCATTCCCCAGGCAGTTGCGACAGCAGCGATTGGGGCACGGCTTGCAAGGCCGTCTCGGGTTGTCTGCTGGCATCCTTCAGATCGGCATTTCGCATGAAGGTCCAGGTCACGAATTCGGTGTGCAACTCCCAGCGCAATCGCCAACTGCCAAAGTCCACCCGCAAATGCGTGCTGTGCTCTTCGGGGGTCGCGAAATGGTGGTCCCGCAGAAATTGGGATAAGTGTCGCCGGCTGGCTTCACGAGCCTCACGGTCGGTCCACATCACAATGTGCGAGATCGCCACCGGCACTTGTACGGCTTCGGGGGGGCGGGCGTGCACTTCGTTGTGAAGGGCTAAACGCAGGTTGTGATCACGCATGAGGGCTCCGGCCGGTTGAGGTTGGCGAAATTCAATGATAACCAGGGTCAGTCCCTTCGGTTCAAAGGGGGAGCGAATTCCCTTTTATATGTTTCCTTCATTTGAAAATTGCTAATCAGTCGTTTGATATTTGACGCAGCCCCTTCAGAATCCGCCCCATCGTCACATCGACGCTGAAATTCTGGAGAGATTCATGTTCCCCACCCTTCGTATCATCCGACGCCTCGCTGCTGCGCTTTTGTATGGCATTGCCGTGGCTTCCCAGGCCCAGGTCAGCCTGCTCAATGTCTCATACGACCCCACCCGAGAGCTGTATGTCGAGTTCAATCAGGCGTTTGCAAAGCATTGGAAATCCAAGACCGGCCAGGAGGTCAGCATCAAGCAGTCCCATGGGGGTTCGGGCAAGCAGGCCCGATCCATCATCGATGGATTGGATGCCGATGTGGCAACCCTGGCGCTGGCTGGCGATACCGATGCCTTGCACGACAACGGTCAGTTGATCCCCAAGGAGTGGCAAAAACGCCTGCCGCACAACAGCTCACCCTACACCTCGACCATTGTTTTGGTGGTTCGTGAGGGCAACCCCAAGGGCATCAAGGACTGGGATGATCTGGTCAAGCCCGGCGTCAAGGTGATCACCCCCAACCCCAAAACCTCGGGCGGAGCGCGCTGGAATTACCTGGCTGCCTGGGAGTATTCAAAACGCAAACTGGGCAGCGACGTCAAAGCCAAAGACTTTGTGAAAAAACTCTATGAGAACGTTCCCGTGTTGGACACTGGGGCCCGTGGCTCAACCATCACCTTCGCACAACGTGCTCAAGGCGATGTGTTGATCGCCTGGGAGAACGAGGCCTATCTGCTGGAGAAAGAGTTTTCCGCCAAATTTGATGTGGTGTACCCCTCGTTGTCCATTCTGGCCGAACCGGCGGTCGCGGTCGTGGACAAGAACGTGGACAAGAAAGGCACCCGTGCCGTGGCGCAGGCTTATCTGGAGTACTTGTACAGCGACGAAGGACAAGACATCGCAGGCAAGCACTTTTACCGCCCCATCTCGGCCAAAGCACAAACGAAATATGCCAAACAATTTCCCAAACTGAACCTGGTGACCATTGATCAGGCCTTTGGCGGTTGGGCGAAGGCCACCAAGGAGCACTTTGCCGACGGTGGCAGCTTTGATCAGATTTACAGCAAGAAGTAATCCTTGGGTATCCAGGGGCCTGACCATCTCCATCGTCCATCACTGAGCACCAACCACCGGGGAACGCGGGCAATACGATGGAGGTCATCCTGGCAGATTCGGGTGAGCGGTGTCTCCGTCCAACGCCCAATACTCTTCGAGGGGGGCGATGCCGCGATGTTATTGTCTTGAAATACAGGTAATTGTCCTATTGACAGATCATTAGGACGGCTGCAATATGCCGGGCATGACTGCCGCCATGCCCTTGCCCAAATACCACCAGGTCTATCTGGTGTTGCGAGAGCAATTGCAAGAAGGCAAGTTCGCCCACGGATTGCCGGGCGAGTTGTCCTTGATGTCTCAGTTTGGGGTGGCGCGCGTCACCGTGCGGCGGGCCTTGCAACAACTGGCGGAAGAGGGGCTGATCAGCCGCGAACCAGGACGAGGAACACGTCCTGTCATGCCTCAAGCGACAAACGGTAAGCGACAAGACCCCACGGCCGAGCAACAGGCTCGCTTGAGTGGCTTGCTGGAAAACCTAGTCACCATGGGCCTCAGAACCACGGTCAAGGTCCTCTCGGTTGAAAAAGTAGCGGCCACCGATGAAGTGGCACAGGCTTTGCATTTGGAGGCGGGCGCCTGGGTGCAAAAAGCCCAGCGTGTGCGCAGCACCAAAGAAGGCCCGCTGTCACACATCACCACCTGGGTGCCGGACAACATTGCGCGCTCGTTCGGGCGCAAAGAGTTGGCGCAGAAGCCCATTTTGGTGCTCTTGGAAGAATCGGGTGTGCAGGTGGGGCGGGCACAACAAACCATTTCCGCCAAATTGGCGGATGCCCATTTGGCCCAGCAGTTGGATGTGGCTGTGGGCTCAGCTTTACTGGCCGTTAAGCGCCTGATTTACGATGAAAACGACAAGCCTGTGCAATGGCTGCACGGCTTGTACCGACCCGATCGCTATGAGTACCAAATGCAGCTGTCCCGCGTGGGCGATATTGCCGCCAAGGTGTGGGTCAGCAAAGAGCTGTCAGCCAACTTTCATTGAATTTTTTCCAAGGAGCACATCATGACTTCACGTCGTCAGTTTATCGAGCATTCAGCGTTCGCTGCATCGGCTTTGGCGTTTCCCCTGGTGGGTGGGGCGCAAGCCAAGACGGTCAAGATAGGTGTTTTGCACCCCGTCACCGGCGCATTGGCCTACTCGGGGCAGCAATGCCGTGAGGGCGCGTTGATGGCGATTGAGGACATCAACAAGGCCGGGGGCATCAAGTCCTTGGGGGGCGCCAAGATCGAGGCACTGTTGGCCGATGCGCAGTCCACGCCGCAGGCGGGCGCCGCCGAAATTGAAAAGCTCAACGAAGCTGGTGTCAGCGCCGTGGTTGGCGCGTTCGCATCGGCCATCTGCCTGGCAACCACCCAAGCGGCCGCCAAATACAACCTGCCGCATGTGGTGGACGTGGGGGTTGCCGATCAAATTGTGGAGCGTGGTCTGAAAAACACTTTCCGCTTTGGACCGGGCTACAAAAAATGCGCCGAAATCGCGGTGGCCAATTTGCACGTGCTCAACACGGCCGCTGGCAAGCCTGCCCGCTCGGTCATGATCATTCACGAAGAGTCGCTGTTTGGGACCGGCACGGCCAATTTGCTGTCGCGTGAGTTGCCGGGCTATGGTTACGAAGTGAAAGAGGTGGTCAAGCACGCCAACCCCACGCGTGACTTCAACAACATTGTGCTGCGCATGAAGCAGGTCAACCCGGACATCGTCATCCCGGCCAATTACTACAACGAATACGCCCTGCTGGTGCGCACCATGCAGCAGCAAAAGGTCACGCCCAAAGCGATTTACTCGGTGTTGGGTGGCGCGGCCTCGAGCTACAAGTTTGTCAAAGAGTTTCCGGATGCAGCCAACGGCATCATCGACTGCAACCACTGGTTCAACCCCAAAGACAAGCGTTCGCTGGAGTTGAAAAAGCGCGTCGAAGCCAAGGGCTTGTTCTTCAGCTATGAGCTGTTCATGACCTACACCTCCATGCGCTTGCTGGCCCATGCCATCGACCAAGCCAAGTCCACCGACCGTGCGGCCATCATCGACGCTTTGAGCAAGAGCACGTTCGCCGATCACATCATGCCCTATGGTCCCACCCAGTTTGTCAACGGACAAAACACAGGCGCACAACCCCTGATGACCCAGGTGGTCAAAGGCGATATCAAGGTGATCATTCCCCGCGACTACCGCGAAGTTGACCCGATCTTTCCCTTGAAAGCATGATCTTTCTGCTCGCCGATTCGCCCTGAGACCTCGTTATGTTCGATCCTTCCATTCTGTTTGCGTCACTGCTCAACGGCATCACCACCGGTGCGGTGTACGCCTTGATTGCGCTCGGACTGACATTGATCTATGGCGTTTTGCACATCATCAACTTTGCCCATGGGGCATCGTTGATGGTGGCTTTGTATGCCGTGTATTTTTTGAAAGAGCATGCGGGCGTAGACCCGTACCTGGCTTTTCCCTTGGTCGTGCCCGGTATGTTTGCGCTGGGCTATGGCTTACAGCGCGGCATCATCAACCGGGCCAGCCACGGCAAGGATGAAAACATATTGCTGGTCACCTTGGGGCTGTCCATCGTGCTGGAAAACCTGGCGTTGCTGTTTTTCAAATCGGACACCCGAACCATCGAAACCCCCTACACCTTGACCACGGTCGCACTGGGTCCAGCCATGATTGCTCTGCCCAAATTGGTGGCCTTTGGCGGTGCCTTGCTGGTGTCTGCCTTGCTGGTGTGGATGATGCGATCCACCGACCTCGGCTCAGCCATTCGCGCGGTGGCGAAAGAAAAGCAAGGGGCGCGCTTGATGGGCATCGATGTCGATCATGTCTACGCCATGTGCTTTGGCATGGGGCTGGCCTGTCTGGGGGCGGCGGCTTGTTTTTTATTGCCCGCTTATTACGTGAACCCGATGGTGGGCAGTGGTTTTGTGTTGGTGGCCTTCACGATCGTGGTGCTGGGGGGCATGGGGAGTTTTGAAGGCGCGTTCGTGGGTGGCTTGCTGATTGGCGTGGTGGAGTCCCTGGGCGGCTTGTATTTGGGAGAGTCACTGGGCCAAGTGGGTATTTTTGTGATCTTCATTGCGGTCTTGTTGTTTCGTCCACAGGGCTTGTTCGGAGCGCGCGCATGAAGGACCTTCGACACATTGTTCTGTTTGTTGTGTGCGTGGGCCTGATTCCTTTCATCACGGAGTCGGGTGTGGTTCTCAACTTTGTGATGATGGCCTTGTATGCCTGTTTGCTGGCTCAGGCCTGGAATGTGTTGGGCGGGTTTGGCGGTCAGTTCTCTTTCGGCCATGCCTTGTTCTTCGGCGTGGGCGCGTATATCCACGCCATGGCTCAGATTCACGGGGGCTGGAACCCATGGCTGGCCCTGCCCGTGGCCATGCTGGCCAGTGCTGCAGTGGGTGCATTCGTGGGGACACTGTCATTTCGCTATGGACTGAAAGGTTCTTACTTCGCCTTGGTCACCTTGGCCTTTGCCGAGGTGTTCCGCATCCTGGCCTTGTCAGTGCCGTTCACGGGAGCTGGCGTGGGCTTGATGTTGCCTCTGAAGGAGTCGATCGGCAACATGCAGTTTCCAACTCGGGCCGGCTATGTGTGGTTGGTGTTGGCGTTGGTGACGGTGGCCTTGTTGGTCACGGCCTGGTTGCGACATTCGCGCTTTGGGGCTTACCTGCAGGCGGTTCGTGACAACGAAGACGCTGCGCGGGCTGTGGGTGTCAACCCCTTCAAAATCAAGCTGTGGGCGATTGTGATTTCCGCGGCCTTGATGGGGGCGGGCGGTGCTTTTTATGCCCAGGTCTTCCAATACATCGATCCAGGCCTGGCCTTTGGTCCCCACACATCGGTCGAGGCTTTGGTGGGAGCGATCGTCGGGGGCATGGGGTCTTTGTGGGGACCGATGGTCGGCGCGCTGGCCTTGCATGTGCTGGCGGATGTGACGCGCAATCTGCTGGGGCAATTGCCCGGTATCAACATGGTCATTTATGGTTCGGTGCTGGTCTTGATCGTCATGTTCTTGCCGCGTGGGATCTCGGGAGTGCGCCGATGAGCTTGCTGCAAGTGCAAAACGTCTCACGTGCTTTCGGTGGTCTGCGGGCGGTGCAAAACGTGTCGCTGGAAGTGCCCGCTGGCAGCTTGACGGCATTGATCGGTCCCAATGGCGCTGGGAAAACCACTTTGTTTGCCCTGATGTCGGGGTTTCTCCAACCCGACAGCGGACACATCCTGTTCGATGGCCATGACATCACCGGACAGACGCCGCATTTGAACGCGGCTTTGGGATTGACCCGGACGTTTCAGATTGTTCAACCCTTTGCTTCGCAAACGGTGCGAGAGAATATTGCAGTGGGGGCGCATCTTCATCAGAAGAACCGCCTGCTGGCATTGCGTGTCGCTGAAGAGGTGGCGGCGCGTGTCGGTCTGGCCCCGCAACTTGACAAACCTGCCAGCGACTTGACCGTCGCAGGTCGTAAACGTCTGGAGTTGGCGCGCGCGTTGGCGACCCAACCCAAGCTGTTGCTTCTGGATGAAGTGCTGGCTGGTTTGAACCCGCAAGAAATTCAGGACATGCTGCCTGTGGTCAGAGGGCTGGTAGATACCGGTGTGACCGTGCTGATGATCGAGCATGTGATGCAAGCGGTCATGAGTTTGGCTGAGCATGTATGGGTCTTGGCCCAAGGCCAATTGATCGCACGTGGAAGTCCTGCCGAAGTCACGCGTGACCCTCAGGTTATTGAAGCCTATCTGGGACATGGGACGGCGGATCGCTTGCAACAAAAGGCGACAGCATGAGCGCTCCATTGCTTCAAGTTCAAGACTTGCGCTCAGGCTATGGGGCCGTGGAAATTTTGCGCGGCATTTCCATGCAGCTTCAGGCGGGTGAGTTGGTGGCTTTGCTGGGGAGCAATGGCGCGGGCAAAACCACGCTCAACAATGTCTTGTCCGGTTTGCTGCCGACCTGGTCGGGTTCGGTCAACTTCGACGGTCAACGCCTGACAGGCAGGCATTACCGGGAGGTGGTGCAGGCGGGGCTGATCCACGTGCCAGAAGGGCGGAAAATTTTTCCCAACTTAAGTGTGCTGGAAAACTTGCAGCTGGGGGCCTACACCCGTGCACGTGAGCGACGTCAGCGCAATTTGGCACAGGTGTTGGAGACGTTTCCTCGTTTGAAGGAGCGCTTATCGCAGCTGGCCGGCACCATGAGTGGCGGCGAACAACAAATGCTGGCCATTGGTCGCGGCATGATGGCAGAGCCCAAGTTGTTGATCCTTGACGAACCCTCTCTCGGTTTATCGCCGCTGCTGGTCGAAGAGTTGTTTGCGCTCATTCAGCGTTTGCGCGCCTCAGGTCTGACCATCTTGTTGGTGGAACAAAACGTGGGCTTGTCGCTGGAAATTGCAGACCGCGCTTATGTGATGGAAAACGGCAGCATTCGTTTCAGTGGCTCGTCGAAAGAATTGCTGTCGAGCGACAGCCTGCGGCAAGCTTATCTGGGTGTATGAGGATACGGATTCTTGATCGTTGGTTGAATGCGTGCCGGCCAACGCTGACGGCGGCCCTATGGGCGGGCATGCTGTGGGCCGGGGTGGTTCATGCACAGGTCTCGTCGGCTCAAGCCCCGGTCCGTATTTGGGTGGGTGCGCCCGCCGGGGGCACAACGGACAGCATGGCACGTGCGCTTGCCCAAAGCTTGGGGCAACAACTCGACCGTGTGGTCGTGGTGGAAAACAAGCCCGGTGCCGGTGGCAATTTGGCCGCTGAATGGGTGGCCCATGCAGCACCCAATGGTCAGCACCTGTTGATGAGTTTCACCAGCCATGCCATCAATGCGTCGCTGTATCCCTCATTGCCTTTTGATCCACTGAAAGATTTCACACCGTTGACGAATGTGGCGACATCGCCGTCGGTGCTGGTGGCACATCCTTCTGTGCCGTTCCGGGATTTGCGGGGCATGCTGGCCTATGCCAAGCGTCAGCCTGGCAAACTGAATTTCGCGATCGGTGCTTTGGGTTCGTCCCTGCACTTGGCCGGAGACGCTTTCAAAATGAAGGCGGGTGTGTATATCGTGAACATTCCCTACCGAGGCACTGCTCCTGCGGTGCAGGATGTGTTGTCTGGACAGGTTCAATTGATGTTTGCTGCTGTTGGCAATGTGCAGCAACACATCCGCTCGGGTAAATTGATTGCACTGGGGGTCACCAGCCCCAAGCGATTGCCCGCCATGCCAGAGGTGCCCGCAATCGCAGAAGTGATTCCCGGCTATGAGTCCAGTGCGTGGTTCGGCTTGTTCGGCCCAGCCAAAATGCCGCCCGAGGTGGCCAAACGATTCGCTGATGCGGCCAGGGCTGCCATTCAATCGCCCGAGGTCAGGCGTCGAATCGAGTCAGAGGGGGCCACCCCCATGGGCAACTCGCCGGCGGAATTCGCTCAATTTGTGGAGTCCGAAATCATGCGCTGGCGCGAGGTGGTGCAATATGCCGGAGTGAAACCCGAATGAATCGGCCGCAAACCTTAGCCCAAAAACTGATTGCCAAGGCGGCTGGGCTATCACATGTGAACGTTGGTGATGTGGTGACGTGTGACGTGGATTTAGCCATGTTTCACGACTCCTCAGGGCCTCGTCGTTTGAAGCCCATGCTGGATGAACTGGGCGCATCCATCTGGGACCCCCAAAAAGTGGTCCTTGTGTTGGACCATTACGTGCCAGCGGTAGACGCTGATGCCCGGCGCATTGTTCAAATCGCCCGCGAGACCGCACAGACCTGGAAATTGCCGCACGTGATTGATTCTGAAGGCATCTGTCATGTGGTGCTGCCCGAGCGCGGGCACTTGAAGCCAGGCATGTTCTGCGTGGGAGGCGATTCGCACTCCCCCACGGGAGGGGCGTTTGGCACCTACATGTTTGGCATTGGCGCCACTGAAATGCTGGGTGTGGTGGTGACTGGAAAAATTTGGGTCCAGGTGCCGCGCACGATTCGCATGCAATGGGAGGGGCAGCTGTGCCCCGGGGTCAGCGCCAAAGACATGATGCTGCACATGATCGCGAAATTTGGCATGAATGGCGGGCAATACCAGGCGATTGAGTTTTCTGGCGAAGCGGTTCAGGCCTTGTCCATGCCAGAACGCATGACGTTGTCCAACATGAGCGCAGAACTGGGCGCGCAAACCGGGTTGATTGCTGCCGATGACGTCACCACGGGCTATTTGCTGGACGTGGGGGTCGCCGCTGAGCAATTACGGGATACGTCTATGTGGCGATCCGATGAAGGGGCCGAGACCGACACCCATGTCTTTGACGCCCATGACTTGAGCCCTCAGGTCGCCGCTCCCCACAGTCCCGCCAATTCCAGGCAGGTTGCGGAGTTTCTCGACACCTCGGTGGACATTGCCTATATCGGCGCGTGCACCGGAGCCAAGCTGGAAGATTTGCGTGCGGCCGCCACAGTTCTCAAGGGGCATCGAGTCGCCCCTCATGTTCAACTGATGGTGGCGCCTGCCAGTGCCCGTGAACAAGCCCAGGCCGAGCGTGAAGGGGTGATGCACATCCTGCGTGAAGCGGGTGCCAAGGTGTTGCCCAACACCTGCGGTGCCTGTGCGGGCTATGGCGCGACCTTTGCGGAAAACACCACCGTCATTTCCAGCACCGCTCGCAATTTCAAGGCACGGATGGGTCCGGCAAGCGTTCAGGTGTATTTGGCCTCTCCGTGGACGGTGGCGGCCTCGGCCTTGCGTGGCCGCATCAGTGATGTCAGAGAGATGTTGGGATGAAGACACTCCGCTTTGATGCCGCCCGGGTTTGGCGATTGGGGGCCGACATCGACACCGATGTGCTGGCCCCTGGTGCCTACATGAAACACAGCATGGACGTGCTGGCTCAGCATTGTCTGGAGTCTGTGCGCCCCGAGTTTGCAGCTCAAGTCCGCGCGGGGGACGTCCTGGTGGCCGGGCCCAATTTCGGGATCGGTTCTTCACGCGAACAAGCTGCGGGTGCCTTGGTGCATTTAGGCCTGCGTGCCGTCATTGCCCCCTCTTTCAGTGGCTTGTTTTTCAGAAATGCCTTCAACCTGGGGCTGTTGTTGCTGACTTGCGAATCCGCATTCCTCTTGCATGAGGGGGAATCTGTCCGTTTTGATGGTCAGCAACTGATTCGTGCGAACCGTGAGGTGCTGCCCTGTGCTCCGATTCCAGATTTTCTCCAGGACATGGTTCATGCCGGGGGCTTATTGAACTTGTTGAAGCAGCAATTTCAACAGTCACCGCCTCTTTGATGGCGCCTCTTCTTTCACAGATATTCTCAAAATTCAGACCCTAGGACGACCCATGTCAACCCTCGATCCCGTCACTCTCGCTGTGCTGAAAGGCCGGCTGGAGCAGATTGCCGATGAGATGGATGCCACCCTTTATCGCAGCGCATTCAACCCCATCATCGCCGAAGCACATGATGCCTGTCATGGTTTGTACGACGCACATTCTGGCGACACTCTGGTGCAAGGCAAATCCGGCTTGCCGGTGTTTGTAGGCGCGATGGCTTTTGCCGTGCGTGCAGCCATGAAGGCGGCCGCAGACCGCGGCGGCATGCAGGAGGGGGACACCTGGTTGTTCAATGACCCCTATGAGGGCGGCACGCATGCCAACGACTTCAAGTTGGTGCGGCCCTATTTTCGCCACGGTCAATTGTTTTGCTTTCTCGCCTCGGCAGCGCATTGGCACGATGTGGGTGGTGCGGTGCCGGGTAACTACAACCCTGCGGCCACAGAGTGCTGGCAAGAGGCGGTGCAAATTCCCCCGGTCCGAATTGTGCAAAAAGGCCAGTTGTCGGACGATGTGCTGGCCATCCTGCGCGCCAACACCCGTTTGCCCGATAGTTTGTGGGGCGATTTGAACGGGCAACTGGCCGCCCTGGAATTGGGGGCCAAGCGGCTGGATGGGTTGCTCGATGAATGTGGTGACCCGACGGTGCTGCAGGCCATGCAGGAGTTGCGGCAACGTGCCTTGCGCTTGATGCGCTCACACATTCAGGACTTGCCCGATGGGCGATACAGCTTTGAAGATGTGCTGGACAATGATGGTGTCAGCGACGTTCCTTTGACCATCGCGTTGGACATGACGGTTGCCGGGGACCGCATGACCCTGGATTTTTCTCGCACGTCGAAGCAGTGTGCGGGGCCAGTGAACATCTCTTATGCCACTGCCGTGGCGGCTTGCTACGTGGCGTTGAAACACGTGTTTCCTGATGTGCCGGCCAATGCGGGTGTGTTGGATGCGGTGGAGTTCATCATCCCAGACGGACTGGTCATCAGCGCCAGTCGGCCACGTCCGGTTGGTGGCTATACCGAAACCATATTGCGCATGATCGATGTGATCTTCAGCGCCACGGCACAAGCAGATCCCAACCGTGCCGTGGCACATGCGTACGGCACCATCAACGCGCTGTCGATCGCCGGGCTTCGATCCGACCCTGCGCGTCACGGCCAACGCTGGGTGATGTTCAGCTTCTTTGGTGGCGGTCATGGCGGGCACTCACAAGGGGACGGACTGAGCCATGGCAACGCCCCCATTTCCACCGCCACCATTCCGCCATTGGAAATTTTGGAGGCGGCCTATCCCGTTCGTTTCACCGAGTGGTCATTGCGGTCCAACTCGGGTGGCGATGGGCAGTACCGAGGCGGCTTGGGCGCCGTGTATGAAATAGAGTTGCTGGAACACAGCGCGGAGGCCTTCATTTTTGGCGAACGTGGCAAAGCCTCTCCCAAAGGCATTGCACAAGGTAGAGACGGTTCACCCAATGTCTTCCGTTACCAGCAAGACGGCAACTGGCACACGCCACCCATGGTCTCCAAGATGCGCGGCATTCAACTCAAAAAAGGCGAGCGTGTTCGGTTGGAGACACCGGGAGGGGGTGGCTGGGGTGCACCCCAGGCGCGCGATGAAAGACAACGCACACACGATATGGCCATGGGCTATGTCACCACTGCAGACAAGAAGAGCCGCACATGACAGACAAGAAAGCGCATTTGGTGGTGGGGGTGGATGTGGGCGGCACGTTCACAGATCTGTTTGTGCTGGATGAAGCCCAAGGAACAGCTCGCATCGTCAAAGTCCCCTCGACGCGAGGCGAAGAGTCGCGTGGCTTCATGAATGGGATCTTGCGCGTGAACGAGGCGCCGGGCACCACATCGGCGCCAGCGGCTCAGTTGGCCACCATCGTGCATGGCACCACCGTGGGAACCAACGCATTGCTGGAACGCAAGGTGGCCAGAACCGGCATCATCACCACCCGTGGATTTCGCGATGTGCTGGAGATGCGTCGCCGTGACCGGCCTCAGACATGGGGCCTGCGTGGCAGTTTCACGCCTGTGGTGCCGCGCGATCTGCGCCTTGAAGTGGATGAGCGGGTGTTGGCTGATGGCAGTGTGCACACGGCCGTGGACCTCGACCAGGTTCGTCAACAAGCCCAGGCGCTGATCGCGGCGGGTTGTGAAGCCGTGTGCATCTTCTTCATCAATGCCTATGCCAACCCGATCAACGAACAGCGGGCGGTGGCTGCTGTGCGCGAATGTTGGCCCAACCCCTATGTGACCGCCGCGACCGAAGTGTTGCCTGAAATCCGCGAATTCGAGCGGTGCTCCACCGCCACCTTGAATGCCTCGTTGCAGCCGGTGGTTGGCAGCTATCTGGCCAAGTTGGAGGGAGATTTACGGCAACAAGGTTTTGCGGGCGAATTGCTGATTGTGCAGAGCAATGGTGGTGTCATGTCGCGCGAAACCGCATGCGATGTCCCTATTCGCACCGCGCTCTCCGGGCCTGCGGCGGGTGTGATTGCCTGCGCCGCTGTGGCGCGCGCGTCGGGGTTCCTCCATGTGATCACGGGCGACATGGGAGGTACTTCATTTGACGTCTCTCTCGTGGCAAACGGGGAGGCAGCCTTGTCGGCACAAACCTCGATTGAGTTTGGGCTGGTGGTGCGCTCCCCGATGATTCAAATCGAAACCATCGGTGCGGGTGGAGGCTCGATTGCATCCGTCGATGCCAGCGGCATGTTGCAGGTGGGGCCTGAATCGGCGGGCAGTGTTCCTGGTCCCGCCTGTTACGGACGTGGCAACACCCGTCCGACGGTGACCGATGCCAATGTGTTGCTGGGTCGAATTTCTGCCGAAAGACCGTTGGGGGGCGGATTGCTTCAGGCCTTGGATGTGCGCCTGTCTGAGGCCGCCATCCAGACACATGTGGCGACTCCCCTGGGGCTGGATGTGTGGCAGGCTGCCGAGGCCATCTTGACCGTGGCGAACGCCAAAATGGCTGGAGCCATTCGGTTGGTCTCGATCGAACGTGGTCACGACCCCCGTCAGTTTGCCTACATGCCCTTTGGGGGGGGCGGTGGCTTGCATGTGTGCGCGATGATGCGTGAAGTGGGTGTGACCACGGGTATCGTGCCGCGCTACCCGGGGGTGACGTCCGCGCTCGGTTGTGTGATGGCCGATATGCGCCATGACGCCGTGCAAACCTTGAACAAGTCGCTCCAGGATTTGGATTTGTCACAGCTCAAGGCTAACGTGAACAGCTTGGCCACGGCCTGTCAACACAGACTGGATTCCGCCGGCGTCCAATTCGAGTCGGTGCAAGAAGTGGTTGCGCTGGACATGTTGTACCTGGGCCAAACCCACACCTTGCAAGTCACCTTGCCAGCCGGAGACATCACGCGCGAGGTTATTCAAACGGCCTTTGAGACCGCCTACGCCGCCGCGTTTGGCCGTGTGTTGATCGGGTTGGTGATCCGCGTCATGAACCTGCGTTACGCACGCATCGGCGTGCGTCCCAAATTCGATTTGTCGGTCCTGGCTCCGACGGGGCCCGGCAGCACCCAAGCCTTGGGCGTCCAGCGTGTGTTTCACGCGGGTCAGTGGTGTGAGGCGCAGCGCTACGCTCGTCTTGACTTGCCGGTGGGCGCGGTGGTGCATGGCCCCGCCATCCTGGAGCAAGCCGACACCACCGTGTGGTTGGAGCCAGGCTTCAAGGCACGCGTGGATGCTTGGGGTAACTTGTTGGTGGAAAAGGAGTCGTCATGACACTGCAGCACGCCCAACGTGTGGGCTTGGTGATCGTCGATTTGCAAAACGATTTTTTAGCACCCGATGGTGCCTATGCCCGGGGAAAAACGGTCAGCGCCGACGCTTTGCTGCTGCCGGACCGCGTGGCGCAGGTGGCTCAGGCGGTCAAAAGGCATCAGGGCCTGGTCACGGCCAGCTTGTTCACCTTGTGGCCTGATGCCCAGGGCAACCCCATGGTCTCGCCCCATTTGCTGGAGCGACGTCCCTTTTTGTCGAAGGGCGACTTCGCCCCTGGCAGTCGCGGTCAGGCCAATGTGGATGTGATTGCGCCGCATGTGGATGTGGCGGTGTTCAAGGTGGCGTATTCCGCTTTCTTCAACACGCAACTGGACTGGGTCTTGCGCCGCGCGGGTGTTGACACCCTGGCCGTGTGTGGCATTGTCACCAACGGGGGCGTGGCCAGCACGGTTCGGGACGCCCATATGCGGGACTATCACACCATTGTGCTGAGCGACGGTTGTGCCGCCTTCAGTGCCACTGCCCATGAAGCGGCGTTGACCGACATGGGCAGTGTCGCCGAGGTCATGACCTGCCAAGCTTTCATGGCGGCCCTGTGATGTCTCCTCAAGTTCTGGATGCCTCTGGGCTGCAAGCCACCGACCATGTGCCTGTCCTGGTGGTGGGCGCGGGTGCCTGTGGGTTGACGGCCGCTTTGGCCTTGCATCGATTGGGGGTGGAATGCGTGGTGCTGGAGCGCGATGCCTACCCTTCAGGCTCCACCTCCTTGTCGTCTGGTTTTGTGCCAGCGCCCCTGACCCAAACGCAAAAAAGGCATGGCGTGGTGGACAGTGCCGAGTTGTTTGCGCTAGACATCCAGGCCAAAGCCAAAGGCACCGCTGCCCCTGAGTTGGTGCATGCATACAGCGCTGCCATTGGCCCCGCGATGGACGCACTGGCCGAGTCACACGGTTTGACCTGGGAACTGCTGGACGGTTTTTTGTACCCGGGCCACAGCGTACATCGCATGCATGCCGTGCCGGAGAGAACGGGCGCTGGCTTGATGCAGCGGCTGCAAGTGGCCTGTGATTCGGCCGGTGTGACCTTGTTGACCCATGCCCAGGTGACCGAGTTGTGGGTCGATGACCAGCACCTCATTCGCGGCGTGGGTTACTCACGGCCCGACGGTCATGTGGATCGTTTGCGTTGCGACGCCGCGATTCTGGCCTGCAATGGTTTTGGAGGCAACGCCGAACTGGTCAAGCAATGGTTGCCAGAGATGGCCGATGCCATCTATGCCGGACACGCGGGCAACGATGGCAGCGCCATCCTCTGGGCAGAACAGCTGGGTGTTCGCACTGCCGACCTGGGGGGATACCAAGGTCACGGTTCTTGGGCCATTCCGCAAGGCGCTTTGATCACCTGGGCCTTGATGATGGAAGGTGGCGTGCAGATCAATGCGCATGGGCAACGCTTTCATGATGAGACACAAGGCTATTCTGAAGCCGCTGTTCAGGTTCTGGCACAACCTCAGGGAGTGGCTTGGAATGTGTTCGATGCTCCCTTGCTTGATTTGGCTCAGTCCTTTCCCGATTTTTGCGATGCCCAGCGTGCAGGCGCTGTGAAAACCCTTGATGATGTGCACGCCTTGGCCCATCACATCGGTTGTGACGCAGCCGCACTGGCGCACACACTGCAAGCCATCCAACCAGGTGTCTGTGCTCAAACCGGTCGAGTGTTTCAACGCGCATTGAGCGCTCCTTTCCATGCGGTTCGCGTCACCGGCGCTTTGTTTCACACGCAGGGGGGCTTGGACATCAATGCTCAGTGTCAGGTGCTGCGACAAGACGGATCGCCCATGCCCAACTTGTTCGCTGCGGGTGGTGCCGCCCGCGGGGTTTCTGGCAATGCAGTGTGGGGCTATTTGTCGGGCAATGGTTTGCTCAGCGCCATCGCGGGGGGGCACATCGCTGCGCACGCCGCCGCTCGACGAGTGAGCACCCTTCATCGTTCATAGGCTTCACATGTTTCCTCTCCAACAACGACTCTTGCAAAGCGAGCCCCTTTTGGCACCCGGGGTGTATGACGCACTCACGGCCTTGGTGGCACAGCAATCCGGGTTTGAAGCCCTGTATTTGTCGGGGGCTTCGATTGCCTACACCCGGCTCGGACGTTCGGATGTGGGCTTGACGACGGCCACCGAGGTGGCACAAACCCTGGCCCACATCACCGATCGGGTGTCCTTGCCAGTCATCGTTGATGCCGATACGGGGTTTGGCAATGCCTTGAACACCCAACGCACCGTTCGCGACTTCGAACGTGCGGGGGCCGCCATGATCCAACTGGAGGACCAAGGCTTTCCCAAACGCTGTGGGCATCTGGATGGAAAGACTGTCATCTCCACCCAGGAAATGTCAGGCAAGTTGCGCGCAGCTCTGGATGCCCGGCACGACAGTCGTACCCTTATCTTGGCCCGCACCGATGCGGTGGCGGTGGAGGGCATCGATGCGGCATTGGAGCGAGCCGAAGCCTATCTGGCTTGTGGGGTTGACGCCTTGTTCATTGAGGCCTTGCGCACCCCCGAACAAATGAAGCGCGTTTGCGATCAATTCGCCGGTCGTGTTCCACTCTTGGCCAACATGGTGGAGGGCGGAAAAACGCCCATCCAGAGTGCCCGCGAATTGGGGCAGTTGGGTTACAAGATCGTGATCTTTCCGGGGGGTACCACCCGTGCGGTGGTGCACACACTGCAGGCGTATTACGGCAGTTTGCAGCAACACCAAACCACGGCACCCTGGCGTGAGTGCATGTTGGATTTTGACGGCTTGAACGAGGTGATTGGGACCGCCGAGCTGTTGAAGACAGGGCAACGCTACGAGTAAATCATCCCTGGCTTGGTGTGCTTACAACCACACGCCTCGACGGCTTAAATTCCAGGCGGCGCCCAACATCACCCAGAGCATTCCCGCGAACATCAGCAAGGCGGTGATTTCGGTCGATTGATGCTGATGCATCACAATGCGCATGCTGATGGACTGGTAGATTTTTCGGATGTCCTCGGCTTGAGCGGCCCTGAAATACTCCCCCCGGGTGATTTCCGCAACCTGTTTCAAAGGGGCTTCGTCCAGTTTCACCCGGGCCTGGAACCCTTCAGCTTTAAGCACGGTTCCCTCGGGGGTGCCCATCCCGATGGTGTAGACACGCACACCTCGGTCGGCGGCGACCCTGGCCATTTTCATCAGGTCAGGTCCAGTGTTGCTTTGGCCATCGGTCAGCAGCACCAGGGCCACAGCCTGATCACTGCCCGGTTCAAGTTTGATCTTGGGCACTTCAGGCCCCGGTGCCTGGCGATTTCGTGTGGCGGCCGGGTTGGGTCCCGGCGGTTCCATCTCCAGCAGTTTGGCAACGTCCAGCCCCGATGCAGGCAACAGCGTGGACAGGCCAATCAGCAGACCCGTCCCGATTGCTGAGCCGGGTTGGGTCGAGATGGCGTCAATGGCTTTGAACAGGGCGTCGCGGCTCTCGGTCGGTGCTTGCACCACGGTGGCGGTGGCGGATGCGCTGACGATGCCCAACTTGACCTGCCGGGGCTGATGCGTCACGAACTCGCGTGCGATGTCTTGCGCGACCTGAAGTCGGCTGGGTTTGACGTCTTGTGCACGCATGCTGCCCGAACTGTCCATCACCAGCATCACCGCCTCTGTATGTCCTGGCAGGAGCAGCACGGCACGTGGCCGTGTGCTGGCCAGCAACAGGATCGACAGGCCCACCAGACACCACAACACAGGACCATGACGGAGTGTGAATTGCTTCAGACGTTCAGGCAAAGCCACTGGGGCAGCAGCGACCCGTGGACGGCGTCTCAGCCGCCGAACTTCCAGCCAGGCATACAACATCACCAACAAAGGGATGAGCACCAATGACCACAACATGAAGGGCCATCCGAACCGGATCGAGTGCAACTCAAGCACGATGTGCGGCCTCCTGTTGGATTGAGGCACGACGGCGCAAACGAGGATTGCGCATCCGCATGAATTCTAAAAATGCTTCATCGATGGGCTCGTGGGTGTTCACTTCCAGACAGTCCACACCGGCTTTGACCAGGGTCTGTTGTAACTGCAATTCCCGCTGGCGTGAGATGTCGGCGAAGCGTTGACGCAAGCCCGAGTCCTGGGCATCAAGCCACATCATTTCGCCGGTCTCTGCATCCCGCAGGGGCAGGATGCCGATGCTGGGCAGTTCCAGCTCCATGGGGTCACGCAAGCGCACCGCCAACACATCATGTCGTTGTGACAGTTGTGACAGAGGGCGCTCCCAGGCCTGCGCTGAGATGAAGTCGGACAAGATCACCAGGGTCGAGCGCCGCTTCAATCGGCTGGCGGCATCTCGCAGCACGCCATGGAGATCGGTGCACTCCGCATCTTCGCTCACAGGGGCATGGGCCAGCTGATGCATCATGTGCAAGACATGTCGCCGCCCGGTTCCTGCTGGAATGGCCCGGTCAATGCCTTGTCTGCCCCCTTGGTGCAGCATCAGCCCGACCGGGTTGCCGCGCCGGGTCAAAATTTTGCAGAACACGCCGCACAGTTCCAGCGCGAGTTCATGTTTGCTGCGTTCGTGGGAGCCGAACCGCATGGATCCGGAAAGATCCACCAGCAGCCATGCCGTCATGTCACGGTCTTCTTCAAAGGTTCGCACATACGGTGTTTGCATGCGGGCCGTGGCCATCCAGTCGATGTGTCTCACATCGTCCTGCGGCTGGTATTCCCGCAGGTCGGCAAACTCCAGGCCGACACCTCTGAGCAGCGTTCGGTAGTCACCCTGCAGTTGTCCATCCAGTCGCCTCAACACCGTCCATTCCAGGCGGTGCAGCAACTTGTCCACGTCCACCCGAGGCCTCGCAGGACCTGGGTCCGTGGGCTCAGGCGTTGAGGGATCAGCCCAGGGCTTGAGCCGACGCAGGAACTTCCACATGGTTGTGCAAGGGTTGGGCGGGAGGCGTGATGGACTGCAACAGGCTGGTAATCACGGCGTCGGCGGTCATTCCTTCAGACAGCGCTTCATAGGAAAGGACCAGGCGGTGACGCAACACATCTGGGACAAGATCTCGCATGTCCTGAGGCGTGGCGTAGCCACGTCCGCGCAAAAACGCCAGGGCCCGTGCTCCTTCGACCAGCTGGATGGTGGCACGAGGGCTGGCCCCCAGGGTGATGTAGCGCGCCAATTCCGGCAACCCGTGCTGGGCCGGGTGACGCGTGGCGAGGACCAGTTTCACGGCATATTGCATGAGCGCTGGGTCCACGTACCCTTGACGACATTGGGCCTGCAAGCGTCGCAGGGTGTCGGTATCGGTCACGGCTTGGACGCTGTGCGTGGGACCGGTCATGCGATGCACAATCGCGAATTCTTCCTGCTCGTTGGGGTAGCCCACGATCACCTTCATCATGAAGCGATCCACCTGGGCCTCAGGAAGTGGATAGGTGCCTTCGGTTTCAATCGGGTTTTGCGTGGCCATGACCACGAAGGGCCTTGGGACCGCATGGCTTTCACCGGCGATGGTGACTTGGCGCTCTTGCATCACCTCCAGCAAAGCACTTTGAACTTTGGCGGGTGCCCGGTTGATCTCATCAGCCAACACCAGATTCGCGAACACTGGCCCCAGCACCGTGCTGAAGTCGCCCGTTTTCTGGTTGTAGATTCGACTGCCGATCAGATCGGCAGGGAGCACATCGGGGGTGAATTGAATGCGCTTGAACTGCCCTCGGATCGCCTGGGCCAGTGTGTTGACGGTCAAGGTCTTGGCCAAGCCGGGAACACCTTCGATCAACAAGTGGCCCTGGGCCAGCAAGGCCACCAGAATGCGCTCTAAAAATGCATCCTGACCGACCACCACTTTTTTGACCTCGTAGAGCACCTGTTCCATCAGGGCGGACTCTTCAGCCAATGGACGCGCATGGGCGCCAGGCAGTTGCCATTGGGATGAATCGCTGCGCATGCTAGTCCTCGCTTTCTTGACAAATAAGGGATCAAAAAGGTGGGATGCCGACTGCGGTGCCCGCGCTTTCGATCGTGGTGGCGAATCCAATGCCGATGAAGGTGCCTGCTCGGGTGGGATTCAAAATAGCCGTCACAATGCCGACCACTTCGCCGGCCATGTTGACCAAGGGCCCGCCGGAATTCCCGGGGTTGGCAGCCGCATCAAACTGAATCAATCCGCGCATGACATGGTCTTTGCTCGACTTGAATTCACGCCCCAGGCCTGACACCACCCCAGCAGACACCGAAGGTCCAATGCCGTACGGAAACCCGACCGCCACCACTTCGTCGCCGGGATTCAAGTCCCCAGTCCCCGCCAGAACCGCCGGGGTGAGATCGTCCGGAATTTTGCTGGGTTTGATGATGGCCAAGTCGTTCTCGGGGCGAACCCCCACCACCACCGCGCTGGACTGCGTGCCATCCGCAAAGCTGACCTCCAGCCGAGTGGTCCCTTCCACCACATGCAAGTTGGTCATGATGGTGCCGTCGTCCTTGACCACCACGCCCGTGCCCACGCCGTGTTGCACTTCACTCTTGTCTTTCGGGTTCAAGGTGAATCCGCGCACACGCACCACCGAGGGGGCGATGATGGCGGCGGCTTGAGCCGCTTTGGATGGCAGAGCCTGTGTTTGCAAGGTGTGCAGCACAGCAGCGTCGATGTCGTCCTGCGTCAATCGTTGGGGTGGCCACCAATGGTGCACGGCCCAAGCACCCAACAAGGCAGAGGTGCCAGCCAGCAAGACCGTCATCAACCACCACCAGATGCGCCGCACAGGCGAGGCCGTTCCAACCGGTGCAGCAACCGCAGGCTGGGCTGCCTGGGTTGGAGCCGAAGGAGAGGGGCGGTTCGGAATGCTCGAGCGATAGACAGGAGCTTGTCTCATGTCCTCCAACATAGCACAGACTGAGATGTTAGAGTGTCATCTGCTTGTAAAGCCCCGGGGTCCTCCATGCACTTTGTCTGGCCCGATATGTTGTGGTCTTTGCTGGTCCTGCCAGCATTGTGGTTTGCCTACCTCTGGATGTTGCGTCGTCAGCGCCTGCTGGCGGTGCGCTACCCCAGTTTGTCCTTGATACGGCCGGCTTTGAAAGGCCACACCGCCTGGCGCAGGCACCTCCCACCCCTGCTGCTGTGGCTGGCGCTGGCATGCAGTCTGGTGGGGCTGGCTCGTCCTTTCGCCCGGGTGGTCCTGCCGGCCGACTACATGACCTTGGTGATGGCTCTGGATGTCTCCCGCAGCATGCTGGCCCAGGACGTACCTCCGAATCGTTTCGAAGCTGCCAAAGAGGCGGCCAAGGCATTTATCAAAGATTTGCCGCCGCGCGTGCGGGTAGGGATTGTGTCTTTCGCGGGATCGGCTCAACTGGCGCAGCAAGTCACCGATGAGCGAGAGGAATTGCTGGCCGCGATTGACCGGTTTGAACTGCAACGGGGCACCGCGACGGGCAGCGGGCTGCTGTTGTCGCTGGCCACCTTGTTGCCGGATGCAGGCATTCAGCCAGACCCCAGCCATGCAGCCAACCCCTGGGGTGCTTATACCTCCACCGAGCCTCGGGGTGCCCGCCCCCTGGGGTCCTCAAGCACAGCCTCAGTGGCCAAGTCGACTCCCATGCCTGTGGGCTCGTACACCGCTGGGGCCATTATTTTGCTTTCTGACGGCAGACGAACCACAGGTTCAGATCCGATGGACGCTGCTCGACGTGCTGCCGATCTGGGGGTGAGGGTTCACACCGTGGCCTTCGGTACCCCCGAAGGAGTCATTCCAGGCATGGAGGGGTATTCCTTTTTTGCTCGGGTGGATGAGGAAACCCTGCAGGCAGTGGCCAAGACCACCGGCGGTGAATTTTTTCGCGCTCAAAACGCGCAGGATCTCAAGCTCATCTACGACAAGCTGTCGAGCCGGGTCGCGATGGAAGCCTCCGACACGGAGGTGTCCGTCCTGTTGGGCCTGGCCGCTTTGATGCTGTGCATCGTGGCGGCTGGTTTGTCTTTGGTTTGGCTGCGGCCTTCACTGGCTGCTGATGGGACGAGTCTGGTGGTCAGTCGCGCCAAGGTGTGACGGGTGGACCGGGCCAATGGGTATGCACGGGCACAGAAGCGAAATCCGCCGGCCCCACAATCTCCAAATATTCCATGTCGGGTGAGTAGTCAAACAGGTAATGGACGATGCCCGGTCGCTGGTGCACGCAATCGCCGGCTTCGACCAGGGTGGGCTGGTCCTCGTACATGAATCTGGCCCAGCCTTTCAGCATATAAACGATCTGGAATTCCGCCACGTGGTAATGCCAGCCTGTGCCATCGGTGGGCGGCAAGTTGGCTTTGGCAATGTGGGCGATGACTTTTCCGTGGGTGGCGTGGGACACGCCCAGATCTTTGTAGATGAAAAAGTCTCTTAACCCACCTGCCAGGAACTGGGTGCTTTTGCCTTTGATGTGACTGAACTCGGTGTTTGAGGTGATGATGTCCACTGTCGTCATGATCAGAACTCCATTTCTAACTCTTCGATGTCATCAGGTTCGGCCTGAGCCGCTTGGATCCACGCCTTCATCAACGGCATCGCCAGAATCTGTTTGACATAGGACTGGCAAACAGGATCAAGTGCGACCCCATAGGTGTGGAACCGGGTGGCAACGGGCGCGTACATTGCATCAGCCATGGTGGGATGCTTGCCAAAGAGATAGGGTCCCTTGTAGGAGGAGAGACATTCGTTCCAGATCTCTTGAATTCGAGCGATGTCGAGCTGTGCCTTGGACCAGACTTTGAATCCTTTGATCTGTGATTTCAGATTCATGGGCAAGGAGGCTCGGAGCGCAGAAAACCCCGAATGCATTTCGCCACAAATGGATCGACAGTGTGCGCGGTGCACCGGATTGGCAGGTAGCAACCTCGCTTTTGGTGCAATCTCATTCAAATATTCGCCAATCGCCAAGGTGTCCCATACCTTGACTTTGTCGTGCGTGAGGCAGGGAACCAGGATCGAAGGTGACAGCAATAAAAGCTCGGCACGGGCATCGGCAGAGTCGGTGGAAATCAGCACTTCTTCGAATGGCAGGCCTGCGAATTTGACCATCAGCCAACCTCGCAGAGACCACGACGAATAGTTCTTGCTGCTGATGGTCAACGTGGTGCGATTCATGGCGAACTCCAGACTCAGGTGGAGATCAAGCATGCAATACACATGCCATTGACTGGTCAGTTGCAGGGGGCATGAGATTTGCGTGTCACCGAACGACATCCTTCAGGAGTGGGTCATGATCTACGGGGCATATCAGACGGCAGCCAATCTGAGCGATCCAGTGCGTGTATTTGCCGAGCACGCGTTATCGGTCATGGAGCGATGGCAGCAAAGCCATGATGCACCTGTCATGCGCAAGATGGCGGCTTACTACGAGCAGCTGTCACTGTTGGGCTTTTCACACCAGCGCGCGGCATTCAACATCCAAGCCGTGATGGACTCCAGGGGGCAACGGATTCCCGTTCAGGAATCACAAGTGCTGAACACCGACTTTTGTCATTTGATGAAATTCAAAAAAGTCACGTCAGAGCGATTGCCCAAAGTACTCCTGGTCGCCCCCATGTCAGGGCATTTCGCAACGCTGTTGTGCGGCACGGTTCAAACCCTGGTGCAAGATCACGAGGTGTACCTGACCGATTGGCTGAACATCCGCGATATACCCCTCTCTGCCGGGGCGTTCGACCTGGATAACTACATCACGCACATCATTGAATTCTTGAGACATTTGGGGCCTGGAACGCATTTGATGGGGGTCTGCCAGCCCACGGTCGCGTGTCTGGCCGCCACGGCTGTCATGTCTGAGCAACAGGATCCCTGTGCACCTGCCAGCATGGTGTTGATGGCGGGACCCATCGATACGCGAATCCATCCCACCCAAGTGAATACCCTGGCCACAGAAAAACCCTTCTCCTGGTTTGAGTCCAAGCTGATCGGCATGGTGCCCTTTCAGTTCAAGGGGGCTGGTCGTCGTGTGTACCCCGGTTTTTTACAGCTCATGGCATTCATGAACATGAATCTGGATCGACACAAGAAGTCGTTCAGGGACTTATTTGATTTACGCGTGGCCAGTCAAGATGAAAAAGCAAATCAGATTCGTGACTTTTACAAGGAGTACTTCTCCATCATGGATTTGTCGGCCGATTTTTATCTGCAGACCATCGATCAAGTGTTCCAGCGGCATCTGTTGCCCAAGGGCGAACTGCGCTATCGGGGTCAATTGATTCGACCCGAAAGTATTCGAAAAACATTTTTATTGACGGTTGAAGGAATGCGCGACGATATCTGTGGGATAGGTCAAACACTGGCCGCCCAGGACATATGCAGCAAGATTCCGCCCTTTATGAAAACCCACCATTTGCAAGCGGGAGTGGGGCACTATGGGGTATTCAGTGGCAAGCGCTGGTCACAGCACATTTACCCAGTCGTTCGCAACCTGATTCAAAGCATCGACGGCGTGGCTTGAAGCGATGTAAGAACGCAAAAAACCTGTGGCAACCAGAGTTACCACAGGTGTCAAGAATGCAAGTAGGTTAAAACTTACTGCATACCCTGGAGGGGATTAGAAAAACCCGTACAGCAGACCGATGTTGGTGGTGTTGGCCGTCTTGCCTGTTGTCAACACGTTGTCGGTCACCATCGGTCCGGCAAAGTTGAAGAAGGCAATACCCGTGGTGCTGCTGTTCTTCACGCTGGCTTGCTGGCCGTAAAGCGTCAACTCTTTGGTCAGCTTGTGTTGTGCGCCCAGGCCGACGGTTGTCACACTCAGGCCACCAGCGTCACTGGTGGACTTGTAGGTGCCGAAGTCGAAGGTGGTTTTGTCAGACCAGGCATATGCACCGCCAACACCGGTGGTTTTGAGGGGCTTGGAGATATAAGCGGCATTTGCTTTCTGAGAGGCCATGATGCCCTTGAAAGTGATGGCGCCTACTTTATAGCTGCCCGAGATGATGGAGCCGGACGTGCGCTGCGAGTCCGTGGTGGTGGTCGAGGTCAAGGTGTCACTGGAATAGGTGGCGACACCCACATTCAAATTACCTGCCGAATAAGACAAGGAGGCACGATTGCCCGATTTGACGCCGTAGCAGGTGTCACAGGCCAATTTTGATTTGGTCTCGGGAACGTACTGCGCAGACAAGGTGAAACCACCCATGGCGGGTGAGGTATAGCTCAGTGCTGCATCATCCACAGTGCCCAAACCCCCCGCGATATCGATCATCGCCAAAGCGCTGCCGAAATTGGAGCCAGCGCGCGGCTCGCCGATGAGAACGGTTTTAAAAGCAATGTTGGGTTGAGTGCCGACAACAAACGTACCGGCAGAACTCTTGATGTAGAGGTTTGCTTCACGGTTGAGGAAGTCGCCGTTGCCAAATGCATAGCGAGAGTTGGTCCCGTCCGCAGGGGTGATAGAGAAACCTTGCTCCAGCTTGGCGCCCACCGTCAAACCACCATTCATGGCTTTTTCATAAGTCAGGCCGGCAAAGGTAGGCGCATATCCACCCGTGACAAATTCGGTTTTGCTGCCTGTGCCGCCAGTGATGGTGGTATTGGCCAAACCGCCATCGATCAAGGCATAGGTGTACAGACCTTCAGCGTGAGCGCCGAGCATGGTCAATGCAAAACCTGACATCAAAATTTTTTGGGATACGTTCATGAAAACTCCTGAATGAAAAATGGTGCGTTCGCACACATCACTCAGCAAATCCTGCGCCAACTGTTTTGGGGGCTAAATCGAGTATGGATGCTCGCAGAGGGGCCGAAATGGAGGCTGGCGCACAGACTTGGCCGATAAAAATCCCCTATTGGTGCATGAAGGCACCGGAATGGATGCGGTCTGAAAGTTGCATATCATTGCCACCAAAGACATCCTTGCGTCTCTTATCAGCGATCCCTTCTGGAAGCTTTACCATGCATATTCCGGTCATTGACATCACGGGTTTTGAACAAGCGTCCGAGATGCAGCAGCAAGTCATCGCGCAGCAAGTCGATGCTGCGGCGCGTGACATCGGATTCATGCAAATCACGGGGCATGGGATACCCGCTCAGGTGCTGTCCCAACTCTTGCAAGGCATGGATGACTTTTTTTCTTTGCCCCTGGCCACCAAGGAGTTGTGGCGGCCTGTGTCGAAGCATGTGAATCGTGGCTACAGCAGCCCTTTGTCAGAACGGCTCAGTTACAGCGTGGGGTTGCCCAGTGCTGCCGATTTATTTGAAGCGTTCAATGTAGGTTCCACCTGGCAAGATTTTCCACCCTTGCAACTCGACCCAGCCAGCTATCCCGACAACATATGGCCAGACCAGCCCAGGAGTTTTCGGTCTGGGACAGAACAATGGTTTCAAGCCGCTGGCGCTGTTGCTCGTCGCATGACAGCTATTTTTGCCAAGGCCTTGCATCTTCCCGATGATTTTTTCAAACCCTATCAAGACCACTCGCTGGATGTGCTCAGGCTGAATGTCTACGCCGAGGTTGCACAAGCGATTCAATTGCAGCCCGATCAAATGGGCATGGGCGCCCACACCGACTTCGGTATCGTGACGGTGCTGTGGGCTGATCCCGTGGCACCAGGTTTGCAAGTGCTGGGCCGTGACGGACAATGGCACGGGGTGATTCCTGCGCCAGGTGCCTTGCTCATCAACCTGGGAGACATGATGGCCCGTTGGACCAATGACCGTTGGTTGTCGAGCATGCATCGTGTACTGCCACCCATCGATTCGCAGGGGAGACTGGTGCGTCGACGATCAGCAGCCTATTTTCATGACGGCAATGCAGACGCCATCGTGTCATGCTTACCCAGTTGTACCGACGCCACCCACCCACCCAAGTACCCGCCAATCACGGTGGCCGATCACATCCGGCAAAAACTCGCAGGTTCGCGAGGGCTGGAACTCAATACCCGAGCGGTTCAAGAGGGGCAGCGCTTGCGACAGTCTCTTTGAACAACCCGGGACGATCTCTGGTCAATTGGGCAACTGACCTTCAACCCCTTCGACGTAGAACTTGATGCTGTCGATATCAGCGTCTGTCAATTGTTGGCCGGCCTGCAATTTGAGGGTGCCGTCTTGAAGTTTCAGCGGACCTGAAAAGACCTTGAACTTGCCCGATACGATCTCGGCTTTCTTGGCATCCACTTCCTTTTGCACAGAGGCCGGCACCAACTTGCTCACCGAGCTGAGTCCATTCATGCCTTCTTTCATGCCGCCCCACACATTGTCTTTGAAGGGTTTTCCATCCACGGCCGCCTTCAACACTTTGGTGTAGTAGCTGCCCCATAGCTGAGTCACGGAGGCCAGATGTGCTTTGGGTGATACCGCAGACATGTCAGAGTTCCAACCAAATGCAAAGACTCCCTTCTCAGCCGCTGTCTGCATGGTCGCCGTCGAGTCGGTATTTTGTATCAACATGTCTGCGCCCTGGCCAATCAAGGTTTCGGCGGCCTGTCGCTCCTTGGCTGGGTCATACCAGGAGCTGATCCACACCACTTTGGTTTTGACTTTGGGGTTCACACTGCGGGCACCCATGGTGTAGGCGTTGATGTTTCTCACCACTTCAGGAATAGGGAACGAAGCCACGTAGCCCAAGGTGTTGGATTTGGTCAATCGGCCCGCGATCATGCCTGCCAGGTAGGCGGGTTCGTACATGCGCGAGTTGTAGGTATGCACATTGGGGGACGATTTGAAACCCGTGTTGTGATAGAACTCCACCTTCGGGAACGACTTGCCCACCTTGAGTGTTTGCTCCATGTAGCCGAACGAAGTCGTGAAAATGTATTGATTGCCCTTGCTGGCCAGATCACGAATCACGCGCTCAGCGTCGGCATTTTCTGGGACATCTTCCACGATGGTGATGGCGATTTTTTCGCCCAATTCCTTTTTCGCTTCTTTGACCGCCAGGCTGTGAGCGAATGTCCAGCCGCCGTCGCCTGGGGTTCCAAAATACACAAAGCCCACTTTGACCGGGTCTGCAGCTGATGCGTTAAAGCCCAGGCCTGCCAGTAAAAAAGCATGAATCAGATTGCGTTTGCTGAGTTTGACAGCCATGGTGATCTCCGGTGAGGTTGAAAAAATGTGGAACATTCATGCGTGATCGAAATACGCCTTTCCCAACCAGGCTGGGGCGTGTCGTCTGATATGAATGGGGTTGATGGACAAGAGCACGAGCACGATCACCGTGGCCAGGTAAGGCAAGCTGGCCAATGCAAATGCAGAGACTTTCACGTTGATGGCTTGTAAAAACAAGCCCAACGCTGATACGCCCCCAAACAATAAAGCGCCAGCAGCCAGCCTGCCAATTCGCCAGGTGGAAAACACCACCAGCGCCAACGCAATCCAGCCGTTGCCCGAGGTGAGGTTGTCTTGCCACATCTTGAACTGGGACAGGGAGTAATAAGTCCCCGCCAATCCGGCCATGGCCCCTCCAAACAAAACCGCCAAATAGCGGATGCGGGTCACGGGAAGACCGAGCGAACGGGCGATGGCCGGTGATTCGCCCACTGCTTTGAGCATCAGCCCTGGGCGGGTGTAGGCCAAAAAAAGGCTGACGATGGTCACCAGGCCCAGCCCGATGTAGGTCAGCAGGTCCAGCGAAAACAAAGAGGGACCGAGGAGTGGGATGTCTTTCAACACGGGGATCGGCATCGGGGAAAAGCTGACCGGAACGCTGGCGCCCGCGAAGGGACGCCCCATCGCAGCGGTCAAGCCTCCGCCCAAAATCGTCAGCGACAAGCCGGTCGCCACTTGATTGGCCTGCAGGCTGATCGTGATTAGGCCGAACACACCTGCTGCCAAGGTGCTGGCCGCCATCCCCAACAAAACGGCTGTGCTTAGATTTCCCCCTTGTGAGGCGACGACAAAACTGGCCAAGGCTCCAATCAGCATCATGCCTTCAAGCCCCAAATTCAAGACGCCGGCACGCTCTGCCACCAATTCACCCAATGCGGCCAATAACAAGGGAATAGCCGCGCACAATGCGCTGGCCAACAGCGGGGTGAGCGAGCCGCTCAAGCGACAGCCCCCGAGATCGGACGCGGTTTGGCCGCCCAGGTGTACTTCACCATCACATCGCACCCCAGCAGAAACATCAGCAGCAAGCCCATGAAGACATCGCTCATGGCTTTGGGCAGCTGCAAGCTGACCTGAACAGCTTCACCACCCAGATAAAGCAAGGCCATCAACAACGACGCCAGCACCACTCCCAAGGCATGCAACCGGCCAAGCGATGCCACGATGATGGCTGTGAAACCGTACCCAGGTGTCCACCGGTCGTTGAGTTGTCCGATCGGACCAGCGACATCGGTCGCACCAGCGATACCGGCCAAGGCTCCACACAACAGCAATGACCACCACACCATCCGACGTTCGCCAAACCCGGCATAGCGTGCTGCCAAAGGCGCTTCACCCAGGACGGCGTTTTGAAATCCTGAATACGAGCGCTCCAGGTACAACCAAGCCACAGGAATCACAACGAGGGTAATGAACACCGAGGTGTTGATTCGAGTGCCTTCCCAGTAGTCCCAGCCCCACGCCGCCAGCGGGGAGAAGAGCGCGCTGTCTGCAAATGAAATGGTGATTGGAAAATTATTTGCCGCCGGATCACGCCACGGACCGTACACCAGGTACTTCACCACCAGGTTGGCCACATAGGTCAGCATCAGGCTGACCAAAATTTCATTGGCATTGAATTGCGCGCGACATAAAGCGGTCAGGCCGGCCCACAAGGCGCCGCCCAGACAGGCCGCCAGCACCAGCAGTGGCAGTATCCAGATGGACTCGCTGGCTTGAAAGGCAATGGCTACAGCGGTTGCGAAGATACCACCCATGTACATCTGTCCCTCGGCACCAATGTTCCAAACATTGGCCCGGTAGCCCACCGATAAACCGAGTGCGATCAGGCACAGGGGTGAGGCCTTGAGCAACCATTCGCTGATACCGTTGGGTGTGCTCAGAGGTTCGATGAAAAAAGCGTGGTAAGCCATCCAGGGGTTTTTGCCCAGGGCGGCAAAAATGACCAAACCAACTCCCAAGGTCAAAGCCAGAGCAATGAGTGGAGCCCATAGTTTCATGGACTGCAGGGGTTCAGGTCTGGGAACTAAGCGCATACGCATGGTTCCATTGACTTTGCAAGTTACGTACCAATGGGTGTGCCCCTGTTTCCCTGCTGCAGTCACACCAACTCAAGGCGTGCATGCACCAAGCGAAGGCGGTTGGTGTCATCCAGCCCAAATATCGAGCAAGTTCGGCACCACTTGGGGGTGCCACGAGAAAGGCATGCTTATTGCGTGATGTGCAATGCCATGGAACATGCTCCCATCCACTTTCGATTGCAACTGCAAGGGATCTGCAAACGCTACCCCGCGGTGATCGCCAATCAAGATATTGATTTGAATGTTCGCCCAGGAGAGATACACGCCATTCTGGGTGAAAACGGTGCAGGCAAAAGCACTCTGATGAAGATGATTTACGGCATCACCCAACCCGATGCCGGACTGATCCTTTGGCAGGGGCGTGAGGTTCGCATTGGCAGTCCTGCTCAGGCCAGAGCGATGGGGATCGGCATGGTGTTTCAGCACTTTGCTTTGTTCGAGTCTTTGACCGTGGCTGAGAACATCAGCCTGTCTCTGGGGACGGGGGAGTCCAGTGCCGCCTTGACGGCACGCATCGTAGACGTTTCCACACGGTACGGACTGCCCATCGAGCCAGATCGTCTGATCCACTCCATGTCGGTGGGGGAGCGACAACGGGTGGAAATTGTGCGTTGCCTGATGCAAAGTCCTCAACTGTTGATCATGGACGAACCCACGTCGGTGCTGACACCTCAGGCTGTAGAGAAATTGTTTGAAACCCTGCGGCGATTGGCGCAGGAGGGGTGCAGCATTCTCTACATCAGTCACAAGTTGAATGAAATTCGATCCCTTTGCACCACGGCCACTGTGCTCAAAGGAGGACGTGTCACAGGCACGGTCGATCCACGGGTCGCCAGTCAGCATGATCTGACCCGATTGATGATTGGCGCCGACCTGACAGAGCGTCCTTCACAAGCCCGTCAGGTGGGCGAAACCCGGTTGGAGATCCGTGAACTCAGTCTGGACGCAAAAGACCCCTTCGGCACCACTTTGCGGAACGTATCTCTGGAGATCAAAGCCGGTGAAATCGTCGGCATTGCGGGCATTTCTGGCAATGGGCAAGCCGAATTGATGGCCGCTATCTCCGGCGAGCAGCCGTGTCTGCAGCCAGAGACCGTCTGGATCGATGGTCATGCAGTCGGGCGGATGGGGCCTGCACAACGGCGCCAAAGGGGCATGACCTTTGTGCCTGAGGAGCGCTTGGGGCGTGGAGCCGTTCCTGCAATGACCTTGAGTCGCAATGCCTTATTGACCGGTGCTCGGCATGGAATGGTTCGGCATGGACTGGTGAAAGAGCATCTGGCGCGACGACTGGCCGAACAGGTGATCGAGCGCTTCAAGGTGGCTTGCGCAGGGAGTGAATCGGTGGCATCCAGTCTTTCGGGAGGCAATCTCCAGAAATTCATTGTGGGTCGAGAAATATTGCTGAACCCCAAGGTCATGGTGTTGTCACAGCCAACCTGGGGAGTCGATGTGGGCGCGGCTCAACTGATCCATCAAGCCTTGTTCGAGATGCGGGAGCAAGGGGTTGCGATCTTGGTGGTCTCGGAGGAACTGGATGAACTGTTCTCGATCTGCGATCGGATCGCCGTCTTGAACCAGGGACGCTTGAGCCAAGCCATGCCCAAGGAAGAGGTCACGCCCCAGTCGATAGGGTTGCTGATGGCCTCCCCCTAACCCAGGCTGGCCATTGGATGCGCTGATCGGCCGGCTGTTCGCATGCTTCCATCGGTACAAACGCTTGTCGGGCACCGCTTTGATGCGTCATGAACCAAATGGATGCGCACCGGGATCGGGCGCGCTCTACAAGACGGTGTCAGTCTCCGTTGGAATCCCCAAATGTGTGCAAACCGATGAAACTGACCTGGCGCAGCAATTGCAAAGCATGGTGCATCACGCAGGAGTTTTGCCCATGTCACAGTATTTTTCCCCCTATGATGCCGACCGCCCCTTGATGATGCGTTGCAGCTGTGGTCGCGACCATGCGCCCAACGATCATGACAGCGCCGTGTCTGCGCAACAGTCCATCGACATATTGAAGGCTCGAAGCCAGGCCACGGATCGTGAGGCCTATGGTCGTGAATTTTTGGAAGCCACGTTGGTCAAGGCTCTGTTTCCGCAGGATCAACAACGCCGACGGTTCTTGCGCGCGGTAGGCAAAAACACGGCCATGGCCGCCATTTCCAGTGTGTTGCCCATTGCCAGTCTGCAAGCCATGGCAGAGGAAAAAGGCTCCTTGGAGAAAAAAGATCTGAAGGTGGGGTTCATCCCCATCACCTGCGCCACACCACTGATCATGGCGCACCCCTTGGGCTTTTACCGGCAACAAGGACTCAACGTGGAGGTGGTCAAGACGGCAGGGTGGGCCATCATTCGCGACAAGATGCTCAACAAAGAGTATGACGCCACCCACTTTTTGTCTCCCATGCCGATTGCCATCAGCATGGGGCTGGGATCTACGCCGACGCCGATGAATGTGGCCACGATCCAGAACGTGAATGGTCAGGCCATCACCCTGGCCATGAAGCACAAAGACAACCGTGATCCGAAAAATTGGAAAGGCTTCAAGTTTGCGGTTCCGTTTGACTATTCCATGCACAACCTGTTGCTCCGGTATTACCTGGCCGAGCACGGTCTGAACCCGGACACCGATGTTCAAATCCGCGTGGTTCCGCCGCCCGACATGGTGGCCAATTTGAGGGCGGGCAATATCGACGGCTTTTTAGGCCCGGATCCTTTCAATCAGCGCGCGGTCTATGACGAAGTGGGTTTCATCCATTTGCTGACCCGCGATTTGTGGGATGGGCATCCGTGTTGTGCCTTCGGCACCAGCACCGAGTTCATTCAAAAGAACCCCAATACCTTTGCCGCCTTGTTCCGTTCGGTGCTGACGGCAGCGGCCATGGCGCGAGAGGCCAAAAACCGGGAGTTGATTGCCAAGGTGATTGCGCCGCAGGCTTACCTCAACCAGCCAGAGACGGTCATTGCACAGGTGCTGACAGGCAAGTTTGCCGATGGACTGGGCAACATCAAGAACGTGCCCAATCGCGCCGACTTTGACCCCATGCCCTGGCAGAGCATGGCTGTCTGGATGCTGACCCAATTGCAGCGCTGGGGCTATGTCAAGACCGAGGTGGATTACAAGCAAATCGCCGAGAAGGTGTTCTTGCTTACCGATGCCAAAAAACGCATGAAAGAACTGGATCAAAAGTACACCGACACGGCGTACCCGAAGTTCAAGATCATGGGGCGTGAATTCGATCCGGCCAAGGCCAGCGAGTACGCCAAGAGTTTCAGCATTCGAAAGGTGGGCTGAGATGAAAACCTCTCTGCAATTGCGGGCGTCGTTGTTGTCTCTGTTGTTGTTCCTGTCCTTGTTGGGCGTGTGGCACCTCTCCACGCTGAGCGGTGCTGCGGTCAGCACGGTGGGTTCAATGACGGCTGAGCAACTGGAATACGCCAAGCTCATGGGCAAGGTGACGTCGGCCCCCAAAAACGATGGATTCCCCACGCTGTCTCAGATGGCATCGACCGTGTGGGGGCACCTATCCAACCCGATCTATGACAACGGCCCCAATGACAAGGGTATTGCCATTCAATTGGCGCATTCGCTCATGCGTGTGATGCTGGGGTTTTCATTGGCCTGTTTGGCGGCGATTCCCTTGGGCTTTGTGATTGGCATGTCACCGCTGCTGTGGAAGGCACTGGATCCCTTCATTCAAATTCTCAAACCCATCTCGCCTTTGGCCTGGATGCCTTTGGCGCTCTACACCATCAAGGACTCGGCGATATCAGGCATCTTCGTGATCTTCATTTGCTCGGTCTGGCCGATGTTGGTCAACACCGCTTTTGGGGTGGCTTCTGTCAAGCGTGACTGGCTCAATGTGGCGGCCACTTTGGAAGTCAACCCCTTGAGAAAAGCCTTTCGCGTGATTCTTCCAGCCGCCGCGCCCACCATCCTCACTGGCATGCGCATCAGCATGGGCATTGCCTGGTTGGTGATCGTCGCTGCAGAAATGCTGGTGGGGGGGACGGGCATTGGCTACTTTGTGTGGAATGAATGGAACAACCTGTCGCTGACCAATGTGATTTTTGCCGTCCTTGTCATTGGTGTGGTGGGCATGGTGCTGGATCAGATGTTTGGACGACTACAAAAGGCAGTGACTTATGTGGAATGAAAACCGTTACCAAGACATGTCCCCTTCCATCACTCAAGTGATCACTGAAAAAAGCAGCCAGATGAACGAGATCTTGAAGGTAGAAGCCTTGTCAAAGGCGTTCAGTGCCCATCGACCGGTCTTTACCGATGTCTCATTCAGTCTGAGTCAAGGTGAATTCGTGTGTGTGATTGGTCATTCCGGCTGCGGCAAAACCACCATTTTGAATGTCCTGGCGGGATTGGATGAGGCCACCAGTGGACATGTGTTCATGGACGGTCGCGAGGTGCGTGGTCCGGGCTTGGAGCGCGGTGTGGTGTTTCAAGGCCATGCACTCATGCCCTGGCTGAGTGTGCGCGACAACATCGCTTTCGCCGTCAAGTCACGTTGGCCTGAGATGCCTCGCGCCAAGGTCAATGTACATGTTGAAAAATTTGTCGAGATGGTGGGTTTGTCGCCCGCCATTGACAAAAAACCGAGCGAATTGTCAGGCGGCATGAAGCAGCGAGTGGGTATTGCCAGGGCATTCTCCATTCAACCCAAGATGCTGTTGCTCGACGAGCCGTTTGGCGCGCTCGACGCACTCACTCGCGGCACCATCCAGGACGAGTTGATGCACATCGTGCGTGAAACCCAGCAAACGGTTTTCATGATCACCCATGATGTGGACGAGGCCATCTTGCTGGCGGACCGCATTTTGCTCATGCGCAATGGGCACGACATGGCCTCGGGTTATCAGCCCGGCGGCATTGCCGAGGTGGTGACTAATCCACTGCCTCGAAACCGCACCCGCGCGCAACTGCATCACTTGCCAGGCTATTACGACATGCGAAACAACATTGTCGACTTCCTGGTCAGCCGTGCACATGCGCACTGATCCCTTCTTTTTACAACCTCAGGAGAACACATGAATCGCAACGATGTCACCGAAAAAATCATCACTGTCAAAGTCGCCAAAGGACTGAAATGGGACGACGTGGCCAAAAAAGTGGGCCAATCCAAAGAATGGGTCACGGCTTTGTGCCTGGGTCAGATGACGGCGAATGCACAGCAAGCCAAAGTGGTCGGCAAGATTTTTGGTTTGACCGCTGAAGAGCAAAAGTGGCTGCAAGTGGTCCCCTACAAAGGTTCACTGCCCACGCCTGTCCCGACCGATCCTTTGATTTATCGCTGGTATGAAATTGTGAGCGTCTACGGCACCACGATCAAAGAGTTGATCCATGAGGAATTTGGTGACGGCATCATGAGCGCCATCGATTTTTCGATGGACATCCAGCGTGAGCCCGACCCCAAGGGAGACCGCGTCAATGTGGTGCTGTCGGGCAAATTCCTGCCTTACAAAACGTATTGATCCCGCACAGGAATCCACCAGACGCACTCTCGTTGTGCATGACGCCCCTGAGAAAGTTCAAAAACCTTGGCATGCAGTTTGCCTTCTGTCATCGGTCCTTTCTCGATCTTCCCTGTCATTCTCAAAGAGGTCATCATGAACAAGCGTGGATTCCTTCGTCATAGTTTGGCCGCCTCTGCTGTCGCATCTCTGGCAGCTCCGGCGGTGGCCCAGTCCAATCCCATGGTGCGCTGGAGGCTCGCCTCCAGTTTCCCCAAGAGTCTGGATACGATTTATGGCGGCGCCGAGGTGCTGGCCAAGCGCTTGTCCGAGATCACGGGGGGGCGATTCCAAATTTCGACCCATGCGGCAGGTGAGTTGATGCCTGCCTTCGGGGTCGTCGATGCGTTGCAAAACAATGGCGTGGAATGTGCGCACACCGCTTCCTATTACTTCGTTGGGAAAAACAAAAGCTTTGGCTTTGAAACCACCTTGCCGTTTGGCTTGAATCAGCGCCAGCAAAACGCCTGGATGTATTACGGAGGTGGCTTGCAGTTGGTTCGCGAATTCCTGCGTGAGTACAACATCATCAGCTTCCCCGGGGGGAACACGGGGGTTCAGATGGGGGGCTGGTTCAAGCGAGAGATCAAGTCGTTGGCCGACCTCAAAGGTTTGAAGATGCGCATCCCCGGGATCGGTGGTGAAGTCATGGCTCGCCTGGGCGCCGTCCCCCAACAAATCGCTGGGGGTGAAATCTACCAGGCGCTTGAAAAGGGAACGATCGATGCGGCCGAATGGGTAGGTCCTTATGACGATGAGAAGCTGGGCTTCTATAAAGTTGCCAGCCATTACTACTACCCGGGTTGGTGGGAGAGTAACTCGATGTACTCTTTTTATGTCAACACCAAGGCTTGGGATGCCTTGCCCAAAGACTATCAGGCGGCATTCGCGGCAGCAGCGGCTGAGGCGAACGTGGACATGATGGCCGAATACGACTTCAAGAACCCTTTGGCCTTGCGTCGCTTGGTCGGGCAGGGCGTGAAGCTGCATGCTTACTCTCCCGACATTCTTCGCGCTGCGCAGGATGCTTCGTTTGATCTTTATGCTGAAGAGGCCGAGAAAAATCCCTCGTTCCGCAAGATCTACGAGTCTTGGCAAAAGTTCCGCAATGAGGTCATGCTGTGGCATCGATTCGCTGAGCAAACCTATGCGAACTTTGTGTTGAACAACCCGCCCAAGCGTTGATGAGACTGACATATGACCGCGACATCATCGACCGCCTTGGCAAATGCTGCTTGGATCACACGCTTCGAGTCACCCTTGTCTGAGGGGAGGACTGGAGGCCTGAGCGGGCTGACATTCGCCGTCAAGGACAACATGGATGTTCAGGGCTTCGAGACAACGGCGGCCTGCCCCGCTTTTGCCTACCCAGCTCAGCAACATGCCGAGGTGGTTCGTCGCTTGTTGCAGGCCGGCGCGATGTTGCAGGGTAAAACCAACCTGGATCAATTTGCCTGCGGACTGAACGGTACCCGTTCCCCTTGGGGGCCCGTGCCAAATGCCTTCAATCCGCGCTACGTCAGTGGTGGATCGAGCTCCGGCTCGGCCTACGTGGTGGCCACGGGACAAGTGGATTTTTCATTGGGCACCGATACCGCAGGTTCAGGCCGGATTCCGGCGGGGCTGAACAACATTGTGGGGCTCAAGCCCACCAAGGGTTTGATCAGTGCCCGTGGTGTGGTGCCGGCCGCGCAAAGCGTGGATTGCGTCTCCATTTTTGCGGGCAGTGTGGGCTTGGCCGTTCGTGTGCTTCAAGCGGCCATGGGTGACGATCCTACGGATCCCTATGCCCGGTCTGTTCAATTGCATGCTCAACCGTTTCCGGCACAGTTTCGTTTTGGTGTCCCTGCCACAACCGAATTTTTCGGCGATCTCGAATCGGAAAAAGCATTCGCTCAAGCCATTGAGAACATGATTGCTTTGGGGGGCACGCCGGTTGAGATCGATTTTTCGCCCTTTGCTCAAGCGGCCTCCTTGTTGTATGAAAGCGCTTTGGTGGCAGAGCGCTATGCCGCCATTCGCGGGTTTTACGATGTTCATGATGACGAGGTGATGGAGCCGGTGCGGTCCATCATCGGACAGGGCAAGAGGTACAGCGCAGCCGATCTGTTTCTGGCCCAAACCACCTTGAAAACCTTGGGCAAGCAAGCCGACCTCGCCTGGGAGCAGATGGATTTTCTGTTGGTTCCGACGGCACCCACCCACTACACCATCGAGGCCATGCAGGCCGATCCTGTGGCCCTGAATCGAAACCTGGGGGCCTACACCAACTTTGTCAATTTGCTGGACTATGCAGCGCTCTCCGTTCCCAGCTGTATTCGGTCTGATGGTTTGCCCTTTGGCATCACCTTGATTGGCCGTGCAGGTTCCGATTTGCAATTGGCTGAATTGGGGCAGCGTTATCACCAGGCGACGGGCTTGACACAGGGCGCGACAGGCCAACCCTTGCCGAGTGCGGAGCCAATCTTCATGCCACCGGCCGAGCCCAGCGTTGACATCGCAGTGGTGGGTGCGCATTTGAGCGGCATGCCTTTGAATGGACAGTTGACACAGCGGGGCGCTGTCTGGGTGGAGACCACCCGAACGGCTGCGCAATACCGTTTATTTGCCTTGGCTGACACCACGCCGCCGAAGCCTGGCTTGATCCGCGTCTCGGCCGACCAGGGGGCTTGCATCGCCGTGGAGATCTGGCGCATGCCGATGTCGCAATACGGCTCCTTTGTGTCGCTCATTCCCGCCCCCTTGGGCATGGGAACGCTGATGCTGGAGGATGGGCGTCAGGTGCAGGGATTTCTCTGTGAATCGCTGGCCACGCAGGGTGCGCAGGACATCACCCCATGGGGTGGGTGGCGCGCTTACCTGCAGTCTCTCCAAGTCCCCTCTGTTTGAGTTTTTTATTTAGGAGTTATCCATGACCTCGGCTCTTCGTTCAAACCCGTCACAACACCTTTCTCGTCGCCGCCTGCTCAAAGCCGGGACCGCTGCAACGGTGGTCAACGCCTTGGGGCTTTCCACAGCAGTGCACGCTCAAACCGGACCGAAAATTCGCATCGGTTATTGGCCCATCGCCGCTGGGTTGCCTTTTTACGCGGCGCTTGAATTGGGCTATTTCAAGGAAGCGGGCGTGACGGTCGAGGCTCAGCGCTTTGCGGGTGCTCAGCAAATCATGGAGGGCATGCTGGCAGACCGCACCGATGGCAGTGCCAACGGAACCGGGTCGGCCAACATCGCCATTGGTGAATTGGCGGCACCCGGCACTTTCAAAATCATTTGCTCCAATCCCAGCAATGTGAAGAACGTTCTGGATGAAATGCTTGTTCCCGCCAACAGCACGGCAAAAACCATGGCCGATCTCAAGGGCAAGCGGGTCGGTTCAGGTCCGGGGATCCAAAACGTGACTTTGGCGAAAACCATCCTGGAGCGCGGGGGAGCCACGGGGGCCACGGTGGTCGAGTTGCCCATCAGTCAACACGTGGCTGCGCTGGCAGCGGGGCAAATCGATGGTTGTTACACCCTGGAGCCGACCGGGACGATTGGTCGCATGAACGGCAGCACCAAGGTGCTTGAGGCCGGCGTGATCTCGAAATATGTCTTGGGCGATCCGCAAGCTCCCTGGTTCGGAGGGTCGGCTTCCTTGACTTCGGCTTTTATCAAAAAATATCCCGAGGAATCCAAGAAGTACATTGCGGCCTATGCCAAAGGCGTGGCTTATGTGCGCAGCAAGCCCAACGAAGCGCGTCAATTCCTCAAGGGCTACACCGCCATTGAGGGCGCATTGACCAGTGAGGTGCCCCTGGCTGCTTACACGATGGCCAGCGAATTCACGGCGTCGGACATCGCCTATTTCCAGAAATTCTTTGATTTGTTTTCTGAAAAAGGCATCTTCAGCTCACGTCTGATGGTCGACACCATGATCTACAAAGGTTGATGGCATGACACCTTCCGATCCCTCCAAGCAGCCTTGGACCTCTGCGCCGCCATCCTCTGGAGGAGGCGGCGCCCGTCCACCATGGAGTCAGCGATTGCTCCCCCTTGCAGGACCTTTGGCGTTGTTTGTCATTTGGGACCTGGTGGTGAGGTTGGGGATGGTGAAACCCATCTTGCTGCCTTCTCCCGCCAACACCCTGATCACGCTGATACAGGGGTTCTCCAACGGAACCCTGTTGCTGGATTTTGGGGTGACGGTGGTTCGAACGGTACAGGCGTTTGCCATCGCCGCCTGTGTGGGCATGCCTTTGGGGATCGTGTTGGGGAGCAATGAGAAAGCCTATCGCAGCGTGGAGTTTTTGATTGACTTTTTCCGTTCCACGCCTTCGTCGGCGTTGATCCCCTTGTTCTTGATGATTTTTGGTGTGTCAGATATCAATAAAGTGGCGATCGCTGCGTTTGGCGCTTTTCTGATCGTGGTCTTCAACAGCGCTTACGGCGTCATCAACGCCCGCAAGCAACGGGTCATGGCGGCCAAGGTCATGGGGGCGTCTCGCTGGCAGATCTTCAAAGATGTACTGGTCTGGGAGAGTTTGCAACCCAGTTTCGTGGGCTTGCGCTCGGCGGTTTCCATGGCCTTGGTGATTGTGATCGTGGCGGAGATGTTCATTGGATCGGACAGTGGCCTGGGGCATCGAATCATCAATGCGCAACAGGTGATGAACGTGAGGGACATGTATGCCTCTATCTTGTCGGCCGGCGCTTTGGGCTACGTGTTGAATATCCTTTTTCTGTCGATCGAGCGCCGAGTGGTGCATTGGAGTGGGCGATGAATGCGGTGTTGAATCCCGTGATGTCTGTCGATGTTCCCAAGCCCGCGTTTGTGCCTGGCCCGGTGGGCACGCACATCACGATTCGCGGTTTGACCAAGTACTTTGCGGGCTGGCCGCTGTATGAAGACTTTGACCTGGATATCCCCAAACACAAAATCGTGTCCGTCTTTGGGCCGAACGGTTGCGGAAAGAGCACGCTCATCAACATGATCGCCGGTTTGATCCCAATCGATCGAGGTGAAATCTTGTTTGATGGCAAATCGCTGAAGGACACCAAAATCGGCTACGTGTTTCAAAATTACCGGGACGCGATGTTTCCCTGGATGCGCACCATCGACAACATCGCCTACCCCCTCAAGCTGGAAGGAAAGTCCAAGGCGGAGGTTGAACGCCGCATGGCAGAGTTGATCGACTCTTTCGACGTCAAGTTTGATCTCAACCGTTATCCCTACGAACTCTCGGGTGGGCAGCAGCAAACCGCCTCCATCATGCGCGCGCTCGCGCCGCGTCCAGAGGTGTTGTTTCTGGATGAGCCTTTCTCTGCGTTGGACTACGAAATGACGCTTTTCATTCGTGAAAAGCTTCAGGAAGTATTCATGCAGACGGGCACAACCATGTTGCTGGTGTCACACGATCTGGAAGAAGCGGTTTATTTGGCCGATCATGTGTTGCTGCTGACCAAAAGACCCACCCGGATAGCAGAAATTCTGGACTACACCGAACACAGACCGCGCACTGTGGATACATTGTCGGATCCGGACTTTGTCCGTGTGAAAAAACGCAGTCTGGAAATTTTCCAACAAGAGGTTCGCCGATGAATCCTGAAGATGTCATTGCCTACGTCAAGGCCACCGCCCGTGTCATGGATTTGCCCCTTGCGCATGATCAGGCCGTGCGAGTGGCCGATCATCTTGGGCGGACCGTGCAGATGGCGCGCCTGCTGGAGTCGGTTCCTTTGAATGCAGATGATGAAATCTCGGAAATTTTCGTGCCGGCACCCTTCCCCTCTGAGGAACAGGCGTGACGATGGGACATCCTGACACCACTCATGGCGCACTCGCACAGGTCGAACTTGCCATTGAGCGCATTGAACGACTCAACCCCCGCGTCAATGCCTTCACCCATTGCACCTTCGATCGCGCACGAGCTGAGGCCGCCGAGGTGGATCGACGCCGCCAGGCTGGCGAGTCAGTGGGTCCTTTGGCGGGCGTTCCCTACGCGGTGAAAAATCTGTACGACATCGAGGGACTGACCACGGTGGCGGGCTCTAAAGTCAATCGGTCGCTGCCCCCTGCTGTCGAGGATGCTGTGCTGGTGGCCCGCTTGAAATCTGCCGGTGCCATCTTGCTGGGTGGGTTGAACATGGACGAGTACGCCTATGGATTCACCACCGAAAACTCTCACTATGGCCCAACGCACAACCCGCATGATTTGGCGCGAGTGGCGGGAGGTTCATCGGGTGGATCGGGCGCGGCTGTCGCCGCCGGTATGGTGCCATTGACGCTGGGCTCGGATACCAACGGCTCCATCCGAGTGCCTGCTTCCTTGTGCGGCGTTTGGGGCCTCAAGCCCACGCTCGGGCGTTTGTCCCGTCGCGGCACCTATCCTTTTGTCAACAGCCTGGACCACCTGGGAGCCTTTGCGGATTCGGTTGATAGGTTGTCATCGGCCTATGACGCCATGCAGGGACCGGATCCGCAGGACCCTGGGTGTCACGCCACCCGTGTCCAGCCCACGCAGGGCAGCCTGCACCAAGGCGCAGAAGGCCTTCGAATAGGCGTGCTGACAGGTTATTTTCAGGAGCTGGCCAGTGCGACCGCCCTGGACGCTTTGACCACTGTGGCGACTGCACTGGGGGCCACGCAGGAAGTGGTCTGGCCAGATGCCGCGCAGGCCCGTGCAGCTGCCTTTGTGGTGACCGCCAGTGAGGGCGGGGCATTGCATCTGGCCGATTTAAGGACATGTGCCGACGACTTTGAGCCGCTGTCGGTGGACCGCTTCATCGCCGGTGCACTGCAGCCAGCGGCCTGGTATGTGCGTGCGCAACGATTCCGACGCATGTATCGGGATCGGGTGAATGCACTGTTTCAGGATTGGGATATTTTGTTGGCGCCGGCCACTCCAGTGGCTGCACAACCGATCGGGACCGAGTGGCTGGAGATACAGGGTCAACGACTGCCGTGTCGAGCTGCCATGGGCTTGTTGACCCAGCCCATTTCATTTGCAGGTTGTCCGGTGGTGACGGCACCGATCTGGCCACAGGCCACGAACGGACTCCCCATAGGTGTGCAGTTGATCGCAGCTCCTTGGCGCGAGGATGTGGTGCTTCGAGCCGCCCGTGCGCTTGAGCTCAGTGGTGTGGCTGGTCTCAAGGAGTGCCTGAATGACTGAGTTGAATCTGCCTGATGTTCACGCAGAAGTGACGGCTGCCTTTCAACGCTACGAGCATGCCCTGGTCACCAACGATGTCGAGGTGCTCGACGAGTTGTTCTGGAACAGCCCGCTCACGATTCGTTACGGAGCGACCGAAAATTTGTATGGCTACGAGGCCATTCAAGCATTTCGAGCGGGCCGTTCTGCGCAAGGGCTGGAACGTACGCTGTCAAAAACGGTGATCACTACCTTTGGTCGGGATGTGGCCACCGCCAACACGCAGTTCATGCGTGCTGGGTCCACGAAAGTGGGACGACAAAGCCAGACGTGGATTCGAACGACCGATGGCTGGAGAGTGGTCAGTGCGCATGTCAGCTTGATGGATCCAGGTCATTGAGCTTCTTTTGAGCGACAACACGAACCCATGATCACCGTTCACGCTGAGCCCGGATTGTTCAGCTTCGATCCGCCATCCACCCTGTTGGTCATGATAGATATGCAACGGGATTTCATAGAGCCGGGTGGCTTTGGTGAGAGCCTGGGCAATGATGTGAGTTTGCTCTCGGCGATCATCCCGGCCTGTCAACGGGTATTGGCAGCATGGCGTGCCCTGGGTGGACAGGTGTTGCATACCCGTGAGGCCCATCGACCGGATCTCTCCGACTGTCCCCCGGCCAAACGCCGACGCGGTCAACCCCAGATGAGAATAGGCGACCACGGGCCCATGGGGCGAATCCTGGTGGCCGGCGAGCCCGGCAACGACATTGTTCCTGCCTTGTCACCTCAAGGCGATGAATGGGTGGTGGACAAGCCTGGCAAGGGCATGTTTTTCAACACGGGCTTGCATGAGCGATTGCAAGCAGCGGGCATCACCCATTTGATTTTCACCGGTGTCACCACCGAGGTGTGCGTGCAAACCTCCATGCGAGAGGCCAACGACCGTGGCTATGATTGTCTGCTCCTGGAAGACTGCACCGAAAGTTATTTTCCGGAATACAAACGGGTCACGCTCGACATGATCCGAGCGCAAGGTGGGATTGTGGGCTGGACCGCCAGCAGCGGTTCCTTGCTTGAACAACTGCAAACCTCATTTCAGAATAGCTAAACCATGATTCACACACTTAAATCACTGGGCGGTATGGTGGTGGCTCCGCATCACTTGGCCGCTCAGGCGGGCCGCGACATATTGCGAGCAGGCGGCAATGCGGTTGAGGCGATGGTGGCTGCTGCTTCCACCATCGCCGTCACATACCCGCACATGAATGCCATTGGCGGGGATGGGTTTTGGCTCATTCGTGAACCCGGCCAAGCACCGATCGCGATTGACGCTTGTGGCCCAGCGGCTGCTTTGGCAACGCCCGATTTCTACGCGGGTCACCCTGTCATACCCTCTCGTGGTCCGACCGCCGCCCTCACGGTGGCTGGCACTGTGGGTGGCTGGGCCAAGGCATTGGAGGTCGCTGCCCCCTGGGGGCAGAGGTTCTCATTGCGTGAACTGTTGGGGGAGGCCATTCGTCATGCCGAGGCAGGGGTTGCTGTCACCACCAGCCAGTCTGCACTGACGCGTCAAAAACTGGCGGGTCTTGAACACTGCCCTGGCTTTGCGCAAACCTATCTGGTCAACGGCCAACCACCGAATCCCGGGCATGTGCTCAAGCAACCTGCATTGGCGCAGACGTTGAAGCATTTGGCCGAGCGTGGGCTGGATGACTTCTACCGTGGTCAACTGGCCGAGCAAATTGCCGCAGAGTTGGAGCGCGTGGGCAGTCCCCTGCGTTTGAAGGACTTGCAAAATTACCAGGCCCAAGTGGTTCAAGCCTTGTCCGTTCGCTTAAAAGATGCGGTGGTTTACAACTTGCCGCCACCGACCCAAGGCTTGTCGGCACTCATGATTCTTGGTTTGTTTGACGAACTTCAAGTCTCTGAAGGCGAAGGTTTCGCTCATATTCATGGACTGGTCGAGGCGACCAAACGGGCCTTTCGGGTTCGCGACCGGGTGGTCACGGACCCACGCAGGTTGCCTGCCAACCCCATGGATTTTTTGAGCAGCGACCGCTTGAAGACATTGGCGGCTGACATCGATCCCCAACGGGCGTTGCCTTGGCCAGAGCCCACGGCACCCGGTGACACCATCTGGATGGGCGCCATGGACGCCCAGGGGCGCTCGGTCAGCTTCATTCAAAGCGTCTATTGGGAATTCGGTTCGGGAACGGTGTTGCAAGACACCGGCATTTGCTGGCAAAACCGTGGAACCAGCTTTTCCTTGAACCCCCGTGCCCTGAACTTTCTTCAGCCCGGGTTCAAACCCTTTCATACGCTCAACCCCTCCATGGCTGTGTTTGATGATGGCCGGGTCATGCCCTATGGAACCATGGGAGGCGAAGGACAACCGCAGACCCAGGCCGCTGTCTTCACACGTTACGCTCGATTCAACCAGTCACTGCAACAAGCGGTCAGCGCACCCCGCTGGTTGTTGGGTCGAACCTGGGGTGATGAGACCACCACCTTGAAACTGGAGAGCCGTTTCGATCCGGCGCTGGTTCAAGCACTGACCCAGGCGGGGCATATGACCGAGGTGTTGCCAGAGGATTTCAGCGACACCATGGGGCATGCGGGCGCGATTGTGCGACATGCGAATGGTTTGATCGAAGGCGCCTGCGACCCCCGCAGCGATGGAGCAGTGGGAGCCGTTTAGGTCCGTTAGCCTCGGCATACCCGGGTTTGCATTCATGCCCAGCGGCGGGTGTTCGCTGTATATTTCCGCTGGCATATCTTCAAACCTGTAGAAAGGCCTCCATGGTTGGACTTCAAATCCTCAAGCGAACCCGACAAGTGCCTGCGCAGATCGTCGAGGCCTTCAAGGGCCTTCCGGTCGCGAATGTGAGCGACTGCATGGCGCGCATGACCTCAGCAGGCCCGCGACTGCGCCCCATGCACAAGAGCGGATACCTGGCAGGACCGGCGCTCACCGTGAAAAGCCGGCCTGGCGACAACTTGATGATCCACAAGGCCTTGGACATGGCGCAACCCGGGGATGTGATCGTTGTCGATGCTGGGGGCGATCTGACCAACGCACTGTTCGGCGAAATCATGTTGGCCACGGCGGTTTCTCGTGGTGTGGTTGGCGTGGTTTTGAATGGCGCGGTGCGTGATGCGGACGAAATCGCCGCCGGGCATTTCCCTGTCTATGCGGCAGGCGTGACGCACCGGGGGCCCTACAAAGACGGACCGGGTGAGATCAACGTGCCGATCGCCATCGACGGCATGGTGATTCATCCTGGGGACTTGATGCTGGGTGACGCCGATGGTCTGTTGTGTGTTCCGTTCGACAGCGTGGATGAGGTGCTGCAAGCCACACAGCAAAAAATGCAAGCCGAGAAAAAGATGCTCGAAGACATCGCCGCAGGAAAGCTGGACACCTCTTGGATCAATGCCACACTCAAGCGCATTGGTTGCAATACGGATCCTCTTTGATATTCCATTTCACAGGATAATCTCCATGCAAGGCTGCATTTCTTTCGGGCGTCGCTTTCTGTCAATGCTGATGCTCTCTGCCATAGCAGCGGGATCTGCCCTGGCGGCATACCCGGAGCAACCCATCAAGGTGATCGTCGCCTACGCCCCCGGTGGTGGAACCGACCTCATTGCACGCGCAGTGGCGCCGTTCGTCGCCAAACACCTGGGCAACAACGCCAGCCTGGTGGTGGTCAATCGGCCGGGGGCGGGCGGCGCGATCGGATTCGCTGAGCTTGCCAAATCAGCCGCCGATGGATACACCATTGGTTTCATCAATACCCCCAATGTGCTGACGATCCCTATTGAACGCAAGTCGAATTTTCATTGGCAAGATTTTGATTTGCTGGGCAACATCGTTGATGACCCAGGTAACTTCTCCGTGCACGCCGACAGCCCGTTCAAAAGTTTGAAGGACTTGGTGGCCTATGCCAAAGAGAACCCAGGCACGGTGACTTACGGCAGCACTGGGGTTGGCTCTGATGACCATATTTCAGCCTTGATGCTGGAGCGCGCGGCGGGTATCAAGATGACACATATACCTTTCAAAGGCTCAGCCGAAGTTCTAAATGGCGTGGTCAGCAAGCAAATCACCGTGGCGGCCATGAACATTGGTGAAGCGCTTGGATATGTCAAAGGTGGCAGTCAGATCCGTCAACTGGGGCAAATGAGTGTGGCCCGAACCACCCTGGCACCCAACGTCCCCACCTTCAAAGAACAGGGCTACGACATCGTCATGGCATCTCTTCGGGGCGTGGCTGCGCCCAAAGGCTTGCCGGTTGCCATTCGCGAGCAGTTGGTCGCGGCACTGCAAAAAACAGCTGCAGATCCTGATTTTCAAGCCAAGGCGGCGGGCTTCTTTGCGCCTTTGCGCTACCTGGGTCCGCCCGCGTACTCTCTTGAATTGAGAGATGCCGAGGCAGGTTTCCGACAGCTTTGGCAAACCCTGCCTTGGGGCGAGAAATAAGCATCGAATGTCAGCGCCTTCTCCCTGGCTGTGTCTGGACGATTTCGAAGCGGCTGCCCGGCTTCATTTGCCTGAGCCGATATTCGCCTATGTCAGTGGAGGCGTGGAGAGAAACCAATCTCTGCGCGCCAATGAGCGGGCCTTTGAACAATACGAGTTTGTGACACGGGTGCTGGTGGACACCTCCCAGCGTTCCACCGCCACCACGCTCTTTGGCCACTCATGGTCAGCTCCCTTTGGCATCGCACCCATGGGCATCTGCGCCTTGTCCGCCTATCGAGGCGACTTGGTTTTGACACAGGCTGCCGCCGCCGAGAATGTGCCAATGGTCATGAGTGGCTCCTCCCTGATTCGGATGGAGGACATTGTCCAGGCGAATCCCAACGCCTGGTTTCAGGCCTACTTGCCAGGGGCCGACGCCGAGATCGCACGGCTCATCGAACGCGTGAAAGCGGCGGGCTTTGGGACCTTGGTCGTGACCTTGGATGCCTCGACCCCGGCCAACCGCGAAAACAACATCCGCGCAGGCTTCTCGACACCGCTGCGGCCCAGTGTTCGGCTGGCGTGGCAAGGCCTGACCCACCCTCGCTGGCTGTGGGGCACCTTCTTGAAAACCCTCTGGCGGTATGGCATGCCGCATTTTGAAAACAACTACGCCCAAAGGGGCGCACCGATTGTCTCGGCGAATGTGCAGCGGGATTTTTCAGACCGTGGTCACCTGACCTGGGACACGCTTCAAAGGGTGCGAGAGCGCTGGCCAGGGCGCCTGGTGATCAAGGGGATTCTGGACGTTCGGGATGCCAGGATGTCGGTGCAGATGGGGGCCGATGGCATCATCGTTTCCAATCACGGGGGGCGGCAGCTCGACGCCACTGTGTCGCCGCTGCGCGTCTTGCCGGGCATTGTCTCTGCCTGCCCTGACATCCCCGTCATGATTGACAGTGGGTTTCGGCGCGGTACCGATGTTCTCAAGGCCTTGGCTTTAGGGGCCAAGTTTGTTTTTGTCGGTCGTCCCTTCAACTACGCGGCCGCCGTGGCGGGAGAGCATGGGGTACGAAAAGGTATCACCTTGCTGCGGGAGGAGATCTCGCGTGACATGGCGATGCTGGGTGTGTCGTCCACCTCGGATATTCATGCAGATGTCTTGATGTCGAACCTTGCCGCCTTCAGGGAGGATCAACGGCCGGGGTCGTTTCCATGATGGAGATACCGAGCCTCAAAATCTCGAATTGCTGATGCCTGGGTCAAGGTCATGCCGACTGGGTCCAGGCCTTGAATCAGCATGTCGCGTTGCCAAGGATCCAGCTCGACATGGAAGGTGGTGTTGTCGGCCAAAGAGGTGACGGTCTGGGTCGGCAAATCAACGCGTAATTCACATTGGGTCGGGTTCTGCACCAAGGCGGTGAGACGCTCGATCTGCTCTGGGGAGAGACTTAATGCGGGCACGCCATTGCGCAAGCAATTATCAGCAAAGATGCCGCCAAAGCTGGTGCCCAACATGCAACGAATGCCCAATTCTCGCAAGCCCCAGACGGCATGTTCACGGCTGGAGCCGCATCCAAAGTTAGGCCCCACCACCAAAATGGAAGCCTGGTTCCAGGGGGCTTGATTCAACACAAAATCGGTTCGCGGTTTTCCAGCCGGATCAAAACGCAACTCGTACAAAACACCTGCCGACAATCCCTGCCGATCAATGCCCCGCAAAAATTGCTTGGGCATGATCTGGTCGGTGTCCAGATGGGGTAAGGGGAGGGCGGCTGCCACTCCCTGTAATTGAACAAAAGCTTCCATCACACCACTCATTGAGTTAAGAGTCGCCGCACATCGGTCAGTGCGCCAGTGACCGCAGCGGCCGCCACCATGGCGGGGCTCATCAGATGCGTGCGAGCCCCCGTGCCCTGTCGACTTTCAAAATTGCGGTTGGTGCTGGAGGCACAGCGGTCGCCGGGCGCCAGATGATCTTCATTCATGGCCACGCACATGGAGCAGCCCGATTGACGCCATTCAAAGCCCGCGCTTTTGAAAATTCGATCCAGTCCTTCGGCTTCCGCCTGGGCTCGCACCGTGCTCGACCCAGGCACCACCAGTGCACGAACGCCCGGTGCAACATGGCGATCGCGCAGCACTTGGGCAGCGGCGCGCAAATCGTCCAAACGACTGTTGGTGCAAGAGCCAATGAAGGCGTGGCTGATCGGCAGTCCTTCCAGGCGTTGGCCTGGTTCAAGCCCCATGTATTGAAGGGCTCGTTCCATGCTGCTGCGAAGTGACGGGTTGCGCTGCTCTTGCGGCTGAGGAACCACGCCGCCAATCGGGACTCCTTGATCGGGGCTGGTGCCCCAGGTCACACGGGGTTGTAGCGACGAGGCATCCAGTTCGATAGACCGATCGAACAGGGCATCGTCATCGCTGCGCAAGAGGCGCCACTGTTGCACAGACCGCTCCCACGCCGACCCTGTCGGCACACGTGCGCGGCCCTGCAAATAGTTGAACAGCCGATCATCTGGCGCCACCAGGCCTCCGCGCGCGGCCGCCTCTACGGCCATGTTGCAAAGGGTCAAGCGCCCTTCAATGTCCATCTGCTCGATGGCAGAACCCTGAAACTCGATCACATGGCCTTGCGCTCCATCGGCCCCGATGCGTGCAATCAGATCCAGCACCACATCTTTGGCGCTGAGTCCTGGGGCGAGACGTCCACGCACCATGACGCGAAAATTTTTCTGCGGACGATAGACCAGCGTCTGGGTGGCCAACAGATGCTCAATCTCGCTGCTGCCGATCCCGAACCCCAATGCCCCCATGGCCCCGTGCGAGGTGGTGTGGCTGTCGCCAGCAGCGATCACCATGCCCGGCCATACGAAGCCCTGTTCGCTGACCACCACATGTTCGATCCCTTGGCGATCGTCGAGCATGCCGATGAATTCAATGCCATGGCGCTGACAGTTTTCAGCCAACAGGCTGACCTGTCTTGCCCGACCAGCGTCGGCGATGCGCATCGTGGAGGCCGTGCGCTCGGGCACGGTGGCGTTGACATGGTCCACCACCGCCAGACTGGCCTCGGGGCGCCACACGCTGCGCTGGGCGGCATCCAAGGCGGCAAAGGCCTGCGGACTGGTGTATTCGTTGAGCACCTGGCGATCGACATAGAGCAGCACCTGGCCACTCTCGCCCACCGGACAAACCACGTGCGCATCGACGATGCGCTGATAGAGTGTGCGACCGTTCATGAGTGACATGGGTACAAGCCGCTGGAGTTGGTCTTTTTTAAGAGGTCAACCATCGATGCGAATGCCCGATTTGCTGAGAAACTGCTGCCAGAATGGAAATTCGGTTTTGATGAAATTCGACAACTCGATCCCGTTCAGAGGCATGGGCTCAAGCTCGAGTTCCTGCATTTTTTTACGCATCTCCGGTTGTGCGACCACTTTGGCCAATTCTGAGCTCAGACGTTCAGCGATGGCCGGTGGCAATCCGGCCGGGGCCATCAGAGCCCACCAAACGCCCAGGCTGATGCCCGGCAGTCCCGACTCTTGTAAGGTCGGGGTATCGGGCAAGACCTGCAGGCGTTTCTCGCCAGTGACTGCCAAAGCCCTGAGCTTGCCGCCCTTGACCAAGGAGAGCACCGCAGGTGGTGTGTCGGTGCTGAAGAGAATTTCGCCTCGCACCACATCGGTCAGGGATTGACCGCTGCCTTTGTAAGGCACGTGGTTGCTGGCCATATCGGTCTTCTTGACCAGCACTTCGCTGGTCAGGTGGCCGATGGTGCCGACCCCGGCACTGGAAAAACTGGTGCGCTTGTCATGCGCGCGCGTGACCAGTTCCTGAAATGTTTTGGGGGCGTCCGGGCCGAGGCTGGTGACCACCACCATCGGAGTCCTACCGACGCCTCCCAGCGGGGTGAAGTCCTTGTCTGCCCGGTAGGGGGGCGTCGCGGTCAGCAAGGGCGAAGTGATGAGTGTGGCGTTGGTGGCCAGCGTCAAGGTGTAGCCGTCCGGGGCTGATTTGACCAAGGATTGCGTTCCGACGATGCCACCAGCACCTGCGCGATTTTCCACGGTGACGGGTACGCCCAACTGATCCGACAGACGCACCGCCAGGATGCGCGCCAGGATGTCACTGCCCGTCCCCGGCGCAAAGGCCACGATCAGCTTGATGGGCTGGGTGGGGTATGTTTGGGCTTCGGCCAAGGGGGACAGCAAAGCCAGGCAACAGCCCACCCACACCCAGAGTCTTCTTAAAAACAGCTTCATCCCTTTTTCTCCTCGGCCGCACTGAAGAATGCGTGCAATTCTCGGTAGGTTTCCTCGGGCGCTTGCTCGGTGGGGTAGTGGCCGCACGGCAATTCAGCCATGCGAACGATGTGCGCGCAGTACTTGGGCCATTCGATGCGCGGGTCGTGGTGATGTGAGGTGTGGCTTTTCGCGCCCCACAAAACAAGCGCCTGGGGTTGAACCTTGCGCCCCGCTTCAAAATCGGCGGTGTCCATGGGCAAGTCGATCGAGGCGGCGGCACGGTAATCCTCACACACCCCGTGAATGTTCTCAGGGGTACACACGCGGATGTATTCGAGAATCTCCTCTTCGGTGAATCCACCCTTGCCAGGGCCTTGTTTCATCAGCTTGTTGCGGATATAGAACTCTTCATTGCCGCGCAGCAAGGTCTCGGGAAAGCCTTTGGGTTGCGCCATGAACCACCAGTGGTACAAATCCATGGCCATCTGGGCTTGAATATTCTGAAACACGCAGTGCGTGGGCAAGATATCCAGAAAAGCCACACGAGTCACTTTGTCGGGATGGTCCATGGCCATCCGAAATGCGGTTCGAGCGCCTCGGTCGTGGCCAGCCACGGCAAAGCGTTCAAAGCCCAACTGCTGCATCACGTCGACCTGGTCTTGAGCCATTCGCCGGAAGGAATAGTTCGAGTGGTCCGGCAGACCTTCGGGTTTGCTGCTGTCTCCGTAGCCGCGCAGATCGGTGGTCACCACCGTGAAGTGCTCGGCCAATCGGGGGGCAATACGGTCCCAGCTCATTTGCGTCAACGGGTTGCCATGCAGCAGCAACAAAGGAGGGCCAGAACCTCGACGGCGGCCCACGATGTTCACGCCGGGATCTGAAGTGGGTAAAACAAAAGCTTGGCTGGACGCGGGCATGCAGACTTTCAAAATCAAAGGGGGTAGTGAACGAGTTTCTACGGCGAACGATAACGCAGCTCAGCTCATTGGACAATCGCGATTATTCAAGGTGATTGTGTGGAATATTCGAATAAACTGATGGCATGGAATCCAGTCCTCACATCAATTACCGTCTTCTGCACAATTTCCTGGAGGTCGCCCAAGCTGCCAGCTTTCGCGACGCCTCGGGAAAGATCCATCGCTCCTCGTCGGTGGTCAGTGCGCAGATCAAGCAGTTGGAACAACAAATCGGGGCTCGTCTATTTCACCGAACCACTCGCAGCGTCATCCTGACGCATGAGGGCGAAATGCTGCGGCAGGCGGCACGCAATGGGTTTCGTGAAATTGAGGCCGGCTTGCGCCAACTACAGGAGACGCTGGATCTGCGCGTGGGGCGCATCGCGGTGGCCTCTTCACCCATCATGGCGGCCACTCTGCTTCCCCCTATGCTGGCGGAGTTTGAGGCCCACTACCCCACCATCCGCATCCTGGTGCGAGAACTCACGCCGGCCGAGATTGCACAAAGCCTGAAAAGTGCAGAGGCTGACTTTGGCATTGGCCCGCAACCTGAAGGCAAAGAGTTTGCGTTTGAGCCCCTGCTGCAAGAAGACATCGTGGCATTGGTACCGAAAAAATTCAAACCAGCCACCACCGATACCATCGGCTTGCGCGAGTTGGCGCGCATTCCCACCTTGCAATTGAGTCAGGCCACGGCGCTGCGCAGTGTCTTGCAACACGCGGCGCGCAAGCATGGCATCGACCTCACCCCCAAGTACGAATGCACCCAGGCGCAAACCTTGATTGCCATGGCCAATGAGGAGTTGGGCGCAGCCTTGTTGCCAGCCTCCATCATTCCGGCCAAGCTGAGCAAAAGGGTGCAGTCATTGCGAATTGTGCAGCCCGCTCTGAAGCGCTCGATCGGCCTGATCACCTGGCCTCACCGTGCTTTATCGCCGGCTGCTGCCCGGTTGGCGAAACTGATCGTTGATGAGCATCGCGCCTGACAATTCAGGGGAACTCCCTCAGGAGGCCTGGGTATGCACGCTGATTTTTTTGGCAGCAGCTCGGGCTTTCTCCAGCGCCTGATCACCCTTGGCCAAGGCCACTGCCATGCGACGGTAGGGGCGGGTGGTGGGTTTGCCGAAGATGCGAACATCCACGCCGGGTTCGCTCAAGGCGTCTGCAACGCCTGAATAAGTGGGGTTGACGCCATTCTCAGTGGCTAAGACCACCGCGCTGGCGCCCTCCGTTGATTCAATGTGGGGAATGGGTAAGCCCAGCACCGCACGGGCGTGCAGATCGAACTCGCTCAGGTTCTGGCTGATCAAGGTCACCATGCCGGTGTCGTGCGGCCGAGGGCTCAACTCACTGAAGATGACTTCGTTGGCGGTGACAAAAAACTCCACGCCGAACAAGCCTGCTCCCCCCAAATCGGAGGTGACTTTCTCCGCCATGTCCTGAGCGGCCTTGAGAAAATCCAGGGCCATGGGTTGGGGCTGCCAGCTGTATTGGTAGTCGCCACGCTCCTGCACATGCCCGATGGGCGGGCAGAAGATGGTTTTCCCGTTGCGCTGGCGAATGGTGAGCAGGGTGATTTCAAATTCAAAATGAATGAATTCTTCGACAATGACTTTTTGCCGATCGCCCCGCATGCCTTGACAGGCGTAGTCCCAACTGGCTTGAATGTCCGAGGCCTCGCGCGCCACGCTTTGACCCTTGCCGGAGGAGCTCATCACGGGTTTGATGACCACGGGGAAGCCAATGGTCTCGGCCTGGCGCAGCAAATCAGCAGCCGATTCGGCATAGCTGAATTTCGCGGTGCGAACCCCCAGCCCAACGGCCACATCCCGTATGCGGTCTCGGTTCATGGTGAGGTTGGCTGCCCGGGCACTGGGGATGACCTCAAAGCCCGCTTGCTCGACCTCCAGCAACACCTCGGTGCGGATGGCTTCGATCTCAGGAACGATCAGATCGGGCTTCACCGAGTGGATGGTGTCGCGCAGGGCTGCTTCGTCCAGCATGCTGAACACACGGAATTCATCGGCCACCTGCATGGCGGGTGCGCCTGCATAACTGTCACAGGCAATCACATGACAACCCAGGCGCTTGGCGCTGATGACAAATTCTTTGCCGAGTTCACCGGATCCGAGGAGAAGAATTTTTTTCATATGAGTGGCTGAAAGGACAGTAGAGCTGTTGGATTGTTGCTCAATGGGGAAGGCTCCTCGTATACAAGCCTACGGGGCCGCTGGCAAGCCAGGAAGGCCGTAAAAACAGCTGTGCGCTGTTCAGCGCACGCCCAACCCTCACCAATCCCTGACAAAGTCAGAGATCAGGTTCATACTGAAGAGCGTGAAACCACCAAGCTCAGAGCGTGAAACCACCAAGCTCATCGAGGCGTGTCATCCCATGACCCAGGCTGTTTCGGGTGTCTCCGTTGGGGCGGATCACCCCTTCCTTCAAACCGTCGCCAACGATCCAAGCGGTTTGTCAGCAGCTGAGGTTCGATCCAGACGGCAAGTGCATGGAGCCAATGTCTTCCGATCAGAGCACCCATATTCCGCATGGCTGCAATTTGTCTCTCGGTTCAAAAATCCATTGGTGGTGATTTTGCTGGTGGCCAGTGTGGTGTCGGCTTTCTCGGGAGAGATCACCAACTTTGTCATCATCAGCGCGATTGTGTTGATGAGTGTCACCCTGGATTTCGTTCAGGAATATCGGGCCCAGTTGGCGGTGGATCAACTGCGCCAGTCCGTGTCAGTGCGTTGCACCGTGATTCGGGAGGGACGGCGCCAGGAGGTGTCGGTCAACGACCTCGTGCCGGGGGATTGGGTGCTGGTCAGCGCTGGCGATCTGATTCCCGCCGACGCTTGGGTGATAGATGCCAAAGATTTTTTTGTCAATCAATCGATTCTCACGGGGGAAGCCTATCCGGTTGAAAAACATCCGGTCGATCCGATCCGATCGAATTCGGACAACCTGGAAGAGCCTTGCGCTGTGTTCATGGGAACGTCGGTGATCGGCGGCAGTGCCCGGCTTTTGATTGTGAAAACGGGCAAGGCGACCGCCATCGGGGACATTGCGGAAAGTCTGGGAAAACCCAAAGCAGCCACTTCGTTTGAGGTGGGTACGCGGCAATTCGGCAACTTGATCATGTGGTTGACCGTGGTCATGGTCCTCTTTGTCTTGCTGGTGAATGCCTGGTTTCATAAACCCTGGCTCGAATCGTTTTTGTTCGCCGTGGCCTTGGCTGTGGGGCTCACACCAGAGCTCTTGCCGATGGTGGTTTCCGTGACCTTGGCCAAGGGGGCGATGCGTCTGTCCAAAATGAAAATGATCGTCAAGCGTCCGAGTGCTGTTCAGGACCTGGGTTCCATGGATGTGCTGTGCACCGACAAAACGGGAACCTTGACCGAGGCCAAAATTCATCTTGAGCGACATTTGAGTCCGCAGGGAGCAGACAGCACCCGTGTGCTGGAGTTGGCCTATCTGAACAGCTATTTTGAAACCGGTCTCAAAAGCCCTTTGGATGAAGCCATCCTGGCGCATCAAAGCATTGCTGTCGATTCATGGAAAAAAGTGGATGAGATTCCCTTCAGCTTTGAGCGGCGGTGTGTCTCGGTCCTGCTGGATGATGGTGCCCAGCGCCTCCTGATTGTCAAAGGCGCGGCCGAAGATATCTTGCGCCTGTGCACCAACTATGAGGATACAGACGGTGCTGTGGTGAGCGCTATCGGGGAGGCCGAGCGTGAGCACATCGCATCCCAATATCAGGCCTTGGAGGCCGATGGGCTACGGGTGTTGGGGATCGCCTGGAGAAAGGTCCCGCGTGAACACTTGCTGGCAGAAGTCACCGACGAGTCAGAACTGATTTTTGCTGGCTTTGCCGCCTTTTTGGACCCGCCCAAGGAAAGTGCTGGGGTGGCATTGGCGATGCTGCAAAGCAGCGGGGTGACCATCAAGATCGTCACCGGGGACAGCCATTGGGTGACTCAGCATGTGTGCAAGCAGTTAGGTATTCCAGTTTTGGGTGTGCTGACGGGGCAGGAGATCAACCAGTTGGATGAGCATGCGTTGGTGCAACGGGTGCTGAAGGCGAATTTGTTTTGTCGTGTCAATCCGGCCCAGAAACAACGGGTCATCATGGCTTTAAAAGCGGCGGGCCATGTGGTGGGTTACATGGGTGACGGCATCAATGACGCGCCTTCACTGCATGCGGCCGATGTGGGCTTGTCGGTGGATTCCGCGGTAGATGTTGCCAAAGCAGCGGCAGACATCATATTGATGCAGGCTGATTTGAAACTGTTGCATGCGGGCGTGATCGAGGGCCGCAGAACCTTTGGCAACATCATGAAGTACATGATGATGGGCACCAGCTCCAACTTTGGCAATATGTTCAGCATGGCTGGGGCAGCCTTGTTCTTGCCCTTCCTGCCTATGATGCCGACGCAAATTTTATTGAACAACATTCTGTATGACGTGTCGGAAATCCCGATCCCCCTGGACAAGGTCGACGATCAGGAGACGACCCAGCCACGAACGATTGATCTGCGATTGATTCGAAATTTCATGCTGGTGGTGGGGCCCATCAGTTCGGCATTTGACTTCCTGACTTTCTATCTGTTGCTGCAGTTGATGAATGCCCATGAGCGCTTGTTCCAAACCGGGTGGTTTATCGAGTCTCTGTGTACCCAGGTGCTGGTGATTTTTGTCATCCGAACCCATGGCAATCCGTTCAAGAGCAGACCGCATCCGTTGTTGGCATTGACCTCGATCGGCGTTGTGTTGATCGCCATCTTTTTGCCGCTGACCCCACTAGGAAACAGCCTGGGGTTTGTGCCCCCCCCAGCTGTTTTTTACGGATGGCTCTTATTCATGGTGATGACATATCTGCTGGTGGTTGAGGCCGTGAAGCGGTGGTTTTATAGAATGCATTTCAAATCCAGTGTTGCCTGACGCACTCCTGAACTCCCTCGGAGTGATTAGCGTAGACACTTTCTTTGGGGAATTACATGCGTCATATGGCTTCTTACTTCAAAGTACTCTTCTTGGTGCTCGTGCTCAGTCTGACGGGCTGCGGGTACAACACCTTTCAAGCCCAGAACGAACAGGTCAAAGCCAGTTGGTCTGAAGTCCTCAGTCAATATCAACGCAGAGCGGACTTGATTCCCAACTTGGTGAATGTGGTGAAAGGCCAGGCTGACTTTGAACAGACCACCTTGAAAGAGGTGGTGGACGCTCGCTCCAAAGCCACGGCCATTCAGGCCACACCTGAACTGATCAACGATCCACAAGCTTTTCAAAAATTTCAGCAAGCGCAGAAAGACTTGTCTGGTTCTCTCTCCAGATTGCTGGTGGTGTCTGAAAACTATCCAGCCTTGAGAGCCAACCAGGGATTCATCGAGCTGCAAGCGCAACTCGAAGGCACTGAGAATCGCATCACCGTGGCTCGAAACCGTTACATCAAATCGGTGCAGGAGTTCAATGTCACGGTTCACTCTTTCCCATCCAATCTGACGGCGATGGCTTTCGGTTACAAAGAAAAACCGAATTTTTCGGTGGAGAATGAGCAAGCGATCTCCAAACCTCCCAGCGTGAACTTTGACACGAAGAGTAGCGCGCCATCTCCTGCCCCGGGAGTTGCCAAGTGACCGCTTGGCGGCATGCCCTCGGCGTTGTCTTGATGACCCTGTCACTGTGCTGGGGTGGCCCCAGTCTGGCTGAAGTGCCTGTGCCCGCGTTGACGGGGCATGTGGTGGATTTGACCAACACCCTCAATGCCGAGCAAAAAACGTCACTCGAACAAAGCCTGACAGCTTTTGAAGCCAACAAAGGCAGTCAATTGGCCGTGTTGATCATCCCCACGGTCAAGCCCGAAACCATTGAACAGTATTCCATCCGTGTGGCTGAGCGTTGGAAGCTGGGCCGTAAAAAAATGGATGACGGGGTCATCTTGGTCGTTGCCAAAGAGGACCGGACTGTCCGTATCGAAGTGGGCTATGGTTTGGAAGGGGCGTTGACCGATGCTACCTCCAAGCGAATCATTGAGGAGATCATCGTTCCCCACTTTCGCCAGCAGGACTTTGCGGCCGGAATTACCCAGGGAATGCAACGCATGATGTCGGTGATTCAAGGTGAACTTTTGCCTGCGCCAACAGGTTCCACGACATCGATCCATGAGGATTTTCAGCTGACCACAGTGATCATTGTCATGGGGACTGTTCTGGGGTTTGTGCTGCGAGCCTTGATGGGTCGTCTACCTGGGGCGCTGGTGACGGGTTTGCTGGTGGGTGGAGCGACCTGGTTTCTGCTGGGCGCTGTGTCCTTGGCCTTGATCGCTGGTGGGCTGACTTTGGTCACGACCCTGTTGGGCTCTTCGAGCTTATCCCGA